>Ga0105048_10012647_pt1 | contig 13222 bp, 10 predicted proteins | sample MAT05_FD_78382 | JGI IMG/M metagenome (GOLD analysis project Ga0105048, IMG submission 78382) | Freshwater microbial communities from Lake Fryxell liftoff mats and glacier meltwater in Antarctica - MAT-05 | ecosystem: Environmental > Aquatic > Freshwater > Ice > Liftoff microbial mat | place...
GACGGCCAGCAGGTGGCCGACCAGGTGGTTTACGCCAACCAGCGGCTTCTGTTTGGCCCAGGCCATCGCCTTGGCGGCCTGGACGCCAACCAACAGCGCGCCCACCAGGCCAGGCCCGTTGGTGACGGCGATTGCGTCCACCTCGGAAAGCCCGCGCGGCAGCACCGCCAGTGCCTGCTCGATGACCGGTACGATGTTGGTCAGGTGCGCGCGGGAGGCCAGCTCGGGGACCACACCGCCGTAGGGCGCGTGAAGCTTGATCTGACTCGCCACCACGTCGGCCAGCACCAGGCCGTCGTCGCGCACCAGTGCGGCTGCCGTTTCGTCGCACGACGATTCGATGCCAAGGACGATCATGCTCACTTCAGCCGCCAAAAGCCGTAGTACTCGCGGATTCTGGGGGTGGCCGGAGCGTCGTCGGCCAGCGTGCTGTTCTCGCCCGGGCAGGGTTTATCGCTGGCCTCGCCGCGCGCGATCACACGCAGCTCGATGCGCTTGTCAGCCAGCAGAGAGATCACCACCAGCGCGTCGCGGCCAGCCAGTGCGCCCGCCTCGGGCCGTGCCACCAGCATGAAGCTGCGCAGCCGCTTGGGGCCGGGGAAGTCGAAGTCGGCCAGCGTGTCGTTCGATAGCAGGCTGATGGGCTCGAGTGGCGCGTCGAACACCACCTCGTCAGGAAGGTCGTCCTTGCCGGGCACCTTCAGCGTGAGCCAGCTGCGCTCACTGACCGGGACGCCGTCGAGCGAGCCCACGACGTGTGCGGGATCGAAGCGCAGCGTGGCGCGGGTGGTCTCCTGGAAACAGCTGCGCACGAACGAGCCCGAGGTGATCGACCCCTGGAAGCTGCCCCGGTACTCCGAGAGGCTGTCGCAACCCAGCGCGAGCACGAGCGGTATGAGGAGGCAAAGGCGAGCCGGCACGGCGCCCACCATAGCACCGCGCGCACAAAGCCCAGCCGTCTGGCCGGGGGTTGTGGGCGCTGCCGTGTTCAGGACAGCGAGTGGTAGGCGCGGCTCCAGCGCTCGCGACCGCGCGCATCGCCGGCATTGCCCGCGTGTTGGCTGGCGGACAGGTAGCGCTGTTTGGCCGCCTCGCGCCGACCGTGAAGCTCGTCGACCGAGCCCAGCACACCCAGGGCCGAAGCCGAAAGGGCCTTGTAATCTCCATCTTGGGCCAGATCGTGGGCGCGCTCCAGGTGGTCCAGCGCGGCCTCCAGATCGCCCATGTCGACCAGCAGCTCGCCCAGCTCCAGCTCAGTCAGGCAGCGTGTTGCGGAGCGCGGCTCGCTCTCCATGAAGCGCTCGGCCGCGGCGCTGAGCGCGTTGACCGCTCCCAGCGTGTCGCCCTCGCCCTTGCGCACGCGTGACAGTGCCCACAGTGCGCGGCCCTCGAGCGGCCCGTTGCCCAGCTTCTGGGCAAGCTCCGCAGCCAGCCCCAGCTGGCGTGCGGCCTCGCGCGGGCGATCGCGACGTTCTGCCACGCGTCCCAGCACCAACGTCATGCGCGCGCGCTCCAGGCTAAGCGGCCCCGCCAGCTGGAAGGCCTCGTTCAAGACGCCCGCGGCACCCGTGACGTCGCCGCTCCAGACCAGCGTCTCGGCAAGCTGGCGACTGAAGCTTACGAGCGCGGGATCGAGCGCCTCGTCGCCGGTCTCCAGCACGGTGCGGCGCGCGAGCTCCAGGCCGTTTCGGAAGGCCAGCATGCCCACGCTGGGATCCCCGCGCCGCAGTGCCTCCTGGCCCATCCGCTCCAGCAGCATCAGCGCCGTCATCACATCCCCTGCGCGGAATGCGTGCTCGGCGCGAACCTCCAGGGGCTGGCCCTGATTGCTGGCCAGATCGAGCGCCTTGGCGTGCAGCACCTTGCGCGTCTCGGCAGGCGTGGAGGCCTCGACCACGTCGCGCAGGTAGGGATGCACGAAAGAGTAGAGGCCATCGCCTGGACGCAGCCACTGGTGCTCTACCAGCTGCGACAGCGCCGGTAGGTCCTCGGTCTCCACCACGTGACGCAGTGCCATCAGCGACACGCGCTCGCCCAGCACCGCAAGGGCCTGCAGCACGCGACGCGCAGCGACGTCCAGCAGCGCCAGTCTACGCGTAACCGAGTCGGCGAGGCCCGGCGGATCGCGCTCCTCGAGCGTGGGCTCCCAGCGCAAGGCACGCAGCTGCTCCAGGTGCAGCGGCAACAGGCCGCCCGAAGGTGTCTCGGGCGCGTGGAAGTCGGCCCGCACGAACTCCTTCACCAGGCTGGGCGCGATGCCGCGCAGCTCGATGGTGGGCCCAGGCCAGCGCAGGCAGAGCGGGATGGGCGACTGCGCGCTGACCGCCACGAACACTGGCAGGTGGCGTGCTTGCTCCGCGAACGCTTGCAGCGTGTCGCTGGTCAGCCCGTCGCAGCGCGGCAGGTCGTCGAAGATCAGCACGACGCGGCCGTTGCCTGCGCGCGATGCAGCCAGCTCGACGGCCCGCGCCAGGGTGGCGGCCACTGCCCCGACACGCGATGCGCCCTCGTAGCCAAGCAGTCCTTCGGGCTCCAGCAGCTCGGCCATACCGGCACGCGTAACCCCATCGCGCCACAGCGACTCGTCGGCCGCGAGCGATGCGAGGCGCGCCTCGGGTACGTTCAGCAGCCGCGCAATCACCGGGCGTATGCCCGAGTAGGCGACCTTGGCGCCGCTCTCGTGCGGCGCTCCCTCGACCACCAGGAAGCCCTCCCGGGTGCACTGCGAACTCAGCTCGGCCAGCAGGCGTGTCTTGCCGATGCCAAGCTCTCCCACCAGATAGGCGATGCGCCCGCCGTCGCTGCCGGCCGTGGCCGACGTTCGTACGAAGGCCAGAAGCCGCTCGAATACGTCGCCGCGCCCCACCAGCGGACGCTCGCCGGGAGGTGGCTGGGAGCGCAGGCCGCTGCCGGGCGCAGCCGTGGGCGACAACCGGCGCCCGCAATCTCCGCAGAACGCACGCTGCGCCTCGTTGAGGGCCCCACAGTCAGGGCAGCGCATGCGGTGGCTGGCGGTCAGCTGCGCGTTGACCTGCCGCAGCGCGCCCGCCATCTCGTCGGCGTCCTTGAAGCGGTCGTTTGGCTCCTTGGCCAACACGCGCAGCACTACCTCGACCAGCTCGTCGGGCATACCGCGGTAGGGAGCGATGTCGCGCGGATCGGGCGGAACGTCCACCACGTGCCGCATCATCACCTTGGAGGGTGTGTCGTCAATGAATGGCAGGCGGCCAGTCAGCAGCTCGAACAGCACGACGCCCAGCGAATACAGATCGCCGCGACCGTCCACCTCCATGGCGCGCGCCTGCTCGGGCGACATGTAGTCGGGGGTGCCAGCTACCAGGCCGCGCGCTGCCTCGGCAGGCTCCAGCCCGCGGATCTTGGCCAGCCCGAAGTCCACCACCTTCACCAGATCGACCCCGCCGCGCATACGCTCGAGGATCACGTTCTCGGGCTTCAGGTCGCGGTGCACCACGCCGCGCGCGTGGGCCTCACCGAGCGCGCCCAGCACGCCCAGGCCGATGTCCACGATGCGCGTCAGGCTGAGCTGCGGGTCGTCGTGCATCACGCGCGCAAGGTCCTTGCCGCGCAGGTGCTCCATGACCAGGTACAACATGCCGTCGTCGGTCCGACCGAAGTCGAAGATGCTGACGCTGTTCGGATGGTTCAACGAGCTGGCAGCGCGCGCCTCGGTGTAGAAGCGCGAGACCGAGTCCTTGTCGCCCAGCAGGTGCTTGTGCACCACCTTGACGGCGACCATGCGGCCCAGCGCCTTCTGTTCGGCGCGGTACACGCGTCCCATGCCGCCGATGCCCAGCAGCTCCTGGATGACGTACGCATCGGCGATGACTCGCCCCAAAAGAGCATCTGTCGAGTCCGCCTGGCCCACCATTCCTCCGGACGGGCAGCATAACCCGGAGCGCCGAAAAACGTACGAGTTAGACAGGCGAGACCGACGCGACTACCGTTACCGCCATGTCGTTGGGTAGGAGCCTCGGCCGTTGGCTCGACGAAAGGCCACGCACGGCACCCGCCACGCGGGTGGGCTGGCTGGGTATGTTTTGCTGGGCAGTCACAGCCCTGTTGCCGACGCTCTACCGGCTGAAACAGCTGCCGCTGCCCAGTCTGCTGCTGCTTGGTCTGGCGCCCGCACTACTGGCGCTGGGCCTGTTCCTGGTGCGCGGCTACCCGCGCGCCTCGACTTATACACTGCTCAGCGGTTTTCCCGTCGCCATCGCGCTGTCCATGAGTCGGCTCGAGCACGAGCTTTCCCTGTCCACCTATTCGCCCGCCACCCTGGCCTTCTCACTGGGCAGCCTGGCTGCCTACGCTGCCTCGGCCAGTCAGCTGGGCGCTGGGCGTGAGCCCGAGCGCAGCGTCGAGCACAAGCCGCTCGGTGAGGTGGCCCCGGTCGATCCCGAGGGGCGCAGGCAAAAGGTTGGGCTGTGGGTCCTGGGGCTGCTCACCGCGGGCGCCTGCTCGGTGGTGTTGTGGTGCTCGTGGCAACCGCCCGGCGACTATCGCGAGCACTGGGGGCGCGCCGCATCGCATGGTGCGGTGCTGACCGCGCTGCTGGCAGGGCTGCTGGGCTGTCTGGCCGTCTCATTCGTGGCGCCAGGCCTGCGCGCACGGCGCAAGCGCAGCAAGCGCGTGAAAACGGTCCGCTACAAGAACGCCGCGCGGCTGGTGCTGACCGGGGTCAGCTTCCTGGTGTTGTACGCGCTGGCACGCTCTGGCCGGTGAGGCGCGCCCTCAGCGATAGGGCGCCCGCTACATCTCGCTATCGTCGACGCGTGTGGCGCTGAAGTCCAGTTCGGGCGGCGCCTCGGGCTGGGCGGACTCGTCCATGCGTCGCATACCCTCCAGCAACAGCTGTTCGGTGCTGTTGTGGATGGCGCGCGAGCTGGGCGTGAAGCCGGGGTCCAGCGAGAACTCGCCGTCGGCCAGCGCCAACAGCGAGTAGACGGCGTTCTCCGCGCGCAGGTGGCGGTAGGAGGCGTTGTAGATGGAGCCGTTGCCGAACTGGATCTCGCCCGCGTAACCGCCTGACGAGACCTTCAGCAGGCCGGTCTTTTTGGTGCGCGACAGCACCTGCAACACGTCGGGCAAAGGCATCTCGCGCAGCGAGCCACTCACGCCGCGCGCGCCCCGCTGACGCACCGCCTTGGACAGCACGTTGCGCGCCTTTGCCACCACCACGTCGGGTGCGGCAGGCTTGATGATGTAGTCGACGGCGCCCAGCTGAAAGCCGCGATCGACCGATACGCGATCGGCGCGGCGCGTGAGGAAAAAGACGGGCAGGTCGGCGCCGCCGCGCCCCTTGCGGATGTACTCGACCAGCGTGAAGCCATCGTGCGGCGTGAGGTCCACCTCGGTGATGACGGCGTCGATGCCACCCTGCTGGTAACGCTTGTAGGCCTGCTCGGCCGTGCGGCACAGCACCACCTCGTGGCCCTGCTCCACCAGGCGCAGCTCCAGCACCGTGGTCTCCTCGGCGTCGTTGTCCACCAGCAGGATGCTGGGACGATCGTTCAGCAGACTGGACTGCATGTCCTCGCCCAACGCCGCCACGCGGAACAGGTCCACGAGGTTGCCGTCGAATACCTTGTCCTTGTAGCGAACCAGCACCTCGACCGCAGCCTTGGCCGACAGCGTCTTGCGAAACGGGTTCTTCGCGTTGGCGGTCAGGTCAGCGTAGCTCTCGGCGATGGCGAGAAGCCGCGCGGTCAGCGGGATGTCCTTGCCCGAACGGCGATCGGGAAAGCCCTGACCATCGAAGCGCTCGTACACAGAGGCCAGGCCATCGACACAGCTCTTGGGCAGCGTGGCCGACTCGAACAGCCGCACCGGGTTCATGAAGCACTTCTTGGCCTGCGTGCGGTGCCCCTCGTACTCAGCCACGTTCAGCGCGGTCAGGTGATAGCTGCTGACCTTTCCTACGTCGTGCAGCAGGCCGCACAGCCGCAACGCATTCACGTCGGCAGCCGGCAAGCCCATGTGCTCGCCTACCTTCTGCATCAGGCGCGAGACCTGGGCCGAGTGGCCGCGCAGCTCCTGACGCTGGTTCTCCAGCAGCGAGACCAACACGTTGACCACCTCGACACTGCTGGCACCGGCCACCTCGGAGGGGGACGGCTCGGAAGTAATGACAAGCTGCTGCGAGCTGGTGAGTCCGTCGCGGTTCAGCCCACGAGACGTTGATAACGAGGTAGGCAATGAGCTGCGCACCGGCGCCGCCATCACGCCCGTATCGAGCCCGAAGTCGGGACCGGGCAGCGGTGTCTGGTTGGTGGCTGGCCCAGCGAACGAAGGCGTGTTGCGCGCGACTGGCTGCTGCGTGGACAGCCGATCGCTGTCGATGACATTGCGCTCGTACGAGTCCAGCAGGTGTTGGTACTCGCGGTTCTGCAGGGAAGAGAGCCGCGCGAAGGCGTGGATGTCGCCCTGGTAGTGCTTCTGGATGGCCGCCCGGATGGCTGCGGGGCGGGCCACGTAGCCCTTGACCGACTTGACGTTGGCGGCCAGCTGCACCTCGCGCAGCGCCTCGACGTTGCCAGGCTCCGCGATCACCAGCGCCAAACTTTTGTCGGAGGGATCGAACAGCACGGGGAATACGCATTGGCGATCGGCAAGCGCGCGCGACACCAGTTGCAACGTGCTGCGCTCGACGTCGGCCTTGGCCAGCTTCTCGGTGGAGACGAAGCGTGTCTTGTGCAGCGCGGCCAGCCACTTCAGCAGCAGCGCCTCGTCCAGCACACCGGTCTCGATCAGCGCATCTTCCACGCGGCACTGGTTGACAGTGACATAGCTGGCGACGACCTCGCGCTGCTGCGCAGTGATGCGCTTGTCAGCGAGCAGCCGGTCCAGCAACAGGTTTTTCTGAGCGCTCGACACCGATCTGTCCATTGTACAGAAAGCCACGAGCTTCCGGCATAGGTTGATCGCGTGCGCGCGTTCTGGCTGTGTGGGCTGTGCGCGCACAGCGGCTCAGTGGGATGGTGCAAGCAGCGCGCGCGGGACACATTCCCCCCCGGCTCGGCGGGCTTCCGCGCATCGCACGTCGCGACTGAAGCGATGGCTCGAGCGGCGCATTTTGGTCCGTGGGACGCCGTCAACTTTTCCGACAGCGCGCGCACCTTACCAGGAATTTCCTGATCTCGCGCACCTCTCCATACCATTCGGACATAGCCGCTCGCTCGAAAAACCTCTGCGCCGGTTTGCCCCCCCATCCATGAACCGCATTCCAAATCCAGACCGCTCCTTGCCGCTCGCCGACGCCTCCAAGCTGGTCGAAGCGCGCGACGCGCGTGAGCCAAATATCGAGAGACCTCGCCACGACGAGCTGCTTTCGCACCTGCTCGGACCAGGTGCGACAGGCCTCGAGCTGCCGTCGGTCCCCGATCTCGCGCTGGCGCTGGTGGCGCTGGCCGAGGGCAAGCGGCGCAAGTCCATCCTGCCACTTGCCAGTAGTACCGGCGAGTTCGCGCTGGTGCGGCGCGGCAACGAGGTTCTGCTCAGCTATTACGACAGCGGCCCCGTGCCACAGATCTTCGTACGCGACCGCAGCCTCGACCTGGCAACCTTGATCGCGCTGTGCGGCAAGGTGGCGGCCGAGCTCGCGGAGCACGCCCAGACCGGCGACCGCACGGCGCTAATGATCGCCGAACGCGCACTGCGCACCACCCTTCGGCCCGACCGCCAGCTGCCGCCGCCCAGCGTGGTGCGACGTGGTGGGGCGCCCGCTGCGCGCGAGGAGGCACCGCTCTCGTTCGGCTTCTCGGTGAGGCTACAACAGGGCGACTCGCTGCTCAGCGAGACCGGCACACGCGCCGATGTGCACGCACTGCTCTTCGACGGCGAGCTATGGGCGCACGCGCACGCGCGCCGCCTGGCGCTGGTGAAGGGGCCCATTTTTCCGGCCATTTCGCGGATGGTCTGCGCCGCACGAAGTGTCGTGGATGCCTGGGAATGCCAGCGTCCATTGACCTTGAAGCTGCGCGCGGGCGACTTCGGCATCGGCGTCCGGCTATCGCGCGCGGGCGAGCTGGCGCTGACCCTGCTTGGCCCGGCCACCGAGCCGGTAACCTTGCCGGCTCTCGACGTGCCGAGCGCGCTCTTGCCCATCTTGCGCCTGGCCTCCGATCTGGTGCGCGTGGTGGTGTCGACGGACCGCTCGCAGTCCAAGAACCTGCGTCTAACCTCTCTGCGTGATGAGGTTCGCGCGCTGCGCCGTATCGTGCGCAGTCGCGCCGCCCAGAAGAGCTTCGTCAACTGCGAGCCCGAGCTGCTGCGCGCCAGCAGCATCCCGCCTCCCGCACGCGAGAGCGTCAGCGTGGGCAGTGCGCGTCCGCAGGACAACGCCGGTCGCCTGCGCCTCTCGCTGCGCTGGCGCGCCGAGGTCGAGGGGCTGGATGCCGCCTCCACGTTCCTGTGCGGCGATCGGCTGATCGTGGCCACGCCGCGCTCACAGCTGGCGCTGTCGCGCGACGACGGCGAGCTGTTGTGGATCAAACAGCGTAGCTCCGTGGCGACGCTGATGGCAGGCACCTCGCTGATCTGCGTGGGCGCCGACGGCAATGTGGAGCTGTGCGACCTGACCGACGGCGACGCCTACGCCCGGGCCCGCGTGACCCCGCGGCCGGGTGGTGTGCTGTCGGGCCTGTGCGCAGGCGGCCGCGGCACGCCACCCGTGGCCGTCATCACCGAGGGGCGCGATCGGCTGGTGGCCATCGACACCCGCACCGGCGAGCCGCGCTGGCGCTTTCGCTCCGCAGGTCGCGGCGATTTCCGCATGACTCGTGCGGGCCGCATCATGCTGGTGGTTTCGGGGGACAGCACGCTCGATGCCATCGACGTGGCCACAGGCGAGGTCGCCTGGCGCTGGTCGGATGCCGGCCGCATGAGCCTGCCGCCGGTGGTGATCCGCGACCGCGCGATCGCCGTGTCGGGCCATCCCGGCTCGCCAGTGAGCGCACTGCTCTGCTTCGACCTGTTCAGCGGCCAGCTGATCTTCCGCAAGGAGCTACCGGGCAGCCCGCTGGTCAGCCCGGTGGTGGGTGAAAACCTGGCCGTGGTCAGCAGCCTGCGCAATGGCGCGCCGGCCCTGGCGGCCTACGATCTGACCACAGGCGAACGGCGCTGGCAGCGCGAAGATCCGGGCCTCGGCGAAGGTGGCTCGGCACTGGTGGTCGACCAACGAATGGTGGTCAACGCGGCGCTGGGCGCGGTTTCGGCCATCGACCTGGCCACGGGGCACCTGGCCTGGCAACACCACCTGGCCGATCCCGTGCGCGACGACGTGCCGCGCAGGCTGGAGCCGGTGCTACGCGGCGGAGCCCTGTTCGTTCCCTCGGCCAGTGTGCACGTGGTGCGCCCCGCCGACGGCACGCTGATGGGTGCGCCCATCGCCGACAGCATCATTCCCGACTTCATGCGAGTCGACGAGCGCGGCTGGCTGTACCTGGCGGAAGAGAGCGGCCACGTGGAGGCCTACGCGCCCGCGCCGCACCTGCGCCTGATCAAGAGCTGACCCCTACAAGCGCCGATGTTTGAGGCTGGGCAGCTGGTTGCGGATGCGCTCCACCAGCTCGGTGTCGATGCTACCCAGCGCGACGCCGGGTCCCTCGCCGCACTGCGCGATCACGCAGCCCCAGGGGTCCGCGATCAGCGCGTGGCCGTACGACATACGCGCGCCGTAGTGGTTGCCGGTCTGGGCCGCCGCCAGCACATAGCTCTGCGACTCGATGGAGCGGGCCTGCAACAGGATGTGCCAGTGATCCTTGCCGGTGTGCAGCGTGAAGGCCGCCGGCACGGCCAGTGCGATGGCCCCCTTGTCGACCAGCTGGCGATAGAGCTCGGGGAAGCGCACGTCGTAGCAGATGCTGAGGCCCAGCTTGCCGAACGGCGCGTCGCTGACCACGGTCTGCCCGCCCGGTGCCACGCCGTTCGACTCCTTGAGCGAGGTGCCATCCGCCAGATCGACGTCGAACAGGTGGATCTTGCGGTACACGCTCTTCACGGTGCCGTCGCTGGCCAGGTGCACGCAGGCGTTGAATACGCGACCGCGGTGCTCGGCGGTGTCGGGCGCCCTCTCCCAGAACCCGCCCAGCACAAGCTCCACGCCAAGACGTCGGGCCCAGCCCTGGCAGCGCGCCAGGATCGGGCCGCTCTCGGCCCCGGGCGCCAGGGGCAACGACTCGGCGTGCACGCGCTGACCGCCGTCGGGCCCCAAAAAGGCGAAGCCTTCGGGCAACACGACCAGCCTGGCCCCTGCGAGGGCGGCTCGCTCGACCAACTGCTCGGCCGCGTTCAGGTTGGCGGCGACGTCGGGCGTGGAGGTCATCTGCACGACGGCTACCTGCGTGATGCTCATGGCTAGCCTGTAGCACCCTCCCCCAGTTGCCTCGGGCCGAGGACTGGACAAGTCTTGGGCGCATGAGTCTTTTGGTTGGTTGGATCTCGGTGACGCTGGGCTTGTGGTTCGCGTCCAAGGTGCTGAGCGGCGTGCAGCTGCGCTCGTTCGTCGATGCCCTCTGGGCGGGCGCCCTGTTGGGGCTGCTGCAGTGGCTGCTGACCTGGCCGCTGTTCATCATGCTGGGCCTCGGCACGCTGGGCATCGGCTTCCTGCTGTGGTTCATCACCCGCTGGATCGCCTCGGCCCTGATCATCATGCTGGCTTCGGCCCTGTCGTCCCGGCTTTCAGTGCGCGGCTTTTGGACCGCCCTCCTGACCTCGTTTATCGTGGCCGCCGCGGGCAGCGTGGTGCGCTGGTTCTTGTGACCCAGGGCAGCATCCCGCCCAGCTACCTGGCGTTCGATGCGCTCAAGGGTGCTGGCCATCCCGGCTCGAGTGCACTTGACGCCGCGGCTGGCTGGCCTGAACTGGGTGGGCCGGCTTGACAGCGGACGGGGCGGCTTCGATGCTCGGCGCGAGATGGGCGTGGTGCTGCAGGCAGAATCTTTGGCCAGTGGGTACGTGGCGGGCTTGCTGCAGGCAGCGCTGGCACTGGGTCTGGTGGGCGGGCTCGCGTACCTGGCGCTGCGGTACTTGCCACGGGGGACGCTGTTGGGGCGCCGAGGCAAGCTGTTGGCCATCGAGGAGAGCCTGCGCCTCGATGCCCGTAGCAGCCTGCTGATCGTACAGGTGGAGGGACGGCGCCTGTTGGTGGCCACCCACAGCACTGCGGGGGCGACGCTGTTGACCGAGCTTGACGCGGGGGCCGGGCTCGAGCCGCAAGCGACTCGTGCGGCGGGTGAGTCATGAGCGATTTGGCCTCGGGCAGCTCGCTGTCGGCGGCGCTGTCGCTGGTGGCACTGGCGCTGGTGCCGCTGGCGCTGATGACGCTGACCTCGTTCGCAAAGATCTCGGTGGTTCTGTCGGCACTGCGCAATGCCCTGGGTGCGCCCGATGTGCCCTCGGCGGCGGTGATCACGGCGCTGTCGCTGGCCCTCAGCGTGTACGTGATGGCGCCTCTGGCCTCGGATATCGAGCGGCGTGTGATCGCCTCGGCAGGAGCGGGCAACGCGTCCGTGGGCGCATTGCTGGAGGCCGCGCGTGAGCCCGTGCGCGCGTTCCTGACCGCCAACGCCGGGGCCGCAGAAAAAAAGATGTTCGTGGAGCTGGCGCGCGAGCGCGGGGTCGAGGCTTCGGGCGACGACCTGTCCGTGTTGTGGGCCTCGTTCGCACTGCGCGAGATCAAGCAGGCCTTCTACCTGGGCTTCTTCGTGTTCTTGCCGTTCCTGGTCGTGGATCTTCTGGTGGCCAACGTCCTGCTGGCCCTGGGGCTTCATGGCTTGACGCCTCAGGCTGTGGCACTTCCCTTCAAGCTCCTGCTGTTCGTGAGTGCCGACGGCTTCTTGCTGGTCAGTCGTGCGCTCGTGCTGAGCTACAAGTGACGCTATGTTCAGGGCAGTGAGGGGCAACCGCGCGAAGTTACGGTTCGGCAAGCGGAAGCAGCGCATTACCCACAACCGCGTTCGGCTGCTGCACGACGGCGAGCAAGCCTTCCCTGCCATGCTGGATGCCATACAAGGCGCACAGCGCGAGATCCTGCTGGAGATGTACTGGTTCGGCTCCGATCGCACCGGCCGGCGCTTCGCCGAGGCGCTGATGGAGCGCGCGCGCGCCGGCGTGTGCGTTCGCGTCACCTACGACGCCGTCGGCAGCATCGAGGCCAGCGAGTCCATGTTCGACGAGATGCGCGCCGCGGGCGTGGAGGTCCACGAGTTCAACCCCATCGCACCATGGCGGGTTCGCTTCAGCTTCGGTCGCATCAACCAGCGCGACCATCGCAAGCTGCTGGTGGTGGACGCACGCATCGGCATCGCGGGTGGGCTCAACCTGGGCGACCCGTGGGCACCGCGCAGCGAGGGCGGCGACGGCTTTCGCGACGATGCCATCGAGGTGGTCGGCAGCGCCGCCCAGGAGCTGCGCGCGCTTTTCTATCGCACGTTCCCCGAGCGTCCTGACGTGGTGTTTCCGCCCGAGCCGCTGGACGAGGGTGAGACTGCCGTCAGCGTGCTGGCCAGCGATCACTGGGAAGAGCGCCGCAACATCTACGATAACTACCTGAACGCCATCGCGCGCGCGAGCCGCGAGATCGTCATCACCAACAGCTACTTCATCCCGGCCCGTCGCGTGCGACGCGCACTCGGACGCGCTGTGGACCGTGGCGTACGCGTGCGCGTGCTGGTTCCCCGCGACTCCGATGTGCGCGTCACGCAGCTGGCCAGCCGCCACCTGTACGAACGGCTACTGGGCGATGGCATCGAGATCTACGAGTGGCGTGGCGGCATCTTGCACTCGAAGACCGCGCTGGTGGACGACAGCTGGTGCACGGTGGGCAGCTTCAACTTCGACGCGCGCTCCATCCACAACAACCTGGAGCTGAACATCGCTGTGCGTGACCAGGCGGTGAACAGCGCACTGCGCACGCGTGTGGAGTTCGATATGAAGGACGCCATCCGCGTGGACCTGGCCAGCTTTCGCAAGCGCGGCGTGTTTACCAAGCTGCTCGAGCGCTTCGTCTACATGTTCCGCTGGCTGCTCTAGACAAGATATCGCGTCTGAGTGACGGAATTGAAAAGGGCCCGCTTCGCAGCGAGCCCTCATTGAGTGGCCGGAAGCGACCGAGCGCTTCCAGACCGCATGGCCTACCAGCGACCGCCTCCGCCGCCGCCACCGCCGCCGCCGCCGCGCCCGCCGCCACCCCCCCCGCCGCCGCCGC
>Ga0105048_10012648_pt1 | contig 13221 bp, 14 predicted proteins | sample MAT05_FD_78382 | JGI IMG/M metagenome (GOLD analysis project Ga0105048, IMG submission 78382) | Freshwater microbial communities from Lake Fryxell liftoff mats and glacier meltwater in Antarctica - MAT-05 | ecosystem: Environmental > Aquatic > Freshwater > Ice > Liftoff microbial mat | place...
AAAGGTCATCTACGGTGTGAAATTCAAAGACGGCATCGAGGAGCAGGCAATCCCGCTTCGTCCTCAAGCTGAAATCGCCGCCGCCTGATCCAGCAGCGCATCACCAAGATTCAGTCATAGCTCACGTTACGCTGGCGCAGATCAGTAACCGACTGTGGTGGACCGGCGAGGATCGCCTCTCCTTCTTTGCCCTGCAGGACAACCCGGACGCGATCCTCGACGCTGACGGTATCTACATTCAGGCGGCGCCGGTGGCGCAGGCATGGGAGACGGTAGCCGCTTTCCCGAACGGATATTTCAACGGGGACTTCAGCCCGATGGAAAATCTGTTCCTGGCGAAGCATCTGGAGGAGGAGTTCGGCTACGCGCTGTTTGGGATAGGCGCGAGCTATCTCGGTTTCCGGCGTACCTTGCCGTTGTCAGCAGACAGGCTTCGCGAGCTCGCTGCGTTTGTCGTCTCTCTGCACGCGGACTCGAATGATCCGGATCAGATGTTGAAAGTTCGCATGACGCTGGAGGCGTCCGACCTGCTCTTACTGGCCTACGTCGATCGCTAGCCGGCCATCTGCAGCGCCTGCAGACCCAGCGCATTTGCGACTATCAACCACACAATCGAGGGCGTGATCATCCAGGCCGCGAGTCCGGAGACCGGCCTCACCATGATGAGCGCAGCAGCGGCGAGCACCAGTGAGAACCCATTGGCGATGACGCTGCCGAAAGTGCCGACGAACGCAGTCACGATCGGGTAGCACAGGCCCCACACGATCAGCGCCGCCACCCACCAGGAACGCCTGGCGCGCGGATCGTCCGCTGTCGCAGTCTTCCAGCGCGCGGCGCCCCACAAGGGATAGATGACGCACCAGATCGCCCCGATGAGCCATCCGGGCGGATTCCAGGACACGGCGGCATAGTCGGCGTTTTCTGCGTCGCCCAATGTGAAGAGGAGGCCATTCCCGATCAGGACCGCCGCCAGGGGCAGCACAATGCTCAGGAGCAGGCCAAGCCCGTTGGGGCGGTCCCAGACCGGCCGAGACGCGCCGCCGGAATGTGCATCAGTGGGGCTCGCCATGCGGGATCTCCGTTTTCCGTTGCATAATGTACGCGCGATGGGGTCGTTCCGGATCGTCGGCGCCCGCCCAGCTTGACCGGAAACGCGCACCGGCCGAATGTGCCGGCCATGCGTACAGTCCTTGTTCTCCTGCTTTCTGTGTCAGCCCTGTCGGCCTGCGGCCTGCGCGGCGATCTTGTGCGGCCCATGCCGCTTTGGGGCGACCCGCCGCTGGACGGCCCGACCGACCCCCGCGTGATCAAGGCCGCCGAAGAAGCCGAAGCCGCCGAGAAGGAGCGCCAGGACGCGGAGCGCCGCGCTGCCGACGAGAAGCGCCGGCTAGAAATCGAGCAAGGGGCGACGCCGCCCGCCGCCCCGCAGTAGAACGCGTCACCACATCCACGGCCGTTCTGCTGCGCTGGCGATCGTGAGCGCCGAACGCGGGGTGACTTTCACGAGCGCATCCGCTACCTCGCCTGACCGGGGAATGGCTGGAACGCGACGATGAATCACTTTGGCTATCGCAATGGCGTCCTTCACTGCGAGGATGTCTCGCTTGAAGCCATCGCGCGCGAGCTGGGCACACCAGCCTATGTGTACTCCGACGCCACGCTGCGCCGTCACTACAACGTGCTCGCTGAGGCGTTCGCAGACAAGAAGCTGTTGATCGCTTACGCCGTCAAATCGAACTCCAATCTGGGTGTCATCGCGACGCTTGCCTCGCTGGGCGCGGGCGCGGATGTGGTGTCTGGCGGAGAACTCATGAAGGCGATGGAGGCTGGCATTCCCGCCGACCGCATCGTGTTCTCCGGCGTTGCAAAGACAGCCGACGAGATGCGCCTTGGCCTCGAGCGCGGCATCTTCCAGTTCAACGTAGAAAGCCTGCCGGAACTCCATCGCCTGTCCGCCGTGGCGCAGGCGATGAACAAGCGCGCGCCGATCGCCTTCCGGGTCAATCCGCACGTGGAAGCCGGCGGTCACGCCCACATCTCGACCGGCACGCCCGAAACCAAGTTCGGCATCGCGTGGCACGAGGCCGAGCAGTTCTATGAAGAGGCCAGCCGGCTCCCCAACATCGATCCCGTGGGTATCGCCGTTCACATCGGCAGCCAGATCATGCGCGTGGATCCGATGCGCGCCGCCTGGGAGAAAGTGGTGACGCTGGCTCGCCGCCTGCGCGAGCGCGGCTTCGGCATTACCCGCGTGGATTTCGGCGGCGGCCTTGGCGTTCCCTACCAGGACAGCGAAGATCCCGACAGTCCGACGATCTATGCCCGTCAGGCGCGCGAGGTTCTGGGGAACCTCGACGTGCAGCTTATCCTGGAACCGGGGCGTCTGATTTCAGGAAATGCCGGAGTTTTGATCTCGAAGGTCGAGTATGTAAAAGAGCGTGACGGCCGGACATTCGTGATCCTTGACGCGGGCATGAACGACCTGATGCGGCCTGCCCTATACGGGGCTCATCACGAGGTGCTGCCAGTGCGGACCCCAGCCATGGGCGCTCCCCGCAGCGCCGTGGACCTTGTGGGGCCCATTTGCGAGAGCACGGACAGGTTTGCGAAAGACCGCCCCATGCCCCCGCTGAAGGAGGGCGATCTCGTGGCGTTCATGACGGCCGGCGCATACGGCGCCACATTGTCGTCCCAGTATAATTCGAGACCTCTTGTTGCAGAAGCACTCGTTCGGGGCGATGCTTGCGTTGTCGTCCGTCGCAGGCCGACATTCGAGGAAATGATCGCGCTGGAACGGGCTCCGGATTGGATCGCCCAATAGGGAACCAGGTTGGCTGACGGATTTGGCCTCAGGAACAAGCTGGACGCCCGGATAGCCGCAGCGCGTCGCAGCCTGTTCTGGCCAGCCTTGCTGCAGGCGGCCCTGCCGACCCTTATCTGGTTTGCCATCTTCGCCGTGTTCTGGCTGACGGGCCTTTACGGTACTCTGCCGCTTGAAGTTCAGGCGACCATTGGCGTCGTCTTCTGGATCGGTCTTGCCACCATCGTGCTGGTCGGGCTCAAGGTCTGGCGCCGCCCTTCCGAGGATGAAGCGCGTGACCTGATCGACAGCTCGATCGAGGGCCGCCCACTCAGCGTCTGGAACGATCGCCCCGCCAAGGCCGACAAGACCGGCTGGACGCTGTGGCAGGAACATCGCGACCGCATGGCCGCGCTCGCCATCAACGGCGGCAAGCTGGATGTGCGTACACAATGGCGGCAGGCAGATCCGCTCTTCCTGCGCTTTGCCGTGCCGGCCGTGCTGGTGGTTGCCGGCGTTGTAGCCGGAACGGCGACAATCGACCGGATGGGCAAAGGCCTGTTCCCGGATTTTGGCGCTCTGTTCGGCGCCCAAACATTGAAGATCGAAGCGTGGGTCACCCCGCCCGCCTATACCGGCTCCGCCCCATTCGTGCTGACGCCTGGCGAGATCGCGAAGGCGCCGGAGGGATCGGAAGTCACTATCCGCATCATCGGCCCCGGCCGGCCGCAGGTCACCGTGATCCCTGAGGGCGCCGGCCAGACGACCTTGAACCCCGAGCCCGGCATCGATGCAGCGTATGAGGCGCGTGTCGTCGTCAAGCAGGGCACGCGCATTGCCGTCAATTTCTGGGGCGAGCGCGCCAGCTTCCCCTTCACGATTATCGACGACGCCCTGCCGACAGTCGCTTTTGTCGAACCACCCAAGCTGGGCGAGGGAGACAGGACCGAGTTCAAGTACACAACGACGGACGACTATGGCGTGGACAAGCTCGAACTCGTGGTGTTCGGCCGCAAGGATGTTCCGGCTTCCGCCGGTGTTGTCGAAGACGCGACGATCATCGAGACCGTGACGCTCTCGCCCAAGGAAGAGGAAGGCGACTTCAGCCAGGATCTCGTGCGCCATCGCTGGGCCGGGCTCGACGTCATGGTGAAGTTGCGTGCGACTGACGCCGCTGGCCAGATCGCCGAAAGCGGAGCTGTGGCCTATCGCCTGCCCGAGAAGATTTTCCTGCAGCCCAACGCCCGCATGGCGCAGGAAGCGCGCCAGATCCTGCTGCGTAACTGGGAAGAGTATTCAACGCCCGAAGGCGCGGACAACTTCACGTCGGTTGCAGGGGTCGGGTACGACGCGATTGCAACTGCGCCGGCCTCGCGCCTGTCGTGGGCGCCCACCGAGATCAAGCGCTCGGTCATGGTGCTGGATTCGATTACGTGGCGTCCCGAGGATTACTTCGAAGACCCGGTCATCTTTCTGGGGCTGCGCAATGCGCGGGGCCTGATCGACGCCGCATACAACCGCGCTGAAGCGGAAGAAGCCGAGGCCCTGCTCTGGGACATCGCGCTGCGCGCCGAGTTTGGATCGCTGTCGGATGCAACTGCCGCGCTGGAAGCTGCACGCCGCGCCCTGGAAGACGCGCTGCGTCGTGGCGCCTCCGAGGATGAAATTCGCCGCCTGATGGATATGTACGAGCAGGCGATCGAGAACTATCTCGCCGCCCAGATGGCTGAGGCGCTGCGCAATGGACGCGTCTCGGAAGGCGGCGACCAGATGAGCGGCATGCAGGGCGGCCAGCAGCAGCTCGGCGATGATGAGCTTACGCGCATGCTGCAGGCCCTGCGTGATCTGGCGGAAACCGGCGCACGCGATCAGGCGCGACAGCTTCTGAACGACATGCAGCGCATGCTCGACCAGATGCAGAACATGCAGATCCAGATGGGTCAGGGCGGCGGCGGCCAGCAGCAAGACGGCCCGATGAGCCGGGCGATGAACCGCGCCCTGCAGGACACCAACCGCGCGCTGAACGACCAGCGCGATCTCAACGACGCGACCGAAGACGCGATGCGCGATGGCAATGCCCAGCGCGGCCAAGAACTGGCCGACCAGCAGCGCGAACAGCGCCAGCGCCTTGAGCAGCAGCAACGCTCAGGCGGCGGCCAGCCGCAGCAGCAACCGGGTCAACAGGGCCAAGGGCAGCAGCCCGGCCAGGGCCAACAAGGACAGGGCCAGCAGCCTGGTCAGGGTCAGCAGGGTCAAGGCCAACAGCCCGGCCAAGGACAACAGCCGGGTCAGGGGCAAGGCCGGCAACCCGGTCAGCAAGGCCAGGGCCCGGGTGAAGGCCAGCAGGGCCAGGGGCCCGGTCAACAGCCGGGCCAGCAACCCGGCCAGGGTCAGGGCGGACAGCAGGCAGACGGCGGTGGCCCCGGCGGCCAGCCCGGCCAACCCGGCGTTCGTGGCGATGGCGTCTACGGCCAGGAAAATGATCGGACACGTCGCCTGCTGGGCAACGCGATCGAGATGCAGAAACGCGCCGAGGAAGCGCTGCGCCGCGGCGACTTCGAGGGAGCTCGCAACGCCCAGCAACAGGCCATGTCAGCCCTGCAGGATCGTTCGTCCGAACTCGCGCGCCTCAACGACGAGAACGATCCCAACGCCCAGCGTGATCGCGAAGAGCGCGACATTCTCGGCCGCCTAAACGATGGCGTCGGCGGCCAGGGCGATGATGTGAAGATCCCCGATGAGATCGAGCGTCAACGCGCCCGGGAAATCCTCGACGAGATCCGTCGCCGCGCCGGCAACCGCGCGCTGACGAAAGAGGATCTGGAGTATCTGCAACGCCTGCTTGAGCGGTTTTAGCCGCGCCGGGTCTAGGCGCCTTTGATCGCGCCGATGAATGGCAGGCCGCGCATGGCGCCTGCGTCGTCCATGCCGTAACCGACGAGATAGCGCGAGGGCGCATCCCACGCCCAGGCATCGAGGCCTTCAATCACCGCTTCCGGCTTGCGCGCGAACACGCAGGTCAGCACTTCGTTGGCGCCCTTGGTGAGGAAATGCTGGCGCGCAAAGGCGATCGTTTTGCCGCTGTCGAACACATCATCGATCAGCAGGATGTTGCGGCCTTCCACAGGCCTCGCCACGTCGGCGCGCACAAGCATCCGGCCGGAACTTTCGCGTGCATCCGCGTAGCTCTGCAGCCAGATCGCATCGAAGCCGAGATCAATGCCATGCCGTGAGAATGCGCGCATCAGATCGGCCGCAAACGGCGTTGCGCCCAGCAACACGACTACGCCTGTCCACGATCCGGTTGAGAGCCTTGGAACAAGCTCCTCGGCCATTCGCTCGATACGGGCCTGAACCTCGTCCGCCGTCAGCAGGACGTCGACATTGGCGGGAATGCTGCGGTCAGTGATGTGCGGCCTCCGTCGGCGGTGCATGCGCCGGCGTGGCTTCAGGCGCATGGCCATCCGGCGCAGCGGCGTCTTCGTCATGCGCGGAATTCTCGTTAACCGCCGCAGGCTCGCCGCCCTCGCCTTCGTGCGCAGGGTCTGCGGGCGCGTCGATATGGGTCTCAGCGCCGATATCGCCGCGGTCTTTTTCGGCAAAGGTGACAGTCAGGCGATAGGTCTCGACCGGCGGCGCCTCGAAGCGCGTAGTGAACTCGGTGCGCTCTCCCGGCGCCAGCGTGGCGACAGCGAAGTTGTCGGTCCATGTCTGGACTTCCTTGCCGCTCTCGTCCTTCAGCGTCACGCGAAGCTGAGGCGTTGCCCGCGCTTCTTCGCCCTTGTTGATGGCGGCGCCGGTCACCGTCAGCACCGGGGTGGTGTCGTCGAACGAGCGCTTGGCCTCGACATTCTCCAGCACCAGCCCGAAGCGATTCACGTCGAGCCCGACCAGCTGATAGAGCGAGGCGGCTTTCGGGAAGGCGTTGGCGACGTCGTTCCGGAACAGCACGGCAGCGCCAAGTGCGCCGGCAAAGATTATCGCGACCGATACCCATGCAATGGTCGCTGCGCGGCTGCGGTCCCGCTTGCGCTTGGCGTGTTGCTGGGCGCGGAATTCAGCGTGGGGACCTGCCCGCGTCTTGGAGTTAGCCTGGGCGGTCTGGCGCAGACGCTCGACCTGTTCGCGGGTGAGCCCTGTCTCCTCCACCGGGGCGGGGACGCCGTCCTCCTCCTGGGACTTTGCAGTCCACGCATGGCCGCAGGTGGCGCAGCGCACGCGCCGACCTTCCCTGCCGATTTTGGAGTCATCGGCAAAGTACCGCGTATCGCAGGACGGACAAACCAGGATCATCGCACTATCGGAATCACGAGAACGGTTAATATAGTCCAATTAGGGCTGGATTCAGTACCGAACCCTCCCCGTCGCCAAACCAGCAGAATCCGATGCGAGACCAAGGACTTGCAGCAGACGCCCCGGTGCTCCGCCTGGACCGGGCCGGAGTATCTTTTGGCCCGGATTCTGACGTTTTAGCGGATGTTTCGCTATCCCTGACCCCCGGATCGCTCACTTTCCTGACGGGTCCGTCGGGGGCTGGCAAGTCGACCTTGTTGAAGCTGGCCTACCTCGGTTTGCGCCCCACGGCCGGCCGGGTTTCTCTTTTTGGGGTGGATACGTCGCGCCTCCGCCGGAAGGATCTTGCCCCCCTGCGCCGCCGAATCGGCGTGGTCTTCCAGGAGTTCCGCCTGCTCGAGCACCTTACGGCCTACGAGAATGTCGCCCTGCCCCTGCGCGTGCTGGGGGGGCAGGAAAAGAATTACCGCGACGACGTGGTCGAACTGCTCACCTGGGTAGGGCTCGGCGACCGGCTTGATGCGCGCCCCGCCACCCTCTCCGGCGGCGAGAAGCAGCGTGTCGCCATTGCCCGCGCTGTGGTGGTGAAGCCTGACCTCATCCTCGCGGACGAACCCACCGGGAATGTGGACGAGGAAATGGGCGAGCGCCTGTTCCGCCTTTTCCGCGAACTGAACAAACGTCTCAGCACGACGATCCTCATCGCGACGCACGACCTTGCGCTCGTCCGCAAGTCGAAGGCTGATGTCCTGAGGCTCGCGGATGGCATGGTGATGCGCGTGCCGGCATCGGCCGAGCCGAAGCCTGAACCGAAAGGCGCGCCGGCATGAGCGCGGCTTCCTCACCCCTGCTGCCCCGGGAGGACGCGCGCGAGGCTGCGCTTTTCTTCGTTGTTTGCGCGTTGTGCTTTCTTGCCGCCCTGTCAGGCCTCGTTTCGCGCTCGGCCTATGCAGCGGCGGACTCATGGACCAGCGACGTCTCGGGCGAGATCACCATCCGGGTGCGCGGGGACGACGCTGCACTCGCCAATGCAATCGAAATCACAAAAACGACGCCTGGCATCGCCAGCGCACGCGCCATTACGCGCGATGAAGCGGAAGAGTTGCTGCGACCGTGGCTGGGCGCTGGCGGCGTGCCGTTGAGCATGCCGCTTCCCCGCCTCATCGCCGCCGAGGCCGCTCCCGCCGCAAACGCGGAGGAGCTTCTGCGGAGGCTTGGCTCGCAGCTGAAGACGGCCGGTCTCGACACTATCGTGGACGATCATCTCGTCTGGTCTGGTGATGTCCGCAGGTCGATCGACCTTGCAGGCTTGGTGGCGCTGATCTCGGTGGGGCTCCTTGGCGCGACGGGTATCGCCGTCATCGCATTTGCGACGCATGCCACGCTGCTGGCGCGGCGCGATATCGTGGAAATTCTGCACCTCTCGGGCGCGCAGGATGGCTACATTGCCGGCCTGTTCGAACGCCGCTTCCTGATGCTGGGTGTGCAGGCGGGGGCGTTGGGCGCCCTCCTCGCGTTTGGCGCGGCGGCTTTCGTGCTGTACCTGCTGCGCCAGTCGGTGGCGCAGATCTGGCTGCTGCCGCAGCTGTCGCTCTCGCTTGCTGACGGCCTGATACTGGGCATGGCGCCGCTGGTTGCCGGGGCGGCGTCGATGACTGCCGCAAGAGTGACCGTGATGCGGTCTCTTTCGGACATGGTTTGATCGAAGGATGGCCCGCATGAACACATCCATCACAGCTGAGGTCTGAGCCCTTGCGCATCTTCCTGCAGGCTATGGTGATTGTACTGGCCGCCGGCCTTCTGGTCGCGGGATGGGACTTTGCGCGCTTTGTCGCCCGCGCCGACCGCGCCGTTACGCCGGACCCACCGCTGGGCGCCGAGGCCGTTGTCGCCCTGACAGGCGCAGCGGACCTGCGCATCATTGCGGCGATCCAGCTTGCGGAATCGATGGACCTGCCGCTGCTGATCTCCGGGGTCAATATCGACACCACGCCGGCGGACATTGCCAGGATCTCCCAGGTCGACATCGACATGATCGAATGCTGCGTCACATTGGGCAAAGCCGCCGCGACAACCGAAGGCAATGGCGAGGAAGTCGCCGACTGGGCTATCCGCAATGGCTATTCGCGCATCATCGTCGTCACTTCCGAATACCACATGGAGCGAGCGCTCTTCGAGATGCAGCACGCCATGCCCAAGGGGCAGTTCATCTCGCATGCGGTGTCGACCACGCGAGTTCGGCCGGCAGACTGGTACAAGGATGTTGCAACGGCGCGAGTGCTGGTTGAGGAGTGGTTGAAGTTCCGGTTCGCTGGCATTCGCAATGTCGCCAAGCCCGTCTAGGACCAGACCACATGACATTCGTTCGCTCGCTGCTCTACGCCATCTGGTTCTATCTCAGCATGGTTGTCATCGGCTTGTTCGCCCTGCCGATCTCGCTTTTCTCGCGCAGCTTCGCCATGGGCGCGATCAAGTCTTATTGTCACGTGCAGGCGTTCGGCCTCTGGCTTCTCTGCGGCATCAGCACCGAAGTGCGCGGACGCGAGCACCTGCCCAAAGGCGCCGGGCTTATCGCGATGAAGCACCAGTCGACGTACGATACGCTTGCGCCCTTCACCTTCCTCGATAACCCCGCCTTCATTCTCAAGAGGGAGCTGCTCAAGGCTCCGATCTTTGGCACTTACGCATCGCGCGTCGGCATCCCTATTGATCGCCAGGGCGGTGCGAAAACGATGAAGCTGATGCTTGCCGCTGCAAAGGTCGGCGTCGCTTCGGCCCAGCAGATCGTGATCTTTCCGGAAGGCACGCGCCAGCTTCCGGATGCGCCCGCCGACATCAAACCCGGCATCGTGCTGCTCTACAACGAGCTTGGCGTGCCCTGCGTGCCTGTGGCGCTGAACACGGGCCTATGCTGGCAAGGCAAGGGCTTCCTGCGCAAATCCGGCCGCATCATCTTCGAAATCCTGCCGCCCATCGAACCCGGCCTCAAGCGCGCCGAGTTCACGCAGAAGCTGAAGGACGCGCTCGATCCGGCGACTGTGAAGCTGGTTGCTGAGGGGCGCGCTGTTCAGGGCGAACAGGGCGTGGCCTAAGTCTTCGGCTTGTCGCGCCCAAAGTTGGCGGACGCCGTGTCCTGACCCGCATCGATGATCTCGCGGCGGATGCGGCGGGACTCTGTGAAGGTGTCGAACAGCTTCTGACCATCGGCATTGCGGATCGCCTTGCGGAGGGCGGTCAGGTCTTCCTCGAACCGGCCCAACACTTCCAGCACGGCTTCCTTGTTGTTGAGGAACACGTCGCGCCACATCGTCGGATCAGACGCGGCAATGCGCGTGAAGTCGCGGAAGCCGGCGGCGGAGAACTTCACCACCTCGCCTTCAGTCACCGCTTCCATGTCGTAGGCTGTCGCGACCATGTTGTAGGCGATCAGGTGAGGAATGTGGCTCGTGACGGCGAGCACGAGATCATGGCGTTGCGCATCCATGCGCTCGACCTTGGAGCCCAGCGCCGTCCAGAATGCAGCCAGCTTGTCCGTCGCCGCGACATACTCTGCGCTGCCGCCGGCTTCTGGCGTCAGAATACACCAGCGATTTTCGAACAGGGTCGCAAACCCCGCATCGGGGCCGGACTTCTCCGTTCCCGCAACAGGGTGACCCGGAATGATGTGCACGTCCGCGCGACCCAGCGACCGCCAGTCGCGCGCGATGTTGCCTTTCACCGAGCCGACATCCGTGAGGATGGCGCCGGCCTTCATCGCGCTGATGCTCGCACGCGCTGTCGCGCCCATCGCGCCGACAGGCACACAATGAAATACGGCGTCCGCATCGCGCACTGCATCCTCGATGCTTGCAGCGGGGCGACCGAAGCCGATCTCGCCTGCCCGCTTCAATGAAGCGGCATCGCCATCGAACAGCACAACTTCGCCCGCTGCACCCGTCGCCAACGCGGCGCGCGCGATGGAGCCGCCGATGAGCCCTACGCCGATGATGGCGATCTGGTTAAAGATCACGGTCATCGGATCACTTGCCCAGAAATTCTTTCAGCAGCTTCAGCGCGGCATCGTTACCGTCAACAGTGCCAACCGAAATCCGAAGGTGGTTTGGCATGCCGTAGCCGCCGAGGCCTCGCAGGGAAATCCCGCGATCCTTCATGAAGGCCAGCGCCTCTGCGGCGGTCGCGCCCTTGGTCTCCGGAAACTTCGCAACAACGAAATTGCCCACGCCGTCGATCAGTTCCAGACCCAACGACTTCAGGCCACCCGCGAGACGCACCATCTCGCGCTCGTTGTGCGCCAGCGACAGTTCGGTGAACGCGTCGTCTTCGAGCGCCGCAATCGCCGCCGCTTGCGCCGGCAGGCTAACGTTGAATGGCATGCGGACCTTTTCGATCGCTTCCACGATGTGCGGCGGCGCATAGCCCCAGCCAACGCGCAAGCCAGCGAGACCATAGAGCTTCGAGAAGGTGCGCGTGATGATGACGTTGCCGAACTGCGAGGCTAGCTCGATCCCCGATGCATAGTCGTTCTTCTTCACGAACTCCGCATAGGCGCCGTCCAGGACCAGCATGACATGCGGCGGCAGGCCGGCGTGCAGGCGCTTCACCTCGTCGTAGGGAAGATACGTTCCGGTCGGGTTGTTTGGGTTGGCGAGCCAGACAATCTTGGTCCTCGGCGTCACCGCCTTGAGGATCGCATCCACGTCTGCCGTGAAGTTGGCTTCGCCGACTTCCACGACCTTTGCACCTTGCTGTTGCGCGATGATCGCGTAGATGGCGAAGGCGTGCTTCGTGTTTATGCTTTCATCATCGGGCCCGAGATAGGCGCGGCCCAGCATGAGGAAGATATCGTCTGAGCCCGCGCCAAGGACAAGACGCGCCGGGTCCAGCCCGTGCTTCTTCGCGAGCGCCGCCTTCAACTCGCGCGCGGCGCCATCGGGATACAGCTCCATCTTGGCGGCAAGGTCCGCGTAGACCTTTTTCGCCAACGGGGACGCGCCCAGCGGGTTCTCGTTCGAAGCAAGCTTGTAGGTCTTGCCGCCCGTGTTCTTCGGCGCTTCGCCTGGCACATAGGCGTTCACGCCAGCGAGCTGCGGCAAAGGCTTGGGATTTTCGATCATCGCGTAGGCCCCGTATCAGGGCCGAGGCCGTACCCCGACAATACGCAGGCCGTCCAGCCCCGCCTTACGCGCGAGGTCGATCCGGCGGTCGTCTACCGCCACAAACTCGGAGATGCGAATCAATGCGAGTGACCTCGCGCGACCGACCACTTCAGCCTTGAAGCCGAGCTCCTGAAGACGCTTGTCAGCCGACCAGTGGTCGTCGTGCGCCATGGCCAGCGTGTCATCGTCGCCAGAGGACTCGATGCTCAGCCGTCCGACGATCGCGATGCGGGGCGTCTCCGCGGGAGAGCCCGGGAGGCTGGGCCAGCCGCCGACGATCACCAGGCCGTGGAACTTGTTTTCGTTCAGCATGGGCCACCACTGCCCGGCGCCGGCGTGCTCTGGCCACGGCACACAGGCCAGCGTTCCAGGCTGAACGGTCGCCCGCTCAAGCGCGTCACGAACTCCGACAAGAGGCACGATATTCGGTGCGAAGCCGAAATAGCCGCGCGCTGCCTCGACCGACAGGGTCACGTCTCCGCCCGCCACATAGACGGCTTTAAGCCCACGGCTGACGGCAACGTCCCCGCACATCGAGCGCCAGATCCGCGCAATCGCGTCCGCAGGCATGCCGACAGCCGCCCCTTCACGGGCCAGCCGCCTCAATTCGGCGGCCTCGCGGGACGGGCGGAAGCCGATGCCAGCGGGGGTAACGGCCGGGGCCTCGCGCATTTCCCGCCATTTTCCAGACAGGGCAGACAGGAATGTGTCGCTCATGGCCTGTGTAGGTTCATGAAAGCTGTCGGCGGCCATGGCACTCGACTGACTGTAAAACGCTCCCCAGCGCAGACTCTCCATACGACAGATTTGCTGCAACAAGAACCCCACTCCCACAATGATCGGTCGAAACACCCTCCCCCAAACACGCCGCTTGTTTTGATAGCGGATTGACGGGTATTGCATGGGTCCCCTGTGAGGCCGATCTGGGACCCTTGATGCTCGCGCCCGCCCGAAACCTCAGCGGCGCGGATG
>Ga0105048_10012649_pt1 | contig 13220 bp, 10 predicted proteins | sample MAT05_FD_78382 | JGI IMG/M metagenome (GOLD analysis project Ga0105048, IMG submission 78382) | Freshwater microbial communities from Lake Fryxell liftoff mats and glacier meltwater in Antarctica - MAT-05 | ecosystem: Environmental > Aquatic > Freshwater > Ice > Liftoff microbial mat | place...
ATTGCGACGTCATGCGCTACACCCCACAGAGTCTCGCTCACGCCGCCGGCGGACGAATCGTACGCGCGGCGTCGCGCGAGATCGTCGGGGTGTTCCTCGACTCGCGCGCGTCGGTGAGCGGCGCTGTGTTCGTGCCGATCGTCGCCGCACGCGACGGGCATGCGTTCATCGGCGATGCGATCGTCGGCGGTGCGTCCGCAGTCCTCGTCGGGCGCGGCCGCGAGACGCCGGCCGGTGATGTGACCGTGATCGAGGTCGACGATACGCTCGTCGCCCTGCAGCGGATGGGCGCGGCGAGGCGCAGGAGGGTGCACGGGCCGGTCGTTGCCGTCAGCGGCAGCAACGGCAAGACGACGACGCGGGCGATGATCGCTGCGGTGCTCGGGACGGCGCACCCGCAGCTGCTGTGCACGCGCGGCAATCTCAACAATCACCTCGGTGTGCCGCTGACGCTGCTCGGGGAGCCCGAGACACCGACGGCGATGGTGATCGAGCTCGGCATGAGTGCGCCGGGCGAGAACGATCTGCTCGCGCGAATCGTGTCGCCGACGGCCGTGGTCATCACGAGTGTCGCGCTCGAGCACCTCGAGTTCATGAAGACGATCGAGGCGATCGCCGCGGCCGAAGCCGAGCCGATCGTCCACGTGCGGGACGGCGGGATCGTCGTCGTGCCGTCCGACGAGCCGCTGTTGCGCCCGCACCTGCCGCGGGCCGATCGCGTGCGAGTGTGGCGTGTGGGGCCGGATCACGACGCCGATGTACGCCTGGTGGACGTGAGCCAGGGCGCGACGACGCGTGCGCGGCTGTCGAGCCCGGCACACGGAGAGTTCACGATCGAGCTGAAGCTGTTCGGGCTGCACAACGCTCGCAATGCTGCGGCCGCGATCGCGGTCGGTACGGCGCTCGGTCTGCCGCTGCGCGACATGATCGGGGCGCTCGCCGACGTCGAGCCGGTCGGCGATCGCGGGCGCACGATCGCGTGGGGCGATCATCTCGTCGTCGCGGACTGCTACAACGCGAACCCAGGATCGGTCGCGGCCGCGCTGAGCTCGCTCGCCGTGCTCGGTGATGGTCGGCGACGCGTCGCGGTGCTCGGCGACATGCTCGAGCTCGGGCCCGACGAGCTCGCGCTCCACGCCGCGGTCGGTGAGGCGGCCGCAGATGCCGGCGTGCACGCGCTCGTCGCGTTCGGACCGCGCAGTCGCGAGGCCGCACGCACGGCAGCCGCGCGCGGCGTCGAGGTGCTCGCGACCGAAGACATCGACACGGCGGTGCAGTGGCTGCGCGCGCATGTCGTCGATCCGAGCGCCGTGCTGGTCAAGGGCAGTCGCGGCATGAAGCTCGAACGCGTCATCCTCGCGCTGGTCGGCTCGCGCCAATGACGGCGCCGTCCGCAGCCGCTGACCGTCAACCGCCGCGACGCAGCAGCGCGGCGCGAGCGTGCTCGCGATCGTCGAAGTGGATCTTCGTGTCGCCGATCTGCTGGTAGTCCTCGTGGCCCTTGCCGGCGAGCAGCACGATGTCATCGTCGGCCGCCGCAGCGATGGCGGCCGCGATCGCCTGCGCACGGTCGACCTCGACGATCACCTCGGCGCGCGCACCCGCGGCGCCAGCGACCATCTGCGCGACGATCGACTCGGGTGGCTCGGTGCGTGGGTTGTCGGAGGTCGCCCAGAACACGTCCGCGTCGCGGCCCGCGATCTCGCCCATCAGCGGACGCTTGCTCGGATCCCGATCGCCTCCGCAGCCGAGCAGCACGACGAGCTTGCCGCGCGCGAGCGGTCGGAGCACCGCGAGCGTGCGCTCGACCGCATCGGGCGTGTGCGCGTAGTCGACCAGCACGACCGGGCCGCGCACGTTCTCCACGCGCACGGACTCGAGGCGGCCGGGTGCACCGCGGCTGGACGCGAGACCTGCTGCGATCGTCTCGCCGTCGACGCCGACGCCGAGCGCGAGGCCGATCGCGACGAGCACGTTGTCGAGATTGAATGGGCCGACCAGCGGAGTGACGAGCGCGATGGCACCGACCGGGGTTTCGACGCGCGCGCGTGTATGCGTCGCGGCATACTCGATGTCGCGCGCGAGGATCTCGGCGTCAGGCACCGCGCCTCGCGAAGCCCGCCACGCCCGCGCACCGATGCCCCGCGCCGCGTGGAGGAACGCCAAGGACGCTGGCTGATCGTCGGTCGCCGCGATCGCGACGCCGTCGTCGCGCAGGTATGTGCTCGCGAGCAGGCACTTGGCCGCGAGGTAGTCGGCCATGTCGCGGTGGAAGTCGAGGTGGTCCTGGCTGAAGCTCGTGAGCCCGACCGCGTGGTAGCGCAGCGGCGCGACGCGAGCCTGCGCGAGCGCGTGCGACGAGACCTCCATCACCAGGTCGGTCGCACCGCGGCCGCGTGCTTCGGCGACGAGCGCCTGCAACTCGATCGGAAACGCAGTGGTGAAGCCCGCGTGATCCTCGTGATCGACGAGCCAGTTGCCAGTCGTGCCGAGCCGTGCGTGCAGTCGCGATGCGGCGCGAAAAATCGCACCCACGAGATGCGCGGTCGTCGTCTTGCCGTTGGTGCCGGTGACGCCGACCAGGCGCATCTGCGCCGCGGGGTCGCCCCACGCGGCCGACGCGACCAAGGGCAGCGCCTGCCACGTGTCGGCGACGCGGATGTGCGGACCGCTCGGCGTCGCTGCGCCGTCGTCGACGAGCACCGCAGCTGCACCGCGCGCGAGCACGTCGTCGACGAACACGTGGCCATCGTGCGCGCCGCCTTTTAGCGCGACGAACAGCATGCCGGGCACGGCGCGTCGCGAGTCGGACGTCGCACCTTGCACCGGTGTCGACGCGTCGCAGCCGAAGAACCGGGCGCCGGTGCAGCCGGCCACGAGCGCACCGAGCGTGGTTTGCGGCGGCAGGCCCTGCCGCTCATTCATGGCGTCTCGGCTGCGATCGCGGCCTGCGTCAGCGCGATGAGGCGCGGCGCTTCTTTCACCAGCATGTCGAGGTCGATCGTCCGCTTGGTGCGATAGACCATGCCGATGATGTGATCGCCGCGGCGCCACGTCATCAGATACGCGCGCTCGTCGATCGACGTTCCCGCATCGACCTTGCTGAGCTGGCTGAACCCGACCTTCACGCCGTCGACGACCTCGACGCGTGGCATGCTGCCGATCGCCTTGTCGACCTCGGCCGGATCGCGGCCGTCGAGGCTCTGATAAATCGGCTCGATCGCGGTGTCGCCGTCGACGGCGGCGTTGATGGTCTTGCCGATCTCGAGCGCGACCGGGGCGATCTGCACGCCCTTCGCGACGATCGCCCGTATGTCGGTCGACTCGGCGGTGTCCTTCATCCAGGTCATCGCGCTCGAGCTCAGCTCGCCGGTGTCGGGCAGGCCCGCCCAGGCCTTGGTGCCCATCGACTTCGCCGAGTCGATCGCGTCGGTCGCGGCCTTGCCCGCGGCATCCGCAGCCTGCTTGCCGAGGTCGTCGACACGCTTGCCCGCGTCGTCGACGACCTTCTGCGTGCTGTCAGCGGCGGTCTGTGCCGCTTTCGTCGCGGCCTGCTTCGCCTTGCTCGCGTCGTCGCACGCGACGATGAGGCACAAGGCGATCGCCAGGGAGGAGACGTGGGCGCGCATGACGGGAGGATAGCAGACGGCGCGCGCGGTCACCTTGGTCGTCAACCTTGGTCGTCATCCTTGGTCGTCATCCTTGATCGTTAGGGAATCGAGTTGTTGCGCAGCGTGTCGTCGCACTTGTCGCGGCAGGCCTGGGGCGGCGTTGCGGCGAACGACCGTGTGCCCATCGACACCAGCCCGGCCGCGGACACGCGGAACATCTCGACGACGTCGTCCTCGCCACCGACCTCGACGAGCATCTGATCCTTCGACCAGCGGCGCACTCGCATGCGCGCACCGGATCGCTTTGCGGTCTTGGTGCCGACGAGCTTGTTGGCCGCGTCGAGGATCGTGATCTCCCACGACTTGCCGCACGGTCCGTGGTCCGTCATGAACGCATGCGCACCACCGCCGACGTCGCAGACGAGCCACTCGCCCGGCTTCGCCTCGGCCTTGCCACGTGCGGCGTTGCGCAAGGTCGTGAGCGTGTCGTCGGTGCCGAGCGTGCAACCATCGACGGGGCGATTGAGCGGAGAGCCGCCGCGGACCGAGGGCGCGCGCTCGATCTTCCATGCGTCGAGCGAGGCCGGACCTTCGACCTCGGCGAGCCGCTGCGATCGGCGGTGCTTGTACGAGTCGCCCTCGAGCACGAGCCCGGTGATCCGCGCCTCGACCTCGTCGACGTACCCCGCGACGAAGCCGAGCCCGTCCTGACTGCGGAACACCATGCCGCCCATGCCACCGAGATCGCCGACCGGTACCGGCACGCGCGACTTCTTGTTGAAGAGGAAGAACATGCCGGTGTGCGTGCGGCAGTCGGTGCTGGTCAGCGATTCCACGAGCACGATCTCGTCTTCGGCGCGGCCGTAGATCGCCGTGCCCGGCATGAGGCGGCGCGTCGTGCCATCGTCGGCGAGGATCTCGAGGAACGACGCACCGCGCGTGTGACCGTCGCGGCCCTTCGTCCACGGCTTGCCGTCGAGCGCGGTGACGACACGCGACGGATCGAGCTCGATCGGACCGCGCGCCGTGCCGCCGTGGCCGAAGATCTCCACGTCCGCGATGGCCAGGCCGCCCTTTTTGGACCCGTGCGTGCCGAGGAACTCGATGACCAGCGTCGTCGTCTCCACGGTCGTGCCGAACACGACGTAGCCATAATCGGGCCCATCGTGCAGATCGGCCTCCATCCAGCCGTTCTCGGTGTGCATGCGGATCTTGGCCGGACGCGCGTGCTGGTCGTATGCCTTGCCGGGCGCGGCGCCGAAGATTCGGATCGATCGCACCTGCGCCGCGGTGGTCAGGTGGATGCCGATCGCGCACGCCTTGTACGGATCGAGCGGGCAGTGCCACGCGGTGCCGAGATCGTCGTCGCGCATCGTCGCGACGTCGTCGGTGGTCGCAACAGCCCACTCGGGGATCTCGAGCGCGCCGGCGATCGCCTGCAGCCCGTCGATGTTGTCGAGATTGAAGCCGAGGTGGGCCATCCCGCGCGCGGGCAGCGGGAGCTTGCGCTTCGCTCGCTCGAGCGGCTTCAGCTCGGCGGGCTTGTCGGGCTTCGCCTTGGGCTCGACGTTTTCCTTCGGATCCGTCTTGGTCGGCTTCTTCGCCGGGGGATCATCGTTGGTCGCTTCGGCTCCGTCGTCGCTGGCGACGAGCGCCTCGATTCGATCGCAGCCGGCGACGAGCATCACGCCCGCCAGGTTCACGCGGCACAGGCTCGCAATCCGCCGACGCCAACGACCCGCGCGCGAACATCTGCTGTGGTGCGTGGACACCCCGCAGATACTTATCAGTCTCTCGCGCGGCGTGCACCCGCCAGCCGCCTGAAGGCGTCTATGATGATGCGGTCGATGACGGCAGCGGCTGCAACGTCGCGACGTGCGAGGTGGTGGTGGATCCTGGCGCTCGCGTTCGCGTGTGGCGCGAGCTTCCCGTACCTATCGCGGATGATGAACGCGAACGAGCGCCCGCGACTGCTGCAGGCGATCGCGATCGTCGATCACGGCACGCTCGCGATCGATCCGGTGGTCGAGCGATCGATCGCGCCGGGGCCCGATGTCTCGCGCGCACCCGGGCTCGGTCCGGCCGCGCTGGTGCCGAACAAGCCGCCGGGCGCGACGATCCCGGCGGTCCTCGCCTATGGGCTCGTCCGGCTCGGTGGCTCGCCCGAACTCTCCGGGCTGACGTTGTGGTCGCGATTGCTCGGTGCTTGGTTGCCGACGCTCGTGCTCGCGGGGTTCCTCGCACGGCGGCTCGGCGACGACGCGCATGCTCGGGCCGCTGTCGGCATCGTCGTGCTCGCGACGCCGCTCGCCGCTTACGCGCACGTGCTGTTCGGGCACAGCCTCGCTGCGCTATGCGTGTGCGTCGGCACCACATGGATCCTCGACGGCCTCGAGGATCGCGATCGCGGTCGGGCGCTGCGCGGAGGCATCGTCGCGGCGCTCGCGGTCACGGTCGAGTACGGCGCTGCTGTGGCGGCGATTCCCCTCGGCGTCGCGCTCGTGCTCGCGTGGAGTCGCGGTGCACGGGCGCCGGTGATCTCAGCCGCCATCGGCGCGGTGCTCCCGATGCTCGCGCTCGGGGCGTATCACGCCCACGTGTTCGGCTCGCCGTGGTCGACGGGCTATCACACCGTGACCGACGCAGGCTTCGCGGAGATCCACGATCGCGGCCTGCTCGGGCTCACCTGGCCGGTGCTCGGCGACGTCGTCGAAGATCTGATCTCGCCGCACGGTGGCCTCTTCTACTGGGCACCCGTCGCGCTGTTCGTGCCGCTCGCGTGGCGACTCGAGCTGCCGCCGCGCGAGCGCAGATTCGTGCGCGTGAACCTCGGTGTCTTCGCGGCGATGGTGCTGATGACGCTGTGCCTCGCACAGGCCGGTGGTTGGCGCGTCGGCCCGCGCTACCTGGTCGCGGGCCTGCCGATGCTCGCGCCGGCGCTCGCGGGGTTGCTGCGCGCGAACGATCGCCGCGAGGGGTGGCTCGCCGCGCTCGGCGGCGTGGTGATCGCATCCACGGTGCTGAACGCGCTCGCGGCGAACCTCTTTCCCCATCTCGTGCCGGGCGGAAATCCGCTGCGCGATCAGCTCGTGCCGCTGTTGCAGCTCGGCCTCGGCCCCTACACCGTGCTCGAGGGCTATCGCGGTGGATTCGCCGGTACCGTGTGGCTGCCGATGATCGTCGCGGTCGCGATCGTCATGCTGGCGCTCGGCCGCATCGTCGAGCCCACGCGACGCGGACGCGTGCTCGTCACGTCGCTCGTCGTCGCCGCCGCGCTGCTCGTGCCCGCATGGTCGGTGCCGCCCGCCGACGATGCCGAGACGACGCTGTCGACGATCGTGGAGATCTGGGAGCCCGGCGGCCAGCGCACGCCGCGAGACACCCTGCTCTAGATCGCGGCGAGGATCTCGTTCTTGCTCGCCGCGAGCGAGTGATCGTCGTCGCACTCGACGAGCGTCACGCGATTCGCTCGACACCACGCGCGGCTCACCTCGATCGGGATGATCTCGTCACGCACGCCGTGCACGACGATCGTCTTGCACGGGGGCACGAGCGACAGCGCGAAGCGATCCGGCACCGCGAGATGGAGTGCCGGCGCGTACAGCACGAGCGCGGGCACGACGACGCCACGTTGCGCTGCGACGATCGCCGCCGCGAGCCCGGCGATGCCACCGAAGCTCGAGCCAACGACGATGCGCGGCGGATCGTCGGCGAGGATCGCCTCCACGAGCACGTCGATGCGCGACTCGAGACCCAAGCCCCGACAGTCCGGCGCTTGCACGTCGTGTCCCGCCTCGCGCAGCCACACGGTCTTGCGACCCTCGGGTCCGCTCTCGAGCCCATGTGCGAACAGCAGACGCATGCGCGATCACGATCGTACGCGCTGCGAAGAAAAGCCCTTGACCGGTGTCGACGACGACTGTAGTACTACGACTGTAGTTGGTAAAAACCGACCCGCAGCGCCGCTTTGCGGCGCTCCTACGGCCATGTCCGATCCCCAGCTCAGCGACCTGCAGCTCGCCCTCATGCGCATCTTGTGGGATCGCGGTCTCGCGACCGCGGCCGAGGTCCACGAGGCGCTCCACGATCGTGGGCTGGCGCCGACCACGGTCGCGACGCTACTGACGCGGCTCGAGAAGCGCGGCCTCGTGAGTCACTCCGCGCGCGGGCGATCCTTCGTGTATCGCGCCGATGTCTCCGAGCATGAGGTGCGCCGCAGCATGCTCGCGAAGCTCACCGAGTTCTTCTTCGCCGGCGATCCCGCCGCGCTCGTCAGTCACTTGACCGGCGGCGCGCGACTCGATGCGCAACAGCTCCAGGAAGCCCGCGGATTGATCGCCGCGCGTCGGGAATCCGACGACGAAGGCCCTGGTTAGGGTCCGATTCGCGCGAAAGGAAGTGTGCTCCATGGTGACGACGATCTTGTCGTGGGTCCTGACCTACGCGCTGCACAGCACTGTGCTCATCCTGTCGATCTGGCTGGTGTGCCGCTATGTGCCGCGGCTCTCGCTCGCAACCCAGGAGGTGCTGTGGAAGGTCGCACTCGGCGGCGCGATCGTGACGTCTGCGGTGCAGCTCGGCGCCGGCGTGCAACCACCATGGTGACACTTCGCGATGCCGCAGGCGCTCGCGACCGAGTCGCTCGCACAGCCGTCGACCGCTCCGACCGCGATCGGGACGCCGTCGACGATCCAGCATCGCGCAGGTGATCTGACGATCGTCGCGAAGCGGACGCCGATCGCATCGACGCCTGCGCTCGCGACCGCGGTGCCGCACGAGCCCGGCGCGTGGCCGTGGGTGCTGTTCTCGCTCATCGTCGCCGGCTCGACGCTCGGCCTCGTGCGCGTCGGCCTCGCTGCTCGCACGCTGCGCAAGCAGCTCGCGCAGCGCCGCGACGTGATCGAAGATCCGCTGCTCGAGACGTGGCTGGCGCTGTGCAACAAGGCGCAGCTCACTCGCCGCGTACGCCTGTCCGCGTCCGCTTCGCTGCCGTCACCGGTCGCGTTGATGCGTGGCGAGGTCTGCGTGCCCGAGCGCGCGATCGAGGGCCTCACGCCGCATCAGCAAGAGAGCATGCTCGCGCACGAGCTCGCGCATGTGATCCGCCGTGATCCTGCGTGGCTCGTCACGAGCACCGTCGTCGAGGCGCTGTTCTTCTTCCAGCCGCTGCATCATCTCGTGCGGCGCAAGATCGAAGAGGTCGCGGAGTTCCGCTGCGACGACTGGGCTGCGCGATACAGCGGCACCGGCGTGCATCTCGCGAAGTGTCTCGCCGAGGTCGCGACGTGGGTCGAGAACCAACCCATCTCGCCGATGGTCGCGACGATGGCGAGCGGTCGTTCGCCGATCCTGCGCCGCATCTCGCGACTCCTCGACGACAAGGCCCGCGTGGTCAGTGAGATGCGGCCCGCGTGGCGCCTCGGTGCATCGCTCGGCCTGCTCGGTGCGGTCGCGTGGCTCGCACCCGGCGTCACTGCGCAGGCGCGCACCACCGCGGAGACACCGCGCGCGGCAATGAACGGCGCGTCACCGCGCATCGTCGTCGAGGACATCGGCGCATCGACGCACGATCGCGCGCGGGTTCGCATCGTCGGCACCGACGAGACGGTCGAGCTCGACCTCGCGGCGCCGCGCCCGTTGCCGCCGCCACCGCCCGCGCCGCCCGCAGCACCGCCCGCGCCGCCGCGCTCGTCCGACCTGCGCATCATCATCCAAGGGGGTTGGTCGCTCGACGGCTGGCCGCTCTTGGGCCCGAGCAGCGGCTACATCGGCATCGAGATGGACGGCCTCGACTTGTGGCTCGACGACGATTCGTTCGAGCTCGAGATGGAAGCCATGGAGGACGCGCTGGAGCTCCAGGCCGACGTCTTCGAAGAGCGCGCGGATGCGTACGAGGACGCCGCCCAGCGGGCGGCCGACGCTGCGGAGCGCGAGGCCGAGGCTGTGGAAGCTGCGACGGAGGCGCGTCGCGAGGCGGCGGAGCACGAGCGCGAAGCGGAGCAAGCCGCGCGCGAGGCCGCCCATGCGCGAGGGTTCTGGGCGCCCGCATCCGCGCCGACTCCAGCGGCGCCGGCGTCCGAGCTCATTTCGCTGTGATCTGCCGGTTCTCCCGGATGCGTTCCTCTGGTACACACGCCCACCCATGGGCGACTCCCACCGCGTCCGACGCGTCTCCTCCACGCTGCCCCGCGCCGGCCTCGTCCGCGCGGCGCTGGAGACCACCTACGCGGTCCACACGCAGCCCGCCGCGCGTGAGACCGGCGGCCCGCCGACCACGATGCCACCGTCGCCGCGCACGCTCGGCCCGCGGCGTGCGACGCCGGTCGTCGGCGAGTACCTGATCGTCCCGCGGCGCCGCTCGTGATCCCGTTCGCCGCGCGTGCGGTGACGTTCGATGTGGCCGGCACGCTGCTGCATCCGGCCGAGCCGGTCGCGCAGGTGTACGCGCGATTCGCAGCGCGGTGCGGCTGTGGTCGTGACGAGGTCGAGATCGGTCGCGCGTTCGGAGCGGCGATGCGCGATGCAAGGGCGCTGCGCGTCGGCGATCCGACGTGGCGGAAATTCTGGGCGCACGTTGTCGCGCACGCGACGGGTTGCCATGCACCGACGCTCGTCGACGAGCTCTACGATCACTACGCCGAGCTCGACGCCTGGCGCCTCGGCGCGGACACGTTCGCGTGGCTCGACGCAGTGCGCGACGGCGGTGCGCGGATCGGGGTGATCTCGAACTGGGACACTCGGCTACGCGCGCTGCTCGACGGTCTCGGCGTGCTCGAGCGCCTCGATGTGCTCGTGGTGTCGGGCGAGCTCGGGATCGAGAAGCCCGACCGGCGGATCTTCGAGCACGCGGCACGAGAGCTCGGGGTCCAGATCGCGGAGATGATCCACGTCGGCAACGACCCGCACGACGACATCGACGGCGCGCGTGCGGCCGGCGCTCGCGGCGTGCACATCGACGACGCGCGCGATCTCATCGCGCACGCGCGGTGGATGCGGCCCGACACCACGCGGGCCTGACCGCCGCGTCATGGCGCGCCGGTCGTATCGCCCGTAGCGCGGCACGACGCGTGCGTCGCAGCGCCGGTGGTGCCGTTCGACGGAGTTACACATGGTTTCGCGAAGATCTGCCGAAGTGGCACGGCCTACTGCCGCTGGCAAGGCGGTTGCACTGCTAGTGGGCGCTTCGACCCGATCCAACCGCGATTCTTGGCTTGGCTTCTTCGCGCACTTGGCTTCCCGACCGACTTACTTCGAGCGACCGACTTGGCTTGAGACGACCTGGGGTTCTGAAAAACGACGTCGGGGCGTGACCGTGGTTGGCGGTCACGCCCCGACGTCATTTGTAGCTGCTGATCAGCGCGGCGGCTCGAAGAGCACCTGCACGCGCGCGCCGGCGGTGACGGGCCCGGGCGGCACGTCCTGCATCAGCGCGATGCCGGTACCGATCGCGTGGAGAACGACGCCGGCCTCGTCGGCCGCATCGATCGCCTCGGCGAGCGTGAGCCCGGCGAAATCCGGCAGACCGCCGCTGATGTCGATCGGCCGCTCGCCGGGTAGCGACGGTTCGATGTCGAGGATCGGTGTGAAGCCCTCGGCGAGCTTCACGTTCGACGCGAGCAAGCGGATCGGATCCGGCACCGGACGCGAGCCGTCCTCGCGCGGCACACCGAGGTGCTCCATCACCTTGGTGCCGAGCGTCGCGAACGTCGGTGCGGCGACCTCGTTGCCGTAGTGACCACCGATCGGGTTGTCGACCGACACGAGGATCACCACGCGAGGATGACGAGACGGCACCGCGCCGACGAACGACGCGAAGTACTCGTCCTCGGCATAGCCGCCTTGCTTGCTCGCCTTTTGTGCCGTCGACGTCTTGCCCGCGACACGATAGCCGGGCACGACCGCGTTTTTACCGGTGCCCTTGTCGCTGTGCACCACGTTCTCGAGCATCTCGAGCACGGTGCGCGCTGTCGCGGCGCGGATGATCTGCTCCTTCGGCGCGCGATCGATCGGAATCTCGTCGCCCTCGGGTGACAGCACCTTGCGCACGACGGTCGGCGCGCGATAGGCCCCGCCGCCGGCGAGCACGGCGAACGCGGCCGCAACCTGCAGCGGGCTCGCCGTCATGCCCTGACCGAACGACACGTTCGCGCCCTGGATGTCCGACCACGATTGCCACGGCGCGAGCAGACCCGCGGTCGCACCCGACAGTTCGACCGGCGGCCGCTCGCCGAAGTGGAAGCGCTGCGCCCACTCGTACATGCGCTGCTTGTCGAGCCGCTCGTAGATCTTCGTCGTGCAGATGTTCGACGACACCGCGAGGATCTCGCTGACGCTCAGCCACTCCGACGCTTTGGTGTCCGAGATCGAGTGATCCTCGGTGTACTTCCACTTGCCCTTCTCGCAGAAGAAGCTCTCTTCCTTGCGGATGGCACCGGTCTCGAGCGCGGCGGCGACGGTGATCGCCTTCATCGTCGATCCGGGCTCGAAGTCGCTCTGGATCGCGTGGTTGACGGTTTGCGCGAGCGTGTCGACCGGACGGTTCGGATCGAACGTCGGCCGCGACGTCATCGCGAGGATCTCACCGTTGGTCGGGTCGAGCACCACGACGCTCGCGGACGCCGGCGTCCACGCCGTCATCAGCTCGTCGATCGCGTCCTCGGCCATGCTCTGGATCGCGGAGTCGATCGTCAGCACCACCGTGTTGCCGCGCGACACGTCGGTGTCGGGAAAGCCTTCGACGAGCAGCTTCTTGCCGCGGGCGAAGTACGCCGGGCTCATCGCATCGCGCCCACGCAGCAGCGATTCCATGCCGTACTCGATGCCGAGGTTGCCCTTACCCTGCGCGCCGACTCTGCCGACGACGTGGGCCGCGAGCATGCGCCGCGGGTACACGCGGTGCGGCTCGGGCTCGAGCGTGACGCCCGGCAGCTCGAGCGCGCGCAGTCGCTCCACCTGTGCGTCGTCGAGCGACATGCGGAGCTGGCGATAGGCCTTGTCGCGACCGATCTCTTCGCGCAGGTAGGCCGCGTCCTCGTCGGGGAACAGGCCCAGCAGTGCGGTCACGACGTCGTCGATGCGACCCTGCGCGCTGATGAGGCGGGGATTGATCACGACCTTGTGCATGCGGTCGGTGACCGCGAGCGCGATATAGCCGCGATCGACGACGTCACCGCGCGTCGCGTCGACCTTGTACGTGCGCAGTTGCTGGCGATTGCCGAGCTCGGCGAACTCCTCGTGCCGCCGCACGCCGATCGTGTACGCGCGCCACACGAGACCCGTCACCGCTAGCGCGAGCACCGAACCGACCACCGCCGCGCGCCGACGCACGGCGCTGAGGTCGGTCGCCATCGGCTTGACCAGCTCACCGCCGCGCTGCAGCAGGTTTTTCGGCCTCTCCGAAGGACGGCTCGATTCGGGCGGACTCTCCACCGCACTGGCTTGGCAAATGCCCGTTGGGCCAGCAAGTTTTCGGATCAGTCTATGGGGAGGAAGCTCCGCTTCCTCCCTCCACGCCGGCAAAGCCGTCGCGGAACCTCCCTCCTTCCGGTCGCTTCGCGACTGGATCAGTCTATGGGAAGGAAGCTCCGCTTCCTCCCTCCACGCCGGCAA
>Ga0105048_10012650_pt1 | contig 13220 bp, 10 predicted proteins | sample MAT05_FD_78382 | JGI IMG/M metagenome (GOLD analysis project Ga0105048, IMG submission 78382) | Freshwater microbial communities from Lake Fryxell liftoff mats and glacier meltwater in Antarctica - MAT-05 | ecosystem: Environmental > Aquatic > Freshwater > Ice > Liftoff microbial mat | place...
CCGTCCGACGCCTCCCTCTGTGGGCGTAAGCACGAGCCAAATCGGAGAGCCGGATGCGGGAAATCTGCCAGTCCGGTTCGATGAGCGGGGAGTGACTCGTCACTCCTCGACTCTACTCAGTTCGTAAAAAAACCCGGCGGTGAACCGCCGGGTCGTTCGATTTTACAAACCGACCCTACGGCTTCTTCGGCAGGAACGAAACGTCCCCGCTATCGAGTTCCGTCTTCTGGTCCTGGAAGATCGCGACTTTCGTGTCGGTCGATTGGATCGTCACGTCCAGTTCGCCTTGGATGATGATGTTGATCCGCACGGACTCCACGCGGCCCGACTTCGGGTTGTACAGGATGATCCCCTGCTTCACTTCCTTGGTCTCGATCTTGCCGGCCTTGATTTTGAACGGGAGCGTTTCGGCCGTGGCCGCGGCGGGCTGATAAGTGAGCGAGGGCTTCACTTCGATGCGGTCGAGGTCTTTCTTCTCCGGATCCTTGCCCTTGTACGTGTAGGTGAAGGTACGTTCGTAAGCGCCGACGGGCCCAAGGCTCAGCTTGCCCTTCTTCTCCCACGTTTCGTTCGGGCCCTTTTCGACAGGAGCGGTGAGGCCTGCGGAGGGGTCGGTCATTTCCTTGAGCGCTTCATCCGAGAGCGTCTGGCGGAGGACTGTTTCCATCTGCGGGTTAACGGAGGCGAGCTTCTTCAAGATGTCGTCCCGGCCGTCCACCTTTTCCACGACCATGCCCTTGCCGAAGGTCACGGTGAATTCCGAGCCGATGAGGTTCTTGAAGAACTCCGCCACGCCCGGGTTGCTGGCTGCGCCCGTGGGGTTCGTGTCGGTCGAATCGTATTCGATCGTCTGGTCCGCAACGCTGAGCTTGAATTTCACGCCTTCGACCATTTGCTTGGCGACGACCTTGTCCTTCTCCACCGTGACGGGGGTCCACTTGAAGAAGAACGTGAGTTCATGCTTGAGCGGCACGTCCGAGCCGTTCGTCACCTTCAACGTTTGCTCCACTTTCGTGGAAAGCTTTTGGTAGAAGGGCTTATCCTTCTCGAACTTGGTCTCGAACTTTTGCTTGTCCTGGGCGGCGGCGACCGTAACGAGGCCGACGACGAGCCCAAAAATCACGGCCAATCGGGCGCGGAGCACGGCTAACCTCCTGTAGGCGAAGCGGACCGCAGGGTCCGGGGATGCAACGGGGAATGTCGGTCTGTTGTACCGCGGGTGGGGGCGGAAGCAAGGGATCCAGGGTGGTTGCCGTCCAACTTCGCCTTTCCCGAAAGTCGTCGTGCGGGGTATCTTCCCCGCCTTCGAACTATCCGGGAAGGGGATCATGTCCGAATCGTTTGCGAAACCGCCGAGCCGCTGGCGACCCGTCGTTCGATTGCTGATCGCATTCGTGCTCATCGACCTCGTCGTGCTCGGTTTTCGAAGGACGTGGGAGAGGCATTCGCCGGACGACTATGCCGAGCGGGTCACCGGCTGCGCGGCGGAACCGCGGGAGTTCGTCATCATCGGCGGTTCGCCGGTGGCCGAGGGGTTCAATCCGGAGGTCGTGGCCGGATTCGAGTGGAAGGGGCAACGACTCCAGAACGGCTACGCCGTGGGACTCTCGGGCGCGACGACTTCGGATAATTACATCGGGGCGATCCACGCATGCCCGACGCCTCCGAAAGTGCTCGTTTACGGGATCACCGCCAGCGACCTCAACGACGCTCGGAAAGAACCCCACGGCCCTTACTCGTTGATGACCCCACACGACTGGGTCGAGTGGGCGAGCGAGCGCCCCCGGAGCGCGGAGTGGGTGACGCGACATTTCTTGCAAGGGAAGTTGTCGAAAGCGTGGGCGCTTCGGCGGTATCGCCACGGCATCCGGATGTGGGCCGCGACCGCGCTCGAAGGCGAGTTCCCCGGCACCTGCCCGGACGCGGCCCTCGAAGCGAACGAACAACTCCGCTACTCGAAACTCCTCCGTACCAATCGCGGTTACGCCCCGACGCTCGGTTTCGTGAAAGGCCGCTACGACGTGGCCAAGGCGAAGGGGATCAAACCCGCACCGTTTCAGTTCCTCGACCGCTACCGCACGGGCGAGCACCTCCAGTACCTGCACAAACTCGCCGACTGGGCCGAACGAAGCGGCATCGATTTGATCCTCGTCGATATGCCGATCACCGCGGACCTCGACGCCCGCTACGCCGAGGCGTTCGCGGAGTACCGCCAGCGGCTGGGCGAATTCGAAGCGGCTCGCGGCGTTCGGGTCCTCCGAGCGACCCGCGAAGTGCTCGGCTTTTCGGACGTGGACTTCGCGGACGTGATCCACTTGAACGAAGTCGGCGCGTCGAAACTCTCCCAGTGGTTGCACGACCGCTTGTCCGAGGCCGGCGGGGGCTCTCGCCCATGATCTTTGCGAATAAGGCGTTCCTGATCTTCCTGCCGATCGTGCTCGTGCTTTACCACGGCTTGAACCGGCGAACGCACAAGTACCTCGTGCTCACGCTCGCCAGTTGGGCGTTTTACGCGTTCGTAAGCCCGCAGTACCTGTGGGTGATTTTGCTGCTCACGGCCATCGACTACGTCGCCGGGCGGATGATCGAAGACGCCAGGGACGACCGCGTTCGCAAGACATGGCTCACCGTCAGCATCGTCTCGAACCTCGCCCTGTTGTTCGCATTCAAGTATTCGATGTTCGCTTACGATAACCTCGCGTGGCTCGGGCAAGATCTCGGCTACTCCATCCCATCGCGAGCGTGGTACATCCTCCTCCCGCTCGGCATCAGCTTCCACACCTTCCAGGGGATCAGCTACACGATCGACGTTTACCGCCGGCAGATCCCCGCGGTGCGGAGCGCGCTGGACTACGCACTCTTCGTCGCGTTCTTCCCGCAACTCGCCGCAGGGCCGATCGTGCGGGCCGTCGAGTTCCTTCCGCAAATGGTCACGCCGCCGAGCGTGAGCGCGAAGCAAATCTCGGACGGACTCTGGCTCTTCGCGACCGGCCTATTCAAAAAACTGCTCATCGCGGACTCGCTCGACGTGCTGTTCGTTTCGCCCGTATTCGACAACCCCACGGCCTACGACGACGCAACTCACCGCTGGGCCGCGATCGCGTGGGCGGTGCAGATTTACTGCGATTTCTCGGGCTATACCGACATGGCGCTCGGCATCGCCAAGTGGTTCGGCTTCGAACTTCCCGGCAACTTCCGCTTGCCGTACCTCGCCACGAACATCGCCGACTTTTGGCGGCGGTGGCACGTCTCGCTCTCGAGTTGGCTGCGCGATTACCTCTACTTCCCCCTCGGCGGCAGCCGGGGCGGTGCAGTCCGCACCTACTTCAACCTGACGGTCCTCTTTGTCCTCTGCGGCCTCTGGCACGGCGCGGCGTGGAACTGGCTCGCCTACGGCGCGTTCAACGGCGTGCTCATGGGCTTGCACCGAGCATTCGACCGTTTGCTCACGGGCATATCGTGGGCTGATTCTTTGCGAGCGAGCCCAGGCTGGAAAGTCTTTGCCTGGGTGGGATCGTCATTCCAGTTCTTGATCGGGCTGGTCCTGATCCGCATGGTCGATTGGCACGGCGGGCTCCTCCTGATCCGCTCGCTCGTCGGGGCCGAACACGCGGCGGAAACCGCCTCGAATTCGCCGTTCGTGCCGCAAATCGCGGGAGCGCCCGGCCTCGTAGTTCTCCTCATTTGCCTCGGTTTGTTGGGGCACGTCGTAGGGTTACTCCAAGAGTGCCGGTGGTTGCGAGCAGCCCGGTTGCCCGAGTTTGCACGCTCGATGATCGCGGCCCTCGCCATCGCCGGCGTACTCGCCTTCGGCCCGGGTGTGAGCAAGACGTTCATCTACATCCAGTTCTGAGTCGTCGGATCGCACATAAACTGATTGCACCAACGAGTAATCCGCAATGTCCCGCTTCCGCTGGCCGTTCCTCGTGCTTATCATCTGCGCGCCCGTCGCCGTGCTGGCGACGGGCGTGCGGCTGCCGTTCGTCGATAGCCCCGCGGTCGGCCCGCGGCCGATGCCCGTGCCGGACGAAGACCGCGAACTCGCTTGGATGCACACGACCACCAACGGCATGACCTGGGAGCGGTTCGTCACCGGCGTCGTCCGCGTGCAGATGTCCGTACCCGGTTTGACGGTGGACGACTCGGCCGCGTTCGCGGATCGATCGACCGCGGTGCCCGAAGTCGTACTCTCGATGCAGGGCCGCAGCGGCAAGCTCCGCATTCGCTGGTACAAGCTCGCCGGCGACGCCACCACGAGCCAGTGGGTGAGCGCTCTGGCCGAGCGCGACCCGCCGCCCCTCGCCGTGATCGGCGGTGGATCGAGCGACCGCGCTTACGACCTCGCCCGCGCCATGGACCGGCAAATCGAATGGAAGGGCGAACGCCCCACGCTGCTGATCACAACCGCGACCGCAGACGAAGTCGCGGAGGACGGCGACGAGCCGAGCGCCGCGAAAAACTTGATCGAAATCTACTCTCAGCGATCCTTCCGCTTCTGCTTTTCCAATCGCCAGATGGCGGAAGCGGTTCTCGATTTCGTTTGGGAAAGCCCCGATTTGAAGCCGATTTCGTTCGCGGAACTCGCCCGCCTCGGTGTAGTCTCGGGACTTGCGGCCTGTCCCGGCGTGCCTCGCCCCGTCGCGGAACGACCCTCGGCCTTCAGCGCCGTTTGGCAAGACGACCCGTTCTCGACCGACCTGCACCGCCAGTTCACCGGGTTGCTCGACGCGAAGCTCGGCCCGCTCGAACGCGGCGCTCCGGATCGAATTCTGACCTGGCGACTGCCCTACAGCGTCGGGGCGTTCGGCCGGCCGAATCAGTACGAAGCGGTCACGGTCGAATCGATGCTGGCCGAGTTTCGGAAGCTCTCGCCGCAGCGGTCGCTGCTAGTCCTGCCTACCGTAACTAACCCCGGTCGCCGAGTCATGAAGGCACTCTCGGAATCGTCCCCCGGGCTCGGCCAGCGTCTCGTCGTGGTGACGGGCGACGGCATTCCCGTGAACGCCCTCTACCGCGACGGCGAATTCGCGTGGCCGATCCATGCGATCCCGGTGCCGCTCGTCCTGTTCTCGCACGACAATCCGATCGCGTGGGACGAACCCAGCGCAGGCGCACCGCGAGGGTACGGGCTTAGCCCACCGACGAGTACGGAAGACGTACTGCACTTCACGGCAATGACCCGGATCCTCTGCGAGGCGTGCTTCGGCCCGTCGGGTGCAGACGGCCTTTTGCCGATGTCGGAGGAATTGAGCCGCCGGCTGCACCAGCGCGTCCCGGCCTTGTTCGACGCGAGCGGGAACCGCCTGGGCGGCTCGGGCGAATACGTCGTCGTCCTCTGGCCGCACGTTCACGATGGCCAAGCGGGGCCGCAATCGCTTCCCCGTGCGACGCTCGAAGTCTGGCGACGGCGGACCGACCGGGGGTGGGACAAAGTCCGCAGCGTGGTCATCGATCAGCGCCGCAACAAGCTCGCCGCAACGGGAGGGCTGGGCGGATGAGTTTGCCCACGCCGGTTCCGCGGCAATCCATTTGGAAGTACACCGAAGGCCTGCTTCCTGTGGCGATTGTCTGGATCGTCCTCGTCGGCTGGCTTGCGGCACTCCTGTACGATCGCGCGAATTGGTCCGAACAGGCCGACGAAGCCGAGATGCGCGAGTGGCTCGACGAAGCCCGCAACTTCCGCAAGACGCTGCCGGAATTGGTTCGCGAATACGCGGACCTGCGGGCCGAGGAACCGGACGGAATGGAGTCTCTGCGGTTGATGGAAAAGCGCAAAGAGATCGAAGACCACATGGCCGGACTCGCAGAACCGACCCGGACGTACTTGAACCAACTCCCGTCTTTCCCCGTGATCTTCAAGATGGAAGTGGTGTTCGCCGCACCATCGGACGGCTCCTCGGACGACCAGCGAATCGCGTGGGAGTCTCCCCTGCCCCGCCCGCGGCAGGAGCGCGAATCCGGGATTCGGGTGCTCGAATATCGCCCGCTAGGCGATAGCCGAGCCACGATCCGCTGCGAGTATCAGGTCCACGCCTTCAACAAACTCCAGCGCCGCGAGGAAGAGCGCCGCCGCATTTCGCTCGTCGCCGGGGCCGTGCTCGTCGCAGCGACCGTGCTCGCGGGATTGTTCGTGTTCCGGTTCTTGCAGCGAGAGCGAGTGCGGGAATTGCTGCAACTCGCCACGAAGGCGGAAGCCGAGCACCACCAGCGGGAACTACTGGAAATCCGCGTCCGCCAGCAAGACGCGGAAAGAGCCCGAGACGAACTCGACCGCAAGCTCCTCGAACAAAAGTTGGATGCCGCCGACCTCGAGCATCGGGCGAGCGAGGCGGAGAAAACCGCACTCGAAATGAAATCGCAACTCTATGCCAGCATCGGCATCATGGCGGGCAGCTACGCGCACAACATCAAGAACCTCCTCGTCCGGCCGAACGACCTGCTCGCCCGCTGCATCGAAGTCAACGGGTTGAACCGCGAGCAAACCGGCATGTTGACGGAAGTCCGCGACACGCTCGGCACGGTCACCGAGCGACTTCAACAAATCCTCCGGACGATCCGCCGCGATCCGACCAACGCGGAAATGACGCGCGTCGATCTCAATGCGCTGGCCCGCGAGACCGCGGCGACGTGGGGCGACATGGCCCGCGAGAAGTGGAAATTGACTGTGACCGCCGACGGACCCGCCGAACCGCTCTGGGTCCGCGGCGACCTTTCGCACTTGCAGCAAGCCATCGAGAACCTGCTGTTCAACGCCCGCGACGCGACGTTCGAAATGCGCAACCACCTGCGGGAAGCGGCCCGACAAGACCAGACCCCGAACCGCAAGCAGCGGCTCATCGATGCCGCGGGCTGGCGGGGGCGGGTCGATTTGTCCACGGCGCTGGTGGGCGATCACGCCGTCCTCGAAGTCCGCGATAACGGCATCGGCATGACCGACGAAGTGCGAGAGAACTGCCTGCGCACGCACTTCACCACCAAGCGGGACAACGCCCTCTACGAAGGCTACAGCGCCGGAATGGGCCTCGGGCTGTCGTTCGTCGCCGTCGTGCTCGAACACCACGGGGCCAAGCTCGATATCGAATCCCGACCCGAGAAGGGCGCGCTATTCCGCGTTCACTTCCCCGTGGCCGGCGGTTCCGGCAGCGACCAGTCCACGAGTTCTTGACCGGATTCGACGAGCGCCGCATTGGCGCGCGAGAATGGCTTGCTTCCGAAGAACCCGTTGTGCGCCGAGAGCGGCGATGGGTGCGCGGAACGGATGATCGCGTGCTTCGTCTCGTCGATTAGCTTGGCCTTTTGCTGTGCGTAAGCTCCCCACAGCAAGAACGCGACCCGCCGCGGCGAACGGTCCACTGCCCTCAGCGCCGCGTCGGTCAGCGGTTCCCAACCCTTCTTCGCGTGGGAGTTCGGCTTGCCGTGGCGAACGGTCAGTACCGCGTTCAAGAGTAGTACGCCGCGTTCGGCCCAGGCCATCAGGTAGCCGTGCTTCGAGGGCGGAATGCCCAGGTCGGCTTCGCGTTCCTTGAAGATGTTCCGCAGCGAGCCAGGCAGCGCCACGCCGGGCCGCACGGAGAACGCGAGGCCGTGCCCTTGCCCCGGATTCGGGTATGGGTCTTGCCCCAGGATCACGACCTTCACGCCGCTCAAAGGCGTTGCCCGAAAAGACGAGAATACGTCCTCCACGGGCGGGAAAATCGTCGACGTACTGCGTTCGGTTTTGAGGAACTCCGCGAGCCGGACCGTGGAATCGGCGGCGAGATCGTCGGCGAGTTCTCGCTGCCACGAGGACGGGATGTCGGGGGGAAACTCGGACATGGCGGCGACCTCGGACCGATCGAGCGATCTTGCCAACGGCTCGTCGAAGGCTATATTTTAGAGAGAATCCGAGTCCCCGTAGCTCAATTGGATAGAGCATTGGCCTCCGGCGCCAAAGGTTACAGGTTCGACTCCTGTCGGGGATAGTTTCTACCTTTCGCACTTCCGATGAATCACACCCACAACGAACTCGGCCAGCCGATTGGACCGCCGCTGCCCAATTGGGTTCCGCCAACCGTTCCACCTCGCGAGGTGATGGTGGGACGGTACACCCGGTTGGAGCCGCTCGACGCCTCGATTCACGCCGAGGTACTGTTTCGAGAGTTTGCTCGCGACCCCAGCGGGCGGAGTTGGACCTACTTGAGCGCCGGGCCGTTCCCGAACGCGGCCGCGTACCGCGAGTGGATCGCACTCCGCACGGCGGGCGACGACCCGATCTTCTTCGCGATCCTCGACAGGAGCACGCGGGAGCCCCTCGGCATCGCGAGTTACCTTCGCATCACTCCGGCGAGCGGTTCGATCGAAGTCGGCCACTTGCACTTTTCTCCGCGGATCAAGGGCACCCGCATCGCCACGGAGGCAATGGTTCTGATGATGGCCAAGGCGTTCGCTCTCGGCTACCGCCGCTACGAGTGGAAGTGCGATTCGCTCAACGCCGCCTCGCGAGCCGCGGCCCTGCGGTTGGGTTTTACGTTTGAAGGGGTCTTCCGTCAGGCGACCGTCTACAAAGGCCGCACTCGCGATTCCGCGTGGTTCTCCGTGATCGACTCGGAATGGCCGAAGTTGAAAGTGGCGTTCGATGCTTGGCTCGCCCCGGAGAACTTCGCCGAGAACGGGCACCAGCGCAGCCGGCTTTCGGACCTGACGGCAGATGCGATTCGAACGGGCTGAAATGAAAAAGCCCCCGGCGAACGCCGGGGGCTTTTTCGATGCGGAAGAGAGGACTTGAACCTCCACCCGGTTTCCCGGACTAGAACCTGAATCTAGCGCGTCTGCCAGTTCCGCCACTCCCGCTGGGTCAAAGAATGGTATGCATGAGATCCATCCCGTCAAGAGCTTTCTCCAGTGGCGGTGGACGTTATCGGGAGACAAAGTGCTCTCATTTTCGAAGCGTTTTGAATTCCGTTGGAGTTACCTGTTTGATGCTTCCGTTCCGAAGCAAAACATGTCCTCCCTTGCTTTCTGCGTCCTTTTGATAGGCGAGAACTTCGTTCGAGCCTGAAGAAAAGCCACGTCCATAATGCAGAACGATTTCCCCGTCGGCGAGCAATGAATAAGCATCTTCTAATGTGCCGGAGTACTCTTCGAGGTCTTTGAAATTTGCGGGCACTTTCAACTTTTGCATCGAAATATATTCGTAGAGTTCTTTGATTTGCGACATCGCTTTTTCGGGGCTTCGTGCGGGCTCTCCCTGGGTAGCATTAGTACCACAGCCGCAAGTGAGTGTCGGCAAAATCACGAGAAAAAGTATGTGGTGTGTCAGGTTGCGCACTTCATACCCCGGAAAGAAAAACCGTCGGAATGTTTAATTCCGACGGCATGATATTAGGAAAAAAACAATCAGAGTTGACTCGAATCCAAAACTTCGTCTCCGGCCCGCGTCCCAAAAGCCAACCAAGTTGCGGGAGCGACGCTATTGCGCACGAACGTCACGGATCCGTCGGCTCGAAGTACGTTGACGCCACCCGAGTGGAAGCTTCGTGCCGCGAAGTGACCTTTGTTGAGTCCGACGGAACGATAGCAGTCTTTCAAAGGGGAATTCGGCGTCATCGTATGAGTATACATCATCGTCCAGACGACACTTCCGCGCCAGTATTGAAGTCCCGTCGCATCGCTGGCCGGGGGCGCCGAGTCGCATGCCGCGGGACGCAAAGTATCGGAACCCGCGGCACCGTCCCAGGTTCCGAAATTTAGTGCATTCGGGACATTGTCGAAGCCGCTCGTAGAAACGCGGTTTCCACGCTTGATCTCGGCGTAGAGAGCGGTGTTGCTTGTACCGTCCGAAAACGCTGCAGCTTTGTTGCCAACATAGGGGGCATTCACGGCAAGGAAAGCACCTTGAACGGAACCATTTGTACTGAGCCAGTCCGCACTCCCGCCGAAGCTCGCGTGATAGTTCGTTCTGCCTTGACTCTCGGTGTTCCCGTTTACAACATCGGTAAAAAATGCGTTCCCCCCATCGGACGGACATCGCAAGATTGGGGGATCCTGGACTCGTGCCGCAGTATTCGCAGCAGCTAATGCCGATTGCGTGAGGTCCCATTGAGCAAACTTGTTCGCTTGTTCGAAATAGGGAAGCAAGTAAACAAGGGCAGTGATAAATGCAGGAGACCGAGCTGCGCCGGGGGGGAATGATCCGACTCCTCCTTCGTAGTTATGCACAGCTAAACCGATTTGCTTGAGATTGTTCTGGCACTTCGCCCGTGCCGCCGCTTCGCGCACCTTCTGAATGGCCGGCAGCAGTAGGCCGATCAGGATGGCGATGATGGCGATGACCACCAGCAGTTCGATGAGGGTAAAACCCGATCGACGAGGATGAAGCCGAAGCATGAATGGCTCCGAGGAGGAAAGGAACGGACGGAAAATAGCTACTGAAAAGACTTTAGTAGTGTAGCGGAGTGCCGGTCGATTGTGAAGGAGACTTTTCGAGGTGAAACCGTGCTTCGCCTAAAAAAGGAGAGGACCGCAGCACCTGCGAGCCCCTTCCATCGATTGAGTTTTTTCAAAACGATCCGGAGTCAGCTTCCGCCGCGTCCGCCGCCGGGACCGGACACCGCCGGACCACCGCCGCCGCCCGCTCCGGGGGGTTGGTTGAAGTTCCCGCCGCCGATGCCCTGGTTGGGATCGACGTTCGATTGGTCGATGGGGATGTCGATGCCCCAGGACGAGTAGAGCTTCATGAACTCGATCCAGTCCTGGGCGAACCGCTTGAAGGCCGCCTGGTCGATTTTGGTGGGATCGATCGCGTCCATGAGTTGGAACTTGACGCAGAACATTTTGACCAATTGGTTCGGGTCGAGTCGGAGGTCGCGGGGCATGGTGTCGAGTTCGGCGAAGAACGCGAGCATGGCGGGCATTTTCTTCTTGGCGAGGTAGAAGGTGAGTGCCCACGAAGTGACTTGGGCTTTGGTGTTGAGCCGTTCGCGCATCCGCCGGGCCTCGGCTTGAGGATCGCCGGCCGGCTGGCCGCCGCCGGGGGGTTGGAAGCCGCCGCCGTCTTGCCCGCCGGGTCCGTTTGGGCCGGGTCCGCCTGGGCCGGGTCCACCCGGTTGCGGTCCGCCACCGGGTTGACCGCCGGGGCCGCCGATCTCGATGCCGCCGTCGCCCGCGGCAACGGGCTTGGGATCGATGTCGCGGCCCGAGCGCAGCGCTTCGAAGTACTTGTCTTGGAGCGTGTTCATCAGCAGGACTTCGGGGCTGGGGTTGAGCTCCCGCGTCGCAGCGAGTTCGCGCAGTTGGCGGACGAGGACGTAGTTCGGAGCGCCGTAGCCGGCCGCGAGTCCGACGGTCATCACGGTGCGGTTGCCCTGCGTGGTGTACGCCGGACCCTTCGGCTTGTGCAGCAGGCTGCCGATGCCGCTGTCGATCCACTCGGGCAGGATCACGTACTGCGGAAGCACGCCGCTGGAAGAGTACAGCTGGCGGTTCGCTTCGCGGGAGATCATGCTCACCGCCGCTTCTTCGTCCACGAGCTTATCCACGAGCGCAAGCGTCGAAATCTGGGCGATGTCCGCTCCGGTTTCCGTGCCCTTCAACTCGGGGAATTTGCCGCTCAGGAGGTCGTCGCGGTTCCACCCGGATTGGTAGCGGGTTTGGGCGAACTTGCCGAACGAGCGACCGGTTTCGTCGAGCCGTTCGGGCGACATGACGAGGACGTTGTGGTACGGCGAGTAGAAGGCGTCCGAAGTCATCGCGTTACCGTCGAGCGCATCGCGGAGGCGCGGCATGTCGGTCGATTTGTCCGCGAGGACTACGGTGAGCTTCTTTGCGGGAACCTTGAGCGTCTGCCCCGAAAGGGCGTGCCAGAGGTAGAAGGCCTTGTAGTTGGATTCCAGGAGCTTCAGCTTGCGGTCCGTCGATTCGCGGGAAACGCTTTGGTCGCCCCAGTGAACGAGCGTGTAGTGGGCACCCTGTTCGGCGGCGGCGGCGCCGAGCAGCGTCTGCCAGCGGCCCGCATCGCCCGGGTCCGGGGCGGCATCCGCGAGCTTCGGCTTCAGCAGATCGTAGGCGGCCACGAACCGCGTTACCGTTTCGGGCACGGGCGTTTTCCACGCCTTCACGGCAGTCGAGAGCTTGTCCGCGATCTTGAAGGCGTCGTCCACCATGCCGTAGGCGAGCGCATCGGAAACGAGGTCGAGCCCCTGCTGCGGCTGGTGGGTCAATTCCCAGGCATTGAAGCGTTTTTTCAGAATGGCCGGGAGGTAAAAGCCGGGCGTGAGCGGGTAGAGTTGGACGAAGCTTTTGTCGGTGTAGAGGATCGCCGTGCCCTGATCGCTCAGAACGGCTTTCATCGCGGGATTGCGGACGGGGTCGAAGCGGAACTTCTCGTAAAGCAGTCGGTCTTTGATCTGCTTGTAGGGAACCACGACGACGACGGAGCGAGTTGGATCGAAGGGCGCAGTCGCCGGTGCTCCGGCTCCGCCCGGCTGTCCACCGCCGGGTTGGGGTACTCCGCCCGGTCCGCCGGGAACTTGACCGTCGCCGCCGGGCGCGGCGAGTTGGCCGTCGGTTACGGCCGCCATGTTCACCCGGATGACGACGTAGCCCGGCTGCGGGTTGGCGATCTGCGCGGAAGCCACCGCTCCCATCGCGAGGACCGCACTCAGGACTGCTGCACATTTCCGCACCATGATCGCAAACCTCCCGCTGGGGATCGGTAATCGCTCGGAGAATTCATCTTCCCGCGGCAACAGCGGGAACGCCATGCGAAAATCGTTCGATTAGTTCGTGAATTGGGCCGGCTTGAGCTTGTACTTCGGGTCGTCTTCGTAGAGGCTCCGCGCGCCGTCCTTGTTGTACTGTTCGAGCCAGCGCGAAAGCCGGTCGAGGCTCGGTTGTGCCAACCCACCGCCGTCGTCCTTGCCGAGCGGTGCGAGCACGTCGACGGAGACCGCATCGACGAGGGCGAGGATCATCGGCGAGGAGGCTTTGAGGCGCGGTACGGTCGCCGTGCCCCGCTTCATGCCCGCGAACGCCGCTTCGAGCCGGGCTGTGTACAGCTTCCAGGGCACGGCCAATAGAACCTTATTCTCGGCCGTATTGTTGAGGTTGTCCCGCGCTCGAGCTCGGTCTTCCGAATTGAACCGCACGAGCAATTCGATTCCCTTGGCTATCGACGTGGCCAGTTCCTCGACCTTGAGGTCGCGGGTCGGATTGACGCCGCAGAGCCCGATGACGGCTTCGGC
>Ga0105048_10012651_pt1 | contig 13219 bp, 9 predicted proteins | sample MAT05_FD_78382 | JGI IMG/M metagenome (GOLD analysis project Ga0105048, IMG submission 78382) | Freshwater microbial communities from Lake Fryxell liftoff mats and glacier meltwater in Antarctica - MAT-05 | ecosystem: Environmental > Aquatic > Freshwater > Ice > Liftoff microbial mat | place...
CATATACCCTTCTATTTAGTTAAGGTTCATTTCATACCGCCAATTTGCCATAACGTACTTTTACAAATATATCTAATAAATATTTGTAAAATGCAAGCTTTGGTGAAAATATGACAAAAGTATCTTGGATTTTCTATAAAAATCATTTCTGCCGCATCATCTATAACGCACAAATACACCTAATTTTGCACCTCTTTTTTAAAGCTGAAAACTTCCGAAAAACATATAGACCAAGGGGTAATTGAAGTAATTGGTGCCAGGGAGCACAATCTTCAAAATGTAGACCTCGTTATTCCTAGAAACAAGTTGGTTGTTTTTACTGGCCTGTCTGGCTCTGGTAAAAGCAGCTTAGCCTTTGACACCATTTTTGCAGAAGGGCAACGGAGATATTTGGAAAGTTTCAGTGCTTATGCCCGCCAATTTATTGGCGATATGAAACGCCCAGATGTTGATAAAATAAGCGGTCTTAGCCCAGTTATTAGCATAGAACAAAAAACCGTAAGCCGCAATCCCAGAAGTACGGTTGGAACCGTTACAGAAATATATGATTTTCTGCGCTTATTGTATGCAAGGGCTGGAGAAGCTTATAGTTTTGAAACTGGAGAAAAAATGGTTCGGTTTACAGAAGAACAGGTTTTGCAAACCCTTTTCGACAAATTTATTGGAACCAAAATTACCATATTGGCACCGCTTGTAAAGTCAAGAAAAGGGCATTACCGTGAACTTTTTGAACTAACAAAAAAACGCGGATACAACAAAGTACGGGTGGACGGGGAAATTGTAGAAATTAAAAATGGATTGCAATTAGACCGGTATAAAATACACGACATTGAAGTTGTTGTAGACCGTGTAGAAGTGAATCCACTCAATCCCACCAGATTGACTGAAAGTGTGAAAACCGCCATGAAACTTGGGGAAGGGCATTTGCTCATTTGGGACGATAAAAAAGCGCATCCATTTTCAAAATTTTTGATGGATCCAATTTCGGGCATCAGTTACGACGAGCCTCAGCCCAATTCATTTTCTTTTAACTCACAATACGGTGCTTGTAAAAAATGCGAAGGCCTGGGTGAACTTGCAGAAATTAACCTGGATTTTATTATACCAGACAAAACACTAAGCATCAATAAAGGCGGAATTATTCCCATTGGGGAATTGCGCGAAAACTGGACATTTACCCAATTGCGTGCCATTGCCAAACATTATAAATTTTCTTTGGCCGACCCGATTTCTAAAATACCCAAAGAAGCTTTGGATGTTGTTCTCAACGGCTCCGACGAAAGCATACCTGTAGAAAGCATAGATAGCAACGGCAAAAAAACCAAATACAATACCACATACAAAGGCGTAATTCATTATATCAGTGAAAATTATTTTGAAAGTGAGGATGATAAATTGCGCCAATGGGCTGAAGAATTTATGCACCAACAACCGTGTCCAGAATGCCATGGGGCGAGGTTAAAAAAAGAATCACTCGCCTACAAATTTGCCGATAAAAATATTTCAGAATTGGCCAATTTAAATATAGATGTATTGGGCGAATGGTTTGAAAAATGTGAGAAAAAATTAAACGCAAAACAAAAGATTATTGCTACAGAATTGTTGAAGGAAATTCGACAACGTTTGTCTTTCTTAAATGGCGTTGGCTTGGGTTACCTTACACTCAATAGTCCGGCTAGAACCCTAAGTGGTGGAGAAGCACAGCGCATTCGATTGGCCACACAAATTGGAAGTAAACTGGTAAATGTTTTGTACATTTTGGATGAACCCAGCATAGGGTTACACCAACGTGACAACGAAAAACTGATTGAAAGTTTGAAAGAATTGCGCGATTTGGGCAATACTGTTTTGGTCGTAGAACACGACAAGGACATGATGCTTGCGAGTGACTGGTTGGTAGAAATTGGTCCCGGAGCCGGCATGCACGGAGGCAAAATTGTGGCGAGTGATACGGTAGAAAATTTCCAAAAGAGCAATGCCGAAACTGCCAAATACCTATCAGGCAAAAGTGAAATTGCGGTGCCAAAAAAACGCAGAAAACCAGGCAAGGAAAGCATTGTTTTAAAAGGTTGTAGCGGCAATAATTTAAAAAATGTAGAGGCCCATTTTCCTTTGGGTATTTTTACTTGTATAACCGGTGTAAGTGGCGGGGGCAAAAGCAGTTTGCTAAACGAAACCCTATACCCCATTTTACAAAACCATGTTTACCGCACCCACTATCGTCCGTTGCCGTTTAAATCAGTAACAGGGCTAGAATATATTGATAAAGTAATAAGAATTGACCAAAGTCCCATTGGTCGAACTCCGCGCAGCAATCCTGCAACATACGTTGGGGTTTTTACCGACGTACGCGCCTTATTTACCGAATTGCCTGAAGCCAAAATTAGGGGTTACAAGCCTGGCCGTTTTAGTTTTAACGTAAAAGGTGGAAGGTGCGAAGGATGCGGTGGCGGCGGTATGAAGGTAATTGAAATGAATTTTCTCCCAGATGTGGAAGTGCTATGCGATGTATGCCATGGGAAAAGATACAACAGAGAAACATTGGAAGTGCGATATAGAGGAAAAAGCATTTGTGATGTTTTGGAAATGAGCATTGAACATGCGGTTGATTTTTTTGCCCATATGCCGCATATACAGCGAAAAATTAAAACCATGCAGGATGTAGGGTTAGGTTATATTACTTTAGGCCAAAGCAGCACCACACTGAGTGGCGGAGAAGCCCAAAGGGTAAAACTAGCCACAGAATTAAGCAAGCGCGATACTGGAAAAACACTTTATATATTAGACGAACCTACCACAGGCCTGCATTTTGAGGACATTAGGCAATTGTTGCAAGTATTGCAAGAATTGGTAGACAAAGGAAATTCTGTGATTGTAATTGAACACAATATGGATGTAATAAAAGTGGCAGACCACGTGATAGATTTAGGCCCAGAAGGCGGCAATGGCGGCGGCCATATTGTATGCGTCGGCACACCTGAAGAAGTTGCCAAAGTAAAAGAAAGCCACACGGGTAGATTTCTGAAGAAGGAATTGTAAACAGTTTCTAAACCAATTTGGATTTTATTTGCATAAAAAAAGCCCCGTTTCCGGGGCTCCTTAAATATATTTATTGAACAATCAATTCAATTCAAAAGTATTCTTTTGTTTTAGCAAACCACGAGCCCAAAGCTCAGTTGTGTATTTGCCTTTCTTCATTTTACCGATGGTACCTGTTGGTGGGTAATACCATTTTACTTTGTGCATTTCACCATCAGAAATGATGGTTTGCTTCAATGAAAACAATTTAGACTTGTCGGCCAATGCTGGATTTGTGCAAAGCACTTCACCTTCTGGACCAATGATGCGAATGGTTACTTCTTCTTCCACCGGTTCGCGAATCAATGGATTGTCCAAAACATCAAAAGAAATTTTTAATTTTTCAACGCCTTTGCTTTTAAAAGTTTCAACCTGTTGGTCACCTTTTTTAGCTATGCCTGTGCTTAACAATGTGCCATATTGTGGAAATGCCCCACGAGAAATACGGTCTCTCATATCTGCACCTGCTTCTTGTTCTGATTTTGCTTGTGCTTCAAAAGCATCTCTTTGTTGGGTTATCAATGCCAATTGTGATTTTAAATCATCAATTTCTTTTTTACTCGCCGCTAGCTCATCCCTAAGTTTAGAAATTTCTTCCATATCCTTTTTGGTTGGTTTTTGCCCTTTGGCTACCTTTTCGGTAACGGCTGTAGTTACAGCACTTGCTTTTCCCACTTGGGATTGAAGTTCTGCAATTTTAGCACGCAATTGTGCAATTATGGCATCTTTTTCAGGAGATCCAGATCCGCCACCGCCGCCGTAACTTGCTTTTGGGCGCTTTTCCAACTCTTCAATTTTACTTGTTAAACGGCTGTTTTCTTCTTTGTACTGGCCACTTTCTCCAACCATTGAGTTCAATGAATCGGTCATAATTTTAAGCTCTTTTTGTAGGGAATCACTCATTAGAGTTACTTCTGCCAATTCTTTAGAACCTTTGGAAGTTTTGGAATTCTGCACAAATTGATAAGCGTTGTATCCAAGGGATCCTGCCAGTAATACTCCAAAGATTGCAACTAATACGTTTCTGTTCATAGTGGTATTGAATTTGTGCAATATTACAGTAAAAATCCGTAATTATTCAAACGCAATTACAAGCGTCTTATAAAAGCGACATTTTCACCAGGATTGCTTTTGCTTGCGAAGGTGTAATTCCCATGGCAATAATTCTTTGTTTTTTGTCCAAAAGAATGCCAATGGGAATTTCATGAATCATCAATTTTCTATTAACCGCATTGGAACTAAACCCTTGAAGAATTTGCGTATTGTACCTCTTGTTATACCGATGCACATATCGGCCGCTGCCGCCAAAGTTGAGCCCTAAAACTTTAACTTCCTTCCCTTGATGGTTGCCAAGCCAATGAAAATCTGCGCTATCCTTGAGAAAATCATTAGCCCCATCGCGCCACAAATAAACAAATACATAGGATTGGCGAAGTTTCCGAATATTTAGTTGTTTTTGAGGCTTGTATGCCGTGCAGTATTTGAACCTTGGAATTTTTTGGCCCAAATTCAATGAATTTTTCATCTTTGCTGCAGAATCTCTATACAAATCGATAAAAGTTCCGTCTTGGTTTATGTCTTTTAACAGATAAGCACAATTGTTCCATTCTAGGTAGGTTTTGCCTTTATCCACAATTTGAACCCCTTGTAAATTGTCGAAATGGCCATGATAATCAGCAATCATTGCCACATCAATCCCAAAATCATTATACTTACCATTACAATTCACATCTTTTATGGCAATTGAAAATGAGTCGTTCCCATTTTTCCAGCGACCCGCAACTACGTTCAATCGTTTCTCGCGCAACGAATTCCCGGTGCCAAAAAACAAACGTTGGCCTTTTACTTTGTTTATTTCTCCATCATTTAAACTGCAATACAACGGAAATTTATCTCCGGGAAAATGCTGCACATAAACTTGGTATGGGTAGCTCCCTTCGCCAAATGTAAGTACAACTCCATGTTTATTTGTTAACGTATCCGGATCCCCATCGTCCGTTAAATCTAGGTTGTTATTTTTGTCTGTCCATATCAGCGTCTCATAAAATGTCCAACCTGGATTTTGAATGGCAATTAATGTATGCGCTTGAGAAAACCCCAAAGGGGCAGAACCGTTAAAAACCCATGCATATCCGTTTCTAAACTTTAGGTCAAAAGTTGGCCTTATTGCTTTTTTCCATTCCGTTTTATTTTCTGCATTGGCTGCAGACAAATCCAAAGGGTTAGCCACACTATCGCTATTAAACGCGAAAACAGGAGTGGCCATAATCAACTTATTGTATTGGCCATCTTCTGCCCTTTCTGTCAATGGGAGATGGATGTTTTGGGCCGATAATAATCCCAAACAAAAGACAAAAGGAATGCAAATTCCAATTTTCAAAGACTGCATTCCAAATACACTTCCCATACTTAGATTACCGCAAACAACGAACCACCATTACGCCAACTGCGAACAAAAACATAAGTATGGTTATTCTGTTTATGCCATGCATCATTTTTAGGTTGGTGCTTCCATCGCTGTTTTGCTTTTTAAAGGTGATATACGCCCATATTTTTTTGAATATCATAAAATAATTACAGCAAATTTAAAATAAAACTCTACTTCACCGCAGGTTTCTCTGCACTTTTTCGAACTTGCTCCATTAAATCAACTGGTTTTTTGGCTTTTTCCGCCAGCAAGGCAAAATCCAACACTTCTAACATATTTTTTACAAAATGAAATTTCATGCCTTTTAAATAAACAGGTTGAATATCCTCGATGTCTTTCCGATTGGCTTCACTCAAAACAACATGCAGAATTCCTGCGCGCTTTGCTGCCAGTATTTTTTCCTTTATGCCCCCAACGGGTAAAACTTTCCCTCTTAGGGTTATTTCACCTGTCATGGCCAAATGGCTTCTCACTTTTCGCTGCGTAAATAAAGAAGCAAGAGAAGTAAGTATGGTGATACCGGCAGAAGGTCCATCTTTAGGAATGGAACCTGCCGGAAAATGCACGTGCACATCCCAACAATCAAAAACCTTTTCGTCAATATCCAAATAGTTGGCATGAGCCCGCAAAAAAGATTTCGCAAGAGATACACTTTCCTTCATTACATCGCCCAATTGCCCTGTAACTTGAAACACCCCTTTACCAGGAATTAACTTACTTTCTACAAAAAGCACGGAGCCTCCCATGGGACTCCAAGCCAAACCTGTAACCACACCAGGCGTATCATTATTTTCATACACTTCAGGCTCCATTTTATCGGCCCCTAATATTTTTTCAACTTCTTTTACACCCAAATTTGGTTTGTTGGGCTCATGCATAGCAATGCATTTTGCGGCGTTTCGGGCCAGCGCAGCAATGCGTTTGTCTAAACTACGAACCCCACTTTCACGGGTATATTGGTCAATTACCATTTCAATGCCATCATCTGACACCTTAAATTGAGTTGCTTTTAATCCATGTGCTTTTCTTTGTTTGGGAATTAAAAACTTTTTTGCAATTTCTATTTTTTCTTCTAGGCTGTACCCGCTGATTTCAATAATTTCCATCCGATCTAACAAAGCAGGTTGTATAGAATCTAAACTGTTGGCTGTGGCAATAAACATGACTTTGCTTAAATCATAATCCAACTCCAAATAATTATCATAAAACGCAGAATTTTGCTCTGGATCCAAAACTTCCAGCATGGCACTGCTCGGGTCGCCCCTAAAATCGTGGCCCATTTTATCAATCTCATCCAAAACAAAAACGGGGTTTCCGGTGCCTGTTTTTTTCAAATTCTGAATAATCCTGCCAGGCATAGCGCCTATGTAGGTGCGTCGATGACCGCGAATCTCAGATTCATCGTGCAAACCACCCAAACTCATGCGCACATATTTACGGCCAAGCGCCCTAGCAACACTTTTACCCAAACTGGTTTTACCAACACCTGGAGGGCCGTACAAACAAATGATGGGACTTTTTAAATCCCCTTTCAGTTTTAAAACCGCCAAATATTCAAGGATTCGCTTTTTTACTTTTTCCAAACCAAAATGGTCATCATCTAACACTTTTTCCGCAAATTTTAGGTCAAAATTGTCAGTAGTGTAATCGTCCCAAGGTAGATCTAGCATAAGCTGCACATAATTAAGCCCAACACTATAATCGGGTGAAGCTGGATTTACCCTTAGCAAACGATCCAATTCTTTGTTAAAATGGCTATTAACATCTTGGGGCCATTTTTTTGCACTTCCCTTTTCGCGAAGGTTTAAAATTTCCTTGTCAGGAGAGTCACTGCCTAGTTCTTCTTGAATAGCGCGAATTTGCTGTTGTAAAAAATATTCCTTTTGTTGTTTGTCTATGTCGGTCCGAACCCTATTTTGGATTTGGTCTTTCAATTCCAACAATTGAAGTTCTTTTATCACATGTTGTAACACCAAATTGGCCCTGTCTTTGGCACTCGATGTTTCCAACAAAGCTTGCTTTTCCGTAACCGTAATATTTAAATTGCTGGCTACAAAATGCACCAAAAACCGGCTGCTGTCTATATTTTTTATGGCAATAATTGCCTCAGATGGAATGTTGGGTGCCAACTGAATAATTTGTTCTGCAGTTTCCCTTATAGAATCAATTATGGCTTTATATTCTTTGTCTTCCTTTATTTTATCATCTGTTAAAGCAACTACCTTGGCTTTTAGATAAGGGTCATTTTGGGTAACGGCGGTTAATTTGATTCGTTTTTTACCTTGGATAATCACGGTGGTGCTGCCATCAGGCATGCGCATCATTCTAATTATTTGCGCCATAGTGCCAATGGGATACAAATCTTCAAAACCTGGATCTTCGTTGTCTGGGTTGAGTTGGGCAACCACACCAATAATTTTATCTTTTTTATTGGCCTCTCGTATTAGTTTGATGCTCTTATCGCGCCCTACGGTTATGGGAAAAATAACTCCTGGAAAAAGCACCGTATTACGAATCGTTAATATTGGCAGTTCATCTGGCACGGAAAGCTTATTTATTTCATCTTCTTCCTGCTTACTAAAAAGGGGTAGCAATTCTGGATTTTCATCGTCGAACTCCAAATCCTCATTGAGTGAAAACATTTGATCCTTATAATTTAGCATGAAACATGTGTTTTGCAACCCTTGTGCCACAACAGAACTACGGCAATACTGTCACATTTTAACACATAAGCTGCATTTAGGCCATTGGATTCGTTTTTCGTCTATTTTGATTTTCGTGGATTTTATAGATTACAAATGATTACCGCCCGTGGGTTGAGCCCTTCAATTTAAAATGTTACCAATTGAATATTTTCAAAGAGAGACAATTTGTCAGTCAATTCTCATTTTGCAATTTATTTTGGCCAAATTCATAGGAATGTGTAATAAATCATTGGAAATTCGTTTTAATTGTTGAAATTTGCACATTAATAAAAAGACAAACACAATACTATGAAATTAAAAAACATTCTTTTCGCAGCCATCCTGCCAGTAGGAGCATTTCTTGCTTCTTGCGGCGGAGGTACAGACGATGCAAAGCCTAAACCAACTGTTACGTTGCAATCAGGAGCTGGGTTTACTTCAGGAAATGTAGACAAGTACTACGATTCATCTGTTAAAATTGGAATACGCGCATTTAGCAACGATAAAACTTTATCCGGGGTTAAAATTACTTTATCTACAAATGGTGGAACAGCAGGTACAATTTGGGATTCTACTTTTAGTAGCAAAACACTTAATTATGATAGAAACTATGTGGTTAAAGGCAGTGTAGGTGATGTACTAACGATTGCAGTAATTGCTACAGATAAAAATGGCGAAGTTGCACAGACTTCTTTTAACATTTCTGTAATACCAGCAACAGTATCACTTTCCAATGTAGCCAACCAGCAAGTGTATAATGTACTTGCACCTGGAGGTTCATTTGGTGCATACGATTTATTCAATTCTGGTGGAGTGGCTTCCGCGTCTACCGAAACTTTGAAAGATTTGAAAGACATGACTGCAACCAGCGGACCAAATATTGCTGTATTTACAAAAACTTGGGGCAGCGGCAACGGTACAAAATTTGTAAAAGTTTCATCGAATGATTGGGCCAATGCTACAAGTTCAGACTACATTTGGCAGCTTTGGAAAACCAATGGTGCAAGTGCTACGTTAACTTCAGGTGTTTTAGCGAAAGACGATGTCATTTTGGTAAAAACAGGTCAAGTTTTGGCTTTCAATATCTATATTATCAAAATTACCCAAGTTTTTGAAACTCCAGTACCTGCATCAGGTGGAGACAATAACGACTATATCAAGTTCGACTATAAAGGTCTTACCAAATAAGATCAATTGATTTACAAAAGAACCCCGCCGAAAACGGGGTTTTTTTGTTTATAAAACTCAACAAATAAATTGCATTTTTGCAGGCAATGAAAAATATTGCTGTTTTTACCTCAGGGGGTGACGCGCCTGGCATGAATGCATGCATCAGGGCGGTGGTTCGCGCAGGAATATCTTACGGATTTGGGGTATATGGCATAATCCGCGGTTACCAAGGCATGATTGAAAACGACATTGTGCCCTTACAAGCTTCTAGTGTCGGAAATATTATCCAAAACGGCGGTACCATGCTTAAAACGGCTAGAAGCAAAGATTTTCTGACTGCAGAAGGTCGCAAACGTGCCTTTGAAAATTTAAAACAACAAGGCATTGAAGGTTTGGTTTGCATTGGCGGTGAAGGAACTTATACTGGAGCCATGGTATTTGAAAAAGAATTTGGCATTCCTTCTATTGGTTGTCCGGGCACCATAGACAACGATATTGTTGGCACCGATTTTACCATCGGATTCGATACGGCTGTTAACACAGCTATGGAGGCCATTGATAAAATTAGAGACACAGCAGATGCACACAACCGGGTATTTTTTGTAGAAGTAATGGGAAGGCACAGCGGTTATATTGCTCTTTATTGCGGCATTGCCGGCGGTGCAGAAGCCATTTTAATCCCAGAAAGGCAAAATGAATGGGATGGATTGGTTGCCAATTTTGCGTTAAAATCTCGAAAAAAAGAATTTAGCATTTTCATCGTTTCTGAAGGCGATGAAGAAGGCAATGCCTTTGAGGTTGCCAAGCGGTTTCAACAAGTATACCCAAACTCAGACACTAGGGTTGCGGTATTGGGGCATATTCAAAGGGGTGGAAGTCCAACTGCGGCCGACCGTGTTTTGGCATCCAGATTGGGGGCACACGCGGTTAAGGCTTTGTTTGAGGGCAAACGCAACTTGGCGGTGGGTATAGTGGGGAGTGATGTAGCATTTACACCTTTCGCTGAAGCCATAAAAGCCACAAAGAAAGACATTCCACAAAATTTATGGGATTTAAATATTATGATTGGTAAATAATTTATGCTATTATCTTTAACAGTTAAAAATTTTGCACTCATTCGCGAACTAAACCTTCAGCCAAACAAAGGATTAAACGTAATTACTGGAGAAACAGGTGCTGGTAAAAGTATTCTTTTGGGTGCCCTTGGGCTGGTTCTAGGCAACAGGGCCGAAACTTCTGCGCTTTTAAATACTGATTTGAAATGCGTTGTAGAAGCTATTTTTGAGGTGAAAAATTTAAAACTTCACACTTTTTTTGAAGAACACGAACTTGATTACGCAGATCAAACCATCATTAGAAGAGAAATAGCCCCTGGGGGTAAAAGCAGGGCTTTTGTGAACGATACCCCCGTTAGTTTACAAATATTGAAAGAGTTGGGAGAAAGAATTATTGAAATTCATACCCAAAACACAGGTTTGCTCATTAAAAGTGCCACGGAGCAACTCGCCATTATCGATGATTTTGCAGGAGAGCAAACGGTTTTAACCCAGTATAAAATTCAATGGAAAAACTATGCCAAACTGCGCCAAGATTTTGATTCGTTTATAATAGAAACGGGCACGGCCCAAAAAGAAAAAGATTTTCTCCAATTTCAGTTTGATGAATTGGAACAATTTACACCCCTTGCGGGAGAAGATACAGCCTTGGAACAACTAGTTAAAACACTAGGCCATGCTGAGGAAATTAAATCGGCATGCAGTCAGTCGGAATATTTGTTGGCAGATTCAGACAATTCAATAGTAGACCAACTCACTGCAGTACGTGCACAGTTGAAAAACATAGCCAATGTGCATCCCAAAGTAGCCGAGACCCTTCAGAGGCTAGAGTCTCAGGTATTAGAATTAAAAGACATTTCTTCCGCTTTAAAAGCCATTGGATTGTCTGTAGAAAGTGATCCCAAAAAACTAGATGCTGCCAACGAACGAATTGCCAAGTTGCAAATGCTTCTTAAAAAACACAATTTACAAAATGCCCACGAATTGGTGGATTTTAAAAAATCATTGGAGGAAAAACTTTGGTTAACCGAAGAGGCAGGCGTAAAAAAAGAGAAGCTTGAAAAACAGCTATTGGAAGCCAAAGAAGCCTGTAAAAAGATTGCGTTGAACCTGCATGAAAGTAGAATAAAAGCAGCGGAATTGCTTTGTAAAAAAACAATTGTTGTGCTTACCGAATTGGAAATGCCGTCATCAAAACTTCTCGCCCATTTTGAATTTGATGCAGATAAGCTAGGCCCAAAAGGAGCAAGTTTTGTTAAATTAATGTTTTCTGCCAATGCGGGTCAAAATCCGCAGCCTTTGGAAAAAGTAGCCAGCGGTGGTGAAGTATCGCGACTCAATTTTGCTTTTAAAAGTTTAATGGCAGGTAAAAAGGAAATGCCTACCCTAATTTTTGATGAGGCAGATACCGGTGTAAGTGGCGAGGTCGCTGGCAAAATGGGGTCGCTGATGCAGCAATTGGGCAAGAATCACCAGGTGATTGCTATTACCCATTTGCCCCAAGTAGCAGCCGCTGGAGAAAGTCATTATTTTGTTTATAAAGGAATTTCTGAAGGTCTTTCTAGCACACAAATTAAATTGCTGGATGAAAAAGAACGTATTCTGCAAATTGCTCAAATGCTGAGTGGCCGAGATCCTGGCGACGCAGCGGTTGCAAATGCACGCGAATTGCTGGGTGTATCAAATTAAAACCCCTGCAAAACCCATTCAGAACAAAGCACTGTCACCGTTGTTTTTTAAACTTTCTTCGTACCCTATATCGGCGCTATTCGGACTTTTTTCTGCGGCAAAGGTTGCCAAATAATCGCAACGTTCATTTTCTAAAACTCCGGCATGGCCTTTCACCCAATGAAATTGGGGTTTGAATTTATCATAAAGCAGCAAAAAACGCTTCCATAAATCGGGGTTTTTCACTTTGGTCCATCCCTTTTTCTTCCAATTAAACAACCATCCTTTCTCCACAGAATCGCATACATATTTACTGTCGCTATAAATGTGAATGGGAATACCGGTTTGTTTAATATTCTCTAGCGCACGGATTACCGCCAGCAATTCCATACGGTTGTTTGTGGTGAGCCTAAAACCCTCTGCCAACTCTTTTCTGTGACCGCCATACATCAACACAGCACCATAGCCACCTGGACCGGGATTGCCGATAGCGGCTCCATCGGTATAAATCACAATCCCAGTCACTCCCATCGCTGGCAAATTTACAATAGGAATCATTTTTAACACCCCTTGTGAAAAAGTGGTGGCAAATCGTGCATAACCTCCGAAGCTTGTAACTGTATTTTTGCACCCATGAACGGTGAAAAACCTTTATTACATGTAAAGAGAAGCAAAATCAACGAGGTATTTGAATATTGCTTGGACAACGGAATCGCATTTAATGTGCAAGAAAGAGCTATGGGCATTGATGAGTTTGAAATTACCATGGAGATTGAGAACATTAAGAAGGCCATACAATTGGGTTATTTTCTAAAAGAGAATAGATTGGAATTGGTGGGAGCAAATGGAAATGAAGCCAAAACTGTGGTTCGTAAAACTGCGGTTAAAAAAACAACTGAAGTGCCGGTAGAAAATCCATTGTTGGCCAAGCCCGAGGTCAAACTTGAACCAAAACATGAAACAAAAGTTGAATCAAATTCTATTCCATTGGATGAGCCAAAAACCTCGCCAGTGATTGAGCCAAACAACGATAGCGTATCGCTGTCTTTTGATTTGAATTGAACATTTTATAAAATAACTTTACAAGCCAAACGTGAATGTTTGGCTTTTCTTTTTCCCATCCTTAAAAAATTCCA
>Ga0105048_10012652_pt1 | contig 13218 bp, 6 predicted proteins | sample MAT05_FD_78382 | JGI IMG/M metagenome (GOLD analysis project Ga0105048, IMG submission 78382) | Freshwater microbial communities from Lake Fryxell liftoff mats and glacier meltwater in Antarctica - MAT-05 | ecosystem: Environmental > Aquatic > Freshwater > Ice > Liftoff microbial mat | place...
CGATCCTTCCCGGCCAGCAGGCCCGCGCCGTTTATCACCACCAACTTCATGCCGTTCCATCCCGACGCCGATCCGAACGACATGCGCGATTCGCTCGATTTGTGGTCGTGGGACAGTTACCCGGTGAGCGGTTTTGGTCGCGATTTCAAGGACGAGCAGTTTCGCTTCGGCGATATGGCGTCGATCCAGTTCACCCACGACCAGATGGCCAGCTACAACGGCCGCTGGGCGCTGCTGGAGATTCAGCCGGGGCAGATCAACTGGAGCGGGTTTCCGTGCCAGCCGTACCCCGGCGCGGTGCGTTTGTGGCTGTGGACGGCGATCGCGCACGGGTGCGAATTGATCACGGTCTACCGCTTCCGCCAGCCGCGATTTGGCATCGAGATGTGGCACGCGGGGTTGATCGGTTTGGACGGCGTCACCCCCACGTCCGGCGGCGAGCAGTTCGCGCAGGTGGCGACTGAAGCCGCGAAGGTATGGCCGGACGCACATCCGACGTCGATCGAATCGAACCAGCCGTCGGCCGGGCTGCTGCTCGATTTCGACCAGCAATGGAATTTCACGTCGCTCGGCCAGGCCAAGCGGTGGAACTACTCGGAACTGCTTTGCCAATATCATCAGGCACTGTCGCGCATGGGGTATCGCGTGCGCGTGCTGCACCCGAACGAGCCCTGGCCGAGTGATCTGAAGCTGATCGTCGCGCCGGGCGTGCAGATGGTCGATGATGCGCTCTTGGCGCGCTGGCAGCGGTACGTTGACGCCGGCGGGCACCTGGTGCTGACGTGCCGGACAGGGTTGCAGGATCGCGATGCCCAGTTCTTTGAAACCGCTTACGGCGCGAAGATCGCAAATCTTATCGGGGCGGATATCTCCGCCTACGACAGTCTGCCCGAAGAGACTTGGGGCACGATCGATCTGGACGGCAAGGCGTACAAGTGGGGCGTCTGGGGCGATCAACTCAAACCGGCAGCGGGTACCGACGTCTGGGCGAGCTACACCAACATGTTCTACGCCGGTGCCCATGCAATCACGCATCGCAAACAAGGAAGTGGGTCAGTCACGTATAACGGCGTTTACGGCGATCGTGCATTGGCCGAGGCGGTCATCGAAAAGCTGGCGCGGACGATCGGCAACCAGGCCGTGCCGCACGCGGACCGGGTTCGCGTGCTCGAACGCGATGGATTCTTCATCGTCCTGAATTACACGGACCAGCCAACCACCGCCCCGGCACCGGCGGACGCGACGTTCGTCGTCGGTTCCCGCGAACTCCCGCCGGCGGGCGTAGCGGTCTGGAAGTAGGCGGTGGCTTTGACACCATCCGTGGAAATCGGTGCGTCAGAGACGCACCCTACAGGCGCAGACGAGAGCGGTAAGCGGGCGTACGAGGTCGTGCCGGGTCGCCTGGCGATCGCGAACGGCGTGAACGGGAAGCGAACCAGCATGACGTCGATTCAATTCGCGTAGGGAAGCGCCCTATGCGCGCCCGATCGCCACCGCCAGCACGGTGACGTCCGCCGGGGTGATGCCGCTGATGCGGAGGGCCTGGCCGAGGGATCGGGGGGTGAATTGCGAAAATTTCGTGCGGGCTTCGTTTCGCAGGCCGTTCACCTTGGCGTAGTTGAAGTCGGTCGGGATGAGCTTGTCTTCCAGCTTGCTCATCCGCTCGATCGCCTTGTCCTGGCGGACGATGTAGCCCGCGTACTTGATCTGCGTTTCGATACGAAATCCGGTCTGTGCGTCGATGTCGATCCCCGCGCCCGCAAGTTTGCTGGATAGCGTCGCCCACGTATGTTCGGGGCGTCGCAGCAGCTCGAACGCGGGCGTGCCGTCGATTTTGACCAGTCTGAGCTGCTCGACCGTCGCCGCGATCGCGTCGCGTGTGGATGTGAAGCGCGACCAGCGATTTTCATCGACAAGCCCCACGCCGCGGCCGATCTCGGTGAGGCGGAGGTCGGCGTTGTCGTTGCGGAGCAGCAGGCGGTGTTCGGCGCGGCTGGTGAACATGCGGTACGGCTCGATCGGCGGCTTGGTGACGAGGTCGTCGATGAGCACGCCGATGTAGGCCTGGTCTCGCCGGAGGACGAAATCGGTGACGCCGGTCGCGGCGTAGCGTGTCGCGTTGATGCCCGCCATCAACCCCTGGGCGGCCGCTTCTTCGTAGCCGCTCGTGCCGTTGATCTGGCCCGCCAGGAAAAGGCCCGACACCAGCTTGGTCTCCAGCGTCGAGCGGATCTGGCTCGGCCAGACCATGTCGTACTCGACCGCATACCCCCACCGCAGCACCTCGGCTCTCTCCAGCCCCGGCACCAGCCGGATCATCTTCTCCTGCACGTCAGCGGGCAGGCTGGTGCTGATGCCGTTGCAGTAGATTTCGTCGGTGTCGAGTCCTTCGGGTTCGAGGAAAATCTGGTGCGACTGCTTCTCCGCAAACCGCACAACCTTGTCCTCGATGCTCGGACAATACCGCGGACCCGTCGACTGAATCTGCCCAGAGTACATCGGCGCGCGATGAAGATTGGCGCGGATGATCTCATGAATCTCTTGGTTGGTGCCTCCCAGCCAGCACGAAATTTGCGTGAGCGGTGGAGACCAGTTGCGCGTTGCGAGTTGCAATTTGCGAGAACCGGGCTCGCTCACAACCCGCAACTCGCAACTCGCAACTTCATACTCATTCAGATACGAGAACGGCACCGGCACATCATCCCCAGGCTGCACGGCAAACGCACTGAAATCGATCGATTGTCGCTTGAGCCTGGGCGGCGTGCCGGTCTTGAGCCGACCGAGTTCCAATCCCAATTTCTCAAGACACCCGGACAATCCACGCGCCGCCTGCTCGCCGACGCGTCCGCCTTCGGTCTTCTGTTCGCCGGTGTGCATCAGGGCGCGGAGGAAGGTGCCGGTGGTGACGATCGCGGCGCGGCAATTGAGCAGTTGTCCGTCCGCCAGTCGGACGGCTTGAATGGTGGGTCGGGAGTCGGAGGTCGGGAGTCGGGGGTCGGGGATTTCGGACGACCTCCGACCCACTACCCCCGACCCACGCTCCGCCACCTCGATCTCCGCCACTTCGCCGGGGACGATGGTGAGGTTCGGGCACGTCGAAAGCAATCGCTGCACTTCGGCGGCGTACTTGTACTTGTCCGCCTGGGCGCGCGGTCCCCAGACCGCCGGGCCTTTGGAGCGGTTGAGCATGCGGAACTGGATGCCGGTGTTGTCGGTGGCGATGCCCATCAGCCCGCCGAGCGCGTCAATTTCGCGCACCATCTGTCCCTTGGCGAGCCCGCCGATCGCGGGGTTGCAGCTCATCGCGCCGATGCGGGTGGGATCGAGCGACACCAGCGCCGTCTTCGCCCCCAGGCGCGACGCCGCCCAAGCCGCCTCCGCCCCCGCGTGGCCGCCTCCGATGACTACGATATCAAACGACTGAGTCAGCATCTCTTCAAGCCGCCGGGCGGCCTGGCTCCTAATGTCACCGCATCTTCACACCCGATGCGACAAACTTATTTCGACAACAATCCGGAGAAGTAATTGTCCGGCGCGTTTGTAACCGATAGTATTAGCAGATCGGTGATCTGCGGTGTACGTGATTGGAATGCTACGTGGCAAACCGATACGCATCGATTGGGAAGGCTTTCAACCGGCCGCAAACCGGCGACTTACTGCCCGGGTCCGAATGGTTGATCCGCAAGGCGAAAGCCCTGCTGGCCACTCCCATTTACTTCCTAAAGGGTTTGTACCACATCCTTGTTCCACACGGCACAGGTGGACCCACCGAGCTAAGCACCCGATGAATCGAAAGGTTCGTCGGGTGTTTCTGTTTCTGCGTTTGGGACAAACCGCAGATTTCGCTGATTACGCAGATGCAGCCAAGCGGCATTTCTTCATCTGCGCCATCTGCGGAATCTGCGGTTCCATGTCTTCCCGGTGTCTTGGCGGCTTGGCGCTCATTTTCCCAGCGTCAGCACGAACAACCGGATCGGCACCGTCCGCGATGGTACACATTGAACGTCGTGATGCAGCGACCAGCCGCGCTCCTGGATCCAGCCGATGAAGTTGTCCCCGGTCTGGCGACCCGGCTCGCCAAGAACCACCCGCCCCTTCTCCCCCACATGGCGGCGGAAGAATGCGTCGAGGTATTCCCACTGCGTTTTGTCGTAGAGCACGTCGGCACCGAGGATCAGATCAAACCGCTGGCGCAGATCGTCCTGTTGCCAGTCCACACGCCGTGCGGAAACGTCGTCGCTGTAGTGCAGGCCGTTCAGACAGGCGAAGAGGAGCGAATCGCGTTCGATGTCGCCGAAGACGACTTTCGCGCCCAGCATGGCAGCCACCGCACCGGCGAGTCCCATTCCGCAGCCGAGGTCGAGAACAGTGGTCAGTGGCGAGTGGTCAGTGGTCAGATAATTCGTCCGCTGAGCACTGTTCACTGACCACTCAGCACTGTCCCCCACCAGCCACTGCCCCACGCCGATCGCGGAATCCCACAGCTCTGCCCAGTAAGGCAAGCCCAACTGGTCGCCTGCGACGCGCTGGCCGGTGGTGCGTTCGTGGATGTCGATTTTCTGGCACAGGTCGTCCAGAACCTTCTGCGGGTCGCGCACCCGAGTGAACTGCACGCGCAGCGGGCCGATGGGGACGGTTTCGACCAACAGATCAAACCGCCTGGCGAGGCGGGTCTGGAGGCGGGCGATTCGGTGGGACGAGTCGGAATGCAAAGTACGGATCATGGATTACTGAGGACCGGGCCAGAATGCAATGCCCCCCGCTCAGTCCTCAGTCCTCAGTACTCAGCACTCAGTCCTCAGTAACTCACCACCCACCCCTCCCCACTGTTATACTCCCTCCAAATCCGCTACATTCCCGCCATGCGAAGGGCGATCCTGGTTCTATGCACGCTTTTGATGGCCGGTTGCAACACCAACCAGCTCGAAACCGGCTACACGTACACCCCCCTGGGCGATTCTCCGAACCGCCGACGCGGTTATTATGCGGACCCTTTCTCCCCCGAGGCTCGTCTCTCTCAGCAGGATCGCCAGGCCGATGTCGAGCAGCGCAGGCAGATTCCTGGACAGTAACGGTCAGTTTTTTCGCCCCTCCACCCCCTGTTAGTTGCCACACCGCCCTGCCGCACGCCTAGAATCGTCCGGTTCAAGAACAGGTGCCGTGGAAGAGATAGACCCCAAAGAATTCGTCACGCTCGTCCAGCCCGCGTTGCAGGCGCAGGACTGGGACAAGCTGATGTCCACGCTCAAGGCAAACTGGACCAGCGACCAGATCCTGTCGCTGCTGCACTGCCCCGACTGCGATGCCCGCAAGATTGCCGCGCTGGCGATCGGCCTGGTCGGGCAGTCGTGCTGCCTGCCGGAACTGCAACGCAAGCTGCTGGATAACGACCACATGGTCGTGAAGATGGCAGAGCACGCGATGTGGCAGATCTGGTTTCGGGGCGGGAATGGCGAATCCAACCGCATCCTCGCCCGCGGTGCCGAGGCGCTGAATCGCCAGGACATCACCAAGGCGATCGACTACCTCGACCGCGCCATCTCCCTCTCCCCCGAATTCGCCGAAGCCTACAACCAGCGGGCGATCGCGCACTACCTCGCCGAGCGGTACGACGAATCCGTGACCGATTCCAAGCGGGTCGTCGAGTTGATGCCGCTGCATTTCGGAGCATGGAGCGGGCTGGGACACGCCTACCTCGCGATGGGACAGTTGCCCGAAGCCCAGGCGGCGTACGAGCACGCGCTGCAATTAAACCCCCACCTCGAGTGCATCGCCGAGCTGGTGCAGGAATTGCGCGAGCAGTCGGACGGGCCTGCCTGACGATACATTGAACGCATGGGCACGGGTGACCAGCGTCTTCCACGACTCACCGCACTGCTCCGCCGCGCGAGGCGGAGGGACGTCGTGCGCCGGTTGGCGGATTCGACCGGGATATCCGTGCTGGCGATGTCGGCAGCGCTGGGCGTTTCGATCGGCGTCCACCATTGGACCGGGTTCGAGAGTCGGCCCATCGCGCTGATCGCCGGCTTCACGACGTCGGCGGTTCTGCTCATCGTCAATTTTAATCGCCGCCTGGACCCGCTCGCTGCCGCGATCACGCTGGACCGGTGCAACCACACGCACGACCTGCTCTCCACCGCCTGGGCCACTCGTCGCGACGAGCGAGCATGGATCAATTCAATCCGCATCCTCGCTGAGGACGCCTGTTACCGCATTCAGCTCCCTGCGCCCGTCGGACGCTTCGCCCCGCGCCTGCACCTGGCGGCGTGGCTGGGATTGGGATCGGTGCTGCTCGCCGGCGTGCTGCTGTCGCCTGAAGCCGACGCGGTTCGCGGCGATCGGGCGTCCGGCAGGATCACGACGAACACCACCCCGTCGAACGGCCAGACGATCGGCGCGCCGCTCGCGCGATCTCAAGACGCCAGCACCGACACTCCCCTGCCGGCCGACGCCGCTTTGGCGCAGTCGGGCTCATCAAGCCAGCGACCCACGGGCTCAGGCGACGACGCGCCCGGCACCGGCCGCTCGTCCGAAGGCGTCGCCGGCAAACTGCCCGGCGGCACCGACGCCGACTCGTTCACCCGACTCCTCCCCGGCACCACCCCCGCCACCGGCAACGGCGCCGCCGCGATCGCCCATGCCGCGGGCGCTGGCGCGCGCGGCACGATCGCGGACAGCACCCGTTCGCACGTCGCCCCCTGGTCAACCGACACCTGGCCCGCCTCGCGCGATGCCGCGTTGGCGCAGGCACGCACCGGACAGGTGCCCGAAGCGCACCGCGAACTCGTCCGGCAGTATTTCGATCGGTAGCGGTATCAGCGTGTCTGCGACGCGGGCGTCGCAGCTAAGGAACACGAATCCTGTTGGGATGATTCAGCGTGTCGCGACGGTCTCGTCGGGCGCGGGTTCGTCGGTGCGGGTCTCGTCGTCGGTGGCGGCGGGGTCGTTGAAGATGGGGTCGAAGCCGTTGGTCGTCGCCGGCTCGGGCGGGTTCGTCGGTGCCGCGTGCTGGTGGCTGTCGCGAGAGATCAGGCGAAGGTTGTAGACGATCGGGATCAGCATCAGTACGAAGATGGCACCGGCACCCGCGCCGGCGTAGATGGGTCTGCGGTCGGGGTTGTCGTAGTTCTGGATGTCGACCTTCGGGTCCGGCACGATCACGTCAGCGATCTGCTTCTGCTTCTCTTCCACGCGGAACTTGAGCGCCTTGATCTGCATGTCAAGCTCCGCCTTGGACGAACTCTTGGCGCTGAACAGCTCGTCGTTCTGCACCAGCCGGCGGCGGTGCTCTTCCATTTTCTCTTTCTCGGCGATCACGCTGTCCAGTAGCGTGTTCGTCTGCTTTTCCTTCTCGACCGCGGCCGCAAGTTCGATCTTCTTGTCCTCCAGCCGCTTCTTGCGATTCTCCTCCGCGGCGATCGCCTGCTTCTCGCGGGCGGCGGCCTCGATCAACTGCTTGCGGGCCCGCATTTCCAGTTGCAGGTTCGCGACTTTTTCCTTGCTCGACGACTCGGTCTTCGCGATCTCCACGTCCGCGGCGTCGGCGGTGGCGGAGTAGGCCTTACGCGCCTCGGCGACCGCAGCCAGCCGCTTCTCCAGCGACTCGGCGAGTTGCTTCTGCTCGGCGGGCAACTGCTCCACCGACGGCGACGACTTCGAGAAATCTTCCTCGGCGCGGCTGAGCGTCGCGTCGATGTGCTTGCGGTCTTCGGGGATCGATTTCTTCGTCTGCTCGATGATCTGCTCGATCGCGCTGATGGCCTCGGCGTGGACCGGGTCGTTCTTGAACAGATCCTCGCGCCCGCGGATGAGCGTGCGAATCAGTTCCATCTTCAGCGCCAGCTTGTCCGCTTCTTGCTTCTCGCCTTCAGCGAGCACCGCGTTCTGCTGGCGGACGAGCATGCTCAGCTCGTCGTTCAGACGCTTCAGCTCGCCGTCCTTCTCAAGGATCTCCTTCGTCCGCTTCTCCATCAACTCGCCGAGCCGCTGCTTCAGTTCGCTGAGTCGTGTCTGCTGATTTTCCTGTCGGCGGATCAGGTCGTCGGTGAGCGTGCGGGCCTGAGAGAAGAATCGCTTCGCGCCTTCCAGATAGCGGACCAGTGCGGGATTGTCTTTGAGCTTCTGTGCCGATTCGACCTCGGTCTGGAACTGAGTGATGGCGGCGTCGAGCGCCTTGCGGGCCTCGTCGTTTTTTGATGCCACGGAGGTTTTGACGGCCTCGGACTCTTTCTGGATCGCTTCGAGTTGAGCGGTAAGCTTGGAAAGCTCCTCGTCGGCCTTGGAGAGATCGGCCTCGGGCGACGGCGCGAGTTCGCCGGGCGTCTGCCTCTGGAGCAGTTCGATCGCGGCCTCGGTGTCGAGGCGCTTCGCGCGGGCGGCCTTCAGGTCGGCTTCGGCGTTCTTGCGGCGGGCCTCGACCTCGTCCATGGTCGCGTTGTCGGGACGCGAATCGCCGATGGCGCGAAGCTCTTCGATCTCCTGCGTCACGGCCTTGACGCGAACCCCCATCGCCTGGATCTGGGCCTCGTCCTCGCGGGCCTCTTCACGCAACCGGGCGACTCGGCGGGCGTTGGATTCGCTGGATTTGACGACCGCCTTGGCCAATGCACGCAGGCGGGCGAGATCGCCTTCCTTGTCGCGTGAGTTGACGATCAGGTGCATCTGGTTCGGCTGTGCCGCCGGCCAGCGCTCGCCGGGGGCGCGGACCAGCGCGTTCACGGTCTTCTGCGTGTCGGCGAGGAAACCCTTCTTCTGCTCCCAGTCCGGGCCCAGTTCCGCCAACGCCGTAACGCGCGTGTTTTCGTCGCTGAGCACTTCGTTAAGCGTGTGCTTGAAGTTGCGTGTACGTTCGACCGAGAGGTTGGCCAGACCGTCGTAGGTGATGGCCGCGACGAGCTTGGAGTAGACCGGCACGAACTGCTGCACGCCGTAAACCACCCCGCCGATGAGCGGGATCAGCGCCAGCACGCACACCAGCACGCGACGCAGGCGCCCGCGGCGAAGCTGCGCGACGTAGACCGGATCTTCCTCCGGTCGATAGACGGGCGGGATGGCGATTTGCGGAAAGGATTCGAGCGCTGAGATCGCTCCGCGCGGCCGGAATCGGCCGGCGGTTTCGAGAAGCTCCTGCTGCTCGCGATCCTGCGCAGCGGTGCCGGCTTCGCCGTTTTTCTTGTCTTCGGCTTCGTCGAGCAGCAAGTCTTCGGGCGTGGGCGACGGGTTGGAGAAGACATCGACCGACTGCTGTCCGCGACGCCCGATGATGGTGTCGGCGATGGTGCGGTTGGCACCGGCGAACGGGTTGGGTGCCGGCGCTGCGGGCGCGCCCGTTCCATTGAAGCCGACGCGCAGCGGCTTGCGGCGATCATCCGGCGTAGCGGAGTCGGGCGCCTCGGCGGCGATTTGCGGGCTGGCATCGCCGGGGGCGTTGTCGCCGCCGGTGACTTCGACGAGCGGCGATCCGCCCATGAGGAACGTCTGCGATTGAGGCGAAAACGCCCCGCCGAGCATCGGGCCGTGGCGCGGGATCAGGTCGTTCAGGTTGCCCGCGGGCGGCGGTTCGGGCAGGTCGTCGAGGTCGAACTCGTCTTCGATCTCCGTGCCGTCGGTCCCATCGACCGATGCGCCAACAACGTTGCCGCCGGTTTCGCCGGTGGTTTCGACGGGCTCGCCGCCTTCGGATTCGGGCAGGCCGACGAACGTGTCATTCATCGGCTCGGCGGCAACATCGAGTTCGTGGATCAGGTCTTCGGCGTCGATCACCTCGTCCGACTCGCCTGCGTAATCGTCGGCGATGAGCGGCATCGCCGACGCGGGCGTGGGCAGGGTTTCTTCGACGATCTCGATGCTCGGCACGCCTTCGCCCTGTATCGAATCCGCCAGATTCATCAGCGGTTCGACCGGCTCATTGTCGTCTTCAAACCCGCTAAAATCGATCGGCGATCGCTCGCGCTTCGCTTCGGCGATCGGATCGTCGCTTGTTGATTCATCACTCACCGCGTCTTCGGGCAGCGACTCATCGACGACGTGCTCGCGCTGGAAGTTCGCCGGAGCGATACTGATCTCGGCCGATTTTTCGGGCGCGATGTCCGAAAAATCGATCGACTCCAGTTCGGCGACGGCCTCGGGCTCGTCCTCGATCTCCAGGTCCGAAGCGGGCGTGATGGCGGTATCGAAGCGGGTCTGCGACAAATCGATTGCCAGGCCCGGCTCGTCATCGACAGGCGTTTCTTCCAGCAGATCCAGCTCCGCCAGCGCTTCCTCGCGCGGCGAGGATGTTTCGGCGAGGTCGGGCTCGAGGTCTTCGGGTTCGAGGTCTTCGAGGTCGAGGCCCGTGTCGAGTTCGCCCGCCGGCTCGCCGACGACCGCCTCGGCCATCTCCTCGATGTCGAGTCCGGCTGCGGACACCGACGTGTCGCTGGGCAACACTTCGGCACTCGGTTCGATCGAGTCTGCGGAAGCGGCTTCAGTGACGTATTCCGCAGCCGGCTCAACCGGTGCTTCGGCGACGGGCTCGACGACCGTCGCCTCGGCGATTTCTTCCAACGGCGCGGGCGCGTCGAACTCGTCTTCGCTTTCGTCGGCGACCGATTCGGTGACACCCACCACGCGGTCGGCGGGTACGACCACCTCGCCGGTTTCCAGTTCCACCAAGTCGGTGTCGGATTCGACGTCGGCTTCGGATTCGGATTCGCGCTCGGGCTCGGCGGGTGCTTCGACGACGATCTCGGACTCCGCGACGGGCTCGGCGGCCGTCAGGCCGGCGGCGTCGGGCTCCAACGCCAGCTCCGGTTCGGCGAGCGACTCGGCAACCGGCATCGGCGGGGCTTCGTCCAGATCAATCGCGCCGTCGTCATCCGAGACGTCATCGATCGGGGCCACGACGACCGGCTCAAGTGCGGGCGACTCAAGCACGGGCGGCTCAGGCAAGGCCGGCTCCGGCGCGGCGGGCGCTTCGGCGGTTTCGTCGATGAGCGGTTCAACTACCGGTTCGGGGGTCTGAGGCTCGATCGCGACCGGTTCCATCACTTCCGGCTCGGCCGCTGCGGGCGCTTCGGCGACCGCGGGCGCGGCTTCGTCGGCGACTTCGGGCGCGAGTTCGAGCGAGCTTTCTTCGACGCGTGCCGCGCCGTGCCAGCCGCGACGCAGCGCGGCCAGCGCGTCTTCGTCCGACGCCTCGCTCACGTCCTTCTTTTCGGACACGCCGGCGGCGGGTGTCTCGATCGCTTCTTCGATCTCGTCGTCGAGCGATATCTCTAGCGCCGGCGCGGCGACGGTGTCGCCTGCGGGTGCGTTCAACTCCGCAGCGATCGCCTCGTCGCTGAGTTCTTCCGACTCAATCGATACTTCATCGGCGACCGGTTCGTCCCGCGACAGCTCTGCGGCGGGTTGGTCGTCGGTGGCGACTTCCAGGGGCGCGTCGTCCCCTGCGAGCGGTTCCAGTTCGATCGCGCCGGTCTTGCTGATCTGAGGCGGCTCGGGCCGCACGAACGCCGGCGGCATGGGCAAAGGCAGCGGGATCGAAGGCGACGGCGCGACCTCGGTCGCGAGTTCGTTCAGCGTGATCGTCGCCGGGCCCACCCGGAGCACCGCGCCGTCGGATAACTCTTCCTGATGGATCGGCGTACCGTCCAGCCACGTGCCCTTGCGCGAGCCGATATCGCGGGCGTACCGCTTGCCGTTGCGCTCAAAGAGGATGGCGTGGATGTTGGAAACCGAATCGTCGTCGAACTGGAGATCGCTCCCGGTTCGTCGGCCGATCTGGAGGACGCGCTTGGTGATCGGAAGCGCGTCGGTCAGCGTCGAGACGCTGAGTTCCGCTTGACCCGCCGGGGCGGACTTGCCGAACACGCGTTTGGGCGCTTCGTACCGGAACTTGAACCGCCCGATCTGCACCAGGTCGCCGTCGGCGAGGTCGGTGTCGACGACCTGCTTCCCGTTCACCCATGTGTGCGTTCGGCTGCCCAGGTCGTGGATGTAGCAACCGAAGTCGCACAGCACGATCACGCAGTGCGCCTTGGAGACGGTCGAACTCTCTAAATGCAGGCGTACAATGTCTTTGCGCGATCCGACGAGTGTCGCCGGACGCGTAATGGGAATCGGCGCCGCCGCAGCGTGGGACCCTAAGGGAACCAGCCGCGCCTCACCGGTTGACGAATTGGAGGGACCGTTCTCTGCCATGGACTTACGTCATTACCCTGACCCCGATCCGCCCCACGGCGGGACGGGTGCAGGGTCAACAGTTTAACAGATGAATCGACATTGCAAGTTGGGAAAAACCATGGATTGTGCCCGCCTGTTGCTTATCGGACCAACCGACCCGCGCAGCTTTCCCAAAGACGCCGCAAAACGCCTAACATTTCCATCGCCTGCCGTGTCTGGTGCGTCAGACTGACGTTCATTCGCCTATAATTCTCACAACCTCAGGAGGCCGATTATGCACGTCCGATCCCTCTCTATCCTCGGTACCGCGATTTTGGCGGTCGTCGTCATGGGCACGCGCGACACCGCCGTCGCCGACGCCCCCGACCCCGCCGCCACTGAAAAGCGGGTCGAAGCGCTCGAAAAAGTCGTCGTCCGCGATCCCACCGACGCCTCCGGCACCGTCCTGGCGCGCCTGGAACGCATCGAAAAGCTCCTCCAGATCAACGCCAAAGACGCCGCCGTCGAGCAAAAGACCGACGCCAAGACCTTCGACGAACTGAAAACCAGCCTCATCACCACCCAGCGCGCCATGGAAAAGCTGGATCGCCGTCTGATCAACATCGAAAACAGCAAGCTTGACCGCAAAAGCGACGAGCTGTCGGACGAGGTGAAGGCGCTGGAAAAATCGATCCTGAACCACACGACCGCGCTGCGCGACTTGGCGGATCGAGTGAAGAAGCTGGAAACCGTGGTACGGCCGTAGGTTGGATCAGTGGTCGCCGATGCGACGCTTGAGCGATTCGAGCAGGACGGGGTAGATGCTGTCGGCGATCAATTGCTGCCCCAATTCGTTGGGATGAATGTCGTCACCGTCGCGGAACGGGTCGCGATCCGCCGACAGCGATGAATTAAACGGCGAAGCAAGATCAATAATCTGAACCCCCTTGCCGTTCGCGACGCCAACAAGGATCGCCCTCTCGGGCGCGGGTACACCCGCGAGTTCCGCTCGCGTGGCGTGTAGAACGAGTAGCGTGCTTACTCCGCGCGAAGCGGCACCGTCGAACATGCTCTCGA
>Ga0105048_10012654_pt1 | contig 13216 bp, 7 predicted proteins | sample MAT05_FD_78382 | JGI IMG/M metagenome (GOLD analysis project Ga0105048, IMG submission 78382) | Freshwater microbial communities from Lake Fryxell liftoff mats and glacier meltwater in Antarctica - MAT-05 | ecosystem: Environmental > Aquatic > Freshwater > Ice > Liftoff microbial mat | place...
CGCACCCGCCGCACCCGTTGCCATGCAGAAGATTACTGTCAAGGAATGGTCCTCGACCTACGTGGATGAGGTCGTGACCGTCAACAAGATGCAGCAGCAAACGGAAGCGTACACCGCCTACAAGTGGGAGTGCGTGCCCGAGACCAGGACCGTTCAGGTCACGGTCATGAAGCCTGTCACCGAAACGGTGATGGTCACGAAGTGTGTCACCGAGCGAGTTCCCGTGACGAAGACGATCACGGTGAATGAGCAGTTCCCGGTCACCAAGACCGTGACGGTGATGGAGAAGAAGGCCGTTCAGAAGCAGGTCACGGTGATGGAAAGCCGGACCCGGAACGTCCAGGTCACGGAAATGAAGTCTCGGACCGTCACCCACAAGGTGCAGGTGCCGACGACTGTGAACCTCGGGCCGAGCCTGCACGACCGCCTCAAGGCCAAGTGCGATCCTTGCTACACGGCTTGCGATCGTTCGGTGACCATCTGCAAGACGCAGAAGTGCAAGGAAACCGTCTGCGAACCCGTCACGGTTTGCAAGAAGGTGACCGAGTGCGTCCCCGTCTGCAAGACGGTCTGCTCCTATGAGTGCGTGCCCGTGACCAAGCAGGTTTGCAGCTACGAGTGCCGCCCGGTCCAGAAGACCGTCACCTGCTACGAGTGCGTGACCAAGCAGGTCCAGGTTCCTTGCACCGTGACCAAGTGCGTCGCCTCCTGCGAAACCCGCACCGTCACCACCAACGTCCGCAAGTGCGTGCCTTACCAGGCTACCCGCACGGTGTGCGTCTGCGTGCCAGTGCAGGAAACCCGCAAGGTCTGCAAGATGGTCTGCCGTGACGTGGTCAAGGAAGTCCCGGCCCCCTGTGCGGCTCCCGCCGCTTGTGGCGCTCCGGCTTGTGGCGACGCCTGCTCCGCCCCGGCCGCTTGCGATAGCGGTTGCGGCAAGGCTGGCCTGCTCACCAAGCTGAAGGCCAAGTTCTCCGGCTTCGGCGGCTGCAAGAAGACCAAGAACTGCTGCGAAGCCCCGGCCACCGCTTGCGGCGGCTGCTCTTCCTGCAGCTAAGGCCCCAACCCCGAACAGGGGATACCAACCCTGAACGAAACAACCGCCCGGAGGTTTACCTCCGGGCGGTTCTCGTTGGTAACCGAAGCCGAACCGATCACGCTCTCACTTCACCAACCGCCGGTGCCGATACGGTGCCACGAACCAGCGAGGCGTAAGTGGCGAAGAGAACGCCTGTGAACAGCATGTCCCCCATGAATGTGCCGCGATAGAACGGGATCGCCTGAACGTAGCAATCCCCAAGTCCCGAGAGTGTGTAGCCGTAAGGCTTCACCTGTTGAACCCAGGCGTGGAAGTTGGTCACGACAAAGAACGCCACACTCGCTCCGAAGGCCGTGGCCCCGATTCGCAGCGGCGAGTCGCTCTTTCGAAGGAGGGCCCAGCCAAGCAGGGCGTACATCGCGAACGCCGCATAAACGCTAGGCAACGGCAGATAGTCCGCCTGCAAGCCGTTCTGCAACCACTGGAGAAGATCGCCCACGAGCTTGGCGCCGAGCATCAGGGCCAGCCCCGCCCCCAACCCCACGCGGCCTGCGACGAACAAGCCGATCGCCCCGAAGAGCGCGAAGTTCAAGGGCCGCACCGACTCGGGCAGCAGCGGGAACACCGCCGCGAACGCCGCGACGGCCAAACCGAGGCTGAGGGCCACGCGGCGAGACGAATCGTGAGTCAAGGACGAACGGGCCATGAATCTGGCCTCCAGTATGGGTGTAGGAAGTCTTCCGACATGGTAGAAACCACTCGCGGAGAACGCAAGGCACACCCCGCACCGCCGCGACGCGCAGACTTCGGAGCGGAGCGAGTCGCAAGCTGCGGGGTCACCGCGGCCGACGAAGCACCACAATCCACTTCGCCACGGCCCAGAACACCAGCGTGATCACACAACTCACGACGAACACCGTCATGCCGATGTTCAGGTAACCCGTAAACACCGTCTGCCGACCGACCTCGACGGAACCATCCTCGATCAGCTTCCGCCCCTTGTCGATCATCCCGGAGAAGCGTCCCGTCACCATCTGCTGGGCCGCTGTCAGCGTCGTCGTGATCACGAAGAGCATCGGCAACAGCGACACGAGAGCGTACCGCCCCTTGCCGTTGTTGATCAGCCAGGTGGTGACAAGGCACAGGGCCATCACCGCGAGAATCTGGTTCGCGATGCCGAACATCGGCCAGATGGTGTCGATGGACCCTGTGTGAATGAGGAAGCCCCAGCCCAGCGTGACGGCCCCGCTCGCGAGCAGCGATCCGGGCAGCCAGTCCGGCCGGCCGAACGGCTTGTACACCCGGCCCGCGGTCTCCTGTACCAGGAAGCGGGCGATGCGCGTCCCCGCGTCGATCGTGGTGAGGATGAACAGCGCCTCGAACATGATTGCGAAGTGGTACCAGTACTTGATCAGCCAGTCGCCGGTGATGTTGAAGGCCCGGAACGCCTGCTCGAAGATCACGGACATGCCGACCGCCAGCGTGACCGCCCCGCCCGTGCGGCCGCGAAGCGACTCGCCGCCCACCTTCTCTTCGATGGTGCCAAGGTTCAGGTGCTGCACGCCGTCCACCCCGGCAGCGTGCAACGGGTCCCGGCCATACTTCTCGTTCACCTCGATCAGTTTCCCCTGGAATTCCTGGGTCCGATCAATGGCGACGTTGATGTCGTAGTAAAGGTCCGAGGGCAAGCTCGCCGCGGCGATGAGGGCGACGGTGCCGACAAGCCCCTCGATGAGCATCGAGCCGTAGCCGATGGTGCGGATGTGGCTTTCCTTGTCGATCATCTTGGGCGTGGTGCCGGAGGACACGAGCGCGTGGAAGCCGCTGATGGCCCCGCACATGATGCAGATGAACACGAACGGGAAGATCTGCCCGGGGAACGTCGGCCCTCCGTCGAGGAAGACAGTGTTGATCGGCGGCGCGTGCAGCGGCGGATTGGCCACGATGACGCTGATGACCAGCAACGCAATGGTGCCGATCTTGAGGAAGCTCGAGAGGTAGTCCCGCGGCCCCAGCAGCAGCCACACCGGCAGCACCGCCGCGATGAAGCCATAGATGGTGAGGGCCCAGATGGTCTGTTCGCGCGTCAGCGAGAAGAATCGTTCAAGCGACGAGCCCGGAATCCAGTTCCCGCCAACCGTGGCCGCGAGCACCAGGAACCCGCCAAAGAGCGACGCCTCGACGACCTTCCCCGGCCGAATGCGGTACATCCACAGGCCCGTGAGCAGCGCGATGGGGATCGTCATCGCGATGGTGAACGTGCCCCACGAGGAACCAGGCACGACCTGGGCGCAACCGGGGGGGAGGATGAAGGTGACCGGCCCGCGATCCGGCCCTCCGGCCTTCAGCTTGAGTCCAGCCCCCTTCTCCGAAGTTTTCGGCACCTTGATGAGGAACGCTTCAGGACGGATGCTCTGTGGCTGATCAGGGCCATAGCGGACCTTGCAGCCAGATGGAAGTGAGTACGTCACGCTGGTTTCCGTGCGCTCGATCGCACCTGGGAAAACGAGAGGTGAGTCTCCGCTGAACTCCCGCGGCACCGCGATCTCCATCCCCGCAGGCAGTTTCACTTCCTCGCCGCCCAGGGCTTTCACCACCACGAAGCCCAGGCCCGCCAGCGCGATCACGACGATGAACAGAATCGCCAGTGAGGCGATGATTGCCGCCGCGGGGCCGAGTTCGTGTCTCGCGATCTCGGCGAGGCTCTTGCCGTCCCGCCGCACGCTGGCCGCGAGCACCAGCATGTCCTGCACGGCCCCCGCGAGGCAGACGCCGATGACCAGCCAGAGCAGGCCGGGGGCGAAGCCGTACTGAATCGCGAGCACCGGCCCGATCAGCGGACCGGCCCCCGAGATCGCAGCGAAGTGATGGCCGAAGAGAACCCACTTGTTCGTGGGGTGGTAGTTCTGCCCGTCGTTGAAGCGGTGCGCCGGCGTCACACGCGAATCGTCCAGCACCGCCACCTTCGCGGCCAGGAACGCCGAGTAGTAGCGGTACGCAATCGCCAGGCAGACGAGTACCGCAATCATCACCGGCATGGCATGCAGCACCACGCGGCCATTCTCGTGATGGTAAAGCGTCAGCGATGCGAGAAGATTCATGGGGATCCTAGTTTTGGCGAACCCGAAGCGTCAGCGACGGGGTGGCCCCCGCAACCACCTGTGACACCCGAATCAGGCGAACCCGAAGCGTAAGCGCCGGGGTGGCCCCCGCAACCACCTGTGACACCCGACCGGCGAACCCGAAGCGTCAGCGCCGGGGTGGCCCACCCGGTCACCTTTTCATCTCGTCGTCAGCTCGGCATTCTTCCAGTAACGCCCGAGCCTCGTCGTTCAGCCACACCACGAGTGGGTTGACCTGATTTCTTATATAAGCGATTGCAGCAAATCGGGACGCATGTGTCTTGAGTGGCCGTGTCGAACCGCCCTCGACCCACCACACGGGGCGCCTGGCTTTTGGAGGAGGTGGCTGCGGGGGCCACCCCGGCGCTGACGCTTCGGGTTCGCCTTTGAGTGGGCCGAACGGACTTATGGGCGGCAAGAAGCGTAGCTGGGACGAGCAAAGCATCCTACTCAGCACTCAACGAATTCGCCGTCGTTCCATGGTTCTTCCCTGACTTTATCGTCTCAAACTGCTGAAGAGCCCTGAAGGGTGAAAACGTAGTGTTCCCAAGCACCGCGTTGTTTGCAGTCTACAGGCCCCAAGACGGAATCCTGCCATGCCAGTCTGTAGAAAGCGGGATCCTTGTCAGATTTTGGCAAACCCTCTTCGCGAAACCTGGCACCGTGATACCCTGCGGATTCAAACCGACGTACTATGTGAGTGAGCGTTTTTTCCGGATCGGCGAATGCCCAAGGATGGAATTCCAGAATCACGTTCTGGAACGCTCGTCGGTCGATGCTGCGGGACATGCCATCAACGACTTTTTGTTCATACCCCTCGACATCGATCATAACCAGAGACGACCGTTCGATCGGGTATTGATCGAGGTACGAGTCCACTGTGGTTTGAGGAACGTTCACGGTGACGTGGTTCGTTGTGGCTGTCAGCGGATGGATTACCCCTGCGAAAAGTTGCCGTCCAGGTTCAGCCGTTGCGAACGGAACGGTGCCCTGGTCGGTATCACCCACCGCGGAATTGACAGCCGTGATGTCCAGCGAAGGATTCAAGGCGATATTGCGTAGGAGCCACGCGTAATTCGATGGCTCCGGCTCAAACGCTATGGATCGCACTCTGCCACCACTTTGGAGGCCAAAGAGTAGTGGATAATATCCGAAATTCGCTCCGATGTCGATCAACGTCGTGGGTGGGTTCGTACGAAGTTGATTGAGACACCACATCGTGACTTCGCGCTCGTAGAATCCTGTGAAAAAGGTTCCGGTCGAGGCAGCGTCGTCCGGTTGGATCTCAAAGTGTCCCGTACAAAAGCGGCCCACGAATGGGCGTGTCGGAACCAAAAGCTTTCCCAGCCAGTAAGCGAACTGCCAGCGTCGCGCGGGAAGGCTCCGAGAAATACGCCCAACCAGAGACGCGCCGATATGGGATCGCATCTATAATTCTCCTGACAGCCCAATGACTTTTTGAAATCCAGAGATTTCCCTCTCAATTTGCAAAGCCTTTCGAAATCATATTCCACCTCTGTTGATTATTCGATTAGCTGAAAAGCCGGAACGGCCCCGAACTTCTTCACCCCACTTGCTTGGCTGCGTCGTCGGCGTCCTTTTGCATTTCCTCGTCCATCGCGCGGACGGCGGCACTCTCGTATTTCGACTGCCACCAGGCCCAGCCCACGGCGATCGTCGCGACGATCGCGACGACGAGGCCCACGCCCTTGCCCGCGTATCCGGTCGAGATGTTGTGCTGGATCACCAGTGGCAATGCCATCAGGCTCACCATGTTCATGACCTTGATCAGCGGATTGATCGCCGGGCCCGCCGTGTCCTTGAGCGGGTCGCCGACGGTGTCGCCCGTCACGCTCGCCTTGTGCTTCTCGCTGCCCTTGCCGCTGTACTTCGTTCGCGGCTCGTCCTCGATCATCTTCTTGGCATTGTCCCAGGCGCCGCCGGCGTTGGACATGAAGACCGCGAGCAACTGACCGCTGAGGATCATGCCCGCGAGGAATCCGCCCAGCGCGAACGGCCCGAGCACGAAGCCGACGATGAGCGGCGTGCCGATGGCGAGCAGGCCCGGGCCGATCAATTCCCGCTGGGCCGTGCTGGTGCAGATATCGACCACGCGGCCGTAGTCCGGCTTCTTGTTGCCGGCCCAGATTTCCGGGTCGCGGAACTGCTTGCGGCACTCGAAGACGATGAGGTACGCCGCCCGGCCGACGGCGCGAATCGCCATCGCACTGAAGAGCAACGGCACCGCTCCGCCGAGCAGCATGCCGATGAAGACGTAAGGATCAGCGACGGTCAGCTTCGCGGAGCCCTCGACGAATTCACCGATGGTGAGCTGGCCGATCTTCTCTTCGCTGCCGGTCACGAGCACGGCGATGAAGCTCGCGAAGAGCGACACCGCCGCGATGACCGCCGAGCCGATGGCGACGCCCTTGGTGATGGCCTTGGTCGTGTTGCCGACGGCATCAAGGTCCGCGAGGATCTGGCGGGCGGCTTTCATCTCGGCGGGTGGAATGAAGTCCGGGCCGCTGGTCACGACCTTGCCATTGGCATCGCGGTTGAAGCCCATCTCGCCGATGCCGTTGGCGTTGTCCGCGATGGGGCCGAAGACGTCCATGCTGATGGTGTCGCCCGTGAGCGTCAGCATGCCGATGCCGCACATCGCGACCCCGAAAGCGATGAAGAGGAGGTTGTTCGTGTGCTGGAAGACCCCGACCGAGCCCAGGATCGCCCCCGCGATGATTAGCGCGGCCCAGACGCTGCTTTCGTAACCCAACGCCAGCCCCGAGATGATGTTCGTGGCGTGGCCCGTTCGGCACGACTTCACGACTTCCTTCACGGGGTTGTAGTCCGTACTCGTCCAGTATTCCGTGCAGCGATTGAGGGCGACGGCCAGCAGGATGCCAACGAAACAACAGAGGGCGGCGGAAAGATCCAGGCCCGGGCTGATCGGCACAAGCTGCTGGGCCGCGGAAAGCACCGTGCCCTCACGCAGCTTGGCGGCGGCGATTCGTTCGCGTTCCGCAAGGGTCAGTGTCTGCCATTTCGCGAGAGCCTCACGCCGGCTCGCTTCCAGTTCGCGTTCGTATCCCAGGGCCACGGTCGAGTTCGGGCTGTCCTGCTTGCGGAGTTCCTTGATCATGCGATCAAGATCGTTCGGGCTGGGCGACATCACGGGAAGGCCCATCTCGGCGCGGAAAGTGGCGTCCTTGTAGAGCCCGCGATCGATGGCGACGTTGACGATGTAAGGGGCGTCGAATTGCAGATAAAGCAGGCCCAGCGCCATGAAGCCCATGACGCTCAAGGCCGCACTCCGCCAGAAGCCGCGATTGATGCTCTTCATGGCCGTGGTGGAGTTGCCCGTCGTGATACCGCGGCCCACGAGAGCCGTGGAGATCATCGAACTGACGACGCCGACGGCCATCACCATCAGCGGGAAGATCATCCCCTTGAAGCCCAGCGAAGCGTAGCCCAGGATGACGGCGGCGACCATGGTGACGGCGTAGCTCTCGAAGACGTCCGCCGCCATGCCGGCACAGTCGCCGACGTTATCGCCGACGTTGTCCGCGATGGTGGCGGCGTTGCGGGGGTCGTCCTCCGGAATGTCCGCTTCCATCTTGCCGACGAGGTCCGCACCCACGTCCGCGGCCTTGGTGTAGATGCCGCCGCCGACTCGCATGAAGAGAGCCAGCAGCGAGCCGCCGAAGCCGAAGCCGAGGAGAACTTCGTAAGCCGTCTCGCCGAAGACAAGCAGGATGAGTGCACCGCCGAGCAGCCCGAGGCCGCAGGTGAACATACCGGTGACGGTGCCGGTCTTGTATGCGAGCCGCATGGCCTCGCCGAAGCCGCGGCGAGCGGCGGATGCAACGCGAACGTTGCCCGCCGTGGCGAGCCGCATCCCCGTGAAACCGACCGCGGCGGAGAAGAGTGAGCCCATCAGGAAGGCGACGCCGCGGCCGATGGCGACGATGCGAATCTCGTTCGCGGAGTGATGCGCATTCTCGAGATGCCAGGGCCACTTTGCCACGATGATGAGAACCGTGATGATGACAATCAGCACGCCCACCACGGTAAACTGACGGCGAAGGTACGCATTCGCCCCCTGCCTCACGGCCTCGGCGACCGCCTGCATCGCCGCAGTGCCGGTATCGGCGGCGTACACCCCCTTCATCAGCGAGCCGGCATACACCAGGCCCACCACCGCCACGATCAGCGACGCGATGAGGCCGAGCTTTTCTCCGTAGCCGTACGCCGGCGAGGTCAGGAAGCCGAACGGCTCCCAGCCTGCCGCGAAGAGGCTCACCTCGGACGGACCCGCTCCGAGCAACCCGAGTGGGATCGCACACAGGATCAGCAGGAGGTAAGGAAAACGAGCGGGGCGGGGGGAGATTTTTCGCTGCATGAGCTTGACAGCCCTTGGGACGTCGCGAGGTCGCAGGAGCCTACAGGGTCGGACTGACAAGATAGGCGAAACAATCCGAGGCGGCTAGCAGGAGATTCACTTCGTTACTTCTTGCAGGACGAACGAGAGAATTGCGTCCGGAGAGCCATTTTCCAGGCGATTCTGACAACCCCCGGCCCCGCGACCCTGGTCTGACCTATCAATGTTCCCTGGCGAAAGTCGATCCGTTGACGGATACAAGTGCGGTTGCGGCACCCCTCTAAGGCTACAATGAAACGTGTTGCCCCTCCCGGAGATTGACCATGAGCATCACCGCGTCGGCTCTTTCCAGCCAGCATTGCAAGCCCTGTGAAGGGGGCGTCGCACCGTACACCGGCGAGCAGATTCGCGAGAACCTCGCGGCCCTGCCGGACTGGCAGCTGGTCGAAGGGGGACTTCTGATCCGGCGGAAGTACAAGTTCAAGGACTTCGTCTCCGCGATGAGCTTCCTTCAGAAGGTCGGCGAGCTCGCGGAAGCGGAAGGGCACCACCCGGACCTCCATCTCACCGGCTACCGCCACGCCACGGTGGAGCTGACCACGCACGCGATCGGCGGGCTCTCCGAAAATGACTTCGTACTGGCCGCGAAGATCGACACGATCAAGGCTTAATTACAACCCCGGGAGACTTTGATGACCTCACGCGATCGCCTCAAGGAACTCTTCCTCCAACGGGCCTTGCAGTTCGGCGACTTCACCCTCGCGTCCGGCAAGAAGAGCACCTATTACATCAACTCCAAAAAGGTGCTCTTCCACGCCGAGGCGATCACGTTGCTGGGCGAGTTGCTGTACGACGCCACGAAGGACCTGGAATTCCAGGCCATCGGAGGCCTCGAAGTCGGTGCGATCCCGATGGCGGCGGCGGCCCTGACCGCGTTTCACCGCGCGGGACGGCCGATGGAAGGCTTCTTCGTCCGCAAGCAAGCCAAGGCCCACGGCAGCAAGGATCTCGTCGAAGGGCAGGTGAAGAGCGGCGATTCCGTCGTGGTGATCGACGATGTGCTCACCACGGGCGGGTCCGTCATCCAGGCGATCGAAGCCGTCCAAGACCTGGGTGCGAAGGTGCTTCGCGTCGTCTGCATTTGCGACAGGCTCCAGGGAGCCCAAGAGGCCCTGACGCAGTACGACTATCAACCCATCTTCACCGTGCGAGATTTCGGAGTGGGAGGCTGAGGGAGAAAGTCGCTTTTCTGACTGCGGCACGGGCGAGACGGCGGCGCAAACGCTCGCACCGGCGAGACGCTGTTGCCACAGTTCTCGCTCAGTATCCAGTACTCAGCGTGATCGCGCCCGCCACTCGTCACGCCTTTTCCGAGACCGGTCGAAGCAGGCGGCAGGCGTAGCGGCCGAGGCGTCTCAAGAGCAGGTAGTTCAGCGTTCCTGCCAGGGCCTTTGAGCCCACTTTGCCGCCGAGCTTCGCCACCACGCCGCCGATTGTGCCCGCGGCGGCCACGTCGCGCAAGGGGCTCAGTGCGCTCTCGAGTTGGTCCGAAGCCACCGACTCCAGATCGTTCACCTGGCCCGCGAGATACGAGTAGAAGAAGACCTGCCCGAGCAACACGGCCGTGCCCGCCCGGCCTGCCCGCAGGTTGTACAGCCGGCAGAGGTCGCCAATCATCGAGAAGCCGTGGTAAAGCGTCGCAGCCCCATCCACGAAGGCGTTCGGGGACACCGCCGTCACTGCTCCTGTTCGCTTCGACCAGTAACTGATGCGCTCGGCCGCGGCCTCGTCAAGGATCGACTGGAAGCATGTGCGAAACCGTTCAAACCACTGCTCCAGCGAGGCATATCGGGATGGGTCGAGCAGTTCTCGCCGAGCCATCTCCAGCGACTGAAGCCGTGCGTCTGTCAGGCCCAGGAAACGCAGACGTTGCTTCTCCTTCGCCGTGGTCAAGGGATAGGTGCGAAGATAATCTTCGACGCGAGTCCGGGCTTCGTCCGCCTTCGCCTTCACCAGCCAGCGAAGTCGAGTTCGCACGGCCAGTTCGTTCAGCACGCGAAGGCGAACCTGCTGGTTCCGCTTGAGGCGAACGTACAGCACCAGCAGCCGAAGCATGGACAGCAGGACGGCCCCGCCCAGGATCGCGATGGCGGTGTACCCGGCGTACTGGATCCATGTCGGCTGGGCCGCCAGCGACGCGAGCAGCGACATCACCTGATTGAAGAGAAAGAGGCCCGCGAGCCCTGCCGCGCCGAGCAGGATTGTGAACGCCAGGGGTGACGAGAACCAGCCCAGCCAGCGGAAGACCTCGGTGTCGCAGGCGAGTTCCTGGTTGATGCGATCGAGTTCCTCGGCCTCGGAGCGTTCCTCCTCGGCAAGCAAGCTCTGGCGGTCCTGGTCGGAGAGCGGCTGCTGATGTCGTGGTAATAACTCGGGGCGGCCGAGGCCCGTCTCGCCATCGCGAAGCGAGGCTTCCGCGATTGGCAGCGGATCGTGCCGACGCGGGGATTCCGGGCCCGCGGTTCCCGTGGCGATCGTGGGAACGCCGAGGCGGTCCTCGTCGTCATCGCTCCAGCGGGGCGAGGTGGAGGGGGTCATGGGTGCTCCCGTGAAGGGTGAGGCGGAACGCAAAACAACCGCCAGGATGTAGATTTTAGCTACTTCCTGGCGGTTGCGATATGGTGCGAACAAAGGCGTCGTCGCAAGCGAGGCTTAGCCGACGTAGATGCCCTGGTTGATGTTCAGCAGGTCCACGGTGTTGTCGGCGACGCCGGTTTGGAGAGAGTTGGTGTTGGCGAAGTAGACTCGCATGAGGGAACTGCCGGGACCGTCGCCGGCGATCACCTCGGCTCGTGCGTCACCGTTGAGATCCACCGCGGCCACGCGGACGCCGGTCTGGAACTGTCCCGAATCCCCGGAATTCGCGAAGAAGCTGGAGAGGGTGGAGAGGGTGCCGGACGCGAGTTGCTGGCCGTTGAAGATCTGGATGAACGTGCTGCCGCCGATGTTGCTGGAGATGATAACATCGGCGATGCCATCGCCGTTGATGTCGCCGAGGGCGATGAAGAAGCCGGTGCGGGAGTTCTCATCCGCGAGGAACTGGTCGGCGAAGAGCTTGGAGGGCGGGTTGCCGGTGAAGACATCGGCGCCGTTCAGGAAGACCGTGTGCGGCCCGCCGCCCGGGCCCGCGACGACAACAATATCCGGGACGCGGTCGCCGTTGAGATCGCCGAGCGCGACCGTGAGGCCGGTTCGCAGAACCTCGTCGATGACGAAGAAGGACTGGATTTGAACGGCTGAGCCGCCGGAAAGATTGAAGATGACGACGCGGGCACCACCGCCGACATCGGGCACGGCGACAATCTCGGCGACACCGTCGCGGTTGAAGTCGGCGGCGGCGACGAAGATCCCACCCGTGAAGCCATCCATGACCGGGAAGTTGAAGAGAGTGGCTCGCGTCTTGCCGTCGAGCACGACGACCTGGCCGGCGATCCCGGGCCCGCTGCCGACGATGATGTCGTTGACGCCGTCGCCGTTGACGTCGCCGATGGTGCTTCGCTGGCCGATGCTTTGGCTGGGGGTGGCGTTGAAGGGGGCCTGGTTTTGCAGGGAGAGCGTGGTGCCGGCGCCGTTGCTCGCGGAGCCGGTGCCCGGGCCGACGGCGAGCGTGGGGCCGATCGGGTTCAGGGTGCTAATGATCTCGCCGAGGCTGGCGCCGGCGGTGGCGGTGATGGGTCCGCCGCGGACGGGGCCGATATCAACCTTGGCTGTGGCGATGGAGCCGGTGCCGCCGGGGTTGTTGGTGGCTGTCGGCCCGCTGGGATCGCCCCAGAAGTTGTAGAAGGCGGTGACGTTGGCCGCGGAGGTGCTGACGTTCGCCGTGATGCCGCGGGTGCCGACGAGGTTATTGAAGCGGACATCGGCGGTGCTAAGGTCGTTGCTGATGCCATTGACATCGAAGCCGACGATCACGCCGGAATCGTTGGCCTGGATGGCGCCGTTGCCAAGCAAACCGAAGGAGTTGCCGTAGATCTGGGCGTTGGCGGTGCCGCCGGCTTCCGGAGAATCACCAACGAGCACGGCGGCCGAGCGGAAAATGCCGTTGACGCCGGTGTTATTCGTGACACGATTGCCTGTGATGATCGCGTTACCGCCATCAATGACGGAGACGAAGTATTCCTGCGATGGCCCGGCCCCTTTACCCGTGTACGTGTTGCTGAAGACATTCAGCTGCGTGCCGGGATCGCGACCGGAGACGCCGATGGTGCCGATGGTCGAGAAGCTGCTATCGCGGATCGTGAGCTCGGCCCCGTTCTTGACGTTCACCCCAATGCCGGACTGCGTGCCGTTGGAAGGGAAGAGAATGTTGGTGATGGAGACGTTCGCGATCGTGAGCGAGGTGCCCGGGTCGTTGACGGCAACGCCGGTGGCGAAGTTCCTGGTCGAGGCGTTGATGGTGAGACTGCTGAGGAAGAACGATCCGTTGCCGAAGAAGTTGAGGACGCCGCCAAAAGCGGTGGGCGCGGAGGAGTCGTAATTCGGGCGAAGGACGGTGACATCGACGCCCGACCCGATGACGTCCACGCCCTCCGGGTCGCCGAAGTCGCCGGTATTGCCGTTGGGAGGGGTTGGCGGCACAGGGCTGAGCGTCGGGTCGGTCATCGTGATGTTGCCGGC
>Ga0105048_10012655_pt1 | contig 13216 bp, 14 predicted proteins | sample MAT05_FD_78382 | JGI IMG/M metagenome (GOLD analysis project Ga0105048, IMG submission 78382) | Freshwater microbial communities from Lake Fryxell liftoff mats and glacier meltwater in Antarctica - MAT-05 | ecosystem: Environmental > Aquatic > Freshwater > Ice > Liftoff microbial mat | place...
CGCCGCTCCCCCATCCCGCCATCCGCAGACGTTGAGCACTACCGAGCCGCCGGGCGGGCGTGACGCTGCGCCATGCCCGCCCGGTGCACCGCTCGTTGTTAGACGTAGTAGCCGATCAGATCGACGATCAGGTGGGTGCTTCCGCCACCGCCGGAGGTGAACTTCACGGCTCGCTCGGTGTCGGCCGATGCGCTCCCGAGCCGGACCACGGCGAGGTTGGCTCGTGTCTGGCCCGATGCATCCCAGTTCACCGACGAGTGCGGCGCAGCGACGTCGAAGGTCGCGTCCGCAGAGTATGCGGCGTGGAAGCCCCTGCCCTCGGTGGCGTCTACGGTGAGGTTGACGACGGCTGTCGTCGCCCGGCCGGCAGGCCGCTCGCTGCACCGCTCGCGGCGTTTCGAAGGCTCACGGTGACCGTGGCGGCGTTGGGCACCTTGGCCCCGTTGTTCGCCCGCGTGTCGAGGATCCGGACGGGAGTGGGAAGCGTGACGAGGGACCCAGCGGACTGCTGGCTGGCGAGCCGCACCCATCGCACCGACGATCCAGCAGGAACGGCGAACCACAGGTTGAAATTGTCGTCGACGTACAGCTCGCCCGCTGAGTGGGTGCCGGCGGAGGGGCCGACCGTTGCGGGATAGTTGACGAGGCCGGCGGCCGCGGCCACCTGGCCGGGGGTGAGGAACTGGACCTGCGAACCGAGCGACGCGAGCGCGAGTGCCTTCGGCGCTGCCGTGCCGTTCGCCGGTGCCGCACCGTTTGCCGCAACGACACCGAAGCCCGTGGCGACGGCAGTCGATCCATGCACACCGTTCACGACCTTGCTGACGCCGTAGCCGCCGACGCCGGCCGGGAACAACGGCTGGAGCGGCGAGTTGTCCTCGCCTCCGGAGATGACGCTGGCGCCGGCAGGAAAGGCTGGCCCCCCGGTGTAGTAGATCTCGGTCGGCAGCGTGCCGGTGAAGGTCCCGCCGACCAGAACGGGGTCGCCGTCAGCTGCCGATGCCTGACGCGAGATCAGTGTGCCCCCGGCGAGCGCAGCACCGCCGACGACGGCGGCCTTGCGCAGCATCGAGCGGCGGCTGCTGCCACCATCGGTGGGAGCGGTTTCCAGATCGTGAGTGGTGTCGGACGTTGGTGAATCGTGGGTCACAGTGGCTCCTTGGGTGAGGTGGCATCCCCCGAGGGGGGTGCCGCCGTTTCCGGTACCCACCATCTGCTCGGATGACACCACCCGACAAGAACGACGAGCGACCTGCGCCGAAGAACCCACTCGCCGGGCACCCGCGATGATCTCGCCACCGCTACCGCCGAGATTCGTCTCGAGTGCACCGAGTCGCAGGAGTGCGTGGTCGAGTCGTCGTCGACGTGCGCCCTGAGGCGCCTCAGACGGAGGTCGGGACCTTCTTGTTCGACTTCCGACGCTCCTCGAGACCGAGGTGGCGCTTGCGGATCCTGATGCTCTTCGGGGTGACCTCGACCAGTTCGTCGTCGGCGATCCACTCGATGGCCGTCTCCAACGAATGGATCTTCGGTGCCGGCAGCTTGACGGCGTCGTCATGGCTGTGCGTGCGGATGTTGTTCTTCTCCTTGGGACGCACGCAGTTGACCACCAGTTCGTCCTCACGAGCGCACTCGCCGATGACCATTCCCTCGTACACGGCTTCGCCCGGGTGCACGAAGAAACCGCCGCTGAGCTGGAGCTTGTCCATCGCATAGCCGGTGGTGACGCCCATGCGGTCGCTCACCATCGCACCGCCGCGACTGTCGGGCATGTCGCCGGCCCACGGCATCCAGCCCAGGTGGTGCTGGTGCAACAGGGCGGTGCCACGGGTGGCCGTCATGAGCAGCGAGCGGAAGCCGATGAGACCACGGCTCGGGCATTCGAAGGTGACGATGGTTCGGCCTGCGTCGCCGGGGCGGAGGTCGGTGACCCGACCCTTGCGAGGTGCGAGCTCTTGGGTGACGGTGCCGACGTGCTCGTCGGGAACGTCGCACACGCCGCGCTCCTGCGGCTCGAAGCGCTTGCCGTTCACTTCCTTGGTGATCACCTGCGGGCGGCTGAGCTGGAGCTCGTAGCCCTCACGACGCATCGCCTCGATGAGCACGGCCAACTGCAACTCGCCGCGGCCGGCGACCTCGATCACGTCGGGCGTACCCGTCTCGAACAGCTTGATCGACACATTGCCGAGCAGTTCCTTCCTGAGACGGTCGACGAGGTGACGGCTGGTGAGGTACTTGCCCTCCTTGCCAGCCATCGGCGACGTGTTCACGCCGAAGGTCATCCGCAGCACGGGCTCGTCGACGACGAGACGTGGCAGGGCGATCGGGTGGTCGACCGAGGCGATGGTGTCGCCGATCTCGACCTCGGGGAACCCGGCCATGACGAACAGGTCACCGGCCGACAGTGCGTCGGCGTCGTTGCGGCTCACGCCTTCGAACGCCATGAGCTGGGAGAGGCGACGCTTGAGCGGCGGCAGCCCTTCGGCGAACTCCTCCTCGAGCAGGGCCACGGTCTCGCCACGACGCATCACACCATTGACGACGCGACCGATCGCGAGACGGCCGAGGTACTCGCTGGCATCGAGCTGGGTGACCATCGCCTGCAGCGGCGCAGTGGGATCGCCGACCGGAGCCGGGATCGCCTCGAGGATCGTGTCGAGCAGGGCCGACAGGTCGGCGCCGGGTTCGGGCATGCCGATCCCGCGCATCGCACGACCGTCGCGGGCCACGGCCGAGATGATCTCGAAGTCGATGTGCTCGTCACCTGCATCGAGGTCGATGAACAGCTGGTACACCTCGTCGAGCACCTCGTCGGGGCGGGCGTCCTGGCGATCGACCTTGTTGATGATCACGATCGCCGGCAGGTTCCGCGCCAGTGCCTTCTGCAGCACGTAGCGGGTCTGGGGCAGCGGACCCTCGGCGGCATCGACGAGCAGGAGCACGCCGTCGACCATGGTGAGCGCCCGCTCGACCTCGCCACCGAAGTCGGCGTGACCGGGCGTGTCGACCAGGTTGATCTTGGTGCCCTTCCACGTGATGGAGGCGGCCTTGGCGAGAATCGTGATCCCGCGCTCGCGCTCCTGGTCGTTGGAGTCCATGACTCGATCGACCACTGCCTGGTGGGCAGCGAAGGTTCCGGTGGCACGCAGCAGTGCGTCGACGAGCGTGGTCTTACCGTGGTCGACGTGGGCTACGAGCGCGACGTTACGAATAGCAATGCTCATGTTTCCCTGGGGGTCGGGTCTTCCTGGTGTGGCGACCGCGCCCGGAGGGCGCGCGTCGGGGGACGTCAGTCGTCGGACTCGTCGTCCGACTCGTCGTCGTCCTCATCGAACGAGACGCCGTACTTTTCAGCAAGCGCTGCGTACTCGTCGTCTTGAGTACTCTCCCGGGGGCCATTGCCACCGAACCCCAGATCGAATGCGCTGGGACCTGCTTGCTTGAGCTTGCGCGCTTCTTCGAAGCGGCGGTGACGACCCTTCTTCACGGTAGGGCTCCCGAACTCTAGAGAACTGACATTGAGCGCCAGCCTATCCGCTGGGCGGCTGATTCCGCGAGGATGATCTCGGCGCCCGACAGACCCCGAATCGCTCCGCTGCACGGGAACACCCTGTTCAGACGTGCCATCCGGCGATCGGGCAACACATCGAGCGACGGCCCGGCGCGCAGGATTCCCACGACTCGACCACCCTTCGTCACGAGCTCATCACGTGGAGCACCGGCATCGGGGCGCGCCCGAGACGACCGGATCGCGCTCGCTCCGGGTCTGGCACAATGCGCCCCATGGGACGAACCGTTGCGCTGCTGAACCAGAAGGGCGGCGTCGGCAAGACCACCGTCACCCTCGGACTCGCGTCCGCCGCTGCTCACCGCGGTGACCGAGTGCTCGTCGTCGACCTCGACCCCCAGGCATCTGCCACCTGGGTGCTCGGCATCGACCCCGCCGAGGCCGAGCTCACGTCCGCGGACGTGCTCGCGCGCACACCTGCGGCCGATGCGATCGTCGAGAGCGAGTGGAGCGAGCTCATCCACCTGGTGCCCGGCTCTTCACACCTCCAAGCTCGTGAGTCCGGCACGCCCTCACGGCTGCGCACCGCGCTCGGCCAGGTGGCTCACCAATACACCGCGATCCTGCTCGACTGCCCGCCCTCGCTCGGCAACCTCACCACGAGCGCGCTCACCGCCGCCCACCACGCCGTGATCGTGATCGAGCCGTCGTCACTCGGCCTTCGTGGCATCGGCGCCGTCGCCGACCTCATCGACGACGTGTGGGACACCCACAACGCCGAACTCGAACTCAGCGGCGTGATCGTCAACCGCGTGCCTGCCGTGAGCGGTGAGGCCGACCGCCGGTACGAGGAACTGACCCGCATCGTCGGCAAGAAGGCCGTGTGGCAGCCGGTGGTGCCCCAACGGGTGGTCGTGAACCAGGCCATCGGCGAGCGCCGGTCGATCCACAGTTACGGCAGTCGCAGCGCCGAGGTGTCGGCGAGCTTCGATGCCCTGTGGGGCAAGCTCCGACGCTCGATCCGCTGACGACCGGACGCCAGGATTCGGTCCGCGATCGGACGCCGGGCAGCAGTCGACGATCAGCCGGATGCAGGTGCGGGATCGGCCGGAGCGGGTTCCGGATCCGGCGTCACAGCTGGACGTTCGGCAGTGGGGATCAGCTGGAGGCCACCCCTGCCGTCGAAGGTGAGACCGGCCCGACCCTCGACGAGCGACCGGATGCCGTCGCCGAGCAGCTCGGCACGCCATCCGGTGGCCAAGCGTGCCTCGCTGTCGCCGCGCAGCAGCGCCACGAGATCCGAACGCGTGGCCAGCAGCGCCGTGTCGATCCGCTCGGCACGAGCGACCTCGCTCACCCAGGCAGACACCAGGGTGACCGCCGGGCGGAGCGACCGCTCGAGGTCGTCGCCGTCGGGGCTCGGCAGACCCACGTCGCGCGACAACCCTTCCTGCACAGCACCGAGGATCTCGGCACCGATCGCACCACGGCTGTGACGCTCCTCCACCCCGCGAGACTGCGACAGCTCGGCCTGCGTGGCCGGGTGCTTCTGGGAAATGCCCAGGATCGCGAGGTCGGGCAGGATCTGGCGAACTGGCACGTCGACGGCAGCAGCTCGCCGCTCGCGCCAGGCCGCCACGGCCTGGGCGACACCACGAGACTTCGACTTCAACACCCGGACGTCCTTGAGACGAAGCCACGCCTGCTCGGGATCGGACGCGCCGGCAGGCCGGGTGCGCAGCTCTTCGCACGCGTCGAGCGCCCAGTCGATGCGCCCGAGGCCGGTCAGCCGGGCGGTCAATCGGTCGTGCAGTTCGAGCAGGTGAGCAACGTCGCCGGCGGCGTAGTGCCGCTGGTCGGCGGTGAGCGGCCGACGGAGCCAGTCGGTGAGCCGATCGCCCTTCGAGGCGACGACACCGAGTTCAGCCTGCAGCAACGACAGCAGTGATGGTGTGCTGTAGCCCGTGAAACCGGCTGCGAGCTGGGTGTCGAACATCCGCTCGGGCACGGCGCCCACCGAATAGGTGAGCACATCGAGGTCTTGCTGGGCGGCATGGAACACGGCGATCGACGGCGACGCGAACAGGCGACGGATCGAGGTCATGTCGACAGCGAGCGGATCGACGAGCACGATCTGGTCGTCCCACCCGAACTGCACCAGGGCGAGCTTCGGGTAGTACGTGCGCTCGCGGTGGAACTCGGTGTCGATCGCATACCGGGGCTCGGTGCAGAGGGTGTCGACGAGCTCGTCGAACTCCGCTTGTGTCGCAACCCAACGATGCGTCACGAAGGCTGGTCCCCCGACACGACGGGCCGGCCGCTCTGCACCCATGCCATCGTGCCGCCGGCGACGTTCACCGTCTCGATGCCCTGAACACCGAGGAACTCGGCCGCCTTCAGGCTGCGCCCACCGGCTTTGCAGATGACGAAGGTGGTCACACCCTCGGGGCTGCGGAACACGTCGGTGTGGTCGGCCACGGTGCCGAGCACGACGAGGGTCGCACCGGGAACGTGACCGGCGACGTACTCGTCGACCTCACGCACGTCGATGACCCGATGACCGGACTCGAGGGCGGCGGCGAGATCGTCGACGGACACTTCCTGGATCGTCATGACCGGCACGTTACCTGGCCAACAGGGGTGCCGCCCCGAGAACGGACGAGTCGGAGCGGCGGACCACGGCCGATCGGCGACGCCTGTCAGTCGAGGTCGCCGGGCGTGTTCACGTTCGTCAGGGCACGTGGCGCGACCGTCACCTCGTGGCATCTCAGTGCGGTGATCACCCGGTGGACCGCACGCTCACCCCCGGCGAAGCGACCGGCGAGCGTCGCCACGGCGGACGGCCACCAGAGCGCACAGAGCGGCTCGAGTCGATCGGATCTGGCCGCGACCACGTCGACGTCGGTGCGTCCAAGATGAGCGATCAACGCACCGACGGTCGCAGCGTCGAGCCACGGGAGATCGGTGGCGACCACCAGGACGCAGGTCGGCGAGTCGACCGACGCCCACTCGAGGGCGGTGAGGATGCCGCCGAGCGGGCCCTCCCCCGGCCACCGGTCGGTGATCGACACGAGGCCGACGGCCGCGAGCCCCGCGGCATCGCCACCGATCGCAACGACCGGCCCGCAGCCGCAAGCTCGGATCACGTCAGCCACACGTCGGGCCATCACCACGCCGGCGACCTCGAGCAGGGCCTTGTCGCGGCCCATCCGTCGACTCGCCCCGCCGGTGAGCACCGCGCCGGCGATGGCGCAGCCGTTGATCAGGTTCGGAGTTGGCACCGTCACTGGCGTGTGCTGGCGTTTGCTGGCGTTTGCTGGCGGTCGCTGGCGGCGCGAATCGTCAGTCGCCGTGCTCGGGAATGCCGCTCGGGTCGAGTTGGGCCATGAACAGCGAGATCCGCTCGGCTTCGTCGACCTCGCCGATCAGCGCTGCCATCTGTCCGAGGCCGCGCAGCGAACGCAGGAAGCCGCGGTTGGTGGGCTCGGCCCAGCGCACGTAGCCCGACCCGCGCCATCCGCTGGCGCGAAGGGTGTCGAGTCCACGGTGGTAGCCGACGCGATATGCCGCGTAACGCTCCACCGGATCGCGGCCGAGGTCGCCGAGCGACGACCACGCTTCGAGGAAGCGGGGATACGAGGCCACCACGTCGCTCACCCGTGCGTGGCGCACCTCGTCAGGACCAGCGAGCGCCTGCGTCAGCGCATGACGCTGCTGCGGGTCGGCCGGCGGTAACACGGTACTCGGCAAGCCGGTCGTGCTCAGGTGGACGGGGCGGCTCGCATCGGGGTCACTCACGAGCAACACGCTACGACGTACTGTCTCGCACATGCTCGCTCTGTCGGTCGATGGCGCCAAACACCTCGCCATCGCGATCATCATCGGCTTCGTCGTGCTCTCGGTGGTGTCGGCGGTCGCGATCAGCAACATCACGACCAAGATCGTGTCGATGCTGGTCTTCGCCGGCTTCGCACTGGGCTTCTGGACGCAGCGCACCAACCTCGTCGACTGCGCTGACAGAGCCAAGGAGAAAGTGGCCGTCGGCGACACCAGCGGCACCGAATGCACCTTCTTCGGTACCAGCGTCACCGTTCCAGGGGTCGACGTGCCCGGCGGCGACGACACCGGCGCCTGATCGACGCTCACCCCTGATCGGCGCCGACACCGGGCCTCCAGTGGGGACCTCGCCGCCGTGTGACGCTCAACCCGACCGGGCGAGCAGTGGGATGACGAGGTGCTGGGCGAACAGGGCGGGGTGGCTCAGCGGAGCGTCGTGGCGACACCCTGGCAGTTCCACCAGATCGGCACCAACGATCTGCTGGGCGACGTGGCGCATGCCGCGAGCGTGGTGCGGCGATCCGTCGGAGCCGTACCCGGCGAGCACGGGCACGTGGATGTGCGCCGCCGACCATGGCACGCGCTCGCGGAGGTCGGCCAGCTCCCCCACCATCGCTGCGCCTTCGAACCGTCGCGTGGCCCTCGTGCGCTCGGGCAACGCCTCCCACCGCTCGTCGCCGATCATCCGCCTCATGAATCGCTCGGCGGCGACAGCCGGATCTCCGGCCGACTGGATCGCCACGGCGCCGGCGGTGTTGCCCGGCCACCACGGCTCCCACGACAACGGGGTCTCGTAGATCGCGATCGCGCGGACGACCTGGGGGTGACGCGCCGCGGTGGCGAGCGCGACATTGCCGCCGTAGCTGTGCCCGATCAGCACCGCCGGCCGGCCGGCGATCACGCTGAGCAGGTCGTCGACCTGGTGCTGCATGTCGAACGGACCCGAGTGCGGTTGGTGCTGCGGCACCGATCGGCCGTACCCGCGCCGGTCGTAGCGGGCCACGCGATGTGTGCGATCGAGTTGCCGGCTGAGCTTGAGCAAGCCAGTGGAGCGGTCCATCGAGCCGTGCACCAGCACCACCAACGGCGCGTCGACCGGGCCTGCCTCGTCGGACCACACCGGTACTGGCGTGTCGGACGATCGGTGGGTCATGCGACCTGCACGATGCGCAACACGTCGGTGGCCGCACCACTCGGACGGTCGGGCGCCCCGGCGAGCACGAGCACCACCTGGCCGCGCTGCACGTAGCCTGCCTTCACCGCAGTCTCCACCGCGAACCACACGAGTTCGTCGGTGGATGTATAGGTGTCGACGACCATCGGGGTGACGCCCCACGACAACGACATCGTGCGCACCGTCCGCGGATCGGGCGACAGGCCGATCAACGTGGGCGTGGGACGGAACCGGGCCATCGCCCGGGCGGTGCGGCCCGAACGGGTGCAGCACAGGATCGCATCGACACCGGCGTCGACCGCAGCGAGGCCGGCTGCGTGCGTGATCGCCATCGTGATCCGGTCGGGCCCGTCCGGCCACTGCCGACGCTGCATCCGGCCGAGCCGGGTGCCCCACGCGCTGTAGCTCGCCTCCATCTCGGCGCGCTCCGCGATCCGCCGCATCGACTCGACCACGGCAACCGGGTCGTGACCGATCGCGGTCTCGGCCGACAGCATCAGCGCATCGGTGCCGTCGAACACCGCGTTCGCGATGTCGCTCACCTCGGCGCGAGTGGGCGACGGCGACGTGATCATGCTCTCGAGCATCTGGGTGGCGGTGATCACCGGCACCCCCATCTCCACGCAATGGCGGACGATCCGCTTCTGCAGGTGCGGCACGTCCTCGAGCGGGCACTCGATGCCGAGATCACCGCGAGCCACCATCACTGCGTCGGCCTCGGCGGCGATCTCCTCGAGCGCAGCCACTGCGAGCAACGTCTCGATCTTCGCGACGAGGTGCGGTCGATGCGGCAGCGCCGCCTGGCGCACCTTCACCAGATCGGCCGCGCCACGCACGAACGACACGGCCAGGAAGTCGACACCCTCGGCAGCCATGATCGCGGCGAGACGGAGATCTTCGTCGGTGGGGGTGTGCAGGCGCAGTCGCTCCGAGGGGATGTGCACGCCCGGTCGCCCCTGGGTGGTGCCACCCGTGATGATGCGGGTGAGCACCTCCTGCTCGCCCACCTGCTCGACACACAGCGAGATCGCCCCGTCGCCGAGCACGACCCGGTCGCCGACGCTCAGGTCGTGGATGAGCGTCTCGTAGTCGACGTAGAAGCACTCCACATCGCTCGGCCCGTCACCGGCCACGAGCCGCAGCGTGTGCCCAGCCACGAGTTGCACCCCCTCAGGAGGCAACTGGCCCGCACGCACCTTCGGACCGGGGAGGTCGGCCAACACGCCGACGATCCGACCCGTCCGTTCGGCAGCGGCGCGCACCGCGTGCAACCGGAGCACATGATCCTCGACCGTTCCGTGCGACAGGTTGAGCCGGACGACGTCCACCCCAGCCACCAACAGCCGATCGAGGACCTCTGCGTCTTCGCTCGCCGGTCCGAGCGTGGCGACGATCTTGGTTCTGGACTCCATGACCCCCATTCAAGCCTGCCTGCCGGGGCACGGTGAGCTTCTTCGGCTTGCGACCACATCGCGATGGGCCTCGCGACGGGCCTCGCGGTGCGGCTCGGTCAGCGCGCAACCACTTCTCGGCCCTTGACTCCATGGTGCTCGGTCAGGCCTGCTAATCAGATGGGCATGGAGCTTCTCTTGATCCGACATGGTCTGCCGATCCGGCGCGAGCTGGAGACGGGCGTGGCCGATCCTGAGCTCTCCGAGGCCGGTCATGCCCAGGCCCAGCACCTCGCCGAGTACCTCAGCAGCGAGCAACTCGATGCCGTCTACGCGAGCCCGCTGCGTCGCGCCTTCCAGACGGCGCAACCGCTCGCCGCGTCGCAGGGTCACGAGATCGGTGTGGTCGATGCCGTCGCCGAGTGGGACCGCAACTCCAGTGAGTACGTGCCCATCGAGGAGCTGAAGGCGGCCAACGACCCACGGTGGCAGGCGATGCTCAGGGGCGAGTGGAACGTGCACGAGGAATCTCCGCAAGAGTTCCGCGCTCGCGTCGTCGAGTCGGTGGAGACCCTGATCGACGCCCACTCCGGGCACCGCATCGCCATCGTGTGTCACGGCGGTGTCATCAACGGCTACCTCAGCCACATCCTCGGCCTCGACAACACCCCTGCCGGCTTCCAGCAGGGGTTCTTCTACCCGAACTACACCTCGATCCACCGCGTGGCCGCCGCCCGCAGCGGTGAGCGATCGATCGTCACCGTCAACGAGACATCGCACCTCCGCAGCACGGGCTTGCCGATGGGCCTGTTCCAGGGCACCTGATCCACACCATGGGCACCCTCGACGACCTGATCGGCTACCTCGACGGCTCGCGGTCTCCGTGGCACGCAGCGAGCTCGACTGCTTCGGCGCTGCTCGATGCTGGCTTCGGACCGCTCTCGCTCACCGACGACTGGACGGACCTGCCCGAGACCGGGTTCGTGGCATCGGGCGCCTCCATCGTGGCATTCCGCCTCGCTGCAACTACCGGTCCTGCACCGTTCCGCATCATCGGCGCCCACACCGACTCGCCATGCCTGCGCGTGAAGCCGCAGCCCGACATCGGCCAGCTCGGCTGGAAGCAGCTCGCCGTCGAGGTGTACGGCGGGGTGTTGCTCAACTCGTGGCTCGATCGTGACCTCGGCATCGCCGGCCGAGTGGTGATGCGCGACGGTTCGGTCGCCGACGTCACGATCGACGACGCCGTGTGCCGCATCCCTCAGCTCGCGATCCACCTCGATCGCGACGTGAACGACAAGGGCGTTCAGCTCGACAAGCAGCAGCACCTGTCGCCCGTGTGGGGCACGGGGGCGACACGACCGGGCGAGTTCCGCGAGTGGCTCGCCGAGCAGATGGACGTGACCGCTGCCGAGATCGGCTGGTGGGAGTTGTGCCTGTTCGACCGCACGCCGGCAACCGTGCTGGGTGCCGACGCATCGCTGCTCGCAAGCGGGCGTCTCGACAACCAGCTCTCGTGCTGGGCTGCGACCGACGCCCTGGTCGATGCGGCCGCCGCCGACAGCCACCACCAGGTGATCGCGTTGTTCGATCACGAGGAGGTGGGCAGCGAGAGCGCCACCGGCGCCGCCGGTCCGATGCTCGGTCACCTGCTCGAGCGGATCTCGATCGCGCAGGGCGCTGGCCGGTCGGCGCACCTCGCCGCGCTGGCCGGGTCGGCGTGCCTGTCGGCCGACAACGCGCATGCCGTGCACCCCAACTACCCCGAACGCCACGAGCCCGGCCACCGTCCCATCGTCAACCAGGGCCCGGCGCTCAAGGTCAACTCGAACCAGCGCTATGCGACCAGCGCAGGCACCGCACAGACGTTCCAGCGTGCGTGCGAGGCGGCCGACGTGCCGTGGCAGGTGTTCGTGAGTCGCAACAACATGCCCTGCGGCAGCACCATCGGCCCGATCACGGCAACTCGCCTGGGCATCGACACCGTCGACGTCGGCGTGCCGCAGTTGTCGATGCACTCCGCTCGCGAGCTGTGCGGGGTCGACGACCCCATCCATCTCGCACGAGCGGGTGGCGCCTGGCTCGCCGGCGCCTGACCACCCATCGACCTTCGAGACGGGACGGGACGGGACGGGACGGGTCAGAGCTTCGCGTTGGCTGCGTCGAGGAGGCGCTGGAGCTCGCTGTGCAACACCCCCGACAGCTCTCGCACGGCGACCCGCTGGGCCTTGCCGCTCTCACCCACAGGCACCTGGATCGGTGGCCCGACGACGACGTGCACCCGTCGGGGGAAGATGAACTTCGCACCCTTCGGCATCGCCCGTTCGCTCCCGGCGATGCCCACCGGCACGATCGGCACGCCTGCCTTCACAGCGATGTAGGTGGCTCCGTCGAACAGGGGATGCACCACCGGCCCCGCCTTGCGCTCGCCCTCGGGGAACAGCACGAGCGGCTCACCGGCGGTCAACACGTCGATGCACCGCTTCAGCGCCTCGCGGTCGGCCGATCCACGAGTGACCGGGAAGCCGCCGAGTGCCGAGAGCAGGCGACCGAAGGCCGAGTTGTCCCAGTACTTGTCGGCGCCCATGAATCGCATCCGCCGACGCGTGACACCGGACGAGATCGGCGTGTCGAGGATGCTGCGGTGCACCGGCGCGAGCAGGAACGGGCCCTCGGCGGGAATGTGCTCGCGGCCTTCCACCGTCATCCGGCACCAGCTACGACAGAACGTCACCACGACGAATCGCACGAACTGGTACGCCGCGCGGTCGAGCCGACCGTTCCCGGCGAACTCGGTCTCGACCTTCGTCACGCGACTCCGGTCCCCCTGGCGACCGACACGTCGCTGTCGACCCCGTCGCCCGAACCCTGACCACCGAGTTCGTGCGGCACAGCCAGGAGCCCCTCGATCGCGGTCAGGACGCCGTCGATGCCGAGGCCAGTGGTGTCGAGCACCCGTGAGCCGTCCGCCTGCACGAGCGGACTGTCGGCACGGTTGCTGTCGTAGTCGTCGCGCGCAGCGATCGCCGTCTCGATCTCGTCGACGTCACCACCCGCCTCGGCGACCCGCCGTTCGGCGCGAACCCGAGGCGACGCCGTGAGGTACAGCTTGAGTTCGGCGTCGGGGAAGACGACCGAACCGATGTCGCGCCCCTCGATCACTCCCCCGCCGCGCCGCCGACTCCACGCACGCTGACGACGCACGAGTTCGGCGCGAACTGAGCTGTTGGCCGCTACACGGCTGACCGCGCTCGTGACCTCCGAACTGCGGATCTCCGCCGTTGCGTCGATCCCGTCGACGAGCAC
>Ga0105048_10012656_pt1 | contig 13216 bp, 7 predicted proteins | sample MAT05_FD_78382 | JGI IMG/M metagenome (GOLD analysis project Ga0105048, IMG submission 78382) | Freshwater microbial communities from Lake Fryxell liftoff mats and glacier meltwater in Antarctica - MAT-05 | ecosystem: Environmental > Aquatic > Freshwater > Ice > Liftoff microbial mat | place...
CCATTCGTGTCGGGGTGGTGGCGCTGGCCCTCGAACCAGACACCGGCGAGGCCCGCGTCGGTGTCGGCAAGCAGGATCGGGCCCAGCCGGGTGTGGAGCTGTTTGCACGCAGCTATCGATGCCATTCGCATGTCAATCTCCTTTCGGTGTCGGTGTGGGTCTGCCGGGTGCGGCCAACGTGCTCCAGGCGCGCAGAACGGCGTAGCTGCGCCAGGGCCGCCAGGCCTGCGACAGGGCTTCGGCCGCGAGCTGCGGTTTGGGCTGGCCCTGCACACCCAGCGCCTTGTGCAGCGCGACATCGCCAGCGGGAAACGCGTCCGGCCAGCGCAGGGCGCGCATCGCAATGTAATGCGCTGTCCAGTCGCCGATGCCGGGCAGTGCCTTGAGCTGCACCATCGTCGCAGTCACGTCGGCTCCGGCATCGAGTGTCAATGCTCCGCTCGCCACGGCCATGGCCAACGACTGGATGGCGCGTTGGCGCTGGCGCACGATGCCCAGGCCGCCGAGCACGTCGGCGCTCGCGCCTGCCAGAACCTCGGGTGTCGGAAACAGCCGGCTCAAGGCGGCATGCGGTGTGGTGATGGGGTCGCCGAACTGCAGCACCAACCGCTGTGCCAGGGTGCGCGCCGCTGCCACCGTGATCTGCTGCCCCAGCACCGCGCGGATGGCGAGCTCAAATCCATCGGGCGTACCGGGAACCCGCAGGCCGTCGGAATCCGGGAAATGCGTATGCAACACCTGGTTGATGCTGTTCGGTTCGGCGTCCAGATCGAAGCTGTTGCGCACACGCCGGATCAGCGGTGGCAACACCAGCCGCAAGCTGTCGGACGCCTGCAATAGCAGCAGGCAACGTGCGGGGTCGAAGCTGGCCAGAAACCAGCCGCTGCAGGTTGTTGCGCCGCGGCGCAGGCGCAGCGTTCGGCCGAACTGCTGGCGCTCGGTGTCGACAAATTCGATCGACGCGATCTGCCTGCGCCCCAGAAAGTCCATCATTGCGCCGGTGTCGTAAGGCGGGCGATACCCCAGGCGTACCTGGATGCCGCGTGTGGACGGATCGGCGCCGGCGCGCCGCAACTGGCTGGGATTGAGCTGGTAATGCGCAACGAACGCCGCGTTGAAGCGGCGCACGCTGGCAAATCCGCTGGCCAGCGCGACCTGTGCGATCGGCAAGTCGGTGTCGGCGAGCAACTGCTTGGCCGTCAGCAAGCGGCGGGTCTGCAGATATTGCATCGGCGAGACCCCGAGTTGCGCCTCGAAGATGCGGCGCAGATGGCGATCGCTGACGCCCAGCCTGTCGGCCAGCTGCGCGACCGAGAGTTCGTCTGCGCCAATGCCGCCTGCATCGTCGAGCAGACGCGCCGCCTGGTGGGCCAGGATCGCCGACGCATCCTGAACCGACCACCACTGTGTGCCGGGAGCCAGCTCCGGGCGGCAACGCAGGCAGGGCCGAAAACCCGCACGTTCGGCATTGGCGGCGCGCGGGAAGAATCGGCAGTTCTCGCGCCGTGGCGTGCGCACGCTGCAGACTGGGCGGCAATAGATGCCGGTCGACGTCACGCCGGTGAAGAAGCGGCCGTCGAAACGCGCATCGCGCGCCTTGAGCGCAAGATAGCAGGCGTCCTGGTCAATGGTGCTGGCGTCGAGTTCCATGGGGTCATGGTACGCCCGTGGTCATCGGAAACCAGCCGTTTTCGGACATGCGCCTTTGACGCCTGGCGCCTCATTCGCCCAAACGCACGCCAGCACCGGCGGCAGCCAGCAACTGCAGGCTGTGCGCCGCCACCGGGTGTTGTCCGCCGCCTTGACCGTGCCAGCTGCCGATGCCGCGCGGATGGGCAGTGTCGAGCAGGCTTTGCCAGACTCCGCCGGGCAGGCGGAAGTCTTCCTGCGTCGCGCCGGCGTTGAACAGCAGCAGCAGCGGCGCCCGGGCCCGACCGGGGCGCCCGATCAGGCAGGTCAGCGTGCGCCTGGTGCTGTCGTGCCAGTCTGACTCCTGCATCGGGCTGCCGTCGGTCTGCATCCAGCCCAGGTCCGACAGGCCTAGCGGATCGAGGTGTCCGCTGTACCAGCCGGGCCCCAACGGCAATGCGACCCGGCGCAGTTCGAGCAGCCGTGCCGTGAAGGCACACAGGTCGTCATCGGCGTGCGGCCAGGCCAGCCAGGTGGTGGCACTGTCCTGGTTGTAGGGGTTGTTGTTGCCGCCTTGTGTATGGCCGATTTCCGACCCCGCCGCCAGCATCGGCGTGCCCTGGGCGAGAACCGTGCAGGCCAGCAGCGCGCGTTGCAGCTTGCCGCGCAGCGCCAGAATGCCGGCGTCGCCGGTGGCACCCTCGAAGCCACAATTGAAGCTCCATGTCTCGTCATGGCCGTCGCGGTTGTTCTCGCCGTTGGCTTGGTTGTGCCGGTTGTTGTAGCTGACCAGGTCGCGCAGCGTGAAGCCGTCATGGGACACGACGTAGTTGACGGACGCGTGCGGGGCGCGCTGTGTTGATTGAAACAGGTCGCTGGAACCGCACAGGCGCAGCGCGAAGTCGCCGCGCAGGCCGTGTCCGGTGCCGTTGCCGGGTTCTTTCTGCCAGCCCAGCCAGAAGCGTCGCATGCTGTCGCGGAACCGGTCGTTCCACTCCATCCAGCCAGTCGGGAAACCGCCGCTCTGGTAGCCGTCTGGCCCAAGGTCCCAGGGTTCGGCGATCAGCTTGACATGGCACAGCACCGGGTCCTGCGCCAGCGCCATGAAAAAGGCGCCATGGCGGTCGAATCCGCCATCGCCGCGCCCGAGCACGGGCGCAAGGTCGAAGCGAAAACCGTCGACATGCATGTCGCTGACCCAGTGGCGCAGGCTGTCCATGACCAGGCGCAGTACCTGCGGGCGGCGGATGTCCAGCGTGTTGCCACAGCCACTGAAGTTCTCGTACAGCGACCGGTTCTGTGGCTGCAGCCGGTAATACCCTGTGTTGTCCAGGCCGCGCCAACTGAGTGTGGGGCCGCTTTCGTCGGTCTCGGCGGTGTGGTTGAACACCACGTCCAGGATCACCTCGATGCCGGCGCCATGCAGGGCCCGCACCATGGCGCGAAATTCATCGCGCGGCGTCAGTCCTGCGTGGCCGCTGGCCAGGCGGGGGTCGGGGCAGAAAAACGCCAGCGTGTTGTAGCCCCAGTAATTGCGCAGGCCCTGCGTCGCCAGGCGTTGTTCGTCGAGCGCCTGGTGCACCGGTAGCAGGCTGACCGAGGTCACGCCGAGTCGGTGCAGATGGGCGATCGATGCGGCGTGGCCCAGTCCGGCGAACGTGCCGCGCAGCGCCTCTGGCACGGCGGGATTGTTCCGGGAGAACCCGCGCACGTGCAGTTCGTACAACACGGTATCACTGGGTGCGACGCGTACCGGCGCATCACCGGCCCAGTCGTAGTCGTCGGCCGCGACCCGGGCCTTGAGTGCCTGTGCCGCGTTGTCGTGCGGGTCCGGTTGCGAGGGGTCGTCCTGCCGTGCACCGAAATGCGGGTCCTTCCAGTCGATCTGACCGACTACCGCGCGTGCATAGGGGTCGAGCAGAAGCTTGTGGCGATTGAAGCGGTGTCCCTGGGTCGGCTGCCACGGACCATGGGCACGCAGGCCATAGAGCAGCCCGGGCGAAGCACCGGCCAGGTAGCCATGCCAGACGCCCTGGTGTGGCCCGAAAAGGGGCAGCTGCGCCAGTTCCTGCTGGCCGTGGTCGTCGAACAGGCATACCAGAATGGCGCTGGCGCTGCCCGAGGCGACACGGAAATGGATGCCGTGGCCGTCCCAGTGTGCGCCCAACGGCCCGGGGGGGCCCGGCGTCATCGGGCCCATGGCAAGCGCGTGCGGGACATCGACGCTGCGCAAGTGACCCACATGGCCTGCCTGCACCTCAATCGGGAACCGGTGCGACCCGCCAGATGTCGGACGCGTAGGCGCGGATCGTGCGGTCGGCCGAGAACGGTCCCATGCCGGCGACGTTGATGATCGCCTTGTTCCACCATCGCGAGGGCTCCTGGTACAAGGCGTCGACGCGTGCCTGCGCAGCGATGTACGAGCCGAAGTCGGCCAGCAGCATGTAGTGGTCGCCGCGCCACAGCAGCGCTTCCACCAAATGGCCGTATCGGCCTGGCTCATCGGGCGAGAAAAGCACGCCCGCAATGGCGTCCAGCGCCCCGCGCAGCGCCGGGATCTGTTCGTAATACTCCATCGGGCGGTAGCCGCGCTGGCGCAGAGCCTGCACCTCGGTGGTGCCCAGGCCGAAGATGAACATGTTGTCGTCGCCGACGTTGTGCCGGATCTCGATGTTGGCGCCGTCGTCGGTGCCGATCGTCAGTGCGCCGTTGAGCGCCAGCTTCATGTTGCCGGTGCCCGAGGCTTCGGTGCCGGCGGTGGAGATCTGCTCGGACAGATCGGCGCCGGGCATGATGATCTCGGCCACCGAGACGCCATAGTTGGGAATGAACACCAGCTTGAGCCGGTCCTGAACGCGCGGGTCGTTGTTGACGACCTGCGCGACATCGTGGATCAGCCGGATGATGGTCTTGGCCATGTGGTACGAGGACGCCGCCTTGCCGGCGAAGATCACGGTGCGCGGCACCCAGTGGGCGTCGGGCTGGGCCAGGATGGCCAGGTAACGCGTGACCACATGCAGGACGTTGAGCAACTGGCGCTTGTATTCGTGGATGCGCTTGACCTGCACGTCGAACAGGCTGTCCGGGTTCACCCGGATGCCGGTGGTCTGCAAGATGGTGCGTGTCAGGCGCAGCTTGTTGGCTTTCTTGACAGCCGCAAATCGGTGCTGGAACTGCGGGTCGTCGGCATGCTGGCGCAGGCCCTGGAGTTGGTCCAGATCGAGTCGCCATCCCTCGCCCAGCGTGTCGTCGAGGAGCGCGGCCAGGTCGGGATTGGCCTGGGACAACCAGCGCCGCGGCGTGACACCGTTGGTCATGTTGGTGAATCGCTGCGGCCACATGCTGGCGAAGTCGGCGAAGATGGTCTTGACCAGCAAATCCGAATGCAGTGCAGACACGCCGTTGACCTTGTGGCTGCCCACGATCGACAGGTGGGCCATGCGCACGCGGCGCTCGCCCTGTTCGTCGATCAGCGAGAGTCGTGCCAGGAAGTCGTTGTCGCCTGGGCGGTGCTGCGCGGCCTGCTCCAGGAAGGCCTTGTTGATCAGGAGGATGATCTCCAGGTGGCGTGGCAACACGTGCTGCATCAGCGCGACGCTCCAGGTTTCCAGCGCCTCGGGCATCAGCGTGTGGTTGGTGTACGAGAAGCTGCGTTGGCAGATCGACCAGGCTTGCTCCCACGGCATGCCCTGTTCGTCGCACAGCACCCGCATCAGCTCGGCCACGCCGATCGCCGGATGGGTGTCGTTGAGGTGGATGGCGACCTTGTCGGCAAAGTTGTCCAGGCCCGGATGCTCCTTGAGGTGCCGGGCCACCATGTCCTGGATCGAGGCGGCAACGAAGAAATATTCCTGCTTGAGCCGCAGCTCGCGCCCGGCCGGTGTACTGTCGTTCGGGTACAGCACCCAGGAGATGTTCTCGTATTCGTTCTTGGCACCGGCCGCGCGCGCGTAGTCGCCGGTGTTGAAGGCGCCCAGGTCGATATGCGCGGGCGCGGCCGCCTTCCACAGCCGCAACGTGCTGACCTTGCTGCTGCCGTGCGCCGGTATCACCATGTCGTAGGCCTTGGCCAACACCTGGGCGGCGTGGCGCCAGGTCACCTCGCCGCTGGCGTGTTCGACCCAGCCGCCGAACCGCACCGGGTAGCTGATGTCGGCGCGCGGAAACTCCCACGGCGTGCCGTCCTTGAGCCAAGGGTCGGGGTACTCCATCTGGCTGCCATTGTGGATCTCCTGCGCGAACATGCCGTATTCGTAACGGATGCCGTAACCGAACGAGGGCAGGCCGACGGTGGCCATCGCGTCGAGAAAACACGCGGCCAGTCGGCCCAGGCCGCCATTGCCCAGCGCGGCGTCAGGTTCCTGGTCGGCCACCTCTTCCAGTGTGCGGGCGTATTCCTGCAGTCCCTGGCGCGCGGCGGCGTCGAGGTCCAGTGCGGCCAGCGCGTTGGACATGCTGCGTCCGATCAGGAACTCCATCGACAGGTAACAGACGCGGCGCGCCTTGTGGACGCGCTCCCGCGCTTCGTTGTCGACCCAGCGCTGCGACAGCTGCGCCCGGGCGACATGCGAGAGCGCGAGCATCAGGTCGTTCAGGGTGGCGCGCCGGGCATCGACCGCCACCGTCTTGAGCAATTGCTCGCCGATCGCCGTACCCAGGCTGACCGGACTGTTGGGAACACGCATGTTCACGGACGAATCCATTTCATAGTGGTATCGAGGTGCCGGCAAAACGCCGGTGGCGGAATTTTCGCACGCAGGCCGCGAGCACAGCTATGTGCCTTGCCGGCGCGCCTTCGGCATTAAGATGGACCTGCAGCCGTTGGCGCTGACGCAAAGGAGACACGATGGAACCCCAGGAACTGGCGCGCAATCTGGATCTGCCCAAACGCGCGGTTGCGCTGGTGCTGGCGGGCGGACGGGGCAGCCGTCTGATGGGCCTGACCAACCACCGTGCGAAGCCGGCCGTGTATTTCGGGGGCAAATTCCGCATCGTCGACTTTGCCTTGTCGAACTGTCTTAATTCCGGCATTCGTCGCATCGGGGTGATCACCCAGTATGCATCGCACAGCCTGCTGCGCCACCTGCAACATGGCTGGGCGTTTCTCAAGAGCGAGATGAACGAGTTCGTCGATCTGATGCCGGCGCAACAGCGCAACGACGACGAAAGCTGGTACCGCGGCACGGCCGACGCGGTCTACCAGAACCGCGACATTCTGGAGAGTTATGGCGCCGACTACATTGTGGTGCTCGCCGGTGACCATATCTACAAGATGAACTACGCGCTGATGCTGGCCGACCATGTGGCCAAGGGCAAGCCATGCACCGTGGCCTGCATCGCGGTGCCACGCATGGAGGCCACGGCGTTCGGCGTGATGCACGTCGATGGCGACAACATGATCACCGACTTTCTGGAAAAGCCGGCCGATCCACCGGCCATGCCGGGCAGTCCGGACATGGCTCTGGCCAGCATGGGTGTCTACATCTTCGATGCCGCTTATCTGTATGCCGAACTGGCGCGTGACATGGCCGATCCGAATTCAAGCCATGACTTCGGCAAGGACATCATTCCGCACGCCGTGCGCACCGCTCGTGCTGCTGCGCATCCGTTTGCGCTGAGCTGTGTGCCGCTTGGCTCCGACGCACAGGCCTACTGGCGCGACGTGGGCACAGTCGACGCTTACTGGGATGCCAACATCGACCTGACGGCGACCGACCCCAAACTCAATCTGTATGACCAGCGCTGGCCGATCTGGACTTACCAGCAGCAGTTGCCGCCGGCCAAGTTCGTGCACAACGAAGACGACCGGCGCGGCATGGCGATCGAGTCGATGGTCTCGGGTGGCTGCATCGTGTCGGGCGGGGTTTTTCGGTCCATTCTGTTTTCCAGCGTGCGCGTGCATTCACGCGCGCAGGTCAACTGGTCGGTGCTGCTTCCCAAAGTGGACGTGGGCCGGCGCGCGCGGCTGACACGTTGTGTTGTCGATCGGGGGTGCCGGATCCCGGACGGCATGGTGATCGGCGAAGACGCCGAACTCGACCGCACACGTTTTCACCTCAGTGCCAACGGCATCTGCCTGGTCACGCGGGACATGTTGGAAAAAATCGCCGAATGAGGGTGCTGCATGCGGGGGCGGAGGTCTTTCCGCTGGTCAAGACCGGCGGACTGGCCGATGTCATGGGCGCCTTGCCCCAGGCGCTGGTCGCGCAGGGGGCCGACGTGCGGCTGGTGCTGCCGGGCCTGCCGGCAATCCTGCGCGGCGTGGTGCGACAGCGTACGGTCTGCGAAATCGGGCCGGTGTTCGGCGCTGCGCGGGCGCGCCTGATGCTGGGGGTGCTGGAGCACAGTGGCGTGTCGGCCTATGTGGTCGACGCGCCTTACCTTTACCAGCGTGCGGGCAATCCTTATCTCGATGCCCAGGGCCTGGAGTGGGGCGACAACCTGCAGCGTTTCGGCCTGTTGGGATGGGTGGCAGCGCACCTGGCCAGCGGCGAACTCGATCCGGATTGGGCGCCGCAGCTGATCCATGCGCACGATTGGCATGCCGCCATGTGCTGCGCTTACGTCGCGGCCCACCCGGGCGCCGTGGTCGCGACGGTTTTCACGGTGCACAACCTGGCCTATCAGGGTTTGTTCGACGCCAGCGATTACGGCTTGTTGGGTTTGCCGGCCCGGTTCATGGCGCACCACGCACTGGAGTTCCACGGTCAGCTGTCTTTCATGAAAGCGGGGCTTGCCTATGCGCAGCGCGTCACCACGGTCAGTCCGGGTTACGCGGCCGAGATCGCCACTGCGGAGTTCGGTTTCGGGCTCGACGGCGTCATCCGGGCGCGTGGCGCCGACGTGTCGGGCATTCTCAATGGCGTCGACGGTGCGGTCTGGGATCCACAGACCGACCCGTTGATCGAGGCGGCCTACTCCAGCGCAGACCTGCAGGGCAAGACGCGCTGCAAGGCCGCGCTGCAGAAGGACATGGGGCTTGCCACTGATATGGATGCGCCGCTACTGGTCATCGTCAGCCGGCTGACGTCGCAAAAAGGCCTGGATCTGCTGCTGCAAGCCTTGCCCGCCCTGATGGAGCTGGGGGTGCAGCTGGCGGTGCAGGGGACCGGCGACGCGGACCAGGAAGCCGCCTTCGTGCAGGCTGCGCAACTGCATCCGGGCCGGGTCGCGGTGCGTATCGCGTATGACGAGGCGCTGGCGCACCGGATGGTGGCGGGCGCCGACATGATTCTGGTGCCGTCGCGATTCGAGCCCTGCGGCCTGACGCAACTGTATGGGCTGCGTTACGGCACGGTGCCGGTTGTGCGACGGGTAGGCGGCCTGGCCGACACGGTTGTCGACGCCACGGCGCAGGCGTTGGCCCAGGGCCAGGCGACCGGCTTCACTTTCGGCCCGGCCACTGCCGACGCGCTGGCGCAGGCGGTCACACGTGCGGTTCGGCTGTACCGGCAGGACGCCGCCTGGCGCGGTTTGATGCGACACGGCATGGCACAGGATTTTTCCTGGGACCATGCAGCCACGGACTACATCGCGCTGTACCGCGAACTGCTGGACGGCGCGGACGGCTGAACCGGTCTCAATGGGTCTCGGCCGACTTGGCGGCGTCGATGGCGGCCGGCACCGGCAGCCGATGGTCGGGGCATACAATTTCAGCAGGGTGTCCGCGGACACGATCCACGAACCGGGAGCAACTGCATGCAGACAGACGCGTCGATTTTCAAGGCCTATGACATCCGCGGCATCGTGCCCACGACGGTGACAGAGGCGGTGGCCGAAGGCATTGGCAAGGCGTTCGGCACGATTGCGTTGGCCCAGGGTGAGACGACGGTGGCGGTCGGCCGCGACGGCCGCCTGAGTGGCCCCGCGCTGAGCGCTGCATTGGTGCGAGGTCTGGTTGCAGTGGGTATCGAGGTGATCGACATCGGCATGGTGACGACGCCGATGCTGTATTTCGCGGCCAGCACCGTCTGCGCCAGCGGCATCCAGGTTACCGGCAGCCACAATCCGCGCGACTACAACGGCTTCAAGATGGTGATGGGCTCGCGCGCGATCTTTGGCGAAGACATACAGGCGCTCAAACGCATGATGGACACCGAGACCTGGACCTTGCGCGACGGCGGCACGGTGCGCAACCTGAACGTGCTGGCACCGTACACGGCGCGTATCGTGTCCGACATCACGCTGAGCCGGCCGCTCAAGATCGTGGTCGATTGCGGCAATGGCGTGGCTGGAGCGTCGGCACCCGCCATCCTGCGGGCCATCGGATGTGAGGTGACGGAGCTTTTCAGTGAAGTGGACGGCAATTTCCCGAATCACCATCCGGACCCGAGCAAGCCCGAAAACCTGCGCGACCTGATCGCCACACTGGCCGCTGGCGACGCCGAGCTCGGTCTGGCCTTCGACGGCGATGGCGACCGACTCGGAATCGTCACCAAGCAGGGCAATAACATCTATCCGGACCGCCAGATCATCCTGTTTGCGCGTGACGTGTTGTCGCGCGTGCCCGGCGGCACCATCTTGTTCGATGTGAAATGCTCCCAGCGCGTTGCGCCGGCCATCGTGGCGGCGGGTGGCAAGCCGCTGATGTACAAGACCGGTCATTCGCTGATCAAGGCGCGCATGAAAGAACTCGACTCGCCATTTGGCGGCGAGATGAGTGGCCATATCTTCTTCAAGGAGCGCTGGTTCGGGTTCGACGATGGCACCTATGCGGCCTGCCGGCTGCTGGAGATCGTCAGTCGGGTGGCCGACGCGAACCGCATGCTCGACGATTTGCCGACCAGTTTCTCGACCCCCGAGCTCAACGTTCCATGTGCCGAGGGTGAGGCGCCCGAATTGGTGCGCAAGGCGGTTGCGTTGGCCGATTTCGGCGCGGACGCCAGCGTCAACACCATCGATGGCCTGCGCATCGACTGGAGCGACGGTTTCGGGCTGATGCGCTCGTCCAACACCACGCCGGTGCTGGTGTTGCGTTTCGAGGGCCATACCGAAGCGGCGCTGGAACGTATCCAGAGCGCGATGATGGCGTTGCTGCACCAGGTCAAGCCGGACGCGAAGGTCGGCGCGAGCGCGCACTGACGTCTGGCGACGCAAACGGACTGGACCTGCGGCAGTGGCGCCTGACCGGTCGGTGATCGTGTTGCTGGCCGCTTTGATTTCGGTCGCCGGTGCGATGGAGCCGACCGGTACCGCAGACGTGATCGCGCGGGCGCTGCTGGACGGCGTCGCGCAGGGCAATGCCGTTGTGGGGCCGCTGTAAGAAGATGACCGAACAGTCCGAACCGAACCGCACCGGCGCAGCGCGCCCGCAGACCGACATCGAGCAGATCGTGCAGGCGCTGGCCGAGGGGCGCAACAAGCGCGTGCGCAAGTTCCTGGCCCGCATGCACCCGGCCAAGACCGCTGCCCTTCTCGAAATGCTCGACCCCGACCAACGCACCGCGTTGTGGCAGCAGGTCGAGTCGGGCCTGGAGGCGCGAATTCAGCCCCATCTCAACCTGGCGCTCAGCGGGGAGCTGGCGGGCGAGTCGGGTGATTCGGGCGATGACCAGACGGCCGACCAGGCGGAGCACCCCGCGCAGCGGCAAGGCCATGGCGGTCACGGTAGCGTGAACCATCTGGAGGCGGTGCGCCATGCGTTGGCGGCCGGCCGACTCAAACGTGTCGCGAAAACGCTGCGCCGTATCCATCCGGCCAAGGTGGCCGGGCTGCTCGAGGCCTTGCCGCCTGTGGAGCGGCCGCCGGTGTGGAGCATGGTGGACACCGAACGTGCGGGCAAGGTGCTGACCTATCTGCACGACGAGATCCGTGTGACGCTGGCGATGGAACTCGACGTCGATGACCTGGTGGCATCGGCCCAGCACCTCGAACTCGACGACCTGGTCGACCTGATCCAGGGACTGCCCGGGGAACTCGGCACGCGGCTGATGCAGGCAGCGAGCGGCAGCCGGCGCGAGCAGCTTGAGTCGATGTTGTCGTACCCCGAGGACTCAGCTGGCGGCCTGATGAATGCCGATGCGATCGAGGTGCGCGCCGACGTCAAGGTCGGCACGGTGCTGCGTTACCTGCGCCTGCGCGAGGCACTGCCGCCGCAGACCGACATGCTGATGGTGGTCGACCGCCAGGGCCACTACCAGGGTGTGCTGCGTCTGGGCGCGCTCGTCACGGCCGAGCCGACGCGGCGCGTGTCCGAGATCATGCAGACCGACATTTCGGGGATTTCCGTGGGTATGGACAGTGCCGATGTCGCCCGGGTGTTCCAGGAGGACGACCTGTTGTCTGCGCCAGTTGTCGATGAGCACAACCGGCTGATCGGCCGCATCACGATCGACGACGTCGTGGATCTGATCCGCGAAAACTCGGACCGCACGATGATGCAGATGGCCGGTCTGGACGACGAGGCCGACATGTTCGCGCCGGTACTGGTGAGTTCGCGCCGGCGCGCGGTCTGGCTGGGCATCAATCTGGTCACCGCGTTCCTGGCGGCCTGGGTTATCGGCCGCTTCGAGGCAACCCTGACGCAGATGGTGGCGCTTGCCGTGCTGATGCCCATCGTGGCCAGCATGGGCGGCATCGCCGGCAGCCAGACACTGACCCTGGTCATCCGCGGGTTGGCTCTGGGCCAGGTGCAGAAGGGAAACATCCGGGTTCTGTTCAACCGCGAGGTCGGGGTGTCCATCCTCAATGGCATCCTGTGGGCGGTCGTGATCGCCCTGCTGGTGGTTGCCTGGTTCGACAACTGGGGCCTCGGCGCCGTGCTGGGCGCCGCGATCCTGATCAACCTGCTGTGCGCCGCGCTGGCGGGGCTGGCCATTCCGCTGATCCTCGACCGGCTGGGCATCGACCCGGCGCTGGCGGGCAGTGTGATACTGACCACGGTGACCGATGTGGTCGGTTTCTTTGCCTTCCTGGGCCTGGCGACGGTGCTGCTGCTGTGAATTCAGCACAGTTGTTGGCTTGCCACAATCGGCGGCGGCCATCGAAGGGCGGTTCATTGAGCTTCGCTTGATGCATGGATTTCGAGTGGGATGGCCAAAAGAGTCAGGCTTGTTTTCCGGAACGCGGATTCGACTTCGCTCTCGCTGCAGGAGCGTTCTTTGATCCGGGTCGTCTTGTTCGCGAGGACGCCCGATACAGCCATGGTGAAAGTCGCTATCAGTTGTTGGGCAAGATCGAGGGCCGGCTATTTGTTGTGATCGATAACCGGCGGCGTGATGCGATCCGAATCATTTCGGCCCGAAAAAGCAACCAGCGAGAGGTGAAGGAATATGAAGACCGTACGCATGACGATTGACCCGTCAGTACCAGCATCGATTGCACGCGGGCGCGTCGATATGGCGCGAGTTGACGCCACGACCGAAGATGAAATTGCGCGTCACAAGGCCAGCGATGACGCCCAGGCGATGCTGGACGTCGCCAAGTTTGCACGGCGTGTTCGCAGGCGGCTTGGATTCAGCCAAGCCGAGTTTGCAGATCGCATCGACGTTTCCCTCGACACGATTCGCAACTGGGAGCAGGGCAAGCGATCGCCGACCGGTGCCGCGAAGGCATTGCTCAAAGTGTTGGACAAGGCGCCTGAGGCCGC
>Ga0105048_10012659_pt1 | contig 13213 bp, 11 predicted proteins | sample MAT05_FD_78382 | JGI IMG/M metagenome (GOLD analysis project Ga0105048, IMG submission 78382) | Freshwater microbial communities from Lake Fryxell liftoff mats and glacier meltwater in Antarctica - MAT-05 | ecosystem: Environmental > Aquatic > Freshwater > Ice > Liftoff microbial mat | place...
CACGTCGCTGACGACAATGCACTACCCTCGACAGTGCACGGCGCTCGACAGTGCACGGCGCTCGACAGTGCACGGCGCTCGACACTACGATCGCGGCCCGCCGCTGCGCCCACCGCCGCTCGATCCACTCCCCCCACTACTCGGACGACGCGGACCTCCGCGGCTGGGCGTGCCCCGTGCCGGAGCGCCACGCGCCGGTGCCCCACGGGCTGGTGCACTGCCCGACTGCGCGCCTCCACTCGGCGCGGACTCCGCATACGGCGAACTCTTCGCCGCGGGCCGCGAGGCGGCTTGACGCGACCCCGACCCCGATCCCTGCGCCGTTTCGCGACGGGCGACTTTGGCAGCCGCGCGAGCGCGGTCTTCCGACTTCTTCTTGCGAATCTCGGCGATCCGTTCAGCCAGCGGGACTTCGAGACGTGCCTGAGGCTTGGCCGAATAATCAAAGCCGGAGACCGTCACGCGTGGCAACTGCTTCCCAATGGCGCGTTCGATCGACCGCAGATCGCCCTCTTCCTCAGGCGAGACAAACGTAAACGCTTCACCGGTGGCTTCGGCACGGGCCGTACGACCCACACGGTGGATGTAGTCTTCTGCGGCCAACGGTACGTCGAAGTTCACGACATGCCCCAGCGATTCAACATCGATACCGCGTGCCGCGATGTCGGTGGCTACGAGCACTTGATACTCACCGTTCTTGAAGCCAGCCAGGGCCTGCGTGCGTTGCGATTGCGAGCGGTTCCCGTGAATTCGCTCGGCTTTAATCCCATTCGTGACGAGCTGCGAGGCCAACCGATTCGCGCGATGCTTCGTCCGCGTGAACACCAACGCCTGCGGCATATCACCACGCTTGAGCAGCTCGACCAGCAGCGCGCTCTTGAGCTCCTGCGCCACTGGGTACAGCGCCTGCGTAATGCCCTTGGCCGGTGCCGATTGCCGCTGAATGTTGAACGTCACCGGGTTGTTCAGCATCTCTTTCGACAACAACGCGATCGGCGCGGGCATCGTAGCGCTGAAAAACAGTGTCTGACGCTTCTTGTTGGGCAAATGACGCAAGATCTTCTTGATCTCGGGGAGGAACCCCATGTCCAGCATACGGTCCGCCTCGTCCAGCACAAGAAACTCCAGCTGATCCAGCTTCGCGTACGGTTGCCGAAAGTGATCCAGGAGTCGGCCGGGCGTGGCGACCATGACATCAACACCCGTGCGGAACGCGTGCTCCTGTGGCCCCATGCCCACGCCGCCAAACACGGCCGCGCCAGTCAGCGCGGTGTGCGTTGTAACATCGTTCATGCTTTCGTGAATCTGCGCCGCCAACTCACGCGTGGGCGTAAGCACCAGCGCGCGCGTGAAACCACGCGGCTTGGCCATCAGCTGATGCAGGATGGGAAGCAGGAAGGCGTACGTCTTGCCGCTGCCGGTCATGGCGCAGGCAAGCAGATCGCGACCCTCGAGGGCCGACGGAATCGCATCGGCCTGAATAGGCGTGGGCCGAGCAAAGCCCAGATCCTTCAGGCCGCGCTGTAAACTGGGGTCCAGCGCGAAGCTGGCAAATGTCGGTGTGGCGGTCAAATACAGGTCCGGTTCATAAGTAAGTAGGTAAGATCGCTCATTACTCGTCCTATTGGCAGTGCGGCAATTCGTTTTCCGTAATATCTTTCGCAAATGTGCAGTAAGTACGGCGCGCGAGCAGCCGATACTGCCCCCCTTTTCCCGCCTACATGCCCGGTCGTCGTGTCACACTGAAGGACATTGCTCGGCACCTTGGCCTCTCACTGCCGACCGTGTCCCGCGCACTTGCCGATCACCCGGATATCAGCGAAGCGACCAAAGCGCGGGTCCGTGAGTCGGCGCAGGCCATGCACTACATCCCGAATTTTCGGGCGCGCTACCTACGGGCCAAGAATTCGCGGTTGCTGGCCCTGATCCTGCCGGAAATGAACAGCTACTTCTTTCCGTCACTGATCACCGGCTCCAGCAAGGTGGCGCAGGACAACGACTATTCGCTCATTGTCTTCCAGTCGGACAACTCGGTTGTTCAGGAGCAGCGACTGCTGGAGTACTGTACGCACCTGTCGGTTGACGGTGTGCTGCTCGCCTTATCGGCGGAAACCACCGATCTCTCGCATCTCACCATGCTGTATGACTGCGAGATTCCGGTGGTGTTGCTCGACAATACGATTGACACGACGAAGTACTCGACCGTCACGATCGACGATCAGGATGTGGGACGCGACGCGGCCGCCTACCTGCTGGATCGTGGACACCGTCGGATCGTTGGCGTGTTCGGCGATCAGCGGCAGCGCATCAGCGCCATGCGGCTGCGCGGCTTTCGGCAAGCGCACGCCGAGCGTGGGATCAAAATTGCGGACTCGCAGATCGCGCGGATCTCGAGCACCGAACCGCTCGAGACGGCGGTTGACCGCGCGTTGGACACGCACCGCGACACGACGGCCGTGTTTGCGATGACCGACGAAACACTCATGCGCTCGCATTACACGCTGATGCGCCGAGGACTTCGCGTGCCCGACGATGTGTCGTTGCTGGCCATCAGTGATGGGCTGGCGCCGGCGCTGCTGCATCCCAACGTGACGCACTACCGTCATTCGGGTACCGAGGTTGGCGAGCGGACCGCGCACATCCTGATCGGGCTGATCGCGCATCGTTCTGACGCGATGATGGATGTGCGCATCCGTACAACGCTGGTGGAACACGGAAGCGTGCGCACGCTCACGTAAAGATGCCGCAGTGACGCGGACTACCTTCGTGGCACGTGATCGAAGCGCTGCCCACGACGACGGGGATTAATCACAGAGTTCACGGAGGGCACGGAGGGTGGGTAATCCTGGCCTCCAGGCATTCTATTGGCGCTGCATTCTTTTCTTGTGGATCGATGGTGCGAGGGCGCGCCTCCGTGGTCTCCGTAAACTCTGTGACTAGGGCCTGACTAAGGCTGCTCTACTCGCCACCGCTCCAGGGCCTCGACCCGCTGTTCAAGTGTCGCCACGACTGGCGCCGCAGAAGCCGACGCCGCTGCCGGTGTCACGGTATGATTGCCGCCGCTCAATCGCGCTGCGGTCGACACGCCGCTGCGCACGCTGATATTCGGTTGCGCGGGTCCGGCTCTCGCAGGCCGTGCCACGCCGCGTGTCGCAAACGCCAGGACGGCGCGACCGATTGGCCCTGTCCAAAACGCGTTGAACAGCCACTCGCCAACCGGGCGGCGCAACGGGGTGCGCAGGACCGACACGATCGAGATGCCACGCATCACGAACGCTGAGTACAGCATCAAGATGCCCGGCCGCGACACCCGAAACAGTCCCGGACGGTACTCGGTGCGCATTGCGGCCTGGACCAACTCCTCAAGCACAAACGACAGGACAAACACCCCCAGCATGCCGACGAGCTGCTTCCGCCGCCGCGACACCACCGCCGGATCTGCCCGCAACTGGGCACGCTCTGCCGCACGCTCAGAGGCAAGCTCACTCAACCCTTTCTGAATCTCGGCGAGCCCAAAACCGCGCACTGCGAGTCGTCGCGCCATTTGCACGCTCTGCGCTGTTCGACCCCACAGCACGGCGCCAAACAATACCATCGGCAGGATGCGCTCGAGATCGAAGCGGATGTCGATGGTGCGATCAAGGTAGAAATAGAACAACGGGCCAACAAACGCACTGCCCATCAAAATGAAACCGACCTGTCCGAGCTCGTCCGCAAACAAACGCACCGGCAAGGGGATCTCGGCACCACGTAACGCGGTGTTATCGACTGCCTCCACCAACGACTCTGCGGTTGCAAAGCGGTCGGCGGGATCTTTCTGCACACACCGATCAATCACCGCCGCTAAGGACGCTGGCAAATCCGGCCGACGCTCGGCGATCGGTGGCACGGCTTGCGTGAGTTGCTTGACCAGGACTTTCTGCGTGGTTTCCCCACTGATCGCGAGCTCACCGGTCAGCGCAAACCACGCCACCAGCCCCAACGCGTACAGATCACTGCGCCCGTCAACCACGTCACCGCTGGCTTGCTCAGGGCTCATAAACTCGGGCGAGCCGACGACCTCGCCCACGCGCGTGAGGCCGGGTGCGGCAGCGGCGGCGGAGGCGTTTGAGATCGTGCGCGAGATCCCGAAGTCCATGACCAATGCGCGACCCGTTGCGCGCTCAATCATGATGTTGTCGGGTTTGATATCCCGATGGACCACGCCACGCCCGTGCGCGTACGCCAACGCATAGCCGACATCTTGCAACATACGCACCGTCTCGCGCACCGAGAGCGGGCCAGCGCGCTTCACGATGTCGGCAAGGCTTTCGCCTTCCACATAGCCCATCGCAAAGGCCAGCAGCCCTTCGCGATCCTCGATACTGAACACCGGCACGATATTCGGATGCGAGAACGACGCAGCCGTGCGCGTTTCCTGCAAAAAGCGCGCGCGTAAATCCACCTGCGATACAAACTCGGCCGGCAGGACTTTGAGTGCGACCGGCCGATCGAGTTGGAGATCACGTGCGAGGTATACGGCGCCCATGCCGCCACGCCCAAGGAGACGCTCAATCGCATATCGATCACGCAACTGCGTGCGCAATGCGGTCAGCCCGGCGTCACCCGTGCTCATCGCTACTCCATCGCGAATTCACGCGCATGAGCGACCGCGAACGCAAAAGTTTTCGCCCGACTGCGCGTCTCCATCACGTCGGCCACGCGTTCCAGACGCGCCGGCACGGACAGAATCTTCTCCTGTGCCTTACGGCCCAGTTCGTTCAGCCCTTCGATCTTGTCGATCGCCCAGAATGTGATCAGGTCTTCGACGATCTTGAGATAGTCACGCGGTCCATAAATGCCAGCGCGACGAATTACGTCCGCCATCTCGCGGAAATGCGGCATATTGATGCCGGGCATGTCAATCGACGGCATGATCGCCGCGGCAGACAGCATCGCACGATTCGGATCACGCTTGAGGACGCCGGCAAAAATTTCGCGATAGAACACGTAATGACGCGCTTCTTCCTTGGCGACGTTCGACAGCACCGTGCCGATCAACGGTTCGTACTCGCCGGCCAGCTTGCCGGTGTTCGAGTGACTCACTTGCGTGGCGCGCTCTTGCAGCGAGGTGTACACAAAAACGCGATAAGGGTCTTTGTCCCACGCGGGCTCAAATCCGGCTTTGAGGTATTCAAACTGCATGCGCTCAAGGACCGGATTATCCAGGATGCGCGTATCATGCATGTAGTCATGGAGAATGGCGCCATGCCGGTCTTCTTCGGCGGTCCAGAGGTTGGTCCAGCGCGACCAAAAGGAATCGCTGCCCAAATACACCGCGAGCAACCGGTGGAAGTGCGGCAACCCTTCCTCGGTCAGCAGGTTCAGGACCAGCGCGACGCGACCAGGCATGCTGATGCCACGCGCCCGGTCCCGCAGCTCCTGGAAGTGCTGGTCTGGATCGGTTTCCGGCGGCGGGGCAAGGACTTCACTTGGAAACCAGAGAATGCGCTTGGCCTCGTGCGCAATCATCAGCTCGTTGACCTCGGGTTCGAGGTCGGCGAGCACTTCCATCTTGGCGATCGTTTCGGCGTTCGGAATGTGCATGTTCGGGGCAAAAGTTGGCGAGCCGGCGTCGCGAATAGTGAACGCAGAACCGCCGACGGCTGGTGAAAGCTAGCACCGGACGCGGCAGTCGTCAGCACGGCGGGTGAAGTGGCTTTACTTTACGGCCATGGCTACCGAACCCAGGAAAAAACCGAAGTACGACACCAAACGCGCCTGGGCGGAAGCTCGCGCGCTCGTCTATGAGCACCGCAAGTCTGTGAGCATCGGTCTGGCGCTGATGGTGGTGAGCCGAGCGACCGGATTTGTGCTGCCGTATTCCACCAAGTTTGTGCTGGACGACGTGTTGCCGAATCGCGATGTCAAACTGCTGGGATATATCGCCCTCGCCGGCCTGGCGGCAACCATCATCCAGTCGATTACTGGGTACGCGCTGTCGCAAGTGGTCAGCGTGGCGGCGCAACAAGCGATCGCGCGGTTGCGAGAGGAGGTGCAAGGGCACCTGATCCGCTTGCCGGTGCGCTACTTCGACAGCGTAAAGAGCGGCGCGCTCGTCTCCCGTGTGATGAACGACCCTGAAGGCATTCGCAATCTGATCGGGACCGGGCTGATCCAGTTGACCGGTGGCATTCTGAGCGCCGTGGCGGCGCTTGGCGTGCTCGTCTATCTCAACTGGCGCCTCACGCTCGCGACGGTGGTGTTTCTCGGGTTTTTCGGCGCGGGCATGAGCCTCGCCTTCAAGCGGCTGCGCCCGATTTTTCGTGAGCGCAGTGGGCTGACGGCCGAAGTCACAGGACGCCTGACAGAAACGATTGGCGGCATCCGGCTGATCAAGGTATACACGGCAGAAGAACGCGAGAAGGCGGTGTTCGGTGCCGGCGTCCAGAAGTTGTTTGAGAATATCGCGAAGACCATTACCGGCACCTCACTGACCGGTACGCTCGGGCTCGCGGTCGTCGGCGTCATTGGATTGATCACCATGTACGTGGGTGGGCGCGACGTGTTGGAAGGGCGCATGACCGTTGGTGGCCTGATCACCTTCTTGATCTTTGTGGCCATGGTGACGCTGCCGCTCGTGCAGATCGCCAGTATCGGCACGCAAATCAGCGAAGCGTTCGCCGGTCTGGACCGCATCCGCGAACTGCGTGACATGGCCACCGAAGATCAGGAAGATGCGTCGAAGCAGGCGGTCCCGGCGGTTGTCGGACGCGTGGAGTTCGACAACGTGTGGTTTGAGTACGAGAAGGATGTCCCCGTGCTGAAAGGGGTGACGTTCACAGCACCGGCCGGCACGACGACGGCGTTGGTGGGGTCGAGCGGGTCGGGGAAGAGCACGTTGATTTCGCTGATCATGGCCTTCGCGTATCCGCAACAGGGGCGCATCCTGATTGACGGCGAATCACTCAGTGACCTCAAGCTGCGTCAGTATCGTCACCACCTTGGCGTGGTCATGCAAGACAACTTCTTGTTCGACGGCACGGTGCGCGAGAACATCGCCTTTACCAAGCCTGGCGCAACGAATGAAGAAGTCGAGGCCGTGGCGAAGATAGCCAACGCGCACGAGTTCATCATGGGGTTCCCGCAGCAGTACGACACGATCGTCGGTGAGCGCGGCGTGAAGCTGTCAGGCGGCCAACGTCAGCGTGTGGCGATCGCGCGTGCGATTCTGGCCGACCCGCGCGTGCTGATTCTCGACGAGGCCACGTCGTCGTTGGACAGCGAGAGTGAACAGGCGATTCAGGAAGGGCTGCGTCGGTTGCGCACCGGTCGCACGACGTTTGTTATTGCGCACCGTTTGTCTACGATTACGACAGCCAACCAGATCCTGGTATTGGAACAGGGGCAGATCATCGAGCGCGGAACACATGCCGAATTGCTGGCGTTGGGCGGGCGCTATCGCGATCTGTACGACCGGCAGTATCGTTTTGAGCAGGATCAGTTCATCAATCCCGGTGAGGAGATGGTCGCGATTGCCTGAGTCGTGCTATGCGCGACGGACCATCGCGAGTCTCGACACGGCTATTGAATCACGGGGGGCACGGAGCACACGGAGGCGCGTGACGACCACCCTCCGTGAACTCCGTGCTCTCCGTGATTCAACTTCCGTAGTCGTGGTGCGTAGGCGCACCTCGATCAGGTGTTGCGGAACGGTGTGCCGCACAGCGCTGTGATCGTACGTACGCTCCGCTGTTCCTCAATACCCGAGAGGAGATGGTCGCGACGGGCTGAGTTTTGCTGCTCGCGACGGACCATCGCGAGTCTCGACACGGCTATTGAATCACGGGGGGCACGGAGCACACGGAGGCTCGTGACGACCACCCTCCGTGAAGTCCGTGCTCTCCGTGATTCAACTTCCGTAGTCGTGGTGCATTGCGCCGCACGATTGGCGAGTGGTTGCTTAGCAGGAGCGAAGATCGTACCGTAGGGAAGGGACTGGCCGCCTTGGCTTCAGCCGCGTAGCGTGAGCGTCAGCTGATCGTTCGATTCGTGAATTCTGCAACAACGCCGACAGCGCAATTCTGATCCTGTCGCGCGTATGACGCATATGGGTGTCGGCCCGCTCATCCGCAGCCGCGGTGTCTTTAGCGCGCCAACCCCCGCACCACCACATCGGGGGAGTCTCCAAAGATCCCATCCACGCCCAGCGCCGCGAACTCGCGGACTTCTTTGAGCGGATCGCCGCGATAGCGCGCGCCAAGGAATGTGGGTTCTGATCGCAGCGTCCACACATGCACCAGCAGCCCCGCCGCGTGTGCATCGCGTATTACCGAGCTTGGCACGGCCGCGGTGTCTGCGCCGACAATCATGCGACTGTTCACGCCAACGGCATCGGCGAAGCGGGCGATCGCGGCCAGGGAATCGGGACTCGCTTGCGCACGGGCCGACAGCAGCATCACCAGTCGCACACGCGTCTGCGGACGCAGCGCTCGCAACGGTGCGGCCTCAAAACTCTGTATGAACACCGGTGCATCGCGCCGATCCAATCCCTGTGCGCGCAATGCACGCAATAGCCGAGGTTCGAGCGGGAGGCCGATCGACGCGAAATGGGTAGGGTGTTTGATCTCGGGATACACACCTACCACGCGCCCGCGTCGCCGACCCGCGCTATCGGCGAGCGCCAACACCTCCTCGAACGTCGGCACACCGAAGCGACCGTCGAACGCATGCGACCGAAACGACAGCCGTTCGTTGGCGCGGACGGTGCGGAGTTCGGCCAATGTGAAGTCTTCGGTAAACCAACCGCTGATCGTATCGCCGTCTATCACCTTGCGTGTTCTCCGCGCAGGAAACTGCTCGGCCGCGTTCGTGGTGCTGCCAATCTCGTTCTCGTGGCGCGCGATGAGGATGCCGTCTTTCGTGGCCACGAGGTCGGGCTCGATGTAGTCGGCCCCCATCGCGATGGCCAACGCGTACGCTTCGAGAGTGTGCTCCGGTCGATGACCGCTCGCGCCTCGATGTGCGATGATGATCGGCGACGGGTCCGTCGCAATCCGAGCCGTGGCCAGGCGGTCCGCGGCAGGGCGGTCCGTGGCGATGGGGGCGGGTGGCACCGGCGGCAGTGCGCGACAGGCACCCGCGAGGGCGAGGGCGCAGAGAATCCGCCACGCCGACGGGCGCGATGGCAGGGCACGTAACCGAGGGGACCGGGAAGGGAGTATCATAGCGTCAAGCTATTGTCGCTCGCCGCAGCGGAAAGCGACAGCGAATTCGTGTGACACAATTGCGACACTATAGCCATTCCTGATTCGCGGCGACAAGTTGTACGCCATACCCGATGCGTCGCGCAGCACCCCACCCAGGAATCGCCCGAGGAACGTAGCCGTGCTTCAACGTGCCGCTGATGCACTTCTGGAGGCGATTCGCGATCGTGACACATCCGCGGTAAGTGCGCTGCTCTGCGCCGACGCATCGCAGCGGGAACGCGGCGGTCCTGGTGGAGAAACGCTGGTATTGTACGCTTGCTATGTCGGCGCCGCGGCGCTGGCCCCGGTGTTGCGCGGCGTGCGCCCGTATGACGCGTGCGAAGCGGCCGCGATTGGCGACCTGACGGCGCTCAACGCTGCATTGGATCGTGACGCCGATCTTATCTCGCGTCGGAGCAGTGACGGCTGGACCCCGCTGCATCTCGCGGCGTTCTTCGGACGTGACGAGTGCACCGCGTATTTGATCGATAACGGCGCGCCATTGGATGCCCATTCCACGAACGCCATTCGCAACACCCCGCTGCATGCCGCACTGGCCGGCGCGGGCAACCACAATGTCGTGCGGCGGCTGCTCTTTGCCGGTGCCGATGTGCACGCACGCGGCGAGCACGACATTCAGCCGTTGCACATTGCGGCGTCGCGCGGGGACCAGCCCATGGTGGTCCTGTTGCTCTCGCGCGAGGCCGATCCCGCGGCGAAGATGGCGGACGGGGTCACGCCGGCGGACATGGCGCAGCAGCGGGGGTTTGCGGAGGTGGAGGCGAAGCTGCGTGGGCGAGGGGAGGGAGGGTAGCCCCATTGCCAGCGATGCGCTCAAGCTCGCCCGACAGCCGGCTGACGACGAAACGCTGGAGCATAGCGGGCCGAGCCTTCGCGCTCAGTCGGTCAGGAACGCGTCGAGCGCGGCGTGATAGGTCTCGGGGTCAATGGCCGGGTAGCGATACAGCACCGATCCGCTTGAACACCGGGCTTCGCGCCTCCCAGCCCGCGGGCACGGGAATGAACTGATCGGGGGCGGCAAGTTCGACGTTAATGGACAGCTCGTCCTTGAGGCGGGGAATAGCACGCAGCAGCGCGTCCGACTCCGGTCGGATCATCAGATCGATATCGCGCGTCATCGCGCGCCAGCCCACGAGGACCGCCGAGGCGCCACCGACGAGATAGACGGTTGTCGGTCCAGTCGCCGCCTGCGCGAGGGCGGTGAGGAAGCGCTCGATGCGCTCGACGTCAGCCGGCTCGCGCATGCGCTCGCTGTAGCAGAGGCACGGCCCGTGTGAAGCTCACCAGTCGGCGAATGAGCGCGTTGTAGCGCGCGTGCGCGCCGTCGCCATGCTCGGTGATCAGCAGGTCGAAGAGCTGCTCCTCCGGATGCAGCAGTGGTGCAGACGGCACGCGAATACCCAGCAGCTCAAGTCGCGGCGCGGCGATGGACACGAGCAGGGCCTGGGCCGACCGCTGGCCGTTGGCAAGATCGCGCATGCCGATGTGTACGACGTCGAACCCGGGCGCGTCGGACAGGTCGATCTGCTCTGCTGTATGCTCGAACGCCCGGAGGCATTTCCGACCCTCACGCCGCGCCACCATGGCGCGGGCCTGCTCGGCCGACAGGGTCCGCCGACTGCGCGTTCCGCCGCGGCGGCCAATGTCGGCGAGATATTGTCGAACTTTGGCATCCATCACAGTAATGTATGCCGCTTATGATGCTATATCAAATAAAGGAAACGGTTTACAAGAGCAAGCGGGGGACAGCATCGTCGTCGACCCGACTCAGCGTTGACCGCAGCAACGCGAAACTCAAAGCATTTGCGTGGGCACAGTCTTGTCGACAAAGATGCGGACATCTTTGTCCAGGCACCACATGGGGGCGGTCCTCTAAGCGCCAGGAAGATGCGTCGCACTTTGGCATTCGTCGGCTCCAATCGCTGGAAACCGAACGGTAGCGCATCGTACCAACCGCTCAGCTGCTCGTTCTTCGGATCGACTACGAGAAGCGCTCCTCCACCCCGAGTGCGCAGTGTAAGGCCTTGTCTGGGACGGCGAACATCTTCGGCGTGGTCGACCGGAAAGCGGGACGGCCCTTCGCTTGCGCCACGCCGAATCGCTCGGCTGCGGCGGTTGCTCGGGTGGTGCGGAGCGTGATGCACGCTTATCCGAAGGCCCGGACCATTCACCTCGTGTCCCACTACCTCAACACGCATCGAGAAAAAGCGCTGACCATTCGCGAACGGGATCCCGCTGCGACACCGCGGCGCGCAGCACCCGCTCCCAATACGCCCTCCGTAGACTCCACGCCCGCACGGCGTTTCGATCTAGTCCATGCGGCGAAGATGCTGCCGGTCGCGATCCGCGCCGGTTTCCTCCGCGATGCGCAGGCCGTTTTCCATGACGCGCGCCCAGTGGACGACCCGTGGGTGCCGCGCACGAGCAAAAACACATTATTGCTGCGTGATCGCCACAGTTCGTGCCACAGTTCGTGCCACAGTTCGTGCCACAGCGCTGTGGCGATGGCGAAGTACGGGCGGGTGTATACCGCATGCCGGGCGGTGGTGGCTCCTGGAGCGTACTCGCGGAGGACGAGGCTGGCCATCAAGTGAAGGAGTGCGTTCGCGAGCATGAGAAAGCTCTGAGCCATCCTATCGGCCGAGCGCCCAAAGAGGCACCGAAATTGATAAAAGACGCCGGTTGGCAACGTTCTTGCCGCTAAACTCTCTGCTACATTGGCAACCAACTGTTGGAATGGGTATCAGTGAAGTTTTTTTCACCACGAGCTGTTAAGCGAAGCTCACGTGAGAGTATCCGACTCGGGTTGGCTTCCGGTGTTCTCCCCTTATTTCGTCGAAGGAGCTTCTCCATGTCGAAATCGTTAATTCACAAGTCTCCCCGGGCTGTACCGTCGTCTTCGCGACCGGTTCAGTTCAGCCCGGCACGGTGGATCGGAACCCTCGCCTTCACAGCCGCCTTCGCCGGTTCATCGCCGGTGCAGGCGCAGAATTTCCTCCTGACCGCCCGGCAGTTCGGGGTGCTGGGAGCTGAAACGGTCACGAACACCAACGCGACGACCATCAAGGGTGATCTCGGCGTGCATCCGGGATCGGCGATCTCCGGTATCGGCTCAATCACACTGAACGGAGCGCTTCATCAGACCGATGCCGTGGCGGCGCAGGCAAAGATTGACGCAGGGATTGCGAACACGACGTTCATGGGAATGCCGGTTACTCAGACGCTGTCAGGACAGAACCTCGGCGGCATGACCCTAACAGCAGGCGTCTATAAGTTTGAGTCGGACGCGTTCCTGACCGGCAACCTGAATCTCGATTTTCAGGGTAATCCGAACGCGCTGTTCGTGTTCCAGATCGGCACGGCGCTGACGACCTCGTCGGCCTCGTCAGTCACGGTCATCAATGGCAGCACGGGAGGGGGCGTGTATTGGCAGGTAGGAAGCCAGGCAACGTTGGGTACGACCACCACCTTTCTGGGGAACATTCTGGCGGGGACAAGCGTCGTGGTGCAGAGTGGTGCCAGAATCCTCTGCGGCAGGGCTATCGCCCTGACAGCCCAGGTGACACTCGATAATAACGTCATTTCCAATGACTGCGACAACGGTGGCGATTACGGCTCGGGCAAAAGCGACTACGGTAGCGTGGGTTTCAGTGGCGCGACGACGACTGTGCCGGAGCCGTCGACGTTCATCCTGATGGCTGCTGGCGGCGTGGCCTTGATCGGAGCGGTGCGGCGTCGGCGTCGTTTGACGAACCTGGAGCGCGCGGCATAGCGCGTCTGGTGTGTCGGCAGCCGTCGCGAGACCTTGTCGCGGCGGCGGTCATTCATCACGGCCGTCCTCCCGCCACGCCCTTCACGATGCCGCGATAACGGTAGCGTCCGTACACCACGCCAGGCGACATCGGCGCAACGCGCATCTCATTGGCAATCAACGTGTCGGGCCACGCCGGATTGCTGTCGGTGCG
>Ga0105048_10012662_pt1 | contig 13212 bp, 9 predicted proteins | sample MAT05_FD_78382 | JGI IMG/M metagenome (GOLD analysis project Ga0105048, IMG submission 78382) | Freshwater microbial communities from Lake Fryxell liftoff mats and glacier meltwater in Antarctica - MAT-05 | ecosystem: Environmental > Aquatic > Freshwater > Ice > Liftoff microbial mat | place...
ATCCAATACCTCGGATTCGCTGCCTAATGTAGCGTTCAAAACGCCCGATGGCCGTAACGTGCTGATTGTGCTGAATGCTACAGAGTCTACCCAACCGTTCAGCATTCGCGAAAAAGGCGTGTTGGTAAGCACCTCGTTGCCAGTAGGTGCAGTCGGAACGTATATTTGGTAAGGCATTTCGACTGTGGATTGCTTCACGTTACCTTTGCCATTGGGTTGAATATGGTGATGATTCACGTAGAGACGCAATCCTTTGCGTCTCAGATGCGACAGCAATACAAACGAAATAGTTGTCCGGTGCCTGAGACGAGTACGCTGCCATCCGGTGCCTGAGACGAGGTACGCTGCCATCCGGTGCCTGAGACGAGATACGCTGCCATCCGGTGCCTGAGACGAGTACGCTGCCATCCGGTGCCTGAGACGCAAAGGATTGCGTCTCTACATGTATAATCCCTCCTGATTGTCGCGGTTCCTAACCCAATTATCAGGATTTTCGATTATGTATTGGCGAATGCGGTTTAGTTCGTTTTCATTGCGAATTACGCGATCATGGTAACGGGGTTGCCAACTGAATTCGAGGGTATTGGTAGTGGCGTAGGCTTTCACACCAGATTTGTAGCCACGTATAACTGATCCCAAATTCTGACGTTGTGGACCGAAGGTATTTGGTTGCCAATCTACATAATCAGGTTTGTCTATAAACAGGATACCATGCAGGTGATTCGGCATCAATTGAAAAGCATCTAATTGAACGAATGGCGAAAATTCAGCAATAGAAAACCACCCGTCTATGGCGCGCTGACCAATGACAGTCGGTTTAATTATAGGTTTGGCATCAGAATCAATAATTTCACCGAAATAAGAGAATCTAGCTTTAGTACAAATCGTGATAAAGTAGGCTCCATTCGAACCATAATCATAATTTGACAGCCGAGTTGTATCAATCCGAAATTGCCCTTGAAATAGATGTTCGTTCATTGTGGTATATGCAGACGCAACCCTGTGCGTCCGCCCGTGCAGTCTCTACCAAATACCCGCCATTACCATTTTGATTTCCCCGTAGGTAACGACATTGTTCACGCCCGCCCGGATTTCGGTTGAACCAGCCCCTTCGTGGGCTTGAGCGTATTCACGGATCAGGGCAATTTTCCCCGCAGGCACCACAGCCTCCACCGGTATCAGACCCGATTTGATGGCTTTGACCAGATGACCCTCCACCGTCGAGAGAGCAATGCCCCGTTTCTCAGCGATGGCATCCGGCGATTGACCCGACAGAAACAGTCGAAGGGTGGCATCGAAGGTCGATTCTTTGTCGGCTTTGGCAATTTTGGCCTTTTCGCGAAGACTGGCTCCTGAACCCCGAAACGCATCCAGAATCTTCATGATGTCGGGGCCAATTTGCTTCACTTTGGTTTTTCCAAAGCCCTTCACGGCCAGTAATTCAGCGGTTGAACTCGGGCGAATTTTTACTAATTCGACAATTGTTTTGGTGGGCAACACCATGAATCCCGTGGTGTTGTGTTCGGCAGCCATTTCGTCGCGCCACCTGGTCAGGGCTTTGTACAAATCATCGCGGCTACCCCCGCCCGATTCAGTGCCAGCCTTCTCGAATTGTTTACGGGCGGGTTTGAAATCAAGTTCGGCGTGGTTGCGGGCCTGTAAGAAACCCAGTGCATCGAAGCCCTCTGTACACCGCTCGAAGCTTTTTAGTTTGCTGAACAGTTCCTTTTCCAGCTCATCCATAATTTCGAGCAGTGTCTCCCGAACGGCCTTGTTATCGGCGTCGGTAGGCGCGTTTCGGAGCCGGGGCAGCAGGTCGTTGGTGAGTAGGACGTTGAAATAATCAGCTCCTTTGCGGATACGCTCTTGAAGAGCCTCGTTGGCTTCGGGGAGCGGTTCCTGAGCAAAATAAGCGGGCATCTGTTGTTGAAACCGGCGACCTACGTCGCGGGCTTTGGGACGTAGGTCGTTTTCGAGGGCTTCGAGAGCAGGCGCCAACTCGTCATCGAAACTAGAGCCATGCTGATTTACCTCCCGCCGACAGCGGTAGAGCAGCGTGGCCGCATGTTCAAACGAAAACAACTCGTTGAGTAAGGCCTCCTGATTGGTGCGTTTGGCTTCGTGCAGATGTTGTTCGGTGGGCGTTTGCAGCTGCTCGTGGAAAACTTCGAGCGTTTGTTCTGTTTTGATGCTGCTCGACGGAATCGGAGTACGCAATACCAGCCCTTCCAACGTTTTGCAACGGCTAAGGGCCACATAAACCTGCCCGTGTGCAAAAGCCGCCGATGCGTCGATAATGGCCCGCTCGAAAGTCAATCCCTGACTTTTGTGGATTGTAATGGCCCAGGCCAGTCGGAGCGGAAACTGCGTAAACGTCCCGATTACGTCGGCGGTGATTTCCTTCGTCGCCGGGTCGAGCGTATAGCGGATGTTTTGCCACTCCGCCGTGGAAACCATTAGCGTATCGCCGTCGGCCTGTCCTTCCACAAAGATGATTCCGTCCTGCTCGTCAATGCGGAGCACGCGGCCAATCTTGCCATTGTAAAACAGCTTTTCGCGGGAGATGTCGTTTTTGATAAACATCACCTGCGCGCCCACTTTCAGGGTTAGTTCGGCATCGGTGGGATAGGCCGAAGCGGGGAAATCGCCGGTTGTGGTGGCTTCGGAGCTGTGTTCGCGCCCCTTCAGTTCGGCCAGTTTGGTGGCGTTGATTTGCTGGGCGGAGTTGTTGTGCGTGGTAAGGGTAATGTAGCCTTCCTTATCGGCAGGTCGGAAATCGGGAACGTACCGCTGGTTGAGGTCAGCCAGTTGAGCGCTGGTAATCGTTTTTTCGCGAATGGCGTTCAACAGATCAATGAATCGCTGATCGGATTGCCGGTAAATATGCGTGAGTTCAATGCTCACATACGGTGTTTCGCGCAGGGCGCGGCTCCCGAAAAAATAGCCGGTTTCGTAATAGTCGCGGAGTAGCACCCAGTCTTCGTCCCGAATCACGGGCGGCAACTGTTGCATATCGCCGATCATGAGCAGCTGCACTCCGCCAAACGGTTCCGACGGGTTCCGATACCGGCGCAGTACCTCGTCGATCCCATCCAGTACGTCGGCCCGGACCATACTGATTTCGTCGATCACCAGCAGGTCGAGGGTACGCAGCAGCCGGATTTTGTCGCGGTTAAACTTGCGGCCTTCGCGGGTGGTTGAGCCGGGGGTGAGTGGCCCAAACGGCAACTGAAACATGGAGTGGATAGTCACTCCCCCCGCGTTAATTGCCGCTACGCCTGTTGGGGCTACAACTGCCAATCGTTTGGCTGCCAGCTGTTTAACAGTGTGTAGAAACGTGGTTTTCCCCGTTCCAGCCTTACCCGTCAGAAAGACGTTGTGGCGGGTATGGAGAACAAAATCAGTAGCTAAAACAAGTTTCTCGTTAACGGGGGGCATTTACAGTGAGCAGTTGACAGTGAACAGTAAACAATGAGCAGTTTACAGTGAGCAGTTTACTGTTAGCTGCTCTCTGCTCGTTGTTCACTGTTAGCTGGTGCAAGTTACGAACGTATGGGCCAACCACCAACCAACTGCCGTCTGCCCTGGTTCTGCTACCCCTCCACCCGCCGAAAGAACTCATCCCGATACGTATCGCCCACGGGTATGATTGCTTTACCGATATAAATCCGGTTACGCTCGATAGACTCGATCCGGTTCAGGGCTACAATGTACGACTTGTGTACCCGTACAAACCGGCTGCCGGGAAGTTTCTCTTCCAGATTTTTCATGGTTTGCAGGGTCAGTACGCGGGTGAGGTCGCTTTTGCCAGGAGCAGGGGGCGTGTAAATAGAGACGTAATCTTTCAGCCCCTCGGCATAGAGAATATCGGCTAAATCAATGCGCTGAAGCCGATAGTCGGTCTTCACAAAAATGAAATCGGGCTGTAGAGCCGCAAAATTTTGCGGCTCAGGCGAGTCAGCAATTTTGACGTTTGTTTCTGGCTGACGAAAAGAAGCCGCAAGCTCTTGCGGCACCCGCAGATCGGTCTCTACAGATGGCAACAGTTTCTGGGCAGCCCGGTAGAACCGCTCGAACGAAACCGGTTTGAGTAGGTAATCGACTACGTCGTGTTCGTAGCCATCGAGGGCATATTCGGAGTAGGCAGTGGTCAGAATAACCCGGCAACGACTGCCGGATCCTCCATGTCGGGCAATTTTCAGGAACTGAAGCCCCGTCAGTTCGGGCATCTGAATATCTAAAAACACCACATCGACCTCACCCGCCTGCACCCGTTGCAGAGCCGCAATGGGTGAGGTTGTGGTGCCAACAAGCGATACAAATGGCACTTTCCCGACGTAATCGGCCAGAATAGTAAGCGCTAAGGGTTCGTCGTCGACTATCAGGGTTCGAAGCATATTTATAAAGTCAATTCCAGTCGACACGAATAGGTTTGATCGTCTTCGTCTACCTTGAGGCTGTATTGGTTGGGATAAAGCAAATCTAAGCGTCGGCGGACATTCGGCAAGCCAATGCCGCCCGTTGTGTCTTTTTGATGGCGACTTTTCTTGTTCAACACATCGGCTACCAGTTTGCCTTGCCGTACGCTCAGGTGAATCACCAGTGGATGGTTTGGGTCGGTGAGGTCGCCGTGTTTAAAGGCATTTTCCACAAACGAAATCAGCAACATCGGCTCCACTCGGTAGAGGTCGGGGTTGCCCTTCACCTCAAACTGAACCTGGGCATTGGGGACACGCAGCTTTTCGAGATCGACCAGATTCTGGAGGTACTGAATCTCTTTGGTCAGCGATACTTTGTGCGATAACCCTGCGGCACTAGTTTGGGGGTTTCCCGTGCTTTCGTAGAGCATATAACGCATCAGTTCGGAGAGTTTCAGAATGGCTCCCGGTGCAGCATCCGACTTGGCGTAGGCAAGCGCATAAATGTTGTTGAGTGTGTTGAACAGGAAGTGCGGATTGATCTGCGATTTCAGAAAGGCCAGTTCTGCCGTTGTTTTTTCGCCTACCAGTTCCTTACGCTCCTGCTGATGCCGAAACCAGTCTTCGAGGAGTTTGAACAACGCACCGAGCGCTACTGCTTTGATGGCGAAATACTGATTGTCGATAATGTAATAACCCAGTGTGAGGTCTTCCGGGTAGTAGTTGACCGCTCCGAATAACAGGCGGGTAACCTGCTGCTCGGCCAGATAACGGCCCCCAATAAACACAAACCCCGCCCCAATGGAGCCCAGAACAGCCCATAGATACTGTTTCCGGTTCAGAAACCGGTTCAGCACCAGCGCGTGTTCGGCCCAGGCGGCCAGCAAAAACACCGTGTTGAACGTGATGCCGAACATGGTATAAGGCTTCCCCTTCGTCTCCGGATTGACGGTGCTAATCACAATCGGTACGACCAATATACTGACGTAGAGCAGACCACGAAGTACAGCGCGATTGGGGCGGAGCGAGGATAGTTTCATGCCGTCAAAGCTATGCTGATTAATTGAATGACCCAATCTGGTTCGACCAACGCCCGTTTTTTGCCGACCAACCGGCGCGGCTATTCGGGCTGGCGTTGGACGAGAAAACAGCCGCGTTGGTCGAATTGAGTAAAGCCGGGTGGGGGCAGGCCTGCACCTTTGTTCCATCAATCACGCAAAACAAAACGCAACCTCATGAAAACGCTCCTTACTACCGCCTTTTTGCTAATCACGTTCCTGACTAATGCCCAAAACCAACCGGATCGCCGGACCGCCATCCACGTACTGGTGGTGGGTACTTCCCACAGCTACGGCCAGAAACCCATTGAAGATTTTAAGGCTATTATCGACAAGGTAGCCGCTTTCCAGCCCGATGCCGTCTATGGCGAGTTTCTATCAGCCAACGATTACAACGCCATCCCCGATTACTGGAACAAGGCAACAATGGAAAAGCGGTTTGCTTACATGAAGGGGATCAACTATCCCGCGCCCGGCAAGCCGGAGAAATTTATCCGGCAAACCACCAAACTCCTGCACGACCATCCCCACTACCACCAGGATCGCATGAAACTGGCGCGGGCGCTGTACCTCAAACACGACTTTGGCAATGCCCGCTACCAGCTTTATCGGCTCGACAAAGCCCGTCCGGCCTTCGGTGCCGAAGAAGTAGCCGCTTACAAAGCGATTTTGGGCGAACCCGATTCCATTTATACCGCCCGCTCCAACGAGTACCACAACATCGCGTTTCCGGTAATCGACAAACTGTCGCTCGATCAGATTGACCCAATGGATAGCCAACGGCACGACCTCAACTGGCAGGCTGCCTGGGACAAAGCCGATCCGCTGTTTAAGGCATGGGAAAAATCCGTAGAGAAAGACAGCCCCTCGGCGGATGCCCAACGGTACAAAGCGCTGATGAAACGCACTGTCGAACTGGAAAAGGCCAGTAACAAAGCCGGGAGCGAGGGACATGCCACCATCTATTTCAACTCACCCGATGGCGACGAGTACCTGAATATCGTGAATTTCTACGGTGCCCGGCGGATGTTCGGTGCCAAAGGCTTCCCCGAAAAAGAGATTGATGCGATGATGGCTCAGTGGCAAAACCGGAACACCGATATGGTTCGCAACACGGTGGAACGGGCCCGTAAAGCCGGACAGAAGCGGGTGGTGGTGTTCGTAGGCGCCAATCACCGCAAAATTATGGTCGATGGATTCCGGGCGATGCCGGGTGTAACGGTTCGTGAATTAAATTCTTTGTAAGTCCGCGCAACCCTCTTCAATGCCCCTGCATCTTCTGGTCAAATACCCCCGCATGGGCAGTATAACAACACCCTTTTTTTACAACACAATAGCGATGAAAACCCTCATCACCCTCCTCAGCTCAGTAGCCCTCCTAACGACGACTACCTTTGCCCAAACCGCATCCACTCAGCCAGAAGCAGCACCCTACAAACCCCGAATTATCAAAGATTTCGGCCTGTATATTGGCATCAACGGCGTTAGCGGATCGGGTGCCGACCAGTTTGGCCTGCGCCCGCTCGGTTCGCGGTTCGTGGCCCTGTCGTGGCGCAGGCAGTTACCCCTCGGCGACAAACCCGGTGGAATGCGCATCGGTATCGGCCCCGAACTGGCCTGGAACAATTTCATGTTCGACAACAACCAACGGCTCATCGAGAATCAGAATCCGATAACGAATCGGAGTGAATCTATTTTGGTGAATGAAACCCGCAACCTGAAACGCAGCAAACTGACCACGCTCCAGGGCAACATTCCGCTGCTGCTGATGTTCGGCCCTTCTGACGGCGTCACCTTCGGCATTGGTGCCTACGCAGGTATCCGGCTCGACAGCTACACCAAAGTGAAACCCAGCGGTGGCGAAACAAGCCGCGACCACGGTGCCTATAATACCACCTCGCTCCGGTGGGGCCTTACCGCCGAAGCCGCCTGGAACGAAAGCACCGGTCTATTTGTCCGCTACGAACCATCGACAACGCTTTTCAAAGCTGGTCAGGGGCCAAATGTGAACATCTGGTCGGTGGGAATTCGGTTGTAGAAAGCTGAACACACATTAACCAAACAGCGCGGGGCAATGACATTTAATCCGTTATTGCCCCGCGCTGTTTGCTGGTGTTGCTACCCCTACCGCTGCAAAATCACTTTGGCCGTTTTAACGCCCACCGCCGTTTGCAGCCGCACCACATACAAACCACTGGCCTGTTGGCTCAAATCGAGCGTTTCGTCCTGCGCCTTGCCCGTGCCGACAACCGCCCGCGAGTGCAACGATTGCCCCGTTAGGTTCACCACCGACAGCGTGGCCCCTTGGCCTTCGTTCAGCGTGAAGCGGGCCACCACGTTGCCCGATGTGGGGTTTGGACTAACCCACAATCCCTCGGCGGTTTCCTCTGTGCTGGTCGCCATCCGGTAGCCCGCGCAACTGCTGGTGTAGCCGATGCTGGCTTCGTTGTTGCCCGACTGCCGGGCGTAGAACGTAAAGGTGGTGTTGTTGCGCTGCCAGGTCGGAATCACCAATGGATTGGTACTCCACGCCTGCAAACCGGGAGCCTGATACTCAACGGGATTGCCGTTTAAGCCCGTCATGGTTAGGGTGACCACGCCATTGCCACAGTTGAAGGCGGCTCCGGTGATGGCTAAACCTGTTGTAACACAACCTGATACATTGATACTGACACTGCCTGTTTGATTGCTACAGCCGGCTTTGCTGGCTGTTACCGAGTAGGTAGTCGTCCCGTTACTGCCGGGGCCGGTGATGCCGGGCGAGGGGCCGCTGTAGGTCTGCCCGTTGCCGCTCCAGGCCAAACTCACGCCCCCACAATCGTTGCCCGAACAGTTGGCATTGAGCGTTAAAGGCGCGTTGCACCCCGGATTGGCGTTGCTAACGGTAGGGGCTATACTAAAGCAAGCTGGTGGCGGTGTGCTACCACTGCCAATGCAGAGCCGGTCGTAGGTGAAATTACCGTCTCCGCTACCCTGAAGGCGGATGGTGTTGTTGCCCGCGATGAGGGTAATGGTGGTGGTGGCATCGGCGTTGGGCATCCAGGATGCCGTGCCGGGCCGGTAGAGGGGCACGGACGTACCATTGACGACCAGCATGATGTCGGCCTGCGAATCGCCCGACGCATAGTGAATGGAGAAGTTGGTGCTGCCTGCGGTGGGCACGTTGAAGGAGTATTCCATAAACTCGGAGCTATTGCCGAAACCACCGACGGTTGCGCCATTGGGGGTGCGGTTGCCCCCGCTATTCTCGTTGCCGTTTTTGCAGGTTTGGCCGGAGGTGGGCGGGGTGCCTGGGTCAGTGGTTGGTAATTCTAATGATTGAGTTAGAATAAAATTACCCTGCCCGTTCTTGATGAATGCCCGGTACTCTCCGGCAGGCAATATCGTTTTGCCATTAACGACCTGTGGCGACGATACATTACCCTGAATGACTTCTCTGGTGGTTGCCACAGGAGCATAGGCATCCAATAGGTCGCTACTGACCACCCAACGATAGTCTGAAAAACCGGCTGGGGCCGATACCGTCCCATCCGATTGGACGGTTAGAAGACGCGGCTCCGTACCAATTGATTGGGGTGTAACAGGGGCTACACTGCTGTTGATGTGGTTTTTTATGATGGGAACCCATCGGGAAGCTACGATGCTTGACCCCGCTGTGTTGAAATGAACAGGCTCATCTCCAATTGGTTGCCCGGCCTGATTAAATACTTGTGGGCGACGATACGTATTGTCTAAATTGTCGGTGAATGGCCCTTGTACCACATCGGCAACACCTAACTGAGTGAGCCTGGCCATCTCTTGCCCTTCCTGAACCTGAGCCGCTGTTCTGGCCGAACGGTTTCCGTTGGCGGTTACGGTGATGTAGGATGTCTGAGCAATTATCTAGGGTGCCCGACCATTGTTACGGGACGTTTCGATCACGCCCTTGAGCTTATTAACGTAGTCAGTAGGACCTTGGTCTGCACGGATAGCGCGTAATTCCAAACCACTGCCATCGCTATAAGGAGGGGATAGAATTATAGGAGATCCAGTACGGCTTATTAGCGGTCTCGGTTCCCACTCTGACTGTTCAGGGGGTGAACCCTGAGTACGTAATATGATGGCTTTGGTATCGGTCTCCCCCTGCATCCAGAGTATGGACCGAAAGCCATAGGTTGCCCGGACAATGTCTAATAAATCTTTGAAGCAGTAGAAAGGAGCACCCGCCCCGTACCGTGCATTTCCGGGAGCCGATGATTGCGCGTCACGGTTGGTGGAAGTTACCCAGTTGGTGATGGTTGTACCCCCGAAGGCAGCATTAAAAAAGGCGACGGGTGCCTGACACTGTTGAGCCAATTGCGCCCCCACCGAGGCCCAATACCACAGATCAGGCCCTAACGGCCCAATAACACGGCGACCGGGAAATACAGGCGATTGATCCTCCTGGGTTGATTTCATAGACCCAATACGAATGTATTGATTGGGCATTTGCTCAGGAATAGTGCGCTGGTTCTCCGGGATTAAATCGGGTGAAACCCGGACGGCATCCATGTATTGAGTACCATCGGCTACGCCAAAACCTCCCTGAGCGTTCGATTGTCCGGCAATCACAAATACTTCACCTACACCAACTTTTATGGTTCGGGTAACTTGTTGAGAACTGTTGTTTGCCGGCGAAAGATAGACGTTGCTGATGGTCAACTGATACCAGCCTTTGTCAACGATCTGCTCACCACTCACCGTGGTTCCGTTGGTCGTCACGTAAACGTTGATGGGTGAAGTACCCAGCGGGTTACCCGTTACCAAATCCAACTGTTGGAGTTCGGCCTGAGCAAAGCCGAAATAGTTACCACTGTAGCCTTGTAAGCCTTTGACTAATTCTGCGTGGATGGTAATCTTGGCCTTACCGTCCGTTCCTTGCTGATAGACAGCCCCGGCAATCGGATTGCTGATGGTGATATACGGATTTGCCGGGCGAGCGAGAACCACCGTACGTATTGCAAGGACACAAAGGGGTAGCGCGAGCCAAAACAGGCTCGAAAAAATAGTTCTGAACATGATGAAAATGAATTAGAGGTAAATAGAAAAGAGCAAAGCGGTAGCTATGTATGCCATTTGGGGACATACCGACGAAGAGCAGAAAAACGAAGGGGACATCTTAGCCGCCAAGCGGTTAAAACGAGGGGTGCTTTACACGCACGGGGAATTTGACGAGTAACTTGGGGCCATAAATGATGAATTAAAAGAGAACACTAAAGGCAAAGCGGTGGCTACGTAAGCCCAGGATGGGCATTACTAATCGGCACAGAAAGAATACAGGATTCGTTTACGGACACTCGTAAATATAGTCTGTCACACCAACGCCATTATAATCATCCTCGATGAGCCAACCCCGGTAAAGGGGTTTCCCATGAGCGATGCGCCGAATAACCCGTCCGTACTGATCGAACGTATAGAGGTAGGCTTTTTGATAAACCAAGCCATCCGGGAACTGACTGGAAGCCTTCGTTTCCCAATGCTCCGTCAAGGGCAGATTGCGACTTGGATTTCCCTCAAATTGACGGAAAGGCCGGATGTTGGTTCGGTTGAGGTCGTACCGATAGGTAATCAGCAGGTAATCAGTTGGAAACCAGCGGCCATTGCTGAACTGCCACAAAGGATGCTGTATTTTCTGCGCACAATTCCCATTCTCGTAGCGGCAACTATCGCCGGCGGGACGATTTAATGATAGCCCACCGTTAGTATATTGTCCCTGCTGATTATACCGATTACCGGATACTCCAATACCAATAGCACCGGAAAGAAAGCCATTGGGGTAAAGGAACATCGAATCTCTAAATGCACGAGTTGCATTAGAAATGACCGATTTTATTTCTTTATAAGTCAATATTCGATCAGGGAGGTATTTGTACTGATCCAAAAAATAACTTCCATCTGGCAATCTCGAATCAGTCTCCAGTATTCTTCCTTGCTGGTCATACTTATACGTTGTCTTGCTTATCAGAGAAATGTTGGTTATTCTCCCATCACTTAGGACAGTAGTTTCCTCGTCGTACTTAGGCCCACTTTCACGGTCTTGGGTAGTGGTTTTATAGACCGTTGCAATAATACGGCAATCAGCCGGGGATTTGGGTATTACCGGCTCCACTGGCTTCTTGCAGCTTAGGCCAATCCCCAACACCAGCAACACTCCATAACTCAATAGCTGTTTCATAACGTGCTTCGTTTTAACCCCTGCCTTCGTCCTGTCGCTACACCTTTAGAATAGACCAACAACAGAACAAAGGTAAGCGGCTGCCTACTCGCTGTCAATCCCCCCTACGGGTGATTTAGGGGGGATATTTTGGTAAGTCAAGCCGTCGATATAAAAAGCCATAACACGCAACAATTGCCGGAACGCAACTCGCCCATCAAGGGCCGGGTCAACGGGATACGGCCATTTTTTGAGCAGATGCCTGCGGTGGCTCTTGATGGTTTCTTCACAAACAAACAGCCGTTGGGCAATGGCCTGTCGGCTCAGGCCGTCGATACTCAGTTGGAGCACCTCGCGTTCACGGTCAGTTAAACCGTTCCAAAATGTCACTATTTCGATGGGGGGGGGAACTTTGTAAATTTGCGGCCACGTGTGTGAAGTATATAGTTGCTACTAAATCTGTCGGCAATATATGGAATCATCTTGTCAATAGCATAGCTTGTTTGTGTGAATGGTAAATAAATAGTTAGCCCTATTATGGTTTATTAGATAAGGCTCTGATTCCGTGAAAATTGACTTTCAAACCCGTTTTTTTGCTGTTCGTGCAACCTTTCGTTCCCCGCCTGCATCTTTCCTTTGAACCTTACTCCTTGTGTTAGCCCACTGCTTATTGTTGCAGTTCCCCGCCGGGACTGCTAACCACTCCCTGACAAAATCCGCTTATCCACCCAATCAGACCGCTTGTGTAAGAAAAGGTACTATGCGAAACCCACTACTTACCTTTGCCTAGTACTCTCGCTTGAACAGCGCAACAACAAAAACAGAAAGTCGTCATGAAATCCGTTACTCTATCTATCCTCCTCCTTCTGCTCAGTGCCTGTCTCGTGGCTTTTGCTCAAACACCCCAAAAAAGTATAATCAGCGGGCAGGTGAAAACCACTGCCGGGCAACCCCTCGAATTTGCCACCGTGCTACTGGTGAAAGCCGCCGACTCCACTGCCCTCGTGAAGGGGGCCATCAGCAATGCCACGGGAGCCTATGCCTTTGAAAATGTGGCTCCCGGCCAGTACCGGGTGGGAGCGCAACAGGTAGGATACGCCAAAACGTATAGTCCACCGTTCGTGGTCGAAGTTGGTCAATTGGGGGTTGTCGCACCGGCTTTGACCATTGCCGAAGAGACTAAAAACCTGAACGAAGTGAAAGTGGTGGCTAAAAAACCCTTTATCGAACAGCAGGTTGACCGCACCGTGATAAACGTGGAAAACAGCATTGTGGCCAGCGGTAACACGGCCCTCGAAGTGCTCGAAAAGGCCCCCGGCATCACCATCGACCGCCAGAACGACCAGATCCAATTGAAAGGCAAATCGGGCGTGATTGTGATGATCGACGGAAAACAGACCTATCTGTCGGTGCAGGAGGTGTCGAACCTGCTGAAAAACACCCCCAGCGACAACTTCGAGAAAATCGAGATTATCACCAATCCCGGTTCCAAATACGACGCATCGGGCAACTCCGGCATCATCAACATCAAGATGAAGCGCAACCGCGACGGCGGACCGAAAAA
>Ga0105048_10012663_pt1 | contig 13211 bp, 11 predicted proteins | sample MAT05_FD_78382 | JGI IMG/M metagenome (GOLD analysis project Ga0105048, IMG submission 78382) | Freshwater microbial communities from Lake Fryxell liftoff mats and glacier meltwater in Antarctica - MAT-05 | ecosystem: Environmental > Aquatic > Freshwater > Ice > Liftoff microbial mat | place...
ATCCTTGTCGGCTCATTCGGTTGGTTCTTCATGTGGTTCCTGCTGTTCGTGAAGCAATTGCCTGTCATGGCCATCGCCGAGCTCAAGGAAATCGTCGCGCCGCGCGTGAAGCACGGCAATGGCGGAGGGCACCACTGATGCAAGGTGTCGTCGGAGCATTCCATGAGATCGATACCACGGTTGCGGCTATCGAAGATCTCAAAAAGAAGAAACTCGGCGATGTGACCGTCTACTCGCCGACGATTCGCCATGAACTCGAGCATGCGATAGATGGGCCGCAAAGCGTCGTTCGCCGGTTCACCCTCATTGGCGGCCTCCTCGGCGTCAGCTTCGGCTATTGGGTGGCCATCTGGTCGTCCAACTACTGGCCCTTGGTAACCGGTGGTAAGGCGATCGCGTCTTGGATCCCATACACGATCATCGGTTTTGAAATGATGGTGCTCGTCGGTGCACTCTCCACCGTCGCCGGCATGTTCATCAATTCGCGCATTCCGCGCCTCAGCACCACGTCGGGATACGACGCCCGGTTCTCGGGTGGGTACTTCGGTGTTTTCATTGCTTGCGACGCGAACAGGGCGGAGCAAGCCGAAGAACTGCTGCGCCACCACGGTGCAACGGAGGTGCGACGTGAAGCCTGAGCCTACGTACTTCATGACTGCTATTGTCGCGCGCTCCGCGCGTCTTTCGGGCGCCGTCGCGCTCCCCTTTGTCTTTGGGGCGTGCACGTGGTTCACCGACTTCAAGAATCAGCCCCGCATCGAGCCGTGGGAGCCGCTGTCGCAGAACGACGCCGACTCCCTCATACCTCCGCGTGGCAACCCGCAGTTCAGCGTGCCGGCGCAGGGAACCGTAGTTGCCGGGTATCAGATCTCGTACGCCCCCCTGCCGGCAGTAATCGATTCGTTCTCCCCCATCCCGAACCCGCATCCGGTCACGGAAGCGTCGCTTGCCAACGGTAAGTTGAACTATCAGATCAACTGTGCGGTTTGCCACGGTGCCTCGGGCAATGCCAAGGGTGGCTTGGTGAAGGTGAATCCCAATTACGGCTTCGCGCCCAGTCTGCTCGCAGAGTCGGCGCTTGGGCGCACCGATGGGTACATCTACGGCATGCTGCGAAACGGCCGTGGGCTCATGGGTAGCTACAATCGCATCGAAGAAGCCGACCGTTGGGACGTGATCAACTACGTCCGTGCGCTGCAGGGTAAGACGACGCTCGTGGCCGATACGTTGCTGGCCGGTTACCCGGGTCAGAACGGCACCACGGTGCCGGGACCGACGCTCACCGCACCGAACGTTCCTTCGCGCTACCTGCGTCCTACGCAGCTGCCGACGCCCGGATCCTCGGGCATCAATTCGGCCACCTTCAAGGGCAACAACGACAACGACACCATGCGCAAGCTGCATGGCGCTCCGCACTCGGAAAAGCCTGCTGCGGGTGAGACGTCCAAGGCCGGTACACCGGCCGCGAGCCAGGAGAAGCACTAGTGAGCCAGCATTACCACTACCCGGCGCGCGCAGAGTTTGCGAAGCGTCTGGCCGCCAAGTCGGTTCCGGGCGGAATCAGGATGGCCGCGCTCGGCGCGGCCGTGGTCGGCATCGCGGTGTTCGTCTTCGGACTGTTCAGCAACGCGGATCGCGCGTGGCAGGCACTGCACTTCAACTGGCTGTTCTTCGCCACGATCTCGTCGGCCGGTGTCGCGTTTGCCGCGGTGCAGCGCATTGTGACGGCGCGCTGGTCACGGCCGGTGGTCCGCTTCGCGGAAGGCTACGTCGCCTTCCTGCCGGTCGCGTTCGTGATCCTGCTGCTCATCCTGTTCCCGGGACGCGAGCACATATTCACGTGGGCTGGTCGCGAAACGATCTCTATCGCTGAGAAGGCGCGTTATCTGCAGCCCGGCTGGTTCGTGATGCGCGGTATTTTCTTCTTCGGCGCCATGATGGTGCTGCAGTTGATGTTCGTGTACCACTCCATCCGCATGGATGTCGCCGTCCTTCCTGAGTACGGCGCCAAGTGGGCGGCAGGGCTTCGCGCCAAGATGCGCGCGGGCTTCGGCGACGAACGTCGCGAATTGCACACGCAGCATTCGCTGCAGGGAAAGCTGGGCGTCGCGGTATGTATCGCCTTCGTTGTGGGCTGGTGCTTCATGGCCTGGGATTACTCCATGACGATCTCGCTGCACTTCCAGCAGACGATGTACGCCTGGATCGTATTCATGGGCGCGTGGCTCAACATGATCATGTCGTTGTCGCTCCTCACCATGTGGTGGCGCAAGCATCTGCAGGCTGATGACATCGTGACCATGAATCATTTCTGGGATCTTGGTAAGCTCTGCTTCGCCTTCACCGCGTTTTTCGGCTACATCAGCTTCAGCCAGTACCTGGTGATCTGGTACGGCAACTTGCCGGAAGAAACGCACTTCTATCGGCTGCGCTTGTCGGGCGTATGGAAGAATGTCACGCTGATGGTGCCGATCCTGGTGTTCATTCTGCCGTTCTTCGGTCTGATCTCGAAGGCCGCCAAGGTGTACTTGCCCACGTTCGTGCTTTTCGCGGTGTGCAGCCTCCTCGGCATCTATCTCCACCGCTACATCGAGATCTATCCGTCCATCTACGGCGAGGCCACCAGCCTTCCGTTCGGACTCCAGGAAATCGGCACCACGATCGGTTTCCTCGGCATGTGGGTGTTCAGCTACTTCTCGTTCATGGATGCATTCCCCGTCATGCGCGTGTTCATGATGACGACGGCTGCCAAGGACGAAGTGCAGGTCCCGGTCGACGCTCGTACCATGGAGACGCTCCCCGCGCACGAGTAGACGTCGCGCAGCGGTTCGGCGGAACGGTTCGAACGAAGCGGGTGAGCATCGTCCGGTGCTCACCCGCTTTCGGGTTTCTTGCGTGAGAGATTGGTTCGGAACGGAGAACTGATTATTCTTCGGTGTTGGGACTTTTGGGGCGTTAGCTCAGCTGGGAGAGCGCGCGCTTTGCAAGCGTGAGGTCATCGGTTCGATCCCGATACGCTCCACTCAAGATGTCCGATCGCAGTACAACGAAGAGGGGATCGCCAATCCTGGCGGTCCCCTCTTTGCTATCCCTGTGTCGCGCGTTCGCCGGATGACCTAGTAGATCGCGCCCGTACTGGATGACAATACTCCGGTCGTCACGCTGAGCACGTAAGGCGCCGACGCGGCCGTCGTCCATGTCGTCAAATTGAACTGCGTGCCGACGTGAACGCGCACCGTCGTCACTGGTGAGAAGCTGAGTGGGGTATTGGCCGTGCATACACGGGTCACGCTGTTCGTGACGCTCAGAAGGTATGCACCGTTGCCGGCGCCGAACACCGTGGCCGCGCCGTTCGGCAGCACGCCCACCGCCGACTTTTCGTCTACGCCGATGCCTCGTGGCGCAGCGGCGCGCCCATCCTGCTGCAGCCGTGCCAGGAAGGTCACCAGTCGACCCATGCGATCGCGCACGGCGAAGTGCGAATCGGTGATCAGGTTCTGCAGCACCGGCACGGTAAAGAGCGCGTTGGTAATCGTAACCGACGCGTCGTACGGATTCGCGAGGACGACCGCCGACGTGGACGACGCATTGAACGCCGCATACACGAACGGACTCAATACGGCGAGGCCGGCGCTCGTGCCGCCGATCGGATAGCCCGCGGCGACGCGCGCATTCACGGCGGTCTGCAGCGCCGTGCCCGTCCACAGATTCACATAGGTGGATTGATCACCGCCGGCGATGAATACCACCTCCGCCCGTGCGATCGCGTTCTTCACGTAGTCGCTGTTGGCGCCGTTGACGGTCGATATCACGATACTCGTCACCGAGTTCGCGCCGAGATTCATGAGAAAACTATTGTAGCCGTTCGTACCGCTCGTGCGGAGCACGACCACGTCGCCGAATGCGCCGACGCTGCGTGCTCCGCCCTGGGTCAGCAGCCACTGCATGCCGGCGTCGCTGTCCGTGCCGCCACCGGCGAGGAGAGCGCCGCCAGCTGGCGTGGTCTGCGCATCCGTCGTGCTCCCGGACACGAAGGCGGTGTAGCCGGGATCGACCTGCACGCCGACGTCCACCGGTGCCGTGGGAGAGTTCGATCGGTTGCTGCACGCGGCCAGCGCGAAGGAAAGCAGAAGGGCGGAGGACGCACGGTTGGTCATGAAAAACGCGGCAGAGGGCGGCATACGCACGATCGTGGAGAAGGAGCTAATATACGAGAGTTCCCGCGTCGTACGACGGTTGTGCGGCGTTCCTCGATCTTCTCGACTGACCGCGACGATGATTTGGCTCTTTATTGCGGCGTTCGTCTTTGGGGCCGGCCTCTTGGCCATGAGCACCTTCGGCGGAGGCGATGGGGACGGCGATCTGACCCATGGTGCCGTACACGACGTCGGACTGCTGGCCGTCTTTTCGCTGCGCAATCTGACGTGGGCCAGTCTCGCCTTCGGAGGGATTGGCGTGCTCGCGGTGCTTACCCAGCGCTCCGTCGCCACGACGCTGACCGCATCGATCAGCGCTGGCGTCGTGACGCTGATCGGTGTGCACACGATCTTTCGCATGCTCCAGCGAAGCGAGGCGGGCGATCTACCGTCCGACGCGCAAGTCTTCGGCGTCGATGCTCAGCTCGTGCTTCCGTTCAACGTGGATGGCCTCGGGCTCATCGCGTTCCGCGCCAACGGACAGCTGCGCGAACTGCCCGCTCGGCGCGCCCTCGAAGTCGCGGCGCTCGACAGCAGCCACTTCGCGACCTGTCGGGTCGAAGGCATCGAAAATGGCATCGCGATCGTGCTCCCCTCGTCGCACTGACCATCGTGCACCTCGATCCCGATCACTGACCATTGGAGTACACACATGGATGAGTTCTTGAAGAACGGTTTCGGCACGGCGCTCTTCTCTCTGGGCGGCGTGGTGTTCCTGCTGTTCCTGGTGTTCTTGTTGATCTTCACCACCAAACAGCTGCTCATCATCGTGCCGCCGAACATGGTGGCAGTGATCACCGGACGGAAGCGTATGTTGTCCGACGGCACCTCCGTTGGCTATCGCGTCGTGCGAGGCGGGCGGACCTTCCTCATCCCCGTGCTCGAGCGCGCGCAATGGATGCAGCTCAACACTATTCCACTCACGATCAGCGTGCGTAACGCGATTGCGCGAGGGGGCATCCCGATCGACGTGCAGGCGGTGGCGAACGTCAAGATTGCCTCGATGCCGGAAGAGGTATTCAACAACGCCGTCGAACGTATCCTCGGCAGCGAAAAGCAGGTCGCCGATCTCGCGCAGGAGACCCTTGCCGCGAACTTGCGCGGCGTGCTGTCCACGCTCACGCCTGAAGAAGCCAACGAAGATCGTGTGAAGTTCGAAGCCGAGCTCATGAAGGAGGTCACCCGGGATCTCCAGAAGCTCGGTCTCCAACTCGACATGCTCAAGATTCAGAACATCAGCGACGATGCCGGCTATCTGCGCGCGTACGGACGCATTCGTACCGCAGAGGTGCTGCGTGACGCGCAGATCGCCGAAGCGCGAACGAAGGCGGAAACGGAACGGGAGCAGGCGATCTCGACCCAAGGGGCTGATGTCGCTCGCGCACAGGCACAGATGATGGTTGCCGCCGCACAGAACGAATTGCGTGTGAAGCAGGCCGATCTCGATCGCGCCGCTCTCATCGCCGAGCGCACCGCACGCGCGGCCGCCGACGAGGCGCAGGCTCGTGCCGAGAAGGCCGTTGAGGAGGCACGCGTCGAAGTCGCGCGCGTGCGTTTGCAGGTAGAGGTGGTCGAGCCCGCCCGGGCGCGTGCCGAGGCCGCACGTGCTGACGCCGAGGCGGCTGCCGCGCCGATCATCGCACAGGGTGAGGCGCAGGCCAAGGCCCTGCGCGCGGTGCAGGAACAGATCATGGCGGCTGGCGACAGGGGGCTCTCCCTGCTGTATCTCCAGCAGCTGCCCGACATGATCGATCGACTTGCGGCGGCGGCCGCGGACATCAAGATCGACCGACTCGTCGTGATGGACAGCGGCGACGGGCAAGGGGCTGCTAACGCGACGCAGCAAAAGCTGGGCGTCATGACGCGCCTCCTGGAAGCGGCCGCCGCGCAGTACGGCGTCGAGCCGGATGCCTTGGTTCAGGGCCTCGCAAGCCGACTCGGTAGTGCCTCGTCAGACAGCGCCGCAAACGGCACTGCCGCGCCCGAGATCCTTCCGCCAGCGAAGCCGAACAGCCCGAAGTAGGACGTCGCGAGGAGGCGCTGGGACTAAGCCCCCAACGCCTCCGGCCGTCGAACGCGCCACGAACGCACGTCCATGATCGGCCCGCGTGCGCGCGACGTGAGAAGCGAAGCGAATTCGAACGCCGGCAGTGCGTCGCCGAAGTGACGTCCCTGCTGCGAAAAGCACTGCAGCCGTGCGAGGCGTTGGGATTGCTCGCTGCTCTCGACGCCCTCCGCCACCACATCGAGGCCCAGGCCGCGCGCCAGCCGCACCATCGATGACACGATGGCCTGGTCGCGCTGATCCAGGAGCAGCTGCGAAACGAACCGGCGGTCGATCTTGATGCCGTCCACCGGCGCCTCCCGCAAGAACGTGAGCGATGCATGGCCGACGCCGAAGTCGTCGACGACCAGTCGAAGTCCAAGGCCTTTCAGTGCGCGGAGCGTCTCCATGATCCTGTCACCGTCGACCATGGTGCTGTTCTCCGTGATCTCGAGCGTGAGCGCGTCAGGCGGACATCCAGTCTCGTCGAGAATCGTCGCCACGCGCCGCTCGAATCCATGCTCGCGCAGCTGGACCGCCGACAGATTCACCGAGACGCACAGCGCTACCGCACTGTGATCGCGCCGCCACGCGACGATGGATGCGCATGCCTGTCGTAGCACCTGCTCCCCGATCGGAACGATCAATCCCGTATCCTCAGCCAGCGCCATGAAGCTGGAGGGTGAGAGAAGGCCGCGTTCCGGGTCGCGCCAGCGAAGCAGCGCTTCCGCCGCCACGATCCGATCGGCCACGACGTCGAGAATCGGCTGGTAGAACACCTCGAATTCACCTTGCGCCACCGCCGCACGAAGACGCGACTCGCGTCGATGCGACACGGAGTCCGCCACCTCCAACGACCCGGCGTTACTACTTCCGATCGCCGCCACTCCCGCCATGGGCGTGAGCAGACGTTCGCGCCGTCGTTCGTGCTTCTCGCGGTACATATCCGCGTCGGCGGCGTCCAGCAGGTCCTGCGCGGAGGCGCCATCGAGCGGTGACATGGCGCTGCCGATGCTTGCCCCGACAAGCAGCGCCTCATCGCCGGTGAGCGCGACGGCCTCGCGCAGCGACTCGAGTATGGTGTCCTTGACGAACGACACGTCACGTCGGCTTGTGACATCGGGGAGCAGGATCACGAACTCGTCGCCGCCCAAACGTCCGACCGAATCGGAACGCCGCACGCAGGCCTGGAGGCGTGCCGAGACGGCCTTGAGCAAGGCATCGCCTCGGGCATGTCCCTTCGTGTCATTGATCGCCTTGAATCCGTCGAGATCAACGAATAAGAGTCCCGTCTTTCGGTTATAACGCGAACCGAAGGCGAGCGCACGATCGAGCTGGTCGAGAAAGAGCTCGCGGTTCGCGAGACCGGTGAGCGGATCGTGGGTCGCCCGATGGGCGGCGTCCACGCGTGCGGCCTCGAGGGTGGCCAGCCGGCGTTGCCGTTCGATTGCGAAGCCGAGCATACGAGCGAGCGCGTTGCAGGGGAGGTCGCCCTTGGCCAGACACTCCTGCGCGCCGGCACGGAGCGCCCGGATGGCCGTCGCATCGTCGAGCTCGCGCGAGTACACCACCACGGGCACCGTCGGCGCCGCGCCGCGAACACCGGCCAACGTCGCGATGCCGCTCGAGTCGTGCACGGCAAGCTCGACCACCACGGCGTCGAAGGCCGTCTCCATCAACTCGCGGATCGCGTGCGCCAGCGAGTGCGCTTGTACGATGTGCACGCGGTCGCCGAGTCGCTGCCGAAGGCCGCTCTCGGAACGGCCGGCCTCCTGCTCGTCGCTGTCGATCAGCAAAACGCGCAGAACACCGTCGGCGATTACCCTTGTCTGATGATCCATCAGTGATCCCTCGCAGAGTTTGGGTCAGGGAACTCGGTAGCTGGGCGCCCGTTCATCACAACGATATCGGCGTTCGCAGCATTTGCCAGTAGGGGAAACACTTGTGACCTGCCTGGTGCCCCCACGGATCGTTTCGTCTCACTTCCTCTCCAGTCACCTGTTCATGACGACCGCGACCGCTCTACCACTCGAGGCCGGCACTGAAGCCCCCGAGTTCAACTTGCGCACCACGTCAGGCGAGTTCGTTACACTCTCCAGCTTCCGGGGGAAGAAGAACGTGCTGCTCGCGTTCTTTCCGTTGGCGTTCACAGGCGTGTGTACCAGCGAATTATGTGCCTTCAGCGCCGACTTCGACGAGTTTTCTTCGTTTGACGTCGAAGTCCTTCCCATATCGGTAGATGCGAGCCCTTCCCTCAAGGAGTTTCGAACCAAGTACGACATGAAGGTCGAGCTGTTGTCTGACTCCAGGCGCGAGGCGTCGGCTGCCTTTGGCGTGTTGCACCCGCAGGCGTTCTTCGCGAATCGCGCCTACTTCTTGATCGATAAGACGGGGATGATCCGGTGGTCGTACGTCGAGCCGACCATAGACACCAAGCGCGACAACGCGGAGATTCTCGACGCTATCCGCGCCCTTTCCGTCTAGTCACGCTGCGGGTTGTCGGTGCACTTTGCTGTAGGCAGAACGGCACCCACGAGGTGCCGTTGCCGTTCGGTCAGCTTGTCCGATCGCCGCCAGCGACCTACGTTTCAGCGGTGATCTTTCTTCCCACCTTGCCCTAATGGATGCCGTGGCGATGCCGACCCTCCCTGAGGTGCTTGGCCTGCTGGCGCGCGCCCCCGACGTCACCCAAGGCGTGACGTCGGTGTTCGATCGGCTTGGCCCATCGTTTGAGGCCGCCCGCTTGGCGCTCGAGTTTGCCGATGGCGCGAGGGTACCCCTCGTCTGGCGCGACCCGGCCAGCGTCGGCGCCTCGCTCCCGACCACCCCTGGGCAGTTTCCTGTCGCCGCCGTCACCGGCGTGCTGGCGACGCTGGTCGTGCACCGCGAGCAGCCATTCAGTCCCACCGACCTTCAGCAACTGGCTGCCGTCGCCGACGGCTTCGCGATCGCTCTCGCCCGTGATGCCCAGCTCGAGGATCTCCAGCGCGAACTTACGGCCAGGGTCCAGGAAGTCGCCCATCAGCGCGCCTTCATGGAGTGTGTCGTTGATTCGCTTCCCGACGGCCTGCACGTGGTGGACCGTGACTACCGCATCCACGCGTGGAACCACAAGCGTGAGACCGGACTGCAGGGTGTCGCCCGTACCGACGCGATCGGACGCACAATTTTCGACATCCTGCATCGCCAGCCCGCCGCGTTGCTGAAACGGGAGTTCGACGAGGTCTTCGCCTCCGGACGACTCCAGCAGTTTCAGATGGAGAGCCATGCCTTCGGAGAACCCCGCTCGTTTCGGATTTCCAAGATCCCCATGCGGATGGGCGGCGGGCCCGTCACCCATGTCATCACCATCGGCGAAGACATCACCGACTGGAAAGCCGCGCTCGACCGCACGGCACAGTCCGAGAAGCTGGCGGCGCTCGGTCAATTGGCCGCTGGCGTGATGCACGAGATCAACAACCCGCTGGCCACTATCGCCGCCTGTGCCGAGTCGATGAGCCTGCAGCAGGAGCCCGGTGCGCCGGCCACGCCTCCGACGGAGCTGTTGCGCATCATCGATCTCGAAGTCCAGCGCTGCAAGAAGATCGTCAACGGGCTGCTCGATTTCGCGCGTCCCAAGCCGGCGCACCGCGAACGCTTTGATCTCGACGAGGTCGTGCAGCAGTCGATGTTCCTGCTGCAACATCATCCGCGCTTCAAACGGGTGAAGCTCGTCATGGAGCTGGACGGGAACACGAACGCCACGGTGCATGGCGACGCCGATCAGTTGGTGCAGGTCTTGATTGCGCTCGCGATGAACGCCCTGGACGCAACCCCCGAGGGCGGACGCGTGGTCATTCGCACGTCGTCGACGCGAAGCGACGATGGTCGCTCGCTTGCCTTGCTCGAAGTCGAGGACGAAGGGCCGGGCATTCCGCGCGCGCTGCAGGCCAAGGTGTTCGAGCCCTTTTTTACCACCAAGCCACCGGGGCAGGGCACCGGGCTGGGACTGGCGATCTGCTATGGCATCGTGAACGATCACGGCGGGCAACTGGAACTGGGCTCGCCTGAAGGCACGGGCGCGATGTTTCGCGTCTCGCTGCCGGCGGACGTCGGGCCGTGAGCGCGGCACCCTTTCGCCCCATCGATCCGGCGTCGCCGATCCGCGTGCTGATCGCGGAAGATGAGCCGAACCTCGGGATGATTCTCGAACAGTTCATGAGTGCGCGCGGCTTCGCCGTGACGATCGTGCGCGATGGTCGCGCGGCACTCGAGACCCTGCGTGCGGACAGCTTCGACGTGGCGTTGTTGGACGTCGTCATGCCCGAAGTCGACGGGCTCGAAGTGCTGCGACAAATACGCGAAGAGCCGATGCCGCCGGAGATCATCGTCATCACCGGCAATGGGACGATCGAAACGGCGATCGCCGCGCTGAAACTAGGCGCGTACGATTTCCTGTCGAAGCCGTATCGCATGGCCGAGATCGAGGTCTTGGTGAAGCGCGCGTGGGAGAAGCGCATGCTCGCGCGCGAGAATCTGAATCTCCAGTCGCGTCTTCGTCGAACCACGGCGGATCCCCGGTTTCTCACGCAGTACGCCCCACTCCGTGCGGTCCTCTCGTTGATCGATCGCGTGGCGCCGAGCGCGTCGACCGTGTTGATCACCGGCGAGTCTGGTACCGGTAAGGACGTGGTCGCACGGGTGCTGCATGCGCGCAGTGAGCATCCCGACGGACCGTTCGTGGATCTCAACTGCGCGGCGTTGGCCGAGTCACTGCTGGAGACGGAGCTGTTCGGTGTCGAGAAGGGCGCGTTCCCGGGGGCCGACCAACGCAAGGTCGGACTGATTGAACTGGCCGCCGGCGGTACGTTGTATCTCGACAACGTGGGTGAGCTCGATCTCAAGTTACAGGCGAAGCTGCTTCGCGCCTTGGAGACCGGCAGCTTTTATCGGGTGGGAGGAACGCAGAAGGTGCAAGTCAACGTGCGCGTGATCGCATCGACCACCCGCGATCTCTCGCGGATGGTGCAGTCCGGGACGTTCCGCGATGACTTCCTCCACCGTATCAACACCATTCGTATCGCGTTGCCCGGCCTTCGTGAGCGCACCGTGGACGTGCCGCTGCTCGCGGCACATTTCTTGTCGTTCTTCGGTGAGCAGTCCGGAAAGCGTACCTTGCAACTCAGCGCCGACGCCACGATGGTACTGGAACGGTATCGGTGGCCGGGTAACGTGCGTGAACTGCGAAACGTGATGGAGCGCGCCGCCCTGCTGGCCACCGATGGCATCGTCGGCGCCGCCGATCTGCCACTGGGGGTCGACGTTGGTGGTGCCGCCCGGCCCACGCCGGTGGCGCCGATGGAATCGCTCCGCGAGTCGGCGATTCCCTACGAGGCGGCGATGTCGATGGCGGGACGCACGCTCGAGGAGCTCGAACGGCGGCACATCGCTGGCGTACTGGATCAGACGAACTGGCATCAGGGGCGCGCCGCCGACATACTTGGCATCTCGCCGAAAACGCTCTATCGAAAGATTCGCGAGTACGGCTTCACACGCCCGTCCGGCGGAGCCCGTCCATGAAGATTCTCGTCATCGAAGATGATCCGACCGTCGGCGAATTCGTACGACGTGGGCTCGAGGAGCAGCGGTGGCAGGCAGACCTCGTGAACAACGGGCTCGAAGGCGAGCGCATGGCGTTGTCGCAGCCGTACGATCTGGTCATTCTCGACATGCGTCTGCCGGGGCGGAACGGACTCGATGTGTTGCGGACGCTGCGCTCGCGGGGATTCGAGCGACCCGTGCTCGTCCTCACCGCGCAAGACGCGGTCGATGCGAAAGTGGAGACGCTGCGGGCGGGGGCCGACGACTACGTCACCAAGCCGTTCGCGTTCGAAGAGCTGTTGGCGCGCGTCGAGGCCTTGTTGCGCCGGCCGCGCGCGATCGTGTCGCCGCTCTTGAGCGTTGCCGATCTCGCACTCGATCAGGGCACGCGCGACGTGCGTCGTGGCGAGGAATCGATCGAGCTGACGCCGAAGGAGTTCGCCGTCCTCGAGTATCTCATGCGTCACGCCGGACGCGTCATGAGCCGCACGCTCATCACCGAGTATGCCTGGGGCTATCACTTCGATCCGGGCACCAACATCGTCGACGTGGTGATCAATCATCTCCGCAAGAAGATCGATGCCAAATTCGAGAAGAAGCTGATCACCACCGTGCGTGGCGTCGGCTACATGATCCGCGGGTAGCGGAGCGCACGTGGGGTCCATCCGGGTACGACTGACGGCCGCTTACACGGCCGCGTTCATCGGAACGCTCGTGGTCTTTTCGATCGCCTTGCTCGCCGTGCGTCGTGAGATCCTGTTTCGCGAACTCGAATCGCGAGTCCAGGCCGAAGCCGATCAGGTCGTGCGCGCCATCAATCTGGCGCGAAATACCGGTACCGAGCCTGTGGTCGCGCGGAACGATCCGCTCGCTGGCCCCAGTGTGTCGCTGCGCATGGCGGCATTCCTGTCGCTCCTCGAAGGGTACGTACTCGTGCAGGACAGCACGCAGTACGACATCTATGCGTCGCCTGCGGTGCAGCGGCTGTCGTCATCCGACCGCGAGGTCTTCAGCACGGCCGCCCGCCAAGCGACACCGTCACCGGCGGCACGCGTGCTCACCATGCGCGCGGACGAGGTCCTGCTCGCCACACGCGTAGTGCCGCTCAGCGAGAACGCACGCTACCGCATCTACGCAGCGCTCAGCACGTCGGACATCAGTTACACGCCGCGTGAACTGGTGGGTACGATGTTCGTGATCGCGCCCTTCCTGCTCGCCATGTCGATGACGCTCGCGTACCTCATCGCGGGACGTGCGTTTCGCCCCATCGACCGCATCATCGATCAGGTCGAGGCCATCACCGATGGGCGTTCGCTGCATCGTCGGCTCGCGATCGGCGCCGCCGGCGATGAACTGGCCCGGTTGTCCGCCACGCTCAACGCCATGATCGA
>Ga0105048_10012667_pt1 | contig 13209 bp, 9 predicted proteins | sample MAT05_FD_78382 | JGI IMG/M metagenome (GOLD analysis project Ga0105048, IMG submission 78382) | Freshwater microbial communities from Lake Fryxell liftoff mats and glacier meltwater in Antarctica - MAT-05 | ecosystem: Environmental > Aquatic > Freshwater > Ice > Liftoff microbial mat | place...
CGACCTCCAAGACCAGAGGCTTGAACTCGATCTCGTCGTCGGACCAGCGGTGGCGCATGACCGTCGCCCTCCCGCAGAAAGAGATCGGCCGGAATTCGACGACCTTTAGCCGGTTACCGGACCGTTGTTTCTTGAGGGTGGGAACACGTGACGGGCCTCCGCTCGCGTGACGGACCTAGTGGCACCGGAACTGGGCGAACACCGACTTGAGGAAGGGACGTGCGGGGTTGGCGACACCGACGTCGGCTGGGGATCTAGCGCAGGAGCGGCGCGGTCCGCCGCCCGAAGTGAGGTGTTCCCAGACCAGAACTTCCATCCCGACGAGTCGACGAGCCTCGCGAAGGGCCTGGGGGTCCGCAACTCGTTCACCGAACGGACCCGCGGTCGAATCACTTCGTGTCGAGGGCCTGCCTGATGATTTCGTCGATCTCCGAACTCGTCCCATCCTGTTCGAGTTTTCTCAGGTACTGTGACGAGGACAGGCGTTGCTGGTCCTGCCTCTGGTCTTCCTCGGTCAACTGGGCCACGACGTCAGCCCGCAAGACCTCTTTGTCGATGAGTCCCTTGACCCGCTGAAGTTGCTTGATGTCGAGATCGTTCGTAAGTCCCTGATCGGCGCTTGCCAACGCCGCAAGATCCTGCCGCACCTTTGAGATTTCCAGGTTGGCAGCCATGTCTTGCTTCTGCTCCTCGAGTTCTCGGATCCTTTCCTGCAGTTGACGAACGACCACCATGTGGCTGTCGGTGGCTTCGGTCGACTTGCGATGCTGCTCAGCCAGAGTGCCTAGCCTGGTTGTCTGCTTCTTAAGATCCGTGGCAAGCAGACGTAGCTGGCTGACGGCCTTGGCGCGGTCATCGTACTTGATGCCGTTGATGACGATCGGGCCGTCCGCGTCTCCCGCTGCCTTGACGCCCTTTCCGAAGTCGCCAACTGCGCGAGCGATCTTCTGCACCTGCTCCTCCTGGGCTTTCACGCGGCGTAGGGCTTCCTCTCGTGCAACCCGGAAGTCCACTTGCTTCTCCATCCAGACCGAGACCTTCTTCTTCAGGCTCCCGATCGACTCGTCGTAGTAGAAGGCCCAGTTGTTCGTTAACTCCTGGTCGTTCATCTGTGCCCAACTCTGCGAGGCGACACGCCTCGCACCTGGCCAAAACCGCCAAACCGCTGCGCCAGCAACGACCAGCAAGACGAGAGCGACGATCCGAGTCTTGGCGACTGACATTCTGGAATCCTCCGTTGTGCGACTTGGTGAGAGCTGAAGTTCAGGACTCAAAGCTTCCCAATGGAAGCTTCGGCCCTGCTCAACCACGTAACGCCCGTAGCGTCGGTCTCGGTCGAAAACTGAAGGAAGAGTGTCTCTCGGTAGGCCGTAGCGGCACCGCGATGAGTCTGATACTTCTTCAACCCGCTTCGACCGACCCGCTTGTAGTATTGCGCGAGCACCACGTGCGTGTTGCAGAGCCAGAAGGCCGATGCCGCTTTGCCTGACACCCCATCGGCCCCACGCCCGTCGTCGGAGAACCCGAGGGCCTTCTCGTACTCGCGAATCGAGGTGTCCAAGAGTTGCAGTCCTCTGCCGGGTTGCTCAGTGTTTGCCCGGAGCCGAAAAACATCCCCAATCCCTCTCTGTCCTAGAGTTCGATGCGCCACAGTAGACGAAGCAAGTGCCTTTCGATAGAGAGCCATCGCCTTGTCAAATTGAAGAGCGGTGGCGAATTCGTCGGCCTTGGACAGGCTCTCCGTCACTTCTAACTCTTTTGCGGCGCGCTCCGCGGCGATACGCTGTTTCTCGCGAATCTCGGCCTCCTTCGCACGAGCCGAGCCCTGGATGGCCTCTTGGACCCGTCGTTCGATCCCCGGGAGTGCTTCGATCGCATCGGCTGGCAGTGCCTCCATCGGGAGGCTCGCAGACTCAGACCTCAGGGACTCGGCGGCGGCGCCGTCCTGAAGGCTCTTGCTACGCAGCGCCAGCTTACTCACTACATCGCGCCACCGCTGCTCGCCCTTCTCCACCTCTTTGAGTGCACGGTCGATCGCTAGGTTCAGCGAAACTTGAAGAGCTCGGTCAGGCCACTGCTTCGTGAACGCCGCCGCGTCGCGAAGCACCGCCCGGCCGCGCGCATCTGCCTGGATGGCCGAAAGGCCTCGCTGGAGACGCTCCAACGACCGTTCCCGAGTTGTGAGGCGGTCCAGCCGTGCGCTGAGAGGGGCGACCCGTGGGTCCACACCCGGACTGCCTATCGCTCGCAAGGCTTCCTGCGCCTCACGAAGCATTTCTCGATCGAGTGCGCTCTCTACGCGAAGGAGGAGTCCGTCGATGCGAGTTGCCAATCCGGGAGGCTTCCCGAACCAACTGATCGCCTCAGTAGCCTGGGTCGCCAACTCCGCGTCTTTCTGTTCGGTCGCGCGAAGCTCGATGATCTGAAGTGTTGCCTTGGCGAACGGATCCTGTGGCTCCAACTCGACCAAGATTCTTCTCAAGAGCCCAATCTGCTCGAGGATGTTCGCTCGGACTCGGCCGCGAACGAGATCGTCTTGCGGTTGAACCTCTGCGAGCGCACGTTCCTCGCTCTTCAAGCCTCGAACCGTCGTTGCAAGTTGCTGCACATCCGACGCCACCCGAGCACGATTTGCCCAGTCCAACTTCTTCTCGACTTGGACCTGCTGTGCTTGAACTCGGATTCTGAACTCGACCCACTCCTCTGCAACCTGGGTGTCGATGTACTTCAGTGCCGCTCGGTAGTGCCGAAGCGCGGCCAGGAAGTCCTTGTTCCCCTCCGCCGCCTTCGCAGCCGACAGTTCGCTGCTGACGCTGTCGCTGAGCGCAGCCATCGAGCCCACGAGGTCCTTGGGTAGTTCGGGCATCGTGAGCAGGGACTCCGACGCGTCCACCGCTTCCAGGACCTTGGTGATCTCCGCGTTCTCGATTGCTTCCGCCGTTGGATCAAGGTCCCGCATGACTTGTGTGCGCTGCAGATCGCGCGTGATGTCGACCTTCTCGAGAACGGCGACTAGTCGCTGCTCGACCTCCGCGCTCGCCTCTTGCGCCTTGTAGTCCTTGAGGACCTCCCGGCGGCTGACGATTTCTCTTTGGGTGCGGTCGATCCTGTCCTGGGCGGACTTCAGAGCCCGGGCGATTCTCGTGAGTTCGGGGGGACGTGCGACCCCGGAGACCACGGAGCTGTCCTTCATCGCGTCCATGGCAATCTTTGTTTCGTTCCTCAGCGTCTTGATCTCCTTACGAAGATTCCCGTCCAGTTCCTCCAACTCGCGGACCTGCGCTTCGAGACCTGCGATCGTCGATGCGTGGTCCGGCACGACTATCGGACTCGAGGGGTTCCGAGGCTCGGTTCTCGGCGAATCTCCGCCGCACGAGACGGTGGAGAAGAGCAAGACGATCGCGAGGAGCCTCAGTTGCAGTTCCGCCAGTCCACGTTTTGCGTCAGCCATCCCGTACCACTCCTGGCGGTAGCAACCGGACGCCGGCCCCATCCGTAAAGGCACCGCAACCTTGGGATGGTTTCATCGATGAGGAAATCTTACCCTGCCGCACTCAGGTTGTCGCGCCCGGGCGCGTTCCACCAGTGTTCGTCAGCCGTGCACGTTGCAACCAGCGCGTGCTGGGTGCTGGAACGGTCGTTCCGACCGGATCCTTCCCGCCCCGGGGCCGCCGTCGGGCCCCCTCAATCCGCTCTCTGTCTTGCCACTACACCTCTGCCCGCTCCCCCCCCGCTCCGGTCTCTCCGACAACACTGTCTCGGCCTCTGCCCGAGGGTTCCCCATGTTCGCGTGGGCGTAGACGTTCATCCTCATCTCCAACTTCGCGTGCCCGTCGAGCGCCCGGACCGTCCGATGGGTGGACGTGACGCTCTCGGCGGTGGGGACGGTCTCGGGGGCGGCGGGGAACTTGACGCGGGCAAGGGGCGTTCGAGGGGCGCCACAGGACGTGCGGCGGGCGGCGATTCGGGGGGTGGCCCGTGTCCAGAGCCAGATCTTGCCGTCCCCGAGTTCTCCCTGTTTGGTCTGGACCGGTGCCCGCCGAGGTGAGAGGGCCCCGGAGCGGACGCCGGGTGAATGCCTGCCTTGCGGCATGACCCGTACGGCGAGTGCGATCTGCGAGAAGCGGCTGGGGCGGGATGTGGGGGCCCTCAGCCGCCGACGGGGTGCTCCCGCCGCGCGAGGGCCGACTCGCGGATGCGAGGCACTAGGTGGCCTCGAGGGGCCTTGACGGGCAGGGGCGGATCCGACGGGGAGACCGACCGGACGCTCCCCGGGTCGAGCGACCCCGCCCGCCCGCGCGGACCATTGCGTCCCCCCCGGCGGTCGGGGAGGATCCGGCGGTGACCGTCCTCGCCAACGTCCCGCCGATCCTGTCCGACCTCGGCGTCGCCATCCTCGCGGCGGCCTGCCTCGCGTTCGTCGCCCGGGCCCTGAAGCAGCCGCTCCTGCTGGCGTACGTCGCGGCCGGCGTCGTCCTCGGGAGCAACGTCGGCTTCGGCGTCATCACGTCGGCGGAGAGCGTCGACGCGATCTCGAGCCTCGGGTTGATCCTCCTCCTCTACCTCATCGGCCTCGAGATCGACGTCCAGGCCCTGCGCCGCGCCGGGAAGACCGTCCTGCTCGCCGGCGCGCTGCAACTCCCCCTCAACTTGGCGGTCTGCCTCCTCGTGCCGGTCGTCCTGAAGGCGACGGGCCTCGTCGGCCCCCTCGGCACCTACGGGACGCTCTACCTCGCGTTCGGCCTGTCGCTCTCGAGCACCCTCGTCGTCGTGAAGGTCCTGTACGACAAGTTCGAGCTCGACACCCTGCCCGGACGCATCACCCTCGGCGTGCTCGTGCTCCAGGACCTCTGGTCGATCCTGTTCCTCGCCGTGCAGCCGAGCCTCACCGCGCCCGAGGTGGGCCCGCTCCTTCAGGCCCTCGGCTTCGGCGTCGCGCTCGTGTTCGGCGCCTTCGCCGTGGCAAAGTACGTCCTCCCGCCGATCTTCCGCGGCGCGGCGCGTTCGCCGGAGCTCATGGTGCTCGGCGCCATCGCGTGGTGTTTCCTCGTCGCGGGCCTCGCGTCGGCGGCGGGCCTCTCGGCGGAAATGGGGGCCCTGACCGCCGGGCTCTCCATGAGCTGCCTGCCGTACAAGCCCGACATCGTCGCGAAGGTGACGACCGTGCGGGACTTCTTCCTCACGCTCTTCTTCGTCGCGCTCGGGCTCAAGGTCGCGGCGCCCACGTGGGCGCTCACGGGGGCGGCGGTGGGCGTCGCGGCGTTCGTGCTCCTCTCGCGGTTCGTCGTGATGTTCCCGCTGTTGCGGTGGCTGGGAGCCGGCGACCGCGCGGGCCTCGTCGTGTCGATGAACCTGTGGCCGGCCTCCGAGTTCGCGCTGGTCCTCACCGCCATCGGCCTCAAGCTCGGGCACGTCGAGGGCGCGGTGCTCGACGTCGTCCTGTTCACCATGATCCTCTCGGCCGTCGCGGGCACGTACCTGATGGCCGCCAGCCACCCCGTCTACGTCCGCCTCCGCGGCTGGCTCGAACGGCGCGGTTGGGCGCGCGAGTCGGCGGTGGTCGATGGCGGCGGGTCGGCCCACGGAGAGGGCCACCCGATCGTCGTGCTCGGCTTCTACCGGACGGCGAGCGCCCTCCTCCACGAGCTCGAGACCGCGCGGCCCGACCTCCTGTCGAAGGTGCACGTCGTCGACTTCAACCCCGTCGTGCTCGACGAGCTCCGGCGGCGGGGCGTCTCGTGCGCCTACGGCGACCTCGGCAACCCCGACACGCTCCACCACGCCGGGATCGCGGGGGCCCAGGTCGCGCTCAGCTCGATCCCGGACACGCTGCTGAAGGGCACGACCAACCGGCGGATCCTCGGCCACCTGAAGCATCTCTGCCCCGACGCGCGCCACATCGTGACGGCGGAGACCGCGGGCATGGAACAGACGCTGTTCGCCGACGGCGCCTCGGCGGTGCTCGTGCCCTACCGCGCGGCGGCGGCGGCGGCGCTGACCGACGTGCTGGCCCTCCTCGAGGGACGCGAGGCCCCGTCCGCGGCGACGTGGGGCGCCGCACGGAACGAAGTCCTGAAGTGACGACGGGAAGCCCCGCGCCCGGCGCGGCTTGGGGCCTCGCGTCCGGTGCCGGGCCGGCCGCCCGGGCCAGGTCCGGTCGTCCGGAGGCCCCCGACGCGGGCAGGCGTAGCATCGGAGGCCCCGGAGGTCTCCCATGCGCCGTCGCCTCCTGCTCGTGCGCCTCGTGCTCCCGGTCGCGTCCTGCCTGGCGCTGGCGAGCGCCCCCGCGGCCCGCGCCGACGCGCCGCTCCCGCCGCCCGCCCCGCACACCGCACGGTCGCCCTCCAAGGCGGTGGAGGCCGAGTCGGACCCGGTGACCGGCTTGACGACCGTCTTCCGCGTCGTCGGCGGGACGCGGGAGAAGGCCTGGTCGATGCCCGGTTGGTACCGCGCGCTCCACGTCGCCGACGACGGCGAGCATCTCGTCCTCGGGTTCGACGGCTTGAATCTGCTGCCGCGCAACGCGCCCGACACGCTCGTGGTCCTGCGGTTCGTCCGCCGCGGCGAGGTCGTCGCCGTGCGGACCGTCCGCGACGTGGTGCGCGACCGCGCGCTGCTCCGTCCCATCGCGTCGCACCTCCTCTGGCGGAACGGCGAGGGCTTCGACGCGGAGGGTCGCTTCGTGGTCGAGACGACGGACGGCGCACGGCAGGTGTTCGACGTGGCGACGGGGACGCGGGTCGACGTGCCCCCGCCGCCGCCGACCTATGCCACCGACCTCGACCGCCTCGCGGCCTGGATGACGGGCACGTTCTCCAGCGCCGCGCAGAGCCAGGCCGACCCCGACTACATCGATGTCCGCCTCCACCTCGCGCCCGTCTGGACCGCGCGCACCGACGGGCGGTGGTTCTACGTGGAGCAGGCGATCGCCACGGCGCTCGACAAGCCCTACCGCCAGCGCGTCTACCGCCTGCGCGCCGTCGCCGACGGGCTCTTCGAGAGCAAGGTCTTCGAGCTCCCCGACCCGTCGGTCGCCGTCGGCGCCTGGAAGCAGCCGGACGCGCTCGCAACGCTCGACCCTGCGGCGCTCGTCGACCGGCCGGGGTGCGCGGTGCTGCTGCGCGCGGTGGACGGGGCGTCGTTCGCGGGCAGCACCCTCGGCAGCCAGTGCGTGAGCGGGTTCCGCGGCGCGGCCTACGCGACGTCCGAGGTCACGGTGACCGCCACCGGCCTCGTGTCGTGGGACCGCGGCTACGACGCGGCCGGCAAGCAGGTGTGGGGGGCGGAGAAGGGCGGCTACAAGTTCGACCGTGGGACCGACGGCGCGCCCGGCGCGTCGCCGACGAAGTAGGGAGCGGACCGTGACGAAGAGCCTCCAGGACACCTACGCGCCGCAGAACCGCTGCTTCGGCTGCGGCCCCGCCAACGAGAAGGGGCTGCGCCTCAAGAGCTTCGCCGTCGGCGACACGTCGGCCGGCGGGACCGTCGTCTGCGACTGGCAGCCGGAGGCCCACCACGAGGCCTTCGCCGGCGTGCTCAACGGCGGGATCTGCGGCTGCCTGCTCGACTGCCACGGGAACTGGGCGGCGGCCTACCACCTCCTGACGTCGCAGGGGCTGTCGGAGCTGCCGTCCACCGTGACGGCGGAGTTCCACGTGAAGCTGCGCGCGCCCACGCCCACCGGCGCCCCCGTCCACGTGACCGCCCGCATCGTCGAGACGACGGGGAACCGGGTCGTGGTCGAGGAAACGCTCGAGGCGGGCGGCAAGGTCACCGCCACGTGTCGTGGCGTGTTCGTGTCGGTGCCGCCCGGGCACCCCGCCTACCACCGCTGGTAGGCAGGCGGCCGGGTCGCCGGGCGGCTCGCATCGGAGCGGTCTCGGGGGACGGCCCTCGGGGAGGGACGCGAGGCCCGGCCCCGGCCGGGCCTCGCGTCCCCCGGGAGCACGCCGGCCGCGGCGGAGCCGTTGCGCAGGGGCGCCGCTCCGCGGATCCGCGTGGTCGGGGCGTCGCGACGGTCGTAGGCTGCAACCGGAGGATCCGTGGCGATGCCGCGTCGCCGTCTCCGGAGGCGCTGCGCGGTGGGCGCCGTGCCGGTGTTCGCGGGCGCGATCCCCGGGGCTCGTGCAGGCGGAGCCGCCCCCGGACGCCGGCGTGCCGCCGCTCGCCGCCGCCCGTGCCTCGACCGCGTCGACGCCGACGGTGGCGCTCGCGTGTGAGCCGGTGCTCGCGGCGTTCCGCGCGAAAGACGACGAGGCCGGCGACGCGCTCGCGGCGCGCGAGCGGCCCGACCGGGGGCTCGTCGCCGAGGCGCTCGCCGAACGCGGGGCGGCCGCCGCCGGCGCGTGGTGGGTGTCCGGCGCGCTCGGGACGACCGTCGAGATGCTGCCCGCGGACTCCGACCGGCGGATCGCCCTCGGCCTCGACGCCGAGGCCGCGGCGTGGCGGGACGAGCTGCGTCGGATCGGGGCCGAACAGGACGTGGCGGCGCTCGAGGCCCTTGCGGAGCGCCTCGATGGGGGCCTCACGACCGTGCGCCGCGTCGAGGTGGCGATCGAGGCGGGGCACGCGGGCGCCGGCGCGGAGGCGTGCGCGATGGCGCGGCGCGCGCCTTCGGCGACGGTCCGTCGGAGGCGCAGGCGCAGACGCGGCTGCGCGCGGGGCACGCGCACGGTCGCGTGCGCCACGTGCTCGGCGACCTCGCGGGCGCGATCGACGCCGACCGGATCGCGCCCGAGGTCGAGGACGCCCGCGAGGCGCTGGTGTGGCTCACGGACGTCGGGCTCGAACGGCCCGAGCGGGTCGTGACACCGGTCTCCGGGACCACGTCGGTGCCGCTCCGCGACCGCAACGTGGGCAAGGTCACGCTCCGGGTCTACCCGGTGGAGCCGCCGGCGCCCTTCGCGATGCGCCGGACCCTCGTGGGACGGCACCAGGTGAACCTCGCCGGCCTCACGGCGGCGCGGACGTGGTCGTTCACGTCGAAGGACGGCGGGGACCCTGCATGGCACGGGACCGCACTTGGCCTGCCCGCCGGGCAGGACGCTGAGGACACAGGTTTCCCCACCGTAGAGCTTCACCGTGGAGCTTCACCGTGGAGCTTCACCGTAGAGCCCCACCGTGGAGCTTCACCGTGGAGCTTCACCGTAGAGCCCCACCGTGGAGCTTCACCGTGGAGCCCCGCCGAGGGGCCCGGCCTGTCGGCCGCGGCGGCCCTGCTCGACGCGTAAGCCCACGTGCGCGCCGACCCGCGGTGGGCCGATCCGACGTTCTGGGCCGGGTGGAGCCTCGGGGGGCTCAGCGACTAGGAACCGCTCGGCGACGCGGAACGCGGCGCGCGCCTCGCGTCCGGCGCCAGGCTCGAGGGTCCGCTCGAGGGGGCACGGGTGCGGGCCGGGCGCGGCCCGAGTATCGCCTCGTACAGGCCGCGCATGAACCCGAGGCGGATCCCGCCGCGCCCCGCGCCGAGCACGGGCGGCCTCAGCCCGAGCCGCGCGGCGCACCGCTCCATGGAACCCGGGGACGCCTGGAGCCAGTTCGCCGCCACGCGCCGCAGGTCCACCGTCGGGTGCCCCGCGACGACGCCTTCCGCGGCCAGGAGGTCCGTCGCGTACGAGCCCCACGACGCGAGCGTGTCGCCCGGGCGGAGGAACGCCTCGAACGCGCGCCGCAGCGCCGCGCGCGGCGCGCCGGCGAGCAGCACGTCTGCGTCGAGCCGCGTGTGCGACGTCACCGACGGCGCCAGCGGGTGGGACGGACGCACGACGAGTTCGAGGTGCGCCGAGCCGTCGCCGCGCGCCGCGAGCGCGTGGACGACCTCGTCGGGGTGGCGGTCCTTGGCGTCGATCGGCCACGCGTTCGTCTCGACCGCCACCACGACGACCCGGCTCGGGTCGCGCAGGGGCGGCGGCGGCGCCCACACGGGCCGCACGCGCCGCAGCAGTCGCGACTTGTCGCGCGGCCGCCCGACGCGGCGCTGGTAGTCGAGTTGCGTGTCCACCATGGCGCGGAACGGGACCAGCATCTCGCGGTACGGGGCCGGGTCGCCCTCGAGCACGCCCAGCGCGTTCGCGATGGCCTCGATCGTCGAGAGGCACTCGGCGCGCGGCTCGCGGCGGATGCGGTACTCGCTCGGCGACGCCGGCGTGATGCGGTACCGCGGCAAGGCCGCGATCGCGGGGTTGAGCACGAGCAGTTTCTTCGCCGTGGACCACGTGCCGTCGACGACGAGCAGCGTCACGGCGTCGGTCGGCGGCGCCGCCGCGACGTCGACGGCGTCGGGGCCGGGCCACAAGAGCACGGCCCGGCGCGTCGGGTCGGTCGTCGCCGCCACGACGGCGGGGTGGGTGTCGAGGCGGGTGCCCACCACGACCACCGAACCGGCCAGACACCGCGCCGCCATGGCGGCCGTGCCGATCGCGACGCGGCGCTCCTTCGGGTGCTGCAGGATCAGCACGCGGGTCCGCGGCGCGAGCGCCGGGAGCCGGCCGCAGACGCAGACGGTCGCCGGCCGCCAGCAGCGCGCGCAGAGCGGCCGGGGCGCGGCCGGGGGCGACGTCACGCGAGGCCCGTTCCGAGGTCGTAGCGGAGCCGGCGCGCCCGTGCGGCCCGCCGCCGCACGCACTCGACCCCGATCGCGTCGAGGCCGTGCGCGTTCGCGACGGCCAGCACGGTGCCGTGGCCGCAGAATGGGTCGACGACGACCCGACACGGCGTCGCGGCGCGCAGGAACGCGACCGCGGCCTCGCAGGCGGCGGTGCCCATGGCCTTCGACCACGACATCTCCCCGAGCGCGGGCACGACGTCGGGGGTCGCGAGCGCCGTCGGGAGCCGGACGTCGCGCGAGAAGGCGAGCAGGTGCGCGTACCCGGGGCGGCCGTAGGTGGGCGTCCCCGGCGCGGCGCGGCACACCACCTTGTGGACCAGGCACGCGACGCCCGCGCGCTCGGCCCCGAGCGCGACGAGGTGGCCCTTGTCGATCCAGCGGCCCTCGCGCAGGACGTCGGTCTGGTAGAAGACCGCGACCCCGTCCGGCGCGACGGCCGTGCACACCTGCGCGGCGGCGTCGATGAACCATGCGCGCCACGCGTCGAACGGGAGGTCGGGCCGCTCCGACGCGTCCGGCATGGACGTCACCACGGCGTGCGTTGCGGGGAGGGCGGCCGACGCGAGCCACGCGAGGCCGTCCCCGACGTGGAGGGTCCGCGTCCCGGCGCGCGGCGGCGCGAGGGCGACGGTCGGCGCGGCAGGCGGGAGCGGCGGAGGCGGGTGCATCGGCGGGGGACGACCGTGCCGCGTCGGGTCGGCACGCGGGTGCGGACCGGTGCGGGACGGGTGGGCGGAGGATACGCAGCCCGACACCTGCCGGGTCGCTTCCGCGGGTGGCGGTCCCCCGTGGCCCGGGCCTCGCGTCGCCGGATTGAGGGGGGCGGTCGCGGCCGTCGGCCCCTGCGAGTATACCAACAGAATGCTTACAAAGGACCTGCAGAACGTTCGTCGAAGCCGGGGGGGCCCCCAGCGCACCGTGTCTGGGGGCATTGGAGGCCCCCCGGCGGTTGGAAAGGCCGACGCCGATCCGGGCCCCGGACCTCCCGCGACGGATAGCGTCCCTCGTCCCATGTCCGCCGTCCAAGCGCCGAACCGTCGTACGTTCCTGCGTCGCCTCTCCGGGACCGCCGCCGGCCTGTGGCTCGTCGGTCGCCGCGCCCCGCGGGCGGTCACCGCCGCGCCGGCCGAGGTCCTCGTCGTCGGCGCCGGGATCGCGGGACTCGCGGCGGCGCGGCGCCTGCGCGACGACGGCGTGCGGGTGACGGTGATCGAGGCGCGCGACCGCGTGGGGGGGCGCGTCCGCTCCCATCGCACGGCGGCGGGGGAGACCTTCGACCTCGGCGCGTCGTGGATCCACGGGGTGAAGGGCAACCCGATCGCCGCGCTCGCGCGCGACCTCTCGATCCCGACGGTGACGAGTGGCCGCGTGAACGCCCTGTTCGACGCGCGGGGCCGGCGGCTCGACACCGCGGGCGTGCAGGCGCGGATGGCCGCGGCCCTGGAGGCGGCCCGCGCCGTCGCGGCCGCGCCCGGCCGGTCCGTCGCCGACGTCGTCCGCGTCGCGGGCGTCGAGGAGGGGCTGTCCCCGCGCGACCGCCGGCTGTTCCGCTGGTTCCTGACGGCCGAGCTCGAGCACGAGTTCGCGGGCGACGTCGCCGAGCTCTCGGCCGCGCACTTCGACGCCGAGAACGAGAAGCGGGGCGAGGAGGTCGTCTTCCCGACCGGGTACGACCGCGTCGCGCAGGCGCTCGCCGACGGGCTCGACGTCCGCCTCGGCACGGTGGTCACGCGGATCGAGTGGGGCGACGGCGGCGTCCGCGTCCACACCTCCGCGGGGGTCCTGGCCGCGGCCCACGCCATCGTCACGCTGCCGCTCGGCGTGCTGAAGGCCGGCTCGGTCACGTTTTACCCCGACCTCCCGGCCGTGCACCGCCACGCGGTCGAGCGGCTCGGGATGGGCCTCATGAACAAGGTCTGGCTGACGTTCCCAGCGCGTGCGGGCGCTGGAACTTCGGGTTCGGGTGCTTCAGGTCTTGGGGCTTCAGGTCTTGGGGCTTCAGGTCTTGGGGCTTCGGGTTTTGGGGCTGCGGCTCTTGGGGCGGGGGGTCCCGGCCGGTTCTGGGGCGACGCCGACTGGATCAACCGCGCGGCCGACCCCGTGGGTCGGTTCACGCAATTCTTCGCCCCGCGCACCGCCACGCCGATGCTCGTCGCGTTCCACACCGGCACCCACGCGCGCGAACTCGAGCGACGGTCCGACGAGGAGACCGTCGCCGGCGCGCTCGCCGCACTTCGTGCGATGTACGGCGCGCAGGTGCCAGCCCCCGTCGAAACGCACGTGACGCGCTGGTCGGCGGACCCGTTCGCCCGCGGGGCCTATTCCTTCGTGGCCGCGGGCGCGACGCCGGAGGATCGCGCCGCGCTCGCCACGCCGCTCGGCCGCACCGTGTTCTTCGCGGGCGAGGCGACGCACACGGGGTATCCGTCGACGGTCCACGGGGCCTACCTGTCCGGCGTCGCCGCGGCGAAGGCGGTCCGTCGCGCCGCGCGCGCGGCCGCCCACGCGGCCTGACCGACGCCAGACCGACGCCAGACCGACGCCAGACCGACGCCAGACCGACGCCAGACCGACGGTGGCCCCTCCCGGGCCCTCAAGCCCTC
>Ga0105048_10012670_pt1 | contig 13207 bp, 12 predicted proteins | sample MAT05_FD_78382 | JGI IMG/M metagenome (GOLD analysis project Ga0105048, IMG submission 78382) | Freshwater microbial communities from Lake Fryxell liftoff mats and glacier meltwater in Antarctica - MAT-05 | ecosystem: Environmental > Aquatic > Freshwater > Ice > Liftoff microbial mat | place...
CCCACCATTGCGGCTCTGCGCGGTTCTCCCGCGCAATCCGCGCTATCGCCTCTCCTTCAGGCACACCACTCTCTTTTTCAGAAAATGCTGCCCTCCCAGAGTCGGCAGCCATAAAGTCTAGGCTGCCTCCGCCCCTCGGTTATGGTATGACTATTGCCGGATGACACATGAATCAGACCATCTGCATCAGCCAGTGTTGGCGGTCGCACGCAAAGACGCGGCGACGTTGCCTCAGGAGTTCACCGTCCAGCAGGCTTTGGACGCTATCCGGCAGGGAGGCGTCGGGGAGAAGATTGTTTATTTTTACGTGATTGATGAGGACGACCGTTTGGCGGGCGTCCTGCCCACCCGCCGGTTGTTGACCGCGCCGCTGGGGCAGCGGCTATCCGACGTTATGATTGCTCGCGTGGTGGCCATTCCGCAGACAGCGACGGTGCTGGAGGCGTGCGAGGCGTTCGTCTTGCACAAGTTTCTGGCGTTTCCGGTGGTGGACGAGCGGCGCAGGATTGTCGGCGTCGTGGATGTAGGCTTGCTGACGGAGGAGGCGTTCGATATTGCCGAGCGCGAGCAGACGGATGCGTTGTTTGAGTCCATCGGTTTTCGCGTGTCGCAGGTGCGCGAGGCGTCGCCGGTGCGGGCGTTTCGTTTCCGCTTCCCGTGGCTGTTGGCGACGATTGGCAGCGGCACGCTTTGCGCGCTGCTGGCCAGCGCCTATGAGGTCACGCTAGCCAAGAGTATCGTGCTGGCGTTTTTCCTGACGATGGTCTTGGGGCTGGCCGAGAGCGTGAGCATTCAGTCCATGACTGTGACGATTCAGGCATTGCGCGCGACGCAGCCGACCTTCCGCTGGTATGTCCGGGCGTTTCGCCGTGAGGCGGGCACGGCGCTGCTGCTAGGGACAGCTTGCGGCACGGTGGCCGGCCTGATTGTATGGTTCTGGCGCGGCGCAGGTCTCGCCGCCTTCGCCATTGGCGGGAGCATCTCGCTGGCACTGTGCGCGGCGTGTTTCTTCGGCTTGAGCGTTCCCGCACTCCTGCACGCACTCAAGCTCGACCCGAAGATTGCAGCCGGGCCGGTGACTCTCGCGTTCACTGACATTTTCACGCTGCTATTCTATTTCAGTCTTGCGGCGTTACTGTTATGAGCCGGCAGCCTAACACCTAAGTTAGCTTTGAGTCATGGCAGGGGAGGCGTGTGATGGAGTGAGGCGGTCGTCGCCATGACCTCAAAGGTAACACTGGAACCCCTAAGTTAGCTTTGAGTCATGGCGGGGGAGGCGTGTGATGGAGTGGGGCGGTCGTCGCCATGACCTCAAAGGTAACACTGGAACCCCTGCTGCGCGCCGCCGGTCTTCCCCACGAGAACTTCGGGCATCACATGAAGGGCGTGGACGACATCGTGCAAAAGGGACCGCTCACCGAACTCTGCGCATGAGGATCTTGGCCGCCATCGTGCTCGCGTTGCTCATCGCCAGCAGCCTGCCGCCCGCCCGTGCCGGCGACCTTTCCGACGCCGGGAAGCTCAAGCTGATCCTCGATGGCAAGAACCAGTTCACGCGCGCCCAGCGCATAAAGGACTTCGCGCCGGAGGGAGTCATCGAAGCAGTGGGCCGGCTCGTTTCTGTGGACGGCAGGGTTTACTCCAAGACCGCCGACCAATCCTACATTCCCGAAGGCCTGCGTTTCCCGTATCCCGAGCTGTTCTTTGAACTGCACCTCAGCGAGGACTACGCCTATCGCCCGCTGATTCAGCAAGGCGTCATCAAAGGCAACCGCATCGCCCACGACGGCCCCATTCGCATTAAGGGCAACTGGGCCTATGAGCGTCCCTACCACATCTTCGGCCTAGTCTGGGTTGATGAAGTCGCAAAGGTCGCAGTCAGTCCCGAGGCCGATTGGACATCGTTCCTCAAGTCATCCGGCAGGAAGGCCGGGCAGGACGGAACGAAGGCCCCGGCGAACTGAATGGGTCGCTTTTTACGCAACAACTCATCGAGTCAAACCCCATGAAACACACTCTCAGAATTGCCGCTCATTTCGCACTGTCCGTCGGATGGGCGTCGCTGTTCGCACCGCTCGCTGGCGCAGAGACCGACAGGGAGCTGACGCCCAGCGAGAAGAAGTTACCCGAGGATATCAAGGCGCAGTTGGAGCAGCTCGGCGTGCCGGTGAAACTGGAAATCTTCGATGAAGGCGGACATGGCGTCGGCAATTTGATCCCGCAGCGCTACAAGAACGGCTTCCCGGGCGCCCAGTGGCCCAAACTGGTGATCAAGTGAGGCTCTTGCAAAACCTACACGGGCACCGACGCGCGCCGTCATCGCTCAGAGGAGTGAAGGCATCTCGCCCGCTTACGGCTGAGGTTTTGCAAGAGCCTCAAGTGGCTCAATGAAATCCGAAAGAATCCGCCACAATAACTCCATGAATAAGCCATCCTCCGTGAATCAACGAATCATCATGCCGGTGATGCTGGCCATTCTCCCGGCTCTCGCGTTTCCTCCAGATGCGGACGCCGCACCAACGAGCCGGACCATCGGCGGGCCGGATGGCAGGACGTTCGAGCTGGTCATCCAATCACCGCAGCCAGCCACGGAGCAACCGAGCCCGGCTTTCGTCTTCTTCGGCGATGGCAATTTCGCGACGATGCGAGCCAATGCGGCGGTGTTGCTGGACTACATGGCCGGCCAGGGAATGACGGTCATCAACGTGGACTACGGCAATCCCGTGAAGGGCGAGCACGACCGCACGGCGGACAACGTGCTCGCCGGGGCGCGGCATGTTGGCGCGGTGCTGGCGTGGGTGCGCGGTCATGCGGGCGAATTGAACATCGCGCCCGACAAGATCGTGGCGTCCGGCATGGGCGATGGCGCTTACTTTGCGCTCAAGGCATCGCTCGACGCGCCGGAGATCGCGCTGCGTGCGCTGGTATTGCTCGATCCGCTGACGTATGAGCCGGAGCCGCTGGCGCACATCAACCCGGGCTACTACCACAAGACCTTCGGCGAGCGGCTGCGCGAGCTGGACCCCGCCCCGAGGATCAAATCCACCATGCCGCCGACCATCGTGCTGGCCGGCGAACGCGAGGGCCTCGTCAACCTCGATTCGCTCTGTCAGTGGAAGATCAAGGCGGACACCGCGGGTGCGAAGTGCGAGCTGGTTTTCTATGTCAAAATCAACCGTCGGCAGTTTTTGCAGTTCCCGCCCTTCGTGAGCAATCTCGCGTGGCAGACCCACAAATTTCTCACATCGCAACAGGTGCTGGCCAGCGGCCCTGCCGGCAAGGAGCCGAACCTCGCAGCCGATCCCATCCTGCGAAAGGCGCTGCTCGGTCGCAGCAAGCTCGATGCGGACAAGATGATCGCCCTTTGTCGCGATGCGGTCCTGCAATGCCCGCAGGCGGAAGTTACGGCACACGTTTACAAGGAAATCGACGGCTGCAAGCTGCGCGTGTTCCAGATTGACGTGCCGGGCCGCGACAAAGAGCGCGATGTGCGACCGGCATTGGTTTGGATCCACGGCGGTGGATGGAACAGTGGCGCGGCGCTCGGCAGCCGGTTGGGTGGCGACTGGCTGGCTTACTTCGTCAACCGTGGCATGACGGTCTTCTCGGTCGAGTATCGCACCCACCAATACAAGAACGCCCCGACCTACGAGTGCCTGAAAGATTGCAACAGCGCCTTTCGCTACCTGCGCCGGCATGCGGCGGAACTCGGCATCGATCCGAACCGCATGGTCTCCTGCGGCGGCTCGGCAGGCGGGCATCTGGCGATGGCGCTGGGCACCGTCAAAGGCTTCGAACATCCCGACGAAGACCTCTCCGTGAGCGAAGTGCCCAACGCGATGGTGATCTACAGCGGTGTCATTGACAACGGCCCCGACGCTTACGGCCATGAGCGGGTGACGGAGCACTACCGCGAGTTCTCGCCGGTTTACAACCTGAGCAGGAAGACGCCGCCCGTCGCGAGTTTTTCAGGCGTGACGGAAGCCATCGTGCCGCGGAACTCGATTGCGTATGTGAAGCGCAAGCTCGACAGCCTCGGTGTGCGTTGCGACATCCACATCTAGAATCATGGCGGTCATGCGCAAATGAGCCTGGTCAGCAATCCGGGCGTAAGCCGCATGGTGATCTGGGAAACGGACCGCTTCCTCGCGTCGCTCGGTTTTTTGAAAGGCGAGCCGCTCATGGATGTCTCCGCGTTCCGCGGCACGGAATGGGTGGCCGAGTGGGATTGGCGCGAGGCGGGCGTGGATTCGGACTACCTCGATAAACGCGACCGCGAGTCGTTCCAAAAAGCACCCGCAACGAAACCCGCCCAGCGCCCCGGCGCAGCGGCAGCGGAGGAAGGGAAATGATGCAGACCGGCGATCATCTGCCGCGCCTGTTTGCGGCTGACCAAAGGCAGGTGGAGCGCTGGCAATCACGCCCCGCCGCATGGAGCTTGGATTTTACCTTTCAGCCTAAAAACGGCGATGGGATGAACCGCGGATTACGCGGATTGATGCGGATGGAAGAACTTGCGCGCATTGCCTTTTAAAAATCGCAGATTTGAAGAAGTTTCCGTTAGAATGCCCGGCGTTGACGGAAGAAGTGGCTGAAGGAAAGCGGCGATCGACGTCAACGAGCAATTCCTCGGGATATTGACAGGAGCCCATGCCAACTCTGTTGCCACATTCCGCAGGAGCGGGGGAAATGCGCGCTAATAAGAAGCGTCCTGAGTGCTCTAACTTTCCCACGTACCTCCCATGAAACCAGCGCCCTCATTTTCCCGGACACTCGCCGCCTTGACGCGCCGCTTCAGGCTGGCGTGTCTCCTCGTGGCCATTGCAGTGCCGATGCCGCTTTTCGCGCAGCGCGAAGTGCAGTTCCCGCCCGCTGAGGGCAAGCCGCCGCCAGCGGCGAAGGCGCCGCCGAAGACGCAGACCGGCGGCGAGGAGACCGACGTGATTCCCGACCCCGGCCCGACGATGCGCAAGACCCAGGAGCGCACGCCGCCGCCGCCCACAACGCTCACGGTCATGTATAAGGTCGAGTATGGCGAGAAGCTGAAATTCACACACCCCGACGGCACGGTGCAGGTGTTCGACCAGTGGCAGAGTTTTCCAGGCGACGCATCGAAGCTCATCATCGGCGCGAACGAACGCCTCGCCGACGGCAACAACTACCAGTATGCGACGAAGCCGCTCGCGAGCCCCGGCTTTGATCCCGTGGACATCCCGATCCTCTACATGACGGGCGACTACGACTTCGCATTCACGCCCGCCGAGGTGGACAACCTCCGCAAATATCTCAACGGCGGCGGCACGATCATCTTCAACGCCGCGCGGGGGCTCGACGAATTCTCCATCGCCGTCGCACGCGAGATGCGGAAAGTGTTTCCTCAAAAGCAGTTCATGCGACTGCCGCCGGATCATCCGGTCTTCAACGCGCGCTACCGCGTCCAGCAGGTGATGACGATGGTGAACGGCGTGCAATTCCAGCAGCCGCCCGAGGTGTATTCGATGGATATCGGCACGCGCTCGGCGGCGATCCTCGTGCCTGTCGGACTCGGTGCTGCGTGGAGCGGGGAAAAATATCACCCTTCCGGCAAGCACATCCTCGGCGAGACGGCGTGGCGGCTCGGCGTGAACCTCGTCGCCTACGTGCTCGGCAGCACCGAGTATGGCCGCTTCCTCGCGCAGCAGTTCCCGCAATACGACGGGCAGTCGAAGCCCGGCGACGTGTTCCGCCACGCGACAGTCGTGTATCGCGGGAGCTGGGACCTGCATCCCGGCCTGCACAACAGCATCGCCATCGGGCTGAACGACAACACGAAGATTGACGTGGACTACGCGCCGCATCGCGTGACCCTCGACGATCCGCAGCTCGGCAGCTACCCGCTGCTTTTCATGACGGGCCACTACGACTTCGAGCTGACGCCGAAGGAAATCGAGGGCCTCCGCCGCTACCTCGAACGCGGCGGGATGCTCGTCGTGAGCGCGGGCGCGGGGCTGAAGCCATTCGACACGGCGTTCCGGCGCGAGATCAAAAAGGCATTCGGCAACAACGAACTCATCAAGCTCCCGCCGACGCATCCGCTTTTCGCCGCAGGCTGGAACGCGGTGGAAAAAGTCACCTACACCTCGACCGCGCTGCGCGACGACCCGGCGCTGGAGTATCCCGAGTTCCACTGCCTCTTCATTGATCAGCGACCGGCGATTCTCTATTCGCCATTCGATTTTCAAAGTGCGCTCAACCGCGAGTCAAACGCCTACGCGAAGGGCCTCGAACCCACCGACGCGCTGCGCGTGGCGCTCAATGTGATCACCTACGCGCTGAGCCACTGAGCCACCGCACATTTTCACGAAAAACAAACCCATGACCGAATCCATCGAACAGAAAATCGCGAAGCTCCACACTTGCCACGACGAGATGCTCACCGAGTTGGGCAAGGTGATCGTCGGCCAGCGCGAGGTGCTCGAACAACTGCTCATCACCATTTTTGCCGGCGGACACAACCTGCTCGAAGGCGTGCCCGGCCTCGCAAAGACGCTGATGATCAGCACGCTCTCTCGCGTGCTCGCGTTACAGTTCAAGCGCATCCAGTTCACACCCGACCTCATGCCCTCGGACATCGTCGGCACGAACATCATCGAGGAGAATCACGAGACGGGAAAGCGCGTCACCGTGTTTGTCGCCGGGCCGATTTTCAGCAACATCGTCCTCGCCGACGAAATCAACCGCACGCCGCCGAAGACACAGGCCGCGCTGCTCCAGGCGATGCAGGAGCGCGAGGTCACCGCAGGCGGGCAGACCTACAAGCTCGCGCAGCCGTTCTTCGTGCTCGCGACGCAAAACCCGATCGATCAGGAGGGCACCTACCCGCTGCCCGAGGCGCAGAAGGATCGCTTTCTGATGAACACATTCATCAAATATCCGCAACTCGACGAGGAGGAGAACATCGTGATGCAGACCACGACCAACACCGACGCCGACGTGCGCCCGCTCCTCGACGGCCCCGTGCTCATCGCGCACCAGCAGCTCGTGCGCAGCATTCCCGTGTCGCGTCACGTCACCGGCTACGCCGTGGACCTCGCGCGCGCCACGCGACCGCACGAGCCGGGTGTTCCGGCGTTCATCAAGGAACAGGTCGGCTGGGGTGCAGGCCCGCGCGCGAGCCAGGCGCTTGTCCTCGCTGCAAAATGCCACGCCGCACTCTCGGGCCGCATGAATGTCTCATGCGACGACGTGCGCCAAGTCGCGCTGCCGGTGCTGCGCCACCGCATCCTCGCGAGCTTCACCGCCGAGGCCGAGGGCATCACGACCGACAGCATCGTGCAGCGGCTGATGCAGGAAGTGCGCGAGCGCGCTGCGTCGTGAACGGCTGATTTCTTCCAATGGCGAACGCCCCCGGCAAGTCCACCTCGCTGCTCGATTCGATCCGGAGCGGCGCGCGCAATCTCGCACGGCGCTTCCACCGCGAAGTCGTCGAGCGCGGCAACCCGCGTGTCATCACCGAGGTGCTGAGCGATCCGAACCCGCGCCGCTACCTCGACCCGGCGATGCTGGACAAATTCACGCTTTCGCCGCTCATCGCGCGGCTCGTTGTCGAGGGGTTCATCAATGGGCTGCATAAGAGTCCGTTCCACTGATTCTCTGTCGAGTTCGCCGACCACCGTGAGTATGTGCCGGGCGACGATTTGAAATATCTCGACTGGCAGGTCTTCGCGCGCACCGACCGCTATTACATCAAGCGCTACGAGGAGGAGACGAACCTGCGCTGTTACATCCTGCTCGACCGCTCGGCCTCGATGGCATTTGGCACGCGCGACGTGACGAAGTGGGACTACGGCTGCTTCCTCGCGACGTGCCTTGGTTATCTCATGATCAAGCAGCAGGACGCCGTGGGCCTCTCGCTCTTCGGCGCAAAACCCGGACTCGTCCTGCCGCCGCGCTCCCGCGTGTCGCACCTGCGGCAGATGATCCAGGTGATGACCGCCAACCCACCTGTCGGCGAAACGAACGTCGCCGCAAGCCTGCGCGCGCTCGTGCGCAATCTGAAACGCCGCGGCCTCATCGTGCTCATCAGCGACCTCATTGACGACCCCGCCGAGACGCTGAAATCCATCCGCCTCCTCGGCAGCCACGGTCACGATGTCATCGTCTTCCAACTCCGCGATGCGAGCGAAGTCGAGTTCCCGTTCGATGGCGCGACCGTCTTCCGCGACCTCGAATCCGGCGAGGAACTCGAAGTGGACCCCGCCGCCGTGCGCGAGAGCTACATGCAAAATCTCGCTGAGGAAACCGAGCGCTACCGCAAGGGATTGCTCGAAGTGGGAATTGATTACGTCCCGCTCAACACGCGCGAGCCATACGATCAGGCGTTCTCCGCCTACCTCAACCGGCGCTCGAAAATCCGCGGCTGAAAAATGTTCACCCTCCTCGCTCCATTCGCACTCGCCGCATTCGCGGTGCTGGCCGTGCCGATCATCATCCATCTGCTCAAGCCGAAGCGCGTGCGGACGATGCCGTTCAGCAGCCTGCGCTGGCTGCGTTCGTCGCAGCACAAGATGTCGCGGCGCATCCAGTGGCACCAGGTGCTGCTGTTTCTGCTGCGCGCGGCATTCCTCTCGGCGCTCGTGCTCGCGCTGACGAAACCGATTTTCTCCACCGGCGGAAAGCGCGCGCTCACCGAGCGGTTCGTGATTCTCGATGTGAGCCGCAGCATGAATTACGAGCAGCCCGGCAGCGACACGCCGTTTGTCCGCGCGAAGAAAATCGCACGCGCACTGCTCGCGGAAGGTCTGCCCGGTGACCGCGCGACGGTGCTGCTCACTGCAAACACCAGCACCGCACTCGGCCCGCTCGCCGAGGATCCCACGCGCTACGTAGCGCGGCTCGAAGCGGCGCGCGCAGGGTTGGGTGACACGGATCTTTCCTCCGCGCTCGCCGTCATCCGCCCGATGCTCGCTGTGCCGCGTCCGAATGCGCGCGCAGAGTTGTTGTTCCTCACGGACAATCATCAGGGCGCATGGTCGCAAGGCGGGGTCGCGGCGTTCACCGACGGATTGAAAATGCCGATGTCCGTCCGAGTAATTGATGTCGGCCCATCCGCGCCGCGCAATGCGTGGATCGCCGAAGTGCGCGCGGTGGAATTTGACGGCAAACGTTTTCTTCATGCGCGCACCGGCGCGTCCGGCAACGAGCCGCAGGAGCGCACGCTGCGGGTGGGGAAGCCGTCGGACCTCGGTGGCATCGCGCAGAAGGTGACCATCGCGCCGGGCACATTCGCCGAGGTGAGCCTGCCGGTCCCGGCGGATTTCGACTTCACGGGGAAAATCGCGGAACTCGTGCTTGAACCGCGCGACGCGCTGCAGGACGACGATGTCTTCTGGGTGAATCTCGACGCGCGCGGCGGCGTGCGCGTGCTGCTGCTCGAATCGCAGGGCACCCAGATCGAATCGCTGCAGCCGGGCTATCACCTGCGCGCCGCGCTCGACGTGCTCGGCCACGGCGAGGCCGCCGCCGCGCAGGTGACACGCCGCACGCCCGAGGCTGTGGTCGCGTCGGATTTTGCAAATGCCGATGTCGTCGTGATGGCGAACGTCGCGCAGTTGAGCGACGACCGCCTGCTCGCGCTGGAAAGCCGCATCAAGGGCGGTGCGGGCCTGATGATGTTCTTCGGCCCCGCGGTGCAGCCGGAATTTTACAATACGAAACTGCACAACCGACAAAGCCCGACGGAATGCCTGCTGCCGCGTCCGCTCCGGGAAATCGCCAGCGGCGGACTCGCGAGCCTCACGCGCATCGAGTGGACGCACCCCCTGCTTGCGCCACTGTTCGATCCGACATTCGGCGATTTCTCCCGTGTGCATGCAAGGACGTTCTACCGCTTCGGCGACGCGCCGCAGGGCGACACGAGCCAGGTGCTCGCGTGGTTCGACGATGCTGCGCCCGCGCTCATCGAGCACACGTTCGGCGCGGGCCGCGTGCTCATTTTCAACACGACTGCAAACGACGAATGGAGTGACCTTCCGCGTCGCAACTGCTTCCTGCCGCTGCTCGACCAGTCGCTGAACCGCCTCACACGCGTGCGGCTCGGAAGAGGTTTTCGCACGGGCGAAACGGTCGCGCTCGCGCTGCCGGGCGTCGGGAAAAATGCGACCGCATCCATCACCACGCCGGGCGGACGGAGCGTGACGCCCGCGCTGCGGGAATTCGGCGCGCAGACCATCGCACGACTCGATGTGGCGGACGAGGCGGGCGTGTATTCACTGCGCGCCAGCGGCGAGGACGGGAGCGTGGATTTGAGCTTCGTCGTCCACGTGGGCCGTGGCGACAGCACGGTTGCGAAGCCGGATGCGGACACGCTTCGCTCGTGGTGGGGCGGCGCGTCGTTTGAAATCACCCATCCCGACCCAAGCGCGAGTCCGGAACGTGCGGCGGCGACGGGCCGCGTGCTGCTGTGGCCGTGGCTGTTTGCGTTCGCCGCGCTCGTGCTGCTGGTGGAGATGTATTTCGTCCACCGGCTCTGCCCGGTGATGAATCCAACCGTCGCGACTTCGACCGTGGCGAAACACGGCATCATGGCGCCGACATCGAAGCAGGAGGCGAAGCGATGACGATCAGTTGGATGCCAGTTCTCCCGCTGTGGGCCATCGCGGCGATCGTGCTCGCACTGCTCGCGCTGCTGCTGCACGGCTCGATGATGCTTGCGCAAAAGCGGCTGCCGTCGCGCTGGATTCTCACGCTCGGCGTGCTGCGCGTGGCCATCGTGCTCGTGTTCGCGGTTTGCATGTTGCAGCCGATCGTCTCTTTCCGCCGCACCGTGGAGGAAGGGCCGCCGTTGCTCGTGCTGCTCGATGTTTCAAAGAGCATGGGGATCCAGGACACCGCCGCGCCGGCGGGCCGCCTGCCAGATGCGCTGCAATGGCTCGGGAAAAGCGGTCTGCAAAGTTCGCTCGCCGCGCAGGCGAATGTGCATTGGTTCGCATTCGACGGACGCGCGCGCATGGTGAGCGCCAGCGATGCCGCATCGCTCGCGACGAACGGCGCGACCACACGGTATGCCGAAAGTCTTGCCGATGCGTGGGAGCACTACCGCCAGCAGCGCAGCGAAGGTGCGCCGGTCGTCCCCGGCGGACGCGTGCTGCTCGTGAGCGACGGACACGATTCCGGTGCGCGCGACATTGCCGAGGTCGCGCGCGAACTCGCGCTCACCGTGGACACGCTCGCGCCCAGCGCAGATGCAGGCGAGGAAACGGCGCGCGTGGACATCGCGCATGTGCAGGCACCGAGGCGTGTGCTGCTCGGCGCGGAGTCGCGCTTTGCCGTCGCACTGCGGCAGGAGGGGCTTGCGGGAAAGGCGCTCACGCTCGAACTGAAGGAAGGCGACAAGCCCGTCGCGACTCAGCCATTCACGTTTGCCGCCGGGGAGCGGGAGAAGACTGTGAGCATCGCTTTTCGCCCGGAGGAGGCGGGGCTGAAGGAATACACAGTCACGATCGCAGGCGCTGGAAAGTTGGACGCTGCGCGTGTGAAAGAGGCCGGCGGGGACGCCAGCGCTCCATCGCGGAACTTCAGCGTGCAGATCGTCGGTGTGCGGAATGAGGTGCTTTTCCTCGAGGACAGTTGGCGCTGGGAGTTCAAATTTCTCCGCCGGATTTTCGAGGACGATCCGTCGTTCACGCTCACGGCATTTTTGTCGCGCGGACAGAATGCTTTCGTGCAACTCGGCGAGCCCGAGCGCCGCACGCAGGTCGCGGGCTTTCCGCAAACGCACGCGGAACTCGCGGGCTTCGATACCTTCGTGCTCGGCAGCGCGGACCCGCGTCGCTGGCCGCGCGGCTTTCCGGATTCGCTCCGGCAGCTTGTCGAGGAGGATGGGAAATCCCTCATCGTCATCGGCGGGCCGAATCTGAGTGAGATGATGAAGCACCCGGCGATTGCGGAATTGCTGCCCGTCGAACTCTCGCCCGAATCGGCGACGCCCGTGGCCGGCCCGGTCGCGGTGCGCGTGACCGCCGATGGAATGGCCGCGCCGTTTTTCGCCATGCCGGGAGGTGTGCCCGCCGCGTTCTGGTCGTCGCTGCCGCCGGTGGATCAGATTTATCCCGCACTGCGCAAGAAGCCCGCCGCGAGCGTGCTCGCCGAATCCGCACAGCTCGGAAATTCCTATGGCAGATTTATCCTCATGGCCGAACACACCGTCGGACGCGGGCGCGTGCTTTTCATCGGCACGGACACGCTTTGGAAATGGCAGATGCTCGCGACCACGACCGATGGCCCGACGCCGTATCAGGTCTTCTGGCAGCAGGCACTGCGCGCGCTCGCGCCGATCCGCCAGAGCGCGGGCAATGTGGGCCTTTTCATCGAGCCCGACCGCAGCCGCCACGAGCCGGGACAGACCGTCGTGCTGCGCGCCGAAGTGCAATCTGAACGCCCGCTCGTGAGGCCGCGCGTGCAGGCGCAGGTGACGCTGCCCGATGGCAAACAGCTCGCGCTCGACTTCTCGCCCGACGCGAGCGCGCCGGGGATTTTCACCGCACGCTTCGACGCCGCGATGCCCGGCCAGCACAAGGTCGCCGCGACCGTAGTCGCCGACGAGAAGACCGCCGCCGACGTGCTGGTTGCATTCGATGTCGAGGAGAACACCGCCGAACTTTCCGGCCGGCACATCAACGAAGCCAACCTCGCCCGCATCGCGCGCGACACTGGCGGCCACCGCATCGATCGCGCAGATCCCAAGACGTGGAAATCGCTCGCCGCGCTGGAAAAAGTCTCCGTCACGCGCACCGAAACCGTGGATCTCTGGAACCGCTTCGCCCTCATCGTCCTGCTGGTGATCCTGCTCGGCGCAGACTGGCTGCTGCGATTGTTGCGCGGCTTCGCGTGATCTGAAACCGAAGGAACGTCCGGCGTTCCGATTTACCACTGATACCCCCATGAAACGAAACCTCCCTGCCCTGCTACGGCGTGTTTGCAAATCCTTCCGGACTTGGTGTGGAACGAACCCGGAGGGTTCACGGAAATTTGCCGGGGGTAACACCCCCGGATCATCGCATAATGCGAATGCACCCCGGAGGGGTGCCGGAAACGCGTGCCAAAGCCGATCTTCCAGCACCCCTCCGGGGTGCATTCCCGAGGGTGGCGGGTTCCGGGGGTGTTACCCCCGGCTAATTTCCGGCATCCCTTCGGGATGGGGTCGGCTCGCAAGCAAAGTTTGCAAACA
>Ga0105048_10012671_pt1 | contig 13207 bp, 8 predicted proteins | sample MAT05_FD_78382 | JGI IMG/M metagenome (GOLD analysis project Ga0105048, IMG submission 78382) | Freshwater microbial communities from Lake Fryxell liftoff mats and glacier meltwater in Antarctica - MAT-05 | ecosystem: Environmental > Aquatic > Freshwater > Ice > Liftoff microbial mat | place...
ACGATCGAGCGTCCGCTCATCGCCCGGTGCCAGGGCCTCGGGATGTCGCTCGACGACTTCCTCGCGCTCGCCACCGTCGCCGTCCAGGGCATGGCGCCGCCCGCCTGACGCCGGGCGCGACGGCCCGTCCGCGGCCGCCCGGCCGCGGACGCTCCCGCGCGCCCCGCCCGCCGTGCAGGGCGTGCGGGGCGACCCCGGGGGCCGTAGGATGCGGAGGGAGGCACCACGTGGCCCTGCCTGCATATCGATTCCGGCTCGTCGTCGGCGGCGCGATGCTCGCGCTCGGCGTCTTCTGGACGATCGTGTCGGTCCTCTTCTTCTTCACCCGCGACGTGCGCGCCGCCGCCCCGGTCAATCTTGCGCTCGCCGTCGTCGTCCTCGCGGTCCCCGGCGCCGTGTTGTGGGGGACGGGGCGCCGCCGCCGCGCACGCCACGAGCGGAGGGACGCGGTCGTCGCCGTCGCCCGCGAGCGGGCCGTCTCGACCTCGCCACCGACACCTTCGTGCCGACGACCGACGGGACAAACGCGCTCCCGCAGGAGACGACGGTCGCGTGCGGCCGGTGCGGGGCGACGTCCCGCGTCGTTGTGACAGGCGGCGAGGCGCGCGTGTGCCGTTACTGCGGCGCGGCCGCGTAGCCCGGCCACACCTCCTGCTACGCTGCTCCGGTGGAGTCGCCCGCCTACCACGCCGCCCCGCTCCCGACGCCGCCCGGGCCCCCGCCGGGTCCGCCGTCGGGTCCGCCGTTGGGGCCGCCGTTGGGGCCGCCGTTGGGGCCGCCGTCGGGTCCGCTGTCGCGCCCGCTGCCGAAGCTCGGCGGCCGGCTCGCCGGTCCGCGCGCGACCCACGGTCGCGAACTCGTGCGGCTGGCCGTCGGGTTCTACGGGATCACGGTCGTCTTCGCGGTGGGCTACGCGCTTTTCTCGGGAACGATCCGCACGCTCCTCGGGACGCAAGGCCCGTCCCTCGGCCACCTGCTGGCGGCCGTCGGCATCGGCGGCGTGGTCGTCGCGGCGTCCCACGTGGCCGCACGGGCGGCGCCGGTGGTGGACCGCGCGTGGAAGGCGCTCGAGGCCCTCCTGGGGCCCGTGGACGCCCGCGCGGCGCTCGTCCTCGCGGTCTGCTCGGGGGTCGCCGAGGAACTGCTGTTCCGGGGCGCCCTGTGGCCGCACCTCGGCCTCGCCGGGACGACGCTGCTGTTCGGCCTCGTCCACGTGCTGCCCCGACGCGCGCTGATCGTGTACCCCGTGTTCGCGGCGGCGGTGGGCCTGCTGTTCGGACTCTTGCGCGAGGGGAGCGGGAGCGTCCTGCCGCCCATGGTGGCGCACGTCGTCGTCAACGCGACGAACCTCCTCCTGTTCTCGCGACGCCGACCGGCGCCGCCCCTCGCCCCGTGACCGGCGCGCCCGCGCCGCGCCCGCGGTTCGCCGACCACCTCGCCGTCGTCGGCCTGCTGCTGATGACGGTGGCGGGGATCGTCCCGTTCGTGCTGCACCTGCTCGTCGCGCCGTTCACGACGCCGCGCGCGCGTCGCCGGCTCGCGGCCCGCCTGCGCGAGCCCGCGCGTCCGCCCGACGAAGCGCCGCCGCCCGACCCCGCGGCCTGGGCGGGCAAGACGGTGTTCGTCGTGGCGGGCGAGCCGTCGGGCGACCGGCTCGCGGCGCGGGTGGTGACCGCGCTGCGCGCCCGCGCGCCGGGCCTCACGGTCCGCGGCTACGGCGGGCCCGCGCTGGCGGCGGCGGGGGCCCGCCTCGACCGCTCCATCGTTGAACACGCCGTCGTCGGGTTCGCGGCGGTCGCGGCGTCGCTCCCGACGTGGTGGCGGCTGTGCGCGGAGACGCTCGCGCGCTTCCGCGAGGCGCCCCCCGACGTGCTGCTCACCGTGGACTTCCCGGGCCTCAACCTGCGCCTCGCGCGGTGGGCGCGCCTCCGCGGGATCCGCACGGTCCACCTGATCGCGCCGCAGACGTGGGCGTGGGCGCCGTGGCGGACGGGGCGGCTGCGGCGGGCCGTGGACCGGCTGCTCGTGGCGTTCCCGTTCGAGGCGCCGTGGTTCCGCGACCAGGGCCTCGACGCGCGCTACGTCGGGCACCCGCTGTTCGAGGCGCCGCTGCCGCCGCCGGCCTCGCCCGACGCGCTTCCGGCTGCGCCGCTCGTCGAACTCCGACCGGGCAGCCGCCGGCGCGAGGTCCGTCGGCAGGGGCCGACGGTCGTCGCCGCGGCGCGCGAGGCCGGACGGCTCGTGCCGTCGGCGCGGTTCGTCGTGCGGCTGGCGTCGGCCCGGGCGCACGACGCGTTCGTCGCGGCGACGGGCGGGCCGGCCACGTGGCCGGCGGGCCTCGCGGTCCACGTCGGGCCCGGCGACCTCGGCGGGCCCGTGGCCGCCGCCCTGACGACGAGCGGCACGAGCACGGCGGAACTCGCGGTCGCGCAGGTGCCCATGGTCGTGTTCTACCGGCTGCCCCTCCTGCTGCGCGCGCTGCGGCCCGCGTTCCTGCTCTCGCCGTACTTCGCCATGGCGAACGTGCTCGCGGGGGCGCGGGTTGTCGAGGAGCGGTTGGTCGGTGCCGGGTCGGGGCCGTCGCTCGGCGCGTCGCTCGCGGCGCTGCTCACCGACCGCGTGCGGTGGGACGCGACGCGCGCGGCGCTCGGCGTCGTGCGCGCCCGGGTGACGCACCCCGACGTGTCGGACCGCGTTGCCCGCGCCGTGCTCGAGTCCTTCGCGCGCGGATCCACGGGCCCGCCCAAATCCACGGGCCAACTCTGATCCACGGGCCAACTGTGATCCAAGGGCCAACTCTGATCCAGCGGCCCGCGCTGATCCGCTCGCCCGCGCTGGTCAGCTCGCCCGGGCGGTTCCGCCCTTCGAGCGGACGATCAGGACCTCGCAGGGGGCGTGACGCGCGACCTTCTCGGTGGTGGAGCCGAGGAGCAGGTGCATCACGCCGCTGCGGCCGTGGCTCGCGAGCACGACGAGGTCGGGCTTCCACTCGTCGATCGCGTCGAGCAGCCCCGCGGCGGCGCCAGCGGCAACGACGACCTTCGTGTCGACCTCGAGCCCCGCGAAGTGGGCGGCCTTCAACTCGTCGAGCTTCGACTGCCCGTAGGCGACGGCCTCGCCGAGGATGTCGCCCTCGCCGCGGAACGAGACGGGCGCCGACGGCGCCATGGGCAGCGGCGGGAAGAACATCTTCTCCACCACGAACACGATCCGCACCTTCGCGCCGGCGGTCCGCGCGACCTCGGCCGCGCGCGCTACGCCGCGCTGCGCGAACGCGCTGAGGTCCGTGGTGACGAGGAGTTTTCGCCAGGGCATGCGACGAGTCTACCGCAGATAGGGGGCGGTACGCGAGGCCCGATGCCGCGCGACCGTCGCGGGAGGGCCTTCGACGACGAGCCGGCCGCCGTCCGGGCCCGCGCCCGGTCCGAGATCGACGACGTGGTCGGCCCGTCGGACGAGGTCGGGGTGGTGCTCGACCGCCACGACCGCGTCGCCGCCTTCCGACAGCCGCAACAGGACCGTCGCGAGGTGCGCCACGTCGGCCGGGTGCAGGCCCGCGCACGGTTCGTCGAGGAGGTAGAGCGTGCGGGCGCGGCCGGCGCGGCCGAGCGCCGACGCGAGGCGCAGCCGGAGGGCCTCGCCGCCGGAGAGCCGCTCGGTGACCTCGCCGAGGGGGACGTAGCCGAGGCCCACGTCGGTCGCCGCGCGCAGCGGGCGCCCGACGCCCTCGAGGTCGCGGAACACGTCGGCGGCACGCGCGAGCGGCAGGTCGAGCACGTCCGCGAACGAGAGCCCCTTCACGCGGACGTCGAGCACGTCGCGGCGGAAGCGGCGGCCCTCGCACACGTCGCACGGCGCGGCGAGCTCGGGCAGGTGGCGCAGGCGGACGGCGCGGCGGCCGAGGCCGCGGCATGCCTCGCACCGGCCGCCCGGCACCGCCGTCGAGAACCGCGTCGCGGTGAGACCGCGCGCGCGGGCCTCCACGGTCGCGGCGAAGAGGTCGCGGAGGGGCGCGAGGACCCCGAGCACGCTCCCGGCGCTCGCCCGCGGGTGTTTCGACGGCGCGCCTTCCGATACGCTCACGCGGTCGAACCCGTCAAAGCCCTCGAGCGCGTCGAGGAGGTGCGAGGGGAACGGGGCCCGCGCGAGGACGGCGCGCGCGGCGGGCGCAAGCACGTCGAACACGAGGGTGCTCTTCCCGGCGCCGGAGACGCCCGTCACGCACGTGAGGCCCGGCGCAGCGAACGACGCCGTGACCCCCGCGAGCGTGCGGGCCTTCGCGCCGACCACGCGGAGCGTCGTGGGCTGGCGCGGCGCCTTCCGCGGCGGCGGCGGCGCGTCGAGGAGGGCGCGCGCGATGGGGGCCGTGCCCGCGGCGAGGACGGCGGCCGCGGTCCCCTGGGCCAGGACGTGCCCGCCGTCCACGCCCGCGCCGGGCCCGAGCTCGACGACGTGGTCGGCGTCGCGCAGCACGGCGGGGTCGTGTTCGACGCACACCACGGTGTTGCCCTCGGCGGTGAGCGCGCGCAGCCGCGCGCGGAGGGACGCGCGGTCGGCGGGGTGCAGGCCCATGGTGGGCTCGTCGAGGAGGAACAGCAGCCCGCTCATCCGGGCGGCGCACGCGGCCGCGAGGCGCGCGCGGCGCAGTTCGCCCCCGGACAGCGCCGCCGCGGGGCGGCCGACGTCGACGTAGCCGAGCCCGACGTCGCGGAGAAACTGGAGGCGGGCGACGAGGTCGTCGCGGACGGGCCGCGCGAGCGCGCCCTCCGCCCCCGTGAACGCGAGGCCCGCGAGCGTCGCCGCCGCGTCGGCGACGGATTGCACGAGGAGGTCGGGGAGCGTCGTGCCGGCGAGGCGCGCCGCCGCGGGGAACGGCGCGAGCCGCCGGCCGGCGCACGCGCCGCAGGGGTGCTCGGTCGCGAAGCCGCTCCACCGGTCGCGGGCGGCGAGCCCCGCGAGCAGCGCGGGCTTCTTCGCGTCGCCGAGGAGTTTGCGGCGCGCGGCCTCGGAAAGGGCGGCCACGCGGTCGCGGCCCTCGAGCCCGGCGGCCGCCATCGCCCGCGCGAACGCGCGGGCGGCGTCCGGGCGGTCGGCCTTCGCGAGCGCGGCGAGCACCCGCGTGCGCGCCCGGGAGAGCCGTTCCTCCCGCGGCAGCACGCGTTCCGGGTCGAGATGCGGGACGGTGCCGAGGCCCTGACACGTCGGGCACGCGCCCGCGGGTCCGTTCGACGACAGCAGGCCCGCCGCGAGCGGCGGGTACGCGACCCCGCACGGGGCGCAGAACGGCCGGTCCGCGAACGCGATCTCCTCCGCCGCCCCGGACGGGCCGGGGGTCGCGCCCGCGCCGGACGGGGGCTCGACGCGCGCGGTGAGCACGCCGTCGCCCGTCCGGAAGCCCTGGTCGACGCTGTCGGCGAACCGCACCCGGGCGTCGGGTCGCACGACGAGGCGATCGACGACGACCTCCACGCGCGCGTCGGGCGCGACCTCGAGCGCCGGCGACTCGTCGAGGCGCACGAGGGCGCCGGCGACGCGGACGCGCACGAACCCGTCGCGCTTGGCGGCGGCGACGGCGTCGGGGCCCCGGCCGCGCGGCGCGAGGAGCACCACGCGGGTGCCGGCGGGGCGGGCGAGCAGCGTCTCGATCACGCGTTCGGGGGCCACTGCGGCGACGGCCCGGCCGCACGCAGGGCAGTGGGGGACGGCCGCGCGGGCCCAGAGCGTGCGGAGGCCGTCGAGCACGTCCGCGACGGACGCGAGGGTCTCGCGCGGGCCGGGGGCGCGGCCGTCGAAGCCGGCGAGCACCGCGGGCGGCAGGCCGTCGATGCGGTCCACGTCCGGCCGCACGAGTCCTTCGGCGGCGCCGCCGCGCTCGAGGGTGCCGAGGAACCGGCGGTACGACTCGGCGCCGAGGGTGTCGAGGACGAGCGACGACTTGCCCGACCCCGAGACGCCGCACACGACCGTCCACGCGTCGCGCGGCAGGTCGAGGTCGAGATTCTTGAGGTGGTGGGTCCGCGCGCCGCGGATCTGGATGGACGGCACGCGGCCACGGTACCGCGTCGGCCGGCGGGGGACCCGCTCGTCGGCCGAGGTCCGACGGCGCGGGGGCCGGTAAACTCCGGCGCCCGTCCCCGGAGTGGTCCATGGCCGTCGCCGCCCCCGTCGCCGCTCTCGCCGAGGCGGCCCGCGCCTACGTTGCCCTCGTGGACGGGGCGGCGAAACTCGGTTGGCTCGCGTTCACGGGGGGCGCGGCCCGCGCGCTCGGGCGCCTCTACCTCCTCGGGATCGACCTGCCGACCTCGGAGCCCGACGGGGAGACGTACGCGCGGCCGGCGAACCCCGCCGACGCGCTCCGCGTCGTGCTCGCCGAGCGTGACGCATACCACGGGGTCTTCGAGCCGTACGAGGACGCGCCGGCGGAGCCGCGTTCGCTGGCGGCGGACCTCGGGACGGTCTACATCGACGTGGGCGAGGGGCTCGCGGCGTTCGAGGCGGGGGACGCGGGCGCCGCGACGTGGGCGTGGCGGATGGCGTTTCGCGGGCGCGCGGGCGAGCAACTGCTGCACGCGCTGCGGGCGCTGCACGCGATCCTGTTCGACGAGTGCTCGCCGGCCTACGCCGACGTCGAGGATCCGTCCGGCCTCTCGGGCGTCTGACCGCGACGCGAACCCCGACCCGCGGCGAGCGCGGGCGCACGCCCCGGATCAGCGCTCGCCCCTGAGAAGGCTACACGGCCGATGCGCGAACCTTCAACGCGCGTTCGATCTCGGCCTGGCGTTCGAGGAGGCCGCGTCGGACGTGGGCGGGGAGGTCCCGCGTCTCGGCGAGGAACGCCTGCGACTTCGCCAGCGTCGCCGGTTCGACGAGGAGGCCGGGGAAGAGGTTCATGACGAAGGCCTGCCCGAAGTGGAGGTCCTTCTCGGCGGCGACGCCGGCGACCTCGGTGAAGAAGCGCGACGCGAAGGGGCGGAGGAGTTCGCGCTGGTGGGGCCAGTAGAACGCCCCCATGCCCTCGCGCAGGAGGTCGAGACGGTCGCCGGCGTCGCCGCGGAAGCGGGCCCACACGTCCGCCTTCGTGGTCGGGTCGGGCGCCGCCACGAGGGCGCGGAACGCCGCGCGCTCGGCGCGTTCGCTCCGGTCCGAGAGCCGCTCCCGCTCGAGCCGGGCCGCCGCACCCGGGTGACCGAACGCGCAGAGGCGCGTCACGAGCCCCCAGCGGCGCTCGGGATCGATCACGAGGCCGGGGACGTGTTCGGCGCCGTCGAGGAACGCGACGAGGCGGTCCAGCGCCTTCGGCGTCTCCGACGTGGACGAGAGGACGTCGAACCAGACCTTCTGCAGGTCGGTGCTCGCGGGCGCGACGATCACCTGCTGCTCGGCCAGCGTGCGGACGGCCTCGGCCGCCTTCGCCCGCTGCGCGTCGGTCAGGTAGAGGTTGAGGACGGTGTACACGTTGCGGTGGAGCGCGGCGAGCAGCTTGTCGTTCGTCTCGCGGCCGGCCTTCGCCAGGAACAGGTCGAGGTAGGCCGTCGGCGCGGCCTGGGCGTCGCGCACCATCATGAAGACGGTGGACCAGACCTCCGTGCGCAGGAACGAACTCGGCAGCCGCTCCAGGTTCTCGGTCGCATAGGCGAGCGACGCCGGGTCGAGGTAGGCCTTCGCGTAGGCGTGGTCCTCGTGGTTCACGAGGAGGAACGCCGGCGACTCGACCCCGACGAGCCCGTCCACGCGGCCCTCCGCGCCGTCGATCGTCACGTCGGCCGTGCGGGCGAGGAACGGGGTGCCGCCGGGCGCCGCCGCGAACGCCGCCACCCTCACGCGATGGGGGCGTAGCACGCCGTCGCCGTTGCCCGGGGTCTGCGTGATGCGGACCTCGCGCACCTTCCCGTCCTCGACGCGGACGTGCGGGACGAGCCCGTTCACGCCCGACGTGCGCAGCCACGTCGTCGACCAGGCGCCGAGGTCCTTCCCCGCCGCCTCGCCGATGGCGGCGAGGAAGTCGGCGAGCTTGGCGTTGCCGTGCGCGTTCGCGCGCAGGTACGCCGCGACGCCGGCGCGGAACGCGTCTTCGCCCACGTAGAACGACAGTTGCTTCAGCACCGACGCGCCCTTGCCGTAGGTGATGCCGTCGAAGTTCGTGAACGCGTCCACGGTATCGGCGACCTCCGTGGCGATCGGGTGGGTCGTCGGCAGCTCGTCCTGCCAGTAGGCCCAGCGCTTCTCCTCCTGACGGAAGGCCTCGAAGCCGTCCGTGAAGCGGGTGGCGTTCACCATGGCGAGCGTCGCGAGGTAGGTGGCGAACGACTCGTTGAGCCAGAGGTCGTCCCACCACTCCATGGTGACGAGGTCGCCGAACCACATGTGCGCCATCTCGTGGAGGACGGTGACCGCGCGGTTGCGGCGCTCGCGCTCGGTGGCGGCGTGGCGGAACAGGAGCCGGTCGCTGTGCACCACGCACGCCACGTTCTCCATGGCGCCCATGTTGTAGTCGGGGACGAAGACCTGGTCGTACTTGCCGTACGGGTAGGGGATCCCGAAGTACGTCTCGAAGAAGTCGAAGCCCTGGCGCGTCAGCTCGAAGACCTCGTCCTGGTCGGCGTACGCCGCCATGGACTGCCGCACCAGGATCCGCGACGGGATGCGCGCCTGCGCGTCCGTGAACACCTTGTAGGGTCCGGCGCAGACCGCGACCACGTAGGTCGAGAACCGCTCCGTGCGCGCGAACCGGTGGCGCGCGTGGCCCGCGTCGGCGTCTTCGCGGGCGGTCTCGGCGCCGTTGGCGACGACAACCCAGTCGGCGGGCGCCGTCACGGTCACGGCGTACGTCGCCTTCAGGTCGGGCTGGTCGAAGCAGGGGAAGAAGCGGTTCGCGTTGAACGGCTCGCAGTCGCTGAAGACGTACTCGAGGCCGTCGGCCGGGTCCGTGGCCTTGTGCAGGCCTGAGCCGTCCTTGTCGAACGGGTTCTCGAACTCGATGACGACGGTGTTGCGGCCCGCGACGAGCGCCGCCGCGGGCAGCGCCACGCGGTGCTTGCGGATCTCGAGGACCGCCTCCTCGCCGTTCACCTTCGCCTCCAGCAGGCGCTTGCCCTGGAAGTCGAGGAAGAGGCCCTCGGGCGCGCCCACGAGGTCGAAGTCGACGGTGACCTTGCCGCGGTAGGTCGGCGACTTCGCGCGGAGGTCGAGCTCGAGCGCGTAGTCGACGCGGGCCACCTGCGCCTTGCGCCGGCGCGCCTCAACCTTCGTGAGGTGGGCGCGACCCTGGGCCGGGGACGACGACGAGGCCGGCGACGACAAGGCGGCGTGGAGGTGGCACATGCGGGGAGCGTCCGGTCCGGAGGGGTGCCGACGGTCGCGGCGGGGCCGGCCGAGGGCGATGGGGCAAGCGGGCGAGCGGGGGACTCTACCCGCGTCCGGGCGGCGTTCCGAGGCGGCGACGGGTCGCCGCGGGCCCCCGGCGTCCGCGGACGGGGCAGGGGGGGGCGGGGCGCCTACGCCGGGTGCCAGGCCGTGCGGACCGCCTCCGGGCCCGGGAGGCGCGACCAACCCGGCTCGTTCAGCGCGCGGCACGCGAGGATCTCGACGTGGTCGCCCCGCTCGATGGCGCGGACCCGCGTCTCGTCGTCCTCGGAGAGCGTCCGCTCGAGCAGGTCGAACGTCGGGCGGAGGCCCGACGTGTCGAGCGCGGTGAAGGCTCGTCGGCCCTTGAGCCGGCCGAACGGCGACGTCACGCGCACGCGCTGCGGCGCGTCGGGGAACGCGGGCGCGGCCGTGCGCGAGAGCGCGACGAACGCGAACGTGAGCTCGTCGAGCGACCGGCGCAGGATGCGGTTCATGCGCTTCACGCTCTCGGGCATCGCCCAGCGGCGGACCTCGTGGTCGACGAACCGCGGGTCGGCGTGGGGCGCCGCGATGGCCCCGTGGAGGTCCGGGGCCAGCACCGGGAGCGTGCCGTCGGCGGCGAGCGGCGCGACGAGGGTCCGCAGGCGCGCCGCGGTCGTGCGCAGGGCGGGCTCCACGACGAGCAGCACCCCCGTGGGCGTCAGGCGCTCCGCCACCGCGCGCAGCCACGCGCGCGGCCGATCGTCGTCGCCCTCGGGGAACGCCTCGTTGAGCGCGAAGGACACGAGCACGAGGTCGAACGGGCCCGTGGCCGCCGCCGGCAGCGATGCGAGGTCCACGAGGTCGCCGACCACGGACGTCACGTGGATCCCGGCGAGCGCGGGCGCGCCGGCGACCCGGGCCTCGAGGGCCTCGAGGGCCGCCGCCGACCGGTCCACCGCGACGAGGCGCACGGACGACGCGCCGTAGCGCGCGCGGAGGAGGTGCGCCGCCGCGAGGCCCGCCGACCCGAGGCCCGCGCCGAGGTCGAGCACCGCGACCTGTCCGGCCGTGCCGAGCGTGCGCGGGCGCGGCTCGAGGGCCTCCGCGAGCGCGAGCCGCGTGCGGACCCAGGTCTGGGGCGCGAAGTAGAGGCCGTAGGCGAATCGCATCATCGCATCGGCCGCGTAGTCGGGGAACGCGACGGGGCGGCGCACCGTGAACAGGTCGGACAGCGCGCGCGCGGCCGGGATCACCCGGTCGATGGCCTCGCCCTCCGTGCTGCGCGGGACGAGGGCGTGGACCGCCTCGACGACGGCGCGCTCGAGTTCGGCGGGGTACAACTGGACGGCGGCGGGGTCGGTCGGGGCCTTCACGGGGCGCAGCCTACGCACGGGCCGCGTCCGGTGCGCGTGCGGGTCGAGGTGCCTGCCCGCCGCGGGTACGATCCGCCGGCCGTCCCCGACGACCTGCGAGGCCCCGTGACCGACCGTCGTCTCCTCCTCGTGGCGGTCGGCGTCCGCGCGCTCTCCATCGGGCTCGTGGGCGTGCTCCTCGCGTTCCACCTCGACCGGCGGGGCTTCGACGAGGCGGAGATCGCGTGGGCGGTGTCCGCGGGCCTGTGGGGGATGGCGGCGTCCACGGCCGGCGTCGGTGCGTTCGCCGACCGCGTCGGGCGACGGCGGTCCCTCGTGTTGCTCGCGCTGCTCTCCGCGGCGGGCGTCGCGGCGGCCACGTTCGCGCCCGACCGCTTCGTGCTGCTCGCGGGCGCGTTCCTCGGGATGCTCAACGGGGCCGGTCGGGACCGGGGCGGCCTGCCGTCGCTCGAGCAGCCCTTGCTCGCGTCCACCACCGACGACGCGACCCGCACGCAGGCGTTCGCCTGGTACCACCTCGTCGACGACGCCTGCCTCGCCGCGGGGCCGCTCCTCGTGGGCGTCGCGGGCCAGTTCGCGCCGGACCTCGTGCGCGGCGCCGCCGCGCAGACCGCGGGGCTCCTGCTCGCCTCGGGCCTGATGGTCGTCGCGGCCGGCTGCTACGCGCGCCTCTCGCCGGCGGCCGCGGGGACGCCGCGCGCGGCGCCCGTCCGGCTCTCGCCCGAGACGCGGCGACGCGTCTGGCGGCTTTCGGCGCTGTTCGCGCTCGACGGCTTCGGCGGGGGGCTCGTGGTCGTCTCGCTGCTGGCGGTGGTCTTCCACGACAAGTTCGGGACGTCGGCCGACGTGTTCGCGCTCCTCGTCTTCGGCTCGCGGATCCTCAACGCCGTCTCGCACCTCGGCGCGGCGTGGCTCGCGAAGCGCATCGGCCTCGTGAACACGATGGTCTTCACGCACGCGCCGTCGAGCGTGCTGCTCTTCACGGTGGCGGTCGCGCCGACGTTCCCGGTGGCGGCCGTGCTCTACCTGCTGCGCGAGGGCCTCGTCGAGATGGACGTGCCGACGCGCACCTCCTACCTGATGGCGATCGTGAAGCCGGAGGAGCGGACGCGGGTCACCGCGATCACGAACCTCGTCCGCATGGCGTCGTGGGCCACGGCCGCGTGGGTCGCGGGGCTCCTCATGCGCGACGTCGCGGTCCCGCTCCCGCTCGCGATCGCCGCGGGCTGCAAGCTGCTCTACGACGGGCTCCTGTGGGCCGCGTTCCGGCGCCTCCGCCCGCCCGAAGAGGGGGGCGCGAAGGCGTGACCGGGGGGCGGCGCGGGGCGCGAGGCCGCAACGGGGCGGGCCTCCCGCGCGAAAGAAGGGTGAAATGAGCCCCGTGACCGATCGCGCGCCCGATGCCCGTCCCGTCCCGAACCCGGACGCCCTCTGGGCGCGCTACCGCGCGAGCGGCGACCCCGCGCACCTCGGCGCGTTCTTCGACGCGACGGCCACGTCGCTCTTCCGCATCGCGCTCTCGCTCGTCCACGACGCGACGTCGGCCGAGGACGCGGTGCAGGAGACGTACCTCGCCGCGCTCGAGCACGCCGACCGCCACGACGCCGCACGGCCGGTGATGCCGTGGTTCATCGGGATCCTGCGCGTGATGGTGATGCGCTCGCGCCGCGACGGGGCGCGCACCCCCGACCCGGTGCGACTCGCGGCGGTGAAGGCGGCGTCCACGGCCGACGACCTCGGCGGCGAAGGGGAGGACGCGGCGCGCATCCGCCGCGCGATCGACGATCTCGCGGAGCCGTACCGCAGCGTCGCGGTGCTGCGGTGGCGCTACGGACTCGAGCCGGCCGAGATTGCCGACGTGCGGAGCGAGAACCCCGGGACGACGCGCTCCCTGCTCTCGCGCGCGCTCTCCCAACTGCGCGAGACGTTGCGCGGCGCGCCCGCCTTCTTCCTCCTCCCCGTCGGCGCGCGCGGCCTCGACGCCGTGCGGGACGCGGTGCTCGCGAAGGCGGCTTCGCTCACGTCGGTCGCCGCGGCGGCCGGCGTCGGCGCGGCAGCGACTGGCGTCGGCGCGGCAGCGACTGGCGTCGGCGCGGCGGCGACCGGCGTCGGGACCTCAGTGACCGGCTTTGCGGGCCTCTCGGTCCTCGCGAAGGTCGGGATCGCGGCGGCCGTCCTCGCCGCGGCGACGGTCGGAGTCGTCGGGACGCGAGGCCCGCGCACCGCCGACGGCCCCACGACGACCGCGACCTCGACGCCCGCGCCCGCCGCACCGGTCGCCGGGCCCGCCTCCGCGGCATCCCCCGCGGCGGGGACGGTCGCGCCGCCCCCGGAGGGGCCGCCCCCGGAGGGGCCGTCTCCGGAGAGGCCGCCGACGGGCGTGCCTCCGCCGATCGCGCCGCCGTCCGACGTGCCGTCCGACGTGCCGTCCGACGCGCCGTCCGACGCGCCGTCAGAGGGTGCGCCGGTGCCGCCGGATTTGGGCGACGACGCGCGGCCGCCGACCG
>Ga0105048_10012675_pt1 | contig 13205 bp, 10 predicted proteins | sample MAT05_FD_78382 | JGI IMG/M metagenome (GOLD analysis project Ga0105048, IMG submission 78382) | Freshwater microbial communities from Lake Fryxell liftoff mats and glacier meltwater in Antarctica - MAT-05 | ecosystem: Environmental > Aquatic > Freshwater > Ice > Liftoff microbial mat | place...
ACGATCCCGCGTCTGGCCCTCGCCGGATCAGCTCTGGCCCTCAGCACCTGACCCACGGGTGACAGCCGGTGCGACTGCGCCGGGCGTCGGCGGTGACTGCTCAGCGGGCGGAGCAGCCCCACTGGTCGTTGACGAGGGACAGATCAGCGAGGGTGACCGTCGAGCCGTCGGGCGCCTCGACGGTGACGTCGGTGGCGATGGCGATGGCGGTGGCGGGCGGCGATCCGGCGCCGCACCCGCCGAGGGGCGGCACGGTTATCTGCAGGGTGCCGCCGACGACCGGCCACGTCTCGTCCGGTGCCGGTGAGCGCGCGATGTCGAGATCGGTGCACTCGACCGTCAACAGGTCGGTCCCGAGCTGCACCTCGCCCTCCCACCCTGCGGCCGGCAACGTGACGGTCGACGAACCCGCGGGCGGGGCCATGTCGGCCCGCAACCGCAGCGCGACGGTGTGGGCCGGGTCGGTGGCAGAGAAGCCCCAGCCGCAGCTCCACGGTTCGGTGAGCTGCGCCTGCGCAACGGACCGCACCGCCGGCGGCTGGCTCGTGCCCGTGGTGACGACTGACGGTTCAGGCTTGGCGGTCCCGGGGGCGGTCGTGCCGCCGGACCCGGAGGTCAACGGCCCGTCATCGGCACCGCAGGACGCCAGCAGCAGCCCGAGCCCGAACACCAGCACCGGCAGGACCGTCAGTCGCGTGTTCGATGTTGTCATGGCGGTTCGACGGCAACGAGCAGCGGGCGGTTCCCGAGCACCGGAAAAGGGTCGCCGCCTGCCCGGCGACCGACCCGGCCTCCCAGCGACGAGCTACCGACTGCGGTACTGGGCGCGGGCGCCGATGGCTTCCTTGTTGAGGCGCTTGGAGAGGTGGAGGCCCTCGAGGACGAGCTCGACGGCGCTGGCGACCGAGGCCGGTGAGTCATCGCCGTCGGTGAGGATGGTGACGGGCTCGCGCAGAGCGGGCACGTTCTCGAGGAGCTGCACGTAGTCGGCGGAGACGACGTCCTCGCCGGCGTTGACCACGACCTCGCCGTCGAACGCCTCGATCACGGCGCGGAGGTCCTCGATGGGGAGGCGCGACCGGAACGTGGAGAGCACCGCGGCCCGCAGGAGGTGATCGACGATCTGCTCGTCGCGACCCTCCTCGATCGACTCGATCTCGACCTTGCCCGCGGTGGACGAGGCCAGCGCCTCGAGGTCGGTGACGCGGGGGACGACCTCGGACTCGCCGTGGATGAGCGCTCGGCGCATGGCGTTGGCGACGAGGGTCTCGAGGTTCGAGACCGTGAGGCGGACCGAGACGCCGGAGCGCTGGTTGATGTGCGGGCTGTTGCGGGCCTGGTGGCTGAGTTCGGCGACGATCTGGGCCATGTACTCGGGGATGTGCACCGTGACGCCCGGCGCGTCGAGCGGCCGGGCCTCCTGCATCGCGATCTCGACCTCGGTCTCGACCTCGAGCGGGTAGTGGGTGCGGATCTGGGCGCCGAAGCGGTCCTTCAGCGGCGTGATGATGCGGCCGCGGTTGGTGTAGTCCTCGGGGTTGGCCGACCCGAACAGCAGCACGTCGATGGGGAGGCGGATCTTGTAGCCGCGCACCTGGACGTCGCGCTCCTCGAGCACGTTGAGCAGACCGACCTGGATGCGCTCGGCGAGGTCCGGGAGCTCGTTGATGGCGAAGATGCCGCGGTTGGTGCGGGGGACGAGGCCGTAGTGCAGGGTGAGCTCGTCGGAGAGGTAGCGACCCTCGGCCACCTTGATGGGGTCGACCTCACCGATCAGGTCGGCGATCGAGGTGTCGGGGGTGGCCAGCTTCTCGCCGTAGCGGTCGTCCTGGTGGACCCAGGAGATGGGCGTGTCGTCGCCCTGCTCGGCGACGAGGTCACGCGCGTGCTTGGACACGGGGGCGTACGGATCGTCGTTGATCTCCGAACCCGCGACGATCGGCATCCACTCGTCGAGCAGGCCGGTGATGGAGCGGATCATGCGGGTCTTGGCCTGGCCCCGCTCGCCCAGGAAGATCACGTCGTGGCCGGCGAGCAGCGCGTTCTCGAGCTGCGGGAGCACGGTGTCCTCGTAGCCGAGCACGCCCTCGAACATGGGCTCACCGGCGCGGATCTTGGCGATCGCGTTCTCGCGGACCTCGTCCTTCACCGAACGCGACACCCACCCCGAAGCTCGAAGCTGGCCCAGCGTCATCGGTCGGTCACTCATCGGTGCAGTCCCCCAGAACGGCGATCGGATCGCCCGGTTAGCGGTTCGGCTCAACCTACCGTGGGCCGGCAGATCGCGTCGCTCCGGGACCGTGGCGACGGGCGATAGCCTCCGGATTCTTCGCGACGATGCGCCGCGAGGAGCCGGTGGGGAGGAGGCTCGTCGATGGCGGGGACCCGAACGAGCGACCCACCCTGCCACGAGTGGATCTCCCGCGGCGCCAGCACGATGCCGGCCGCGCAAGCTCGCGAACGCGCTCGGATCCGGCGCTAACTTCACGGCGACGAACGAACGGCCTCCCGCCGCTGTGACCCATCGTCGGCCACGACCGCACCCTCCCAGAACGGACAACCCCATGAGCGCCACTGACGTCGCCCGTTCCATCACCCGCAAGCTCGGCTTCGAGGTCGTGCGCCACCAGGACGTCCCGCCGGACTTCCAGCCGGCCGATGTCGCGCTGCTCAAGCAGGTGCGCCCGTACACGATGACCAGCGCCGAGCGGGTCTTCGCCGCGGCCTCGGCGGCCCGGTACATCGCCGACGCGGCGATCCCCGGCGCGATCGTCGAATGCGGCGTGTGGCGGGGCGGCAGCAGCATGGCCATAGCGCTGTCGCTCCTCGGTGCCGGCGTCGACGACCGCGACCTCTACCTCTTCGACACCTACGAGGGCATGTCGGCGCCGACCGAGGTCGACAAGGACTTCCGCGACGAACCGGCGCAGATCAAGTTCGACCTCGCCCGAACCGCCGCCGACGCGTCGGGATGGTGCGCGGCCGACATCGACGACGTTCGGGCCAACATGACCAGCACCCGCTACCCGATGGACCGGGTCCACCTCGTCCCGGGATAGGTCGAGGACACGCTGCCCGCACACGCCCCGGAGCAGATCGCGCTGCTGCGTCTCGACACCGATTGGTACGAGTCGACCAAGCACGAGCTCATCCACCTCTGGCCGAGGTTGGTCCCGGGCGGGATCTGCATCATCGACGACTACGGGCACTGGGCGGGTTGTCGCAAGGCAGTCGACGAGTACTTCGCGGACCTGGGCATCACGGTGCTGCTGAGCCGCGTCGACCACACCGCCCGCACCATCGTGAAGCCCTGAGCTTCGCCGCCGCGGGCGGGTTCGCGTGTCACTCTGCGGGCGGGTCGACCGGGTACGGGTCGGCCATCGCCCAGACCGCGTCGGGCACGCCGGGGCGGGCGAACAGGAACCCCTGGGCGTGGTCGCACCCCAGCCGGCGGAGCTCGGCAAGCTGGCACGGGGTCTCGACGCCCTCGGCGACGACCCGCAACCCGAGCGAGCGGGCCAGCGAGATGATGGCGGTGACGATGGCGGTGTCGTCGGGGTCCTTGCCCAACCCGTCGACGAACGACCGGTCGATCTTGAGCACATCGACGGGGAAGCGCTTGAGGTACGAGAGCGAGGAGTAGCCGGTGCCGAAGTCGTCGATCGCCAGTTCGACCCCAAGGGCACGCAGGTCGTTGAGGACGCGCAACCCCATGGCCGGGTCGGCCATCAGCGCCGTTTCGGTGATCTCGAGGCAGAGCGAAGACGCTGGGACGTCACCCTCCTCCAGGGCCTGCACCACCTGCCGGACCAGATCGACCTGGGCGAACTGGCGACCGGACAGGTTCACCCGGATGGTGAGGTCACGGTCGGGGTGATCGCGACGCCAGCGACCCGCCTGGCGGCAGGCTTCGCCGAGCACCCACGCGCCGACGTCGAGGATGAGCCCGGTCTCCTCGGCCAGCTCGATGAACGCCCAGGCCTCGAGCTGCCCGTCGGCCGGGTGGTTCCACCGCACGAGCGCCTCCGCACCCACCAGGGCTCCCGACGCGAGGTCGATCTCGGGCTGGTAGTGGACCTCGAGCCCGCCGTGCTCGAGCGCGCGCCGCAGTGCGTTCTCCATGCGGAGCTTCTCGGTGGCCTGGGTGCGGAGCTGGGCGTCGAAGATCTCGTAGCGGTTCCGGCCGTTGGACTTGGCGAGGTACATGGCCGCGTCGGCGTCGCCGAGGAGACCGTCGGCGTCGGAGCGGGCCGTGGCCACGGCGATGCCGATCGACCCCGCGGTGACGACCTCCGTGCCCTCGATCTCGACCGGGATGGCGAGCTCGGACCGGATGCGGCCGGCGATGCTGATCGGGTCGCGCCGGTCCTCGACCGAATCGAGCACGACCACGAACTCGTCGCCACCGAGACGGGCGACGAGGTCGGTCGGCCGCACGAGACCCTCGAGCCGCTCCCCGATCGCGATGAGCAGGGCGTCGCCGGCCCGGTGGCCGAGCGAGTCGTTCACCAGCTTGAACCGGTCGAGGTCGATGAAGAGCACCGCGACGCTCGGGTCGGGCGCGTCCCGACGGGCGAGCGCGCGCTCGAGGAAGTCGTTGAGCAGCGCCCGGTTGGCCAGACCGGTGAGCGGGTCGTGGAGCGCCTGGTGGGCCAGCTCATCCTCGCTCTGGCGCAGAGCGGTGATGTCCTCGACGTGGCTGACCGTGTAGCGCAGCGACGAGTCGGCCTCGCGCACCGCCGCGCTGTGGACCCGACACCAGACGATGCGATCACCAGCCCGGGCGAAGCGCAGGACCATCGAAATCTGGTCGGTCTCACCGTCGAGGATCCGTTGGTGGTGCCCGATCAACTCGTCACGGTCCTCGTCGATGACGAGGTCGAGCACGGACGTGCCCAGCAAGTCGGACTCGTCCCGACCGAGGAGCTCGCAAAAGGCGGGGTTCACCTGGATGTGGTGCCCGTCGGGGCTGTGCAGCGCCATCCCGAGGGGAGCCCGATCGAACGCCATCCCGAAGCGCTGCTCGGCGTCGCGCCGGCTCAGCGCCTGGGAGATGATGCCCGCCGTCGAGGACAGGACCCGCAGGTGGTCGTCGGACCAGAGCTGCTCTCGGCCGACGAGGTCGAAGCCGATGAAGCCGATCAGCCGGCTGTTGCCCGAGATCGGGACCGCCAGCGCGGCGCGGGCGCCGACGGACTCGAGCACGGTGCGCTCACCGGACCAGTCCGCGTCGAGGTCCGAGACGCGCGGGATGAAGACCGGGTCGTGGGCGCGTAGCGATTCGATCCACCTCGGGATCGACACCAGCGACAGCTGCCGGCGGTGGTCGCCCCGCGACTCGACACCCGGCGCCAGCCACTCGTGGGCCAGCTCGGCGATGGCCCGTGACTCGTGCAACAGGTACACGTAGCCCCGGTCCACCGACGAGAACGCCGCGATGAGCGCCAGCGCGTCGTCGATGCACTCGCCGACCTCGTGGGCGGGCCGGTGGATGAAGATCGAGGCGACGCTGGTGAGCAGGTCCTCGAAGGCGAGGCGGTGCCGCAGCGCGTCGATGTTGGAGGGACCCTGCTCGGCCGGGCGGAGCAGGACCGACACCTGCGCCCCGGACCGGTGGGCCACCGCCGGACCCGAGATGGCGAGCAGCGCACGCCAGCTGCCGTCGGCGTGACGCAACCGCACCCGGCGGCCCGTGGCGGGCCGGTCGTCGAGCAGCGGCCCGAGCTCGACCAGGACTCCGAAGGTGTCGGTGGCGTCGTCCGGGTGGAGCAGCTCGAGCACGTGCTGCCCGTTGAGCGATTTCGGGTCGTAGCCGAGGAGGCGCCGCACGCCCGCGCTCGCGTAGGCGATGGTGCCGCCGGTGCCGATGATCACGAGGGTGTCCGACAGGGGCGCGAGCAGCTCGTCGAGATCCTGGCGGGACCACGCGTTGGCCTCGTCCCACTCCATGGTCACGGGGATCGCGAACGGCGCGAGGAGGGGCGTACGGACGTCGGAGGTCCCCGATCCTTCCGCCGTTGCCACGTTCGCTGACCTCCCCGTTCGAGCGACGGCGAATCCTATGCGGGTTGCGTTCCGCCTCGATGGCCAGGTCGCTGCTCCACCACCGACCGCAGTCGGTCGCGTAGGAGTGGGAGAAACTTCGCGGGCGACTCCCGGCCGGAACGAATCGGCGTTCGAACGGCCGGCCGAGCGCCGGGTGCGAGCCGCGGGTTCGGAACCTCGACCGGGCTATCGTCCGGCCACTGTGGCCGCCTCCCCCGATCCGTCGTCGCACCCTGGTGCCACCCCGACCCCGACCCCGCCGTCGTCGGTCGTGCTCGACGGGACCTGGCGAGCGGCCGTGGCCGACGAGGAGCTGCGCCGGGCCTACCCCGAGCCCGACTTCGTCGACGACCACTGGGAGCTCCTCGAGATCCCCTGCCACTGGCGGTCGTCACCGGTGTTCTCGGACACCGACGGCCCCCTCCTGCACCGCACGCGCTTCGACGCCCCGGGGGTGTTCGGTCCGGGCGCCGACCACGCCGACGAGGCCGACGAGCCGCGTCGGAGCTGGCTGGTGCTCGACGGCGTCTTCTACACGAGCGACGTCTGGCTCGACGGCGCCTACCTCGGCGACACCGAGGGCTACTTCTTCCCGCACGCGTTCGAGATCACCGACGCCCTCGCCGCGCAGTCCGAGCACCTGCTCGCGCTCGAGGTGAGCTGCCGACCCGAGACCGACAAAGCGGCCAAGCGCAACCTGACCGGCGTGTTCCAGCACTGGGACCTGCTCGACCAGGACTGGAACCCGGGCGGCATCTGGCAGCCGGTGCGCATCGAGCAGAGCGGGCCGGTTCGCATCCGCCACTTCCGGGCCGTGTGCCGCGACGCCACCACCGCCGTGGCGACCATCGCGCTCCGTGCCGTGCTCGACACGATCGCGGCGCGGACCGTCGAGCTGGTCACGACCATCGACGGGGTCGAGCACCGGCGCGCCCAGCCGCTGGCGCTCGGCGAGAACCGCGTCGAGTGGACGGTGCCAGTGGTTGCGCCCCGCCTGTGGTGGCCCCACACGTTGGGTGACCCCGAGCTCGCCGACCTGTCGGTGTCGGTCCAGACCGATGGCGGGCTGGTCAGCGACGAGCGCCACCGACGGATCGGGCTGCGATCGGTCGAGATGCACGACTGGATCACCTTCGTGAACGGCGAGCGGCTGTTCCTCAAGGGCTCGAACCAGGGCCCGACGAAGATGGCGCTCGCCGAAGCCACCCCCGAGGACCTGGCCCGGGACATCGCGCTGGCCAAGGCCGCCAACCTCGACTTCCTGCGGGTCCACGCCCACGTCTCCAAGCCCGAGCTGTACGACGCCGCCGACGAGGCCGGGATGCTGCTCTGGCAGGACATGCCCCTGCAGTGGGGCTACCACCGCAGCGTCCGCGCCCAGGCCCGCCGCCAGGCGCGCGAACTGGTCGATCTGCTCGGGCACCACCCGAGCGTGTTCGTCTGGTGCGGCCACAACGAACCCATGGCGCTCGACGTCGAGCCCGCCACCATGACCGATCCGCGGTCGCGCGCCGGGCTCGTCGCCCGCGCCGTCGCGGCCCAGGTGCTCCCGACCTGGAACAAGAGCGTGCTCGACCACTCGATCCGCAAGGTGCTCGACACCACCGACGGGTCACGGCCGGTCGTGCCCCATTCGGGCGTGTTCCCCCATCCGCCGCTGTTCGCCGGCACCGACACCCACACGTACTTCGGCTGGTACTACGGCGACGAGTCCCAGTTCGCCACCGCGATGCGCTGGTGGCCCCGCTTGGCCCGCTTCGTCACCGAGTTCGGCGCGCAGGCGGTACCGGCCGACGCGGAGTTCCTCGAGCCCGAGCGCTGGCCCGATCTCGACTGGGAGCGGGCCTACCGCCGTCACGCCCTGCAGAAGCCGTTCATGGACAGGGCGGTCCCGCCGGCCGACCACGCCACGTTCGACGAGTGGCGGGCGGCGACCCAGCGCTACCAGGCGATCCTCATCCGCCACCACGTCGAGACCCTGCGCCGACTCAAGTACCGCCCGTGCGGGGGTTTCGCCCAGTTCAACTTCGCCGACGGCTTCCCCTCGGTCACGTGGTCGGTGCTCGGGCACGACCGCCAGGCCAAGGCGGGGTACGCCGCGCTCGCCGACGCCTGCTCGCCCGTGCTGCTGGTGAGCGACCCCCTCCCCGCCGCGGCACGTCCCGGCGACCGATTGGTCGCAGATCTTCATGTCGTCAACGACCTCCGTATCGCTCTTGACGATATGATCCTCTCTGTCCATCTCTTGTTGGGAGAGGAGGAGGTCGCCCGTGGCAGATCGTGGACCGGCTCGGTGCCGGCTGATTCCTGCGTGCGTGTGGGGCGCCTCGATCTCCTGGTCCCCGCCGCCACCGGCGAGCTCGCGGTGGAGTTGGTCCTGCGACCGGCCGACCCCGACCATCCGCCCGTCACGCCGGCCTTCGGCCCGGACGTCCAGTTCCCGCTCCGCCGTCGCACCACCATCGCGGTGGGGTGACCCACCCCCGCTGCGGTTGGCCGCTGACGAGGCGTCAGGGCTAGCGTCGGCCGCGGCATCGGCCCTGCGTGCGGGCCCGATCGCGCTGATCTCCATCCCGGCCGGTTCCCACCGGCCCACCGGTCCGGCATCCCCGGAGGCCCGTTCGTGACTGCAACCCAGGAAACGCCCGTGAGCGCCGACATCACGGTCAAGCCCGTGAGCCGGCGACCCAAGCAGCTGCCGTACCCGCTGAGCATCTACCAGTCGGCGGTCGGCAAGAAGTGGGTCATGGCCATCACCGGCATCATGATGATGGGCTTCGTGTTCGCCCACATGGTGGGCAACCTGAAGATGTACCAGGGCCCGGCCGACTTCGACACCTACTCCGAGGGGCTGCGCACCCTTCTCTACCCGATCCTGCCCAAGTCGGGCGCCCTGTGGCTCCTGCGTTCGGTGCTGCTCGTGGCGCTGGTGCTGCACCTCCACTCCGCCTACTCGCTGACGGTCATGAACCGCCGCTCGCGCCCGGTGGCCTACCAGTCCCGCCGCGACTACCTCGCCGCCAACTTCGCGTCACGCACCATGCGCTACAGCGGGCTCATCGTGCTCGCCTTCATCGGCTTCCACATCCTCAACCTCACGACCGGCACCGTCGCCGCACCGAACTTCGTCTACGGCGAGGTGTACGCCAACCTCGTGCACGCCCTCGAGCAGCCGTGGGTGGCGTTCATCTACATCGTCGCGAACCTGGCCCTCGGCGTGCACCTCTACCACGGTGCCTGGTCGCTCTTCCAGAGCCTCGGCGCCAACAACCCCCGTCTCAACGCCGCCCGCAAGTACTTCGCCATCGGCTTCACCGCCGTGGTCATCGGGCTCAACCTCACGTTCCCCATCGCCGTGCTCGCCGGCGTGGTGAGCCTTCCCAGCACGTGATCCCGTCGCCTGACCGAGCGCCCGTCCCGGCCCCCACCGGTTCGGTCCGCCCCCCACTGGAGCAGCCATGAGCAACATCACGCTCGATTCGAAGACGCCCTCGGGGCCCATCGAGACTCGCTGGCAGAACCACAAGTTCTCCATGAACCTGGTGAACCCCAACAACAAGCGCAAGTTCGACGTGATCGTGGTCGGCACCGGCCTCGCGGGGGCCTCCGCGGCGGCGTCGCTGGCCCAGCTCGGGTACAAGGTGAAGGCGTTCACCTTCCACGACTCCCCGCGACGCGCCCACTCCATCGCCGCGCAGGGCGGCATCAACGGCGCCAAGAACTACAAGAACGACGGCGACTCGGTCTACCGGCTCTTCTACGACACCGTGAAGGGCGGGGACTTCCGGTCCCGCGAGTCCAACGTGTACCGCCTCGCGGAGGCGTCGGTCGACATCATCGACCAGTGCGTGGCCCAGGGCGTGCCCTTCGCCCGCGAGTACGGCGGCGGCCTCGACAACCGCTCCTTCGGTGGCTCCCAGGTGTCGCGCACCTTCTACGCCCGGGGCCAGACGGGCCAGCAGCTCCTGCTCGGCGCCTACCAGGCGCTCATGGAGCAGGTCGCCAAGCGCACGGTCGAACTGCACACCAAGACCGAGATGCTCGACGTCGTGCTGAAGGACGGGGTGGCCTGCGGCATCGTCACCCGCGACCTCAGCACCGGCGAGGTCACCTCCCACGGCGCCCACGCCGTGCTGCTGTGCACCGGCGGGTACTCCAACGCCTTCTACCTGTCCACCAACGCGATGAACTGCAACGTCACCGCGGCGTGGCGAGCGCACCGCAAGGGCGCCCTGTTCGCCAACCCCTGCTACACGCAGATCCACCCGACCTGCATCCCGGCCAGCGACGAGTTCCAGTCGAAGCTCACGCTCATGTCCGAGTCGCTGCGCAACGACGGCCGCATCTGGGCGCCGAAGAACTTCGACGAGAGCCGCCCGGCCGGCCAGATCCCCGAGGACGACCGCGACTACTTCCTCGAGCGCAAGTACCCGGCGTTCGGCAACCTCGTCCCGCGCGACGTCGCCTCCCGCAACGCCAAGACCGTCGTCGACGAGGGCAAGGGGGTCGGTCCGCTGAAGAACGGCGTCAACCTCGACTTCTCCGACGCGATCAACCGCCTCGGCGAGAGCACCGTGCGCGAGCGCTACGGGAACCTCTTCGACATGTACGAGCGCATCACCGGCGAGAACCCGTACCAGACGCCCATGCGCATCTACCCCGCCACCCACTACACGATGGGCGGGCTGTGGGTGGACTACAACCTCATGACCAACGTCCCGGGCCTGTACGCCCTGGGTGAGGCCAACTTCTCCGACCACGGCGCCAACCGCCTCGGCGCCTCGGCGCTGATGCAGGGCCTGGCCGACGGCTACTTCGTGGCGCCGTACACCATCGGCGACTACCTCTCCGGGCTGCTCGGTCAGCCCGCGGTCAGCACCGACGACCCCGTCTTCACCCAGGCCGAGGCCGAGGTGAACGACGACATCAAGCGCTGGACCTCGGTCAACGGCACCAAGTCGTGCGACTACTACCACCGTGAGCTCGGCAAGATCGTCTGGGACCAGATCGGCATGGCACGCGACAAGGTCGGTCTCGAGAAGGCGATCTCGGAGATCCCCGCCCTGCGCGAGGAGTTCCGCGCCAACGTCCGGGTGCTCGGCACCCCCGACGGCATCAACCAGTCGCTCGAGAAGGTCGGGCGGGTCGACGACTTCTTCGAGCTCGCCGAGCTCATGGCGCGCGACGCCCTCGCTCGCGAGGAGTCCTGCGGCGGCCACTTCCGGGTCGAGCACCAGACCGACGAGGGCGAGGCCAAGCGCGACGACGAGAACTTCGCCTACGTCGCCGCCTGGCAGTGGCAGGGCGGGTCGACCCCGCAGACCGTGGTCAAAGAGCCCCTCGAGTTCGAGTACGTCCACCTCACCCAGAGGAGCTACAAGTAATGGACCTCACGCTGAAGGTCTGGCGCCAGGAGAGCTCGACCTCGACCGGTCGATTCGAGACCTACAAGGTCCCGGGCATCAAGGAGGACATGTCGTTCCTCGAGATGCTCGACATCCTCAACGAGCGCCTGATCGAAGAGGGCAACGAGCCACTCGCGTTCGACAGCGACTGCCGCGAGGGCATCTGCGGCACGTGCGGGATCATGATCAACGGTCAGGCCCACGGTCCCGAGAAGGGCACCGCCACCTGCCAGCTCCACATGCGGAAGTTCCACGACGGCGACGAGATCACCCTCGAGCCGTGGCGGGCCGCCGGCTTCCCCGTGATGAAGGACCTGATCGTCGACCGCAGCCCGTTCGACGCCATCATCGAGGCCGGGGGCTTCATCAGCGCCGACACCGGCTCGGCCGTCGACGCCAACATCATCCCGATCCCCAAGGCCGTCGCCGACTCGTCCATGGACGCGGCGGCGTGCATCGGCTGCGGCGCCTGCGTGGCGGCGTGCCCCAACAGCGCCGCCCAGCTGTTCACCAGCGCCAAGCTGAACTCGCTGAACCTGCTCCCCCAAGGTCAGGCCCAGCGGTGGGACCGCACGGTCAACATGGTGCACCGCATGGAGGAGTTCTTCGGCACCTGCACCAACCACGGCGAGTGCGAGGAGGCGTGCCCGAAGGAGATCTCCATCGACTTCATCGCCTACATGAACCGCGACTACGTCAAGGCGCTCCGCAAGAACCGCAAGCTCGCCGGCCAGGTGTTCCCGTAGTCCCCGGCGCTGCCGTTCACGGTCGACGAGCTCGGCATCCCGACCATCGAAGGCGGTGCGCGGCACCGTCAGGGTGAGGTGCGCGCCTCGAACCGTCCCTGACGCCTCAGGATCTCCCCCGCACGATCGTCAGCGAACGGTCTCCCCGGCCCACGGATCGATCGGATCGATGCCGGTGAGCTCGAAGTCCCTCGTGTCGCGCGTCGCCAGCGGCACGCGACGCGATCGACAGATGGACGCGATCTGCGCATCCGCGTCGTCGATGGGTCGCCCCGCCCGGAGGCGCTCGTCGACGACATCCGCGTACGCGAAGGCGGCGTCGTTGTCGAACGGGAGAACCTGGTCATCGAAGACGGTGAGGAGCCCGTCCACTCCGTCTTCGAGCTTCGTACGCCGCCGCCCCTTCGGGAGCTGGTCGATGCCCCGGAGGAGCTCGGCGACCGTGATCGCCGTGATGACGAGCGTTCGACGGGACCGATTGCGGACCCACGATCGAACCCCTTCTTCGGGCGCCGGCCGCAGCAGCTCGGACACGACGTTCGTGTCGACGATGATCACGGCAGCTCGACCGGTCGAGGCGAGCTCGCTCGGGGAGCCAGATCGAGCTCGACCCCGCCGATGTCCTCGGCCAGCGCGATCAAACCGGAGAAGAGGTCGTTCTCCCCGTGCTCGTGGACCGCGTCCTCGAGGATGGCGCGGACCTCGGACTCCATCGAGCGTCCGTGCTCCGCGGCACGGACACGCAGGCGCTCGTGCACCCGATCGTCCAGGTTGCGGATGCTCAGTGCGGCTACGGCCTCGCCTCCCGTCACGTTGCGAGCGATGCTGGCGATGCTGGCGATACTGGCGATGCTGGCGAAGCAGACGACCGCATGGGCGAATGGCGGTTGGTGTCGTGAATGGTTACGACTCATCCATCTTGTATGGTATTATGTAAGGGAATGGAAAACGGTCGAGCCCCGGGGTTCGTGGAGTCTCGCCCCGGGGCTTGCGCTTTCTCTAACTGGAA
>Ga0105048_10012678_pt1 | contig 13203 bp, 9 predicted proteins | sample MAT05_FD_78382 | JGI IMG/M metagenome (GOLD analysis project Ga0105048, IMG submission 78382) | Freshwater microbial communities from Lake Fryxell liftoff mats and glacier meltwater in Antarctica - MAT-05 | ecosystem: Environmental > Aquatic > Freshwater > Ice > Liftoff microbial mat | place...
CAGCGCATAGTGCGAAAGGTAGCACTCCACATCGGTTTCGGGGGGCGTATCGTCGATTTCAATTGCAATCATTCCCAGTCGCTTCGCCGCCGCCGCCACCACCGGACGCAGGTCCAGGTAGTTGTTCGTAATATTGACCACCAGAATCGCGTCGCGCTTCAGATGGCGTTCGAAAAGGTCGAATGCTTCGCGTGTCACCAGGTGAACCGGGATCGAGTCGCTGGAAAACGCGTCCATGAAAAGCAGGTCGAAATTCTGCGGCTCCTCCCGCTCCAGCGATAGCCGCCCATCCCCCAGGATTTCCGTGATTCGGGCAGGCGTTTCCGTCATGAAAGTGAAGTTCTTCTTGGCAATCTCGAAGACTTGAGGATTAATTTCGTACAGCCGGTAATCGTCCTCCTTGCGCGCATAGCCGAGCAGCGCGCCACATCCCAATCCAATGACGCCCACCTTCCGCGGCACCCCCTCCATTCTCGCCAGCGAGGCGCGCCCCGCTCCACTTTCCCTGCAGAAGTAGCTCGAAGGGACCATCCGCCGCGCCGGATCCAGCAACTGTTGCCCGTGGTTGATCTGGCCGTGCACCAGTTGCCGCGCGGCGCCGTGTTCACCCGGTTTACCCCAGACACTCACGTGCAAATGCCCGTAGAAATTGCGAACGGCCAGTTCCACGCCCGACAATTCCTCTTTCTTGATCTTCACCATCCACGCGCCGTACGCGCCCACGGCGATCAACATCGTGACGAACACAATCTTCTGCCGCACCGTCCCCAATCCGCCGCGCGCAACCACAATAACGGCCAATGCACCCGCCATCCATAGCCCGATGTTCAACTCGTAATAAGCATTAAACAGCAGCGGAGCAATCAACCCCACGAACAGTCCGCCCAGCGCCCCGCCCAGCGACAACGAAACAAAGTAGCCCGTAAGATATCGCGGTGACGGCTTCAACGCGGCAAGCTCCCCATGGCAAACCATGCAGCAAACAAACAGTACTGCCGCGGACGCGGCAATGTTCCCCCTCACCAATAGCGACCACTCCTCGCGATCCAGAAGCTTGGCAAAGAAGAAAAGTGCGATGGCGAGCGCCGGCAGAAACACGATCCGGTGATACGCCTTCGACGTTTCAAAACAAAGTATGAATGTCAGCAGATAAACGGCCAGCGGTATCACCCACAGGAACGGAATCGCGGCCACATCTTGCGTCATGTGCGTGGTGATGCCCAGCAGCAGTATCGACGCGCAAGCCGCCAGCGCAACCCATAACGCACGAAGCGCGAACGTAGGGGGATCCGCTGGCGCTTCCTCGGTCGCCTCCACCGGTGCTTCAATTGCCGCATATTTCCACGCCACCAAACCGGCCAGGATCAGGAACACTACGTAAACCCCGGTCCACACCCACGCCTGCTGCGGAACGCTCAGAGCGGGTTCAACCAAAACCGGATACGTCAGCAACGCCGCCAGTGACGCCGCATTCGAAAGCGCAAATAGCCGCCACGGAATGCCGGTCTTCGTGTAACGGACATACCAGGTCTGCAACAGCGGACCCGTCGTCGACAGCAGGAAGTACGGCAAGCCGATGGTCGTGGCCAACAGTCCCAAAATCCGCCAGATCGGCTCCTCTCCGCCATGCGGCTTCCACGCGACCGATGGCAGTATCGGCAAGGAAAGCAGGCTGAGCGCGAGCAGCCTCATGTGGATTCGGCGCTGGCTCAAGGCTGGCAAACGCTGGAGCCAATGCGCATAGGTATACCCGCCCAGCAGCGCTGCCTGGAAGAACAGCATGCACGTGTTCCACACGCCGGCCGACCCGCCGAACCACGGCAGAATCGCTTTGCTGATAATGGGCTGAACCTGGAACAGCAGGAACGCCGAAACAAAAATGGTGAGCGCGAAGAGAATCATTTATTTCCAATTCGACATTGCCTGGAACACCGGCGCGGCCTTCTCAGCCGGTAACACGAAACACGTGGAGGAAGCGCGCGCCAGCAGCCGATTCTGCTCGTCGCGCACATCGCATTCCACCAGGCCGGTGGTCTTTCCGCGGTGGACAACGCGCGCCTCAGCGGTAAGAATACCGTCGCTGATAGGGCGGAGAAAGTTAATTTTGAGTTCGAGCGTGGTCATGGCTTCGCCGTCGGCCAGCGAACTGAAAAAGGCGACGCCCATGGCATGGTCGGCCAGGTCGCAGTATACGCCACCATGCAGCGTTCCGGCAGGATTATGCAGGGAAGGCGACGCCACCATTGAGACCCGTGCATAGCCCGGTTCAAAATGCTCAATCGTCATCCCAAGCGTTCCGGCGAGCCCCCATGGACCCGTGGCGTTCAGTCGTTCGCGATAGAGATCGTAGAGTTTGGCCATAAGAAGGGGAAAACGGCTATGGTAGCCTAAAGGTTCTACGTTGTTCTCGACTGAGGCCCGTTGCCGTCCAAGGTCAGCGAAGCGTTTACTCTCCGAACCTACCCTTACCGGGAAGCCGATCTCGTAGTGAGTTTTCTCACGAGGGACCAGGGAAGGCTGCGGGGAATCGCGCGGAGCGCACGGCGGCAAAAGAATTCCTTCGGGTCCGGTTTGGAGCGGCTCTCTCTGGTCCAAATGCATTACTACCAGAAGGAAAACGTGGAACTGGTACGGTTGAATAGTTGCGATTTAGTACAAAGCCAGTTCAGCTTAGCCAGCGATTATCCTTCCGGCGTGGCGCTCGACTTCATCGCCGAACTCAGTGAACAGTTGTTACCGTCCCACGAACCCAACGAAAAATTCTTCCGCTTGCTCGCCTCGGTGCTGGAACAGCTTCGAGCCAAGCAGGGCATCTGGCTGCCCATTACGTACTTTTTGCTATGGGCCGTGCGGTTATCGGGAATTTTAGAAGAGATGCGCATTGAGGATCAGTCGCTCGCAATCGCCAAGGAAATGCTGACGAAACCGGTCGGACAGATGGACGCCTCCGGGTGGACGAAGAACACCGCGCAGGATATGCGCCGCGCCCTCATTCAAAGCGTGGAAATTCACATCGAACGGCGCCTCCTCACGGCGCGGGTATTGGAGACTTTGTAGGTCGCTATGGATACGTTTCAGGAAACAGTTTTCAAGCTCAAGAAGTATTGGGCCGATCGCGGATGCATCATTCAGGAGCCCTACGACACCGAAGTCGGCGCCGGCACCATGGCCCCGGAAACCTTCCTTCGGGTCCTTGGCAAAAAGAAGTACAGCGTCGCCTATGTCCAACCCAGCCGCCGTCCCGCCGACGGCCGCTACGGCGACAATCCCAACCGCCTCTACAAGCACATGCAGTTGCAGGTGATCCTGAAGCCCACTCCGGCCGACGTGATCGACCAGTACTTGGGATCCCTCGAAGCCATCGGCATCGACCTTTCCAAACACGACTTGAAGCTCGAAGAGGATAACTGGGAATCGCCGACGCTCGGCGCCTGGGGCATCGGTTGGCAGGTCATGCTCGACGGCATGGAAATCACCCAGTTCACGTATTTCCAGCAGTGCGGTGGCCTGGATCTGGATCACGTTCCCGCCGAAATCACCTACGGACTCGAGCGCATCGTCTCCTTCCTGCAAGGCAAGGAAAGCGTCTACGACATCGAATGGGCGCCCGGCTTCACATACCGCGACGTGCGCTATTTCGACGAACTGCAGCAGTCGGTCTATAACTTCGAAGTCGCCGATGTGCCCCGGCTCTGGCGCTTGCTCGATGAGTATGAAGCCGAAGCGCAACGCCTCGTCGACGCCTACCGCGTCCCCGAAATGCCCGATGCCGATAAACGCCGCTTCCCGCTCCTGTCGGCCTATGACAACGTGCTGAAGTGCTCGAATCTGTTTAACCTCCTCGACGCCCGCGGCGCCATCAGCGTCACGGAGCGCGTCGGCGTCATCGCCCGCGTACGAAAACTGGCGGTCGGCGTAGCGCAATCGTTCCTCGATCAGGAACAGTATCGGGAGGTGGCGTAATGTTGCCCTTCCTTCTGGAAATCGGAACCGAGGAAATTCCGGATTCAATGATTCCGGCGGCGCTGGAATATTTGCGCTCGAAGTTCCCGGGTGAAAATGTGCGTGTCGACGCCACCGCCCGGCGGTTGGTCGTTCGCGCGGATGTGCCGGCGCGGTCCGCTGACCGCGAAGAAGTAGTCACCGGCCCGCCCGCCGCTGTTACCGGCAAAGCCCTCGACGGATTTTGCGCCAAGCAGGGCGTAACGCCCGCTGAACTTTCAGTCGTCGAAACAGCCAAAGGGAAATATTGGTCGTTCACCCGTAAAATTGCCGGCCGCGCGGCCATGGAAACTCTGCCCGAAGAGTTGCCCGCGCTGATCATGTCGATCCCCTGGCCAAAAACGATGTACTGGCCCTCGCTCGGCGGTCCGAAATTCATCCGGCCCATTCGCTGGATCGTGGCCCTCCTCGATGCGGACGTCGTGCCCTTCGAATGCGCCGGTATTAAATCGTCTAACGCAACCTTCGGCCATCGCCGTCTCGGCGCGCGCGGACCGCTGCCGGTCACCGTCTCCGATTACGAACAGGTACTGGAAGAAAACTTCGTCATCGTCAGCGCCGCCAAACGCCGCGCCAAAATCGAAGCCGAAGTGGCCGCCGTCGCCGCCGCTCGCGGCCTCCAAGCCAAAACGGACGCTAAACTTCTCGAAGTCCTCACCTACATCACCGAATATCCCACCGCCATCATGGGCTCCTTCGACGCGTCGTATTTGACGCTCCCGTCGGAAGTCCTCGTCACCGTGATGCGCCACCACCAGAAGTACTTCTCGGTGGAAGATGCCGAAGGCGTCCTTGCCCCCCACTTCATCGCCATCATGAACATTCCGGCCGATCCGGAAGGCCACGTCGTCAACGGCAATGAACGCGTGCTCCGCGCTCGTTTCAACGACGCCCGGTTCTTCTACGATGTCGACCAAAAGAAGCCGTTAGCCGAGCGCGTCGCCGATCTCTCCCACGTCACGTTCCAAGCTAAGGTCGGGAACTATCTGGAAAAGACCGCCCGTGTAGCGGCCCTTGCCGGCGAAATCGGCGGACCCGATGCCGCTGCGGCCGGCCACCTGTGCAAAGCCGACTTGACGACCGAAATGGTCAAGGAATTCACCGATCTGCAAGGCTTGGTCGGCGGTTTATACGCCCACGCGCAAGGCGCCCGTCGCCCCGTCGCGCAAGCCATCTACGAACACTACAAGCCGCTCTCGATGGAAGATTCCATTCCTTCCACCGTCGCCGGCCAGGCGCTCAGCATCGCTGACAAAGTCGACACACTCCGCACCTGCTTCGCGGTAGGAATGATCCCCAGCGGATCCAAGGACCCGTTCGCTCTCCGCCGCGCCGCGCAAGGCGTCGTGAAGATATTGGCCGACGGCGCTCTAACCGTTACCCTCGACGAACTCTGCGCCGGCGATGAGAAACTCACCGCCTTCTTCCGCGAACGCGTCGACTACTACTTCCGCGAAGTCCGCGGCTTCGCCTACGACGAAGTCAACGCCGTCCTCGCCGCCGGTTACGGCAACCTGCCCGACGCCCTCGCCCGCCTCGAAGCCGTCCAGGCTGTCCGTCCCACCGCCGATTTCGAGCCCCTCGCCGCGGCCTTCAAACGCATCAAAAACATTCTGAAGCAGGCTGGTGAAATCCCCGCCGGGGCGCCGGATCAAGCTCTCTTCACCGAGCCCGAAGCCGCCCTCGCCGCCGCCACCGATGCCACTGACGTCGCCACCGGAACCTATCCGGAACGCCTCGCCCGAGTGGCCTCGCTCCGCCCCGCCGTCGACGCCTTCTTCGACAAAGTTCTCGTCAATGACCCGGATCCGCAGGTGCGTGTAAATCGCCTCCGTCTCCTAACCAACCTCATCAACAAGTTTTCTTCGATCGCTGATTTTTCAGAGATCGTAACGAATTGATCTAACCCCCTCAACAGGAGCATTTGGATGAAGAAATACGTTTTCAGTTTCGGCGGTGGTAAAGCCGACGGTAACGGAAAAATGAAGGAAATCCTGGGCGGCAAAGGCGCCGGCCTCGCGGACATGACCACCGCGGGCGTCCCCGTCCCCCCCGGATTCACCGTTTCCACCGAAGTCTGCAACATCTACTTCGAGAACAATCAGCACATTCCCGCTGAGATCGAAGAGCAGGTCGACAAGGCGCTTGCCAAACTCGAAAAGACCTTCGGCAAGAAGCTCGGCGACCCCAGGAACCCGCTGCTGTTGAGTGTGCGGTCCGGCGCCAAGTTCTCCATGCCAGGCATGATGAACACCATTCTCAATCTCGGCATCAACGACGAAACCGTCGCCGGACTGGCCGCCAAAACGGGCAACGAATGGTTCTCCTACGACTGCTATCGCCGCTTCCTTCAGATGTTCGGCGAAGTGGCCATGGACATCCACATGGAGAAGTTCAACCATGTGTTCGACGCCCGCAAAGCCAAGCGCGGCACGAAGGCCGATACCGATCTGACTATTGATGACTTGAAGGCCATCGTCGAAGACTACAAGAAAATCTACGTCAAGGAGACGGGTTCGCCGTTCCCGCAGGACACCAAAATCCAGCTGAAACTGGCGCGTAACGCCGTGTTCAGAAGCTGGTGGAACGACAAGGCCGCCTACTACCGGAAGATGGAAAAAATTCCGGATTCCATCGGAACCGCCGTCACCGTGCAGGCCATGGTATTCGGCAACATGGGTAACTCTTCGGCCACCGGCGTCGGCTTCACGCGCGATCCGGGCAACGGCGACAAAATCTTCTACGGCGAGTTCCTGGTCAACGCGCAGGGCGAAGACGTCGTCGCCGGCATCCGCACCCCGGAGCCCATCACCGACCTCGAAACCATCATGCCCGCTGCCTACAAGCAACTGTTTGAAACCACGCAGATGCTCGAAACGCACTACAAGGACATGCAGGACTTTGAGTTCACCGTTGAGGAAGGCACGCTCTACATGCTGCAGACCCGCAACGGCAAACGCACGGGTCCGGCCGCTGTAAAGCTCGCCGTCGACATGCACGAGGAAGGCTTGATCTCGAAGAAGGAAGCCGTCATGCGCGTCGCTCCTTCCCAGCTCGATCAGTTGCTCCACCCCGTGTTCGACGACGCTTCGTTGAAGACGTTGACGCTGCTCTCCACCGGCATCGCCGCTTCGCCCGGCGCCGCTGTGGGCCGTGTGACGTTCTCCGCCGCGGACGCCGTGGAAGGCGCGAAGTCGTCGCCCGTCCTGCTTCTCCGCAAGGAAACCACTCCCAATGACATCGCCGGCATGGACGCGGCGAAAGGCATTCTCACCGCCATCGGCGGCAAGTCCTCGCACGCGGCCGTTGTCGCCCGCGGCATGGGCCGCCCCTGCATCGTTGGCGCCGGTGAATTCTCAATCGACGCGAAGGCCAAAACCGCTAAGGTCACCGTCGGCGGCAAAGTCATCACCATCAAGGAAGGCGACTGGCTTTCCATGGACGGCGCCACCGCCAAGGTCTACCAGGGCCAGGCCAAGACCAACGAACCCGACACCAAGAGCGGCGCGCTGGCCAAGTTCATGGACTGGGCCGACGAGTTCCGCGGCAACTTCGGCGTGCGCGCCAATGCGGACATTCCGCGTGACGCCACCGCCGCCCGTCGCTTCGGAGCGGAAGGCATCGGCCTCTGCCGCACCGAGCACATGTTCTTCGCCGAAGACCGTCTCCCCATCGTGCAGGAGATGATCCTGGCGAAGGAAGAGAAGGCCCGCAAGGCCGCTCTGAAGAAGCTCCTCCCGCATCAGCGCAAGGACTTCGCCGGTCTCTTCACCGCCATGAACGGCTTCCCCGTCGTCATCCGTACGCTCGATCCGCCGCTGCATGAGTTCCTCCCCAAGCGCGAAGACCTCATGGTGGATTGCGCCATTCTTCCCTACGCGAAAGCGAAGGCGAAGGAAGAGATGGCGAAGAAGTACGCCATCGCCGTCGAAGACCTCAAGGAAAAGCTCCCGGCCCTGCTGCACCGCGTCGAAGAACTCCACGAGTTCAACCCGATGCTCGGCCACCGTGGCTGCCGTCTCGGTATCACTTACCCTGAGATCACCGAAATGCAGGCGCGCGCCATCTTCGAAGCCGTCGCCCAGGTAGCCAAAAAGGGTGTGAAAGTCATCCCGGAAGTCATGATCCCGCTGATCGGTTCCGTCAAGGAACTCGAGCACCAGAAGGCGATCGTGAAGCGCGTTGCCGATGAAGTTCTCGGCAAGGCGGGCCTCGCCGATCAGCACTACCTCATTGGAACGATGATCGAAATTCCGCGTGCCGCCATCACCGCCGACAAGGTAGCCGAGCAGGCGGAGTTCTTCAGCTTCGGTACCAACGATCTGACGCAGACCACGATGGGCTTGTCCCGCGATGACTATACGAAGTTCTCGGCGCACTACGAGAACCTCAAGATCTTCGCGGCCGATCCCTTCGGCGTGTTGGATCAGGAAGGCGTCGGCAAGCTGGTCGAAATGGCTGTCAAGCTGGGCCGCAAGACCCGTCCCGACCTCGAAATCGGCATCTGCGGCGAGCACGGCGGCGAGCCGAGTTCGGTCGAGTTCTGCGTAAAAGTGGGCATGAACTACGTTTCCTGCTCGCCCTACCGTGTGCCGATCGCCCGTCTCGCAGCCGCCCAGGCCCGCATCGCCATGGCCGGCGGCGAAGGCGCGGAAGCCAACCGCACGAAGTAGTTTTTCGTGAAAACCAAAACCGGGCGAGCCGCAAAGCTCGCCCGGTTTTGCTTTGGTGCCCGTAAAATAGGAGGTGCGCATGCTGTTCCTGCTCCTGCTCCTCTTCGTCCAGGCCCCCACTCCGCAGGACCTGTTTCAACGGGGACGGTTCGCCGACGCTGCCGCGCTCCTGGAAAAGGAATCCAGCCGCCCCAACCGCTATCTATTGGGGCTCTGCTACCAGCAGTTGGGCGAACTCGGCAAAGCCGAAGCTGTCCTCGCCGCTCTCACCGCAAACGAACCCAAATGGGCGCCCGGCTTTTATGCGCTCGGCCGCGTTCTCTTCGCCGCAGGCAAATTCCCCGATGCCATTCGCGCCGTCGAAACCGCTGAAAAGCTCGGCGAGCCACTCGCCCGGACGCGCCGTCTCATCGGCAGTATCGAAGAGGAGCGCGGCAACTGGACAGCGGCCCTGGACGCTTACGAAGCAGCGACCGACGTCAGCGAGGCCCATTCCGGCCGCGCCAGCGTGCTGTTTAAACTCGGACGATTTCCCGAAGCCCGCGCCGCCGCCGATCGCGCCGTCAAGCTCAATCCGGCCAACCAGGAAGCCCAGCGCCTCCTCGGCCAACTCGCCACCGCCGCCGTCACCACTGGCAGCGCCGTCTCCCCCGTCGCCTTCGAACGCATCCCACTCCCCTTCGTCCTCAATCACAACCCAACCCCCGAGAAACACATCGTCTCCACTATGGCCGGCGGTCTAGCCGTCTTCGACTACGACAATGACGGCCTCCTCGACATCTTCTTCACCAACGGCGCCAGCCTCCCGTCGCTCACGGACAAGCACGCCAACCGCCTCTACAAGAACCTCGGCGGCCTGCAGTTCAAGGACGTCACCGCCGAGGCCGGCCTGGAGGGAGAAGGCTTCTCAATCGGCGCCGCCGCCGCTGATTTTGACGGCGACGGTTGGACCGACATCTTCGTCGCCGGCGCCGGCAAAAACATCCTCTACCGCAACGAAAAAGGCACATTCACGATTTCCCCGCGAGGCATCCGCGACGAGAAGTTCGCTGTCGGAGGCGCCTGGCTTGACTACGACGGCGATGGCAAACTCGACCTCTTCGTCGTCAACTACCTCGACTGGACGCCTGCCTTTTCCAAGTTCTGCGGTGACCCGTCCAAGAATCTGCGGGTCTACTGCCACCCCCGCGAATTCCCGCCAACCGCCAATCGCCTCTACCGCAATCTTGGCGACGGATCGTTCTCAGACGTCAGCGCCACGACCGGCATCGCCGGGCATCTCGGGAAGGGAATGAGCGCCGCCGTTGCCGATGTCGATGGTGACGGCCGGCCGGATATTTTCGTCGCCAATGACGCCCTGCCAAACTTCTTCTTCAAGAATACCGGCGGGAAATTCGTCGAGTCCGCCCTCGCCGCCGGTGTCGCCTACAACGACATGGGCAAGGCCATTTCCAGCATGGGCTCCGACCTCCGCGACTTCGACAACGACGGCCGCCCCGATCTCGTCTTCACCGCCCTCGTCGGCGAAACTTTCCCGCTATTCAAGAACACCGGAGCCGGCTTTCGCGATGTCAGTTATCCCTCCGGCGCGGGCGCGCTCACCGTTCGCCGCAGCGGTTGGGGCGTGGCCTTCGCAGACCTGAACAACGACGGCTGGAAGGATCTGGTAACCGCGAATTCCCACGTCACCGACACCATCGAACTCACCCGCTCCGAGAAGTACAAGGAACCCAGCACCGTGCTCTTGAACGCCGCCGGCAAGTTCCGCCTTGGCGCGGAACTCAACCCCCCCGCCGCCTACCGCGGCTTGGCCGTAGCGGATCTCGATGGCGACGGCCGCCTCGACTTGGTCACCTCCGAACTCGGCGGCCCCGGAGTCGTCTGGAAAAACATCTCCGAACGAACCGGACACTGGCTCGAAGTGAAGGCCCCCGTCGGCGCCCGCGTCCGCGCCGGGAATCAATGGCAGGAAGTGACCTCCGGAGGCAGTTACGGGTCGGGTTCGTTTGTGCCCGTCCACTTCGGCCTCGGCGCGGCCACCGAAGCGGATGTCGAGATAATCGCCCCCGATGGAAAACGAACCCAGCTAGGCCCGGTGAAGGCGCGCCGTTGATTCGGATATGCTGTCACTTGGCTTATGCGACTCCTTGCTCTCTCCCTGATCCCGCTGGCGGCCTTCGCCCAACGTGCCGCCACCTTTGAAGACCGGCCCGCCACCGCTCTCGAAAACGACAAAATCGAACTGCTGACGCTCAATAAAGGCGGGGCGTTCGTGAGCCTCGTCCTCAAGGACGACGCCGAAAAAATGAACCCGATGTGGAACCCGGTCGCGTTGGCGCGCATGACGAAAGGCCCGGCGCGCTTCGGCGACTCGCTCGGCCACTTCCTCTGCGTCGACGGCTTCGGACCCACCTCCAAAGAGGAGCAGGCCGCAGGGCTCCAAGGCCACGGCGAGGCCCACCGCCAGCCGTGGGAACTCGTGGCGCAAAGCCGCGACGGGAAGACCCAGCAGATTACGTTCAAGACGCGCCTGCCGCTAGTCCAGGAAGGGCTGCAGCGCCGTCTGGAACTCGTCGACGGCGAGCAGGTCGTCTACGTCGATTCCACCCTTGAAAACGAACTGGCCTTCGACCGCCCCATCAACTGGGCCGAGCACGCCACCATCGGCTACCCCTTCCTCTCGCCTGGCAAAACCGTCATCGATGCCTCCGTCGGCAAGTGCCAGACGCGCCCGCATCAGAACACGCCGCCAAACCGCCGGCTCGTCTCCGACCAGCCGTTCGTCTATCCTTCCGCGCCCTTAAAGTCCGGTGGCATGGCCGACCTCCGCGCCATTCCCGACCCGCCCAATTCAATGGACCACAGCGGCTGCGTCTTCGACCCCGCCAAGCGCCTCGGCTTCGTCACCGCCATCAATCTGGAAAAGCGGCTGATGCTCGGCTATCTCGTCCGCCGCGAAGAGTATCCGTGGCTCCAGGAATGGATGAATTACCCGTCGAACCTCGCGCTCTCGCGCGGCCTCGAATTCGGCACGCAGCCCTTCGACGTCTCCCGCCGCCAGACCGTCGAGATGGGCAAAATGTTCGACACGCCCGCGTTCCGCTGGCTCCCCGCCAAGTCGAAAATTGGCTCGCGCTTCCTGATGTTCTACACCCGCGTTCCCGCCGGTTTTACCCAGGTTGACGACGTACGGCAGGAGGGCGGCCATCTCATCATCAGCGACAAGAAAAGTGGCCAGACCATCCGCTTAGCCGCCTCCCTACCCTTGTAGATAGCTCTTGGCGCGGTCCCCTCCTTTGCAGTTATCCGCTATGCGCATATCGGCCGATCCTCGAACAACGGCCCAGGAGCGCGGATCAGCGAGCCAAGGGCTGCGGGGCGGAATTCTAGTGAGGGCAGCCACAGCCCTTTCCGCGCCAGGCGTCAAGGCCCTCACGGAAGATGATCGGTGTCATGGCAAGGCTCGCAACAGCGTCTGCCCACCACCACCCAGCTATAGCCTGCATTAAAAGACCGGCGAGGAGAATCGCCGAGAGATAGGCGCACAGACTGGTCTGTTGCGAGTCGGCGACCATCGCCGCGCTGTTGAGAGTGAGTCCGACCTCGCGCTTGGCTTTCGCGAGGGCGGGCATTACAAGCAGCGAGAGCGCGGCCAAGGCGATGCCGGTCCAACTCATCCGCGGATCTTCATGCGCCCACAGACCGGCGACGGCTTTCCAAAGCACCCAGCCGCCCAGAGCGAAGAAGGAACAGGCGATCAGCTTCTGCGCGCGGCGTTCGGCTTCATCGGCGCATTTGCCGAGCCGCCAAATCATGACCGCCCCGGAACTGACTTCGATGATGCTGTCGACGCCGAAACTAATGAGCGCTACGCTACCCGAAACAGCCCCGGACACCAGCGCGACGATGGCCTCCACGACGTTGTAGGCAAGCGTGATGTATTCCAGCCGGAGGCCGCGTTGGATGGCTTGTTCGCTCACTGTACCTTTATCTTCGCAAGATATATGGAAGTTTTGCCTTCGTGGCTGGAGTAGTAGAGGGTCCAGAGGAGATTGTCGTGCCAAACAAATCCAGGGTAGCTGGAGTCACCGCCACTCGGCAGGCGGAGCTTCGGAGTGAATCCGGTTGGAGTCAATTCGCCGATCTCCGTATGGCGCTTCGTCGTATCGCCGCCTTCGAAGATGCGTCCGCCGGCGGCCCAGATGCCATTGGGGAGAATGGCGATGTTGGGTCCGCCGATGAAGTGGCCGGCCGTATGCCAATTCCAGTCCTTGTACGGCGCCTTGCTGGTGCCGACCCAGGCTAGATTGCCGTCGTTCCACGTGCGGCGACTAAGTGCGACCATCGTGCCATCGGGGAGGAACCGGACGGCGGTCTCATCACCGCCGGGGACTTGCAGTTGAGTGAGTGCGCCGGGATAAACCGGCATGTTGTAGGGGATGAAAGAGCCCTACGGAAAAGGAGCAGCGACTTTATTCCGACCTCGAGTCTTGCGTGGTGCGTCGCGAGGCGTACGGCGAAGCGTAGA
>Ga0105048_10012684_pt1 | contig 13201 bp, 3 predicted proteins | sample MAT05_FD_78382 | JGI IMG/M metagenome (GOLD analysis project Ga0105048, IMG submission 78382) | Freshwater microbial communities from Lake Fryxell liftoff mats and glacier meltwater in Antarctica - MAT-05 | ecosystem: Environmental > Aquatic > Freshwater > Ice > Liftoff microbial mat | place...
ACCTCCAGGTCCGCCGGGTCCGCCGGGTCCACGACCGCCTCGATCACCGCGGTCGCCTTGGTTCGGGCGCGGGCCGCCTGCGGCTGGATCCCACGTCAGATTGGGAGTGCCACCCGGAACGCCCGGCTGACCCATCGTCCGAGGAGTGCCGGGGCGGGGACCACTGGGTCCTCCGAATCCACCGGGCCCTCGCCCCGGGCCACCGGGGCCGCGGCCGGGACCGCCCGGACCGCGGCCTCCGCCACCGCCGAAGGGGCGGCCTCCACCGCCACCTCCACCCCCACCTCCGAATGGGCGTCCGCCATCCCGGCGGCCACCGCGATCATCGCGGCGGTTGTCATCGCGGCCCTCGTAGCGCGCAAAGCGGTTGGGGTCGGCTGGCTTCTGCGCCCAAGAGGGGAGAAATGCCTTTTCGAGGTCCAAAGTCAGATCCTGCGGTTCGCTCATATTAGAGAAAAAAGGCCCCGCGCACGCGCGGGGTTGGCTCAATCAATTTCATGCGACCATGCGGACGGGGTTTCGAAAAGGCAAGCGGCGGAACAGGAACAAAATGGGGGGCACCAAGACACGGTCCCTTCCGGGACCGCGGGCGTTCTCGCCGGCAGCGCTCCTCCCTGCCGCCGAGCTGAGACCTGCGCCCGAAGGGTGGGAGGTTTCTCAGATCGGGCTTGCGGTAGGTTCGACCTTCGACGTGGAATCTTCCCCCATGAGTTCCTCCTCACCTGCCGGGGCGAAGCCGTCTCTGATGTCGATGTCGGAAGTGCCGCGGGTGTTGCCGTTCGCGCTCTTTCTTGGAGTGGGCGCACTGGCGGGGAAGGCGTTCAGCGGTTCGGAGTATTGGATGTATGCGGCCAAAACGATCGGGGTGGGGGCCTTGCTCTGGGCGTGGCGCCGGCGTCTCCCGGAAATGCGTTGGGCCTTCAGTGGGGAGGCGGTGTGGGTGGGCCTTGGCATTGCAGCGCTCTGGCTTGGATTGTCCGGGCACATTCCGTCGTTGGGCCGCATCTGGGACCTCATCCGCGAAGCTACGGGCGGACCGGCCGCACCGGTGCCGAAGCCGTTGGAAGTCTGGAACCCGATCGTTCATTTCGCTGGCCTGCCGATCCTCGGATGGGGGTTCGTCCTGATCCGGGTCCTGGGACGTTCCCTGGTGGTGCCGGCGTTGGAAGAAGTCTTCTACCGATCCTTCATGTACCGCTACATCGTGAAGCCCGAATTCGAGTCGGTGGCCCATTCCACCTTTCACCTCGGGGCCTTCCTGATGACGTCGGCGTTCTTCGGACTTTCCCATACCGACCACTGGCTGCCGGGGGTGATCTGCGGGATGTCCTATCAGTGGCTTGTGATCCGCAAGGGGCGCCTCGGCGATGCCATGCTGGCCCACGCCATCACCAACCTCGCCATCAGCGGCTATGCCATTGGCACGGGGCGCTGGGAGTTCAGCTGATGTCCTCGATGGACCCGGTCGCGAAGCGGAAGCCGGACGCATTGCCACCCTGCGTCCTGCATGAGGACGAGGACTTGTTGGTGGTAAACAAGCCGGCCGGCTGGAATACCCACGCCCCGGCACCGCATGCGGGCGAGGGGATCTACGACTGGCTTCGTCATCGGGAACCCCGGTGGGCCGGGCTCTCCCTCCTGCATCGGCTCGACAAGGAAACCAGCGGCGTCCTGGTGTTCGGCAAAGGGGAGCGCGCGAATCGTTCCCTCACCGCACAGTTCACCGAACGTGCGGTGAACAAATGCTATCGCCTGCGGCTTTCCCCGCCGCCTGGGCCGCGCCGTCCGACGGTCAACGTCCAACCCATCGCGGGCGGCGGATGGCGCGTCACCTCGTGGCTGGAGCGTGCCGGGGAGGAGCAGGTCAGCCGTACCCACGGCATGGCCGGGCGCGAGGCGATCACCGAATTCGAACTGATCTCCGCCATCGAATGGCGGGCCCGGCCCAGGACGGGACGCACCCACCAGATTCGCGTCCACGCGGCGGCGATGGGCGTGCCCATCCTGGGAGATGCGCTCTACGGCGGAAAATTCTCGACCCGGGTGTGGTTGCACTCGGAAAGCATTGCCTTCGCCCACCCGGCGGACGGGCATTCCGTGGAATTCACTGCGCCCTCTCCGTTCGCCCCGCCGCCAGGGGAGGGGTTGGGCCTGGCCGCCGCGATGTTTCCCGTGGATGAGACCGACGCTTTCCGTGTGCTCCACGGCGCGGCGACCGGCACTCCCGGGATCTACGCGGAACGGTTGGGAGAACGACTGCTGATCCTGTCCGAGGACGAAGTCGTGGCGGGAAGCTGGATCGAGCGATGGGCGGGATGGCGACCGGCCGGGGTCCATGCCAAGCGCTGGCGCCGCGATGTGCGGATGAAGACCGTGGAAGAGACGTGCCCGGTGTTGATGGAGGGCAGCGAGGCCCCGGCTCGGTTCGAAATTCGGGAGAACGGAGTGCGTTACGAGGGGTCGCTGGCGGAGGGATACAGCTACGGCCTGTTTCTGGATCAACGCGATAACCGGCGGCGTCTCCTGCGCGGGCATGTTGCCGCGGCATTCCCGTTCCCGGAGGGAGGGCTTGCGGGGCGCGAGGTGCTGAACTGCTTTGCCTACACCGGGGGATTCAGCGTGTGCGCCGCGCTCGCCGGGGCGCGGACCACGACCCTGGATCTGTCGCGCAAGTACCTCGACTGGGCGCGTCGCAATTTCGGGTTGAACGGCCTGGATCCGGCGGGGCACGACTTCATCTACGGCGATTGCTTCGATTGGATGCGGCGCCTGGCGAAGAAGGGACGGCGGTTCGATGCGGTCCTGCTGGATCCGCCCACCTTTTCACGATCGAAGGAGAGTGGGGATTTTCGGGCGGAATCCGACTACCGCAGGTTGGTGACGTTGGCGGCGGGGTTGCTTGGGCCCGGAGGTCTGCTGTTCGCCTCGACCAACGCGGCGCGGCTCGATCCGGAACAGTTCCTGGCCGAGGTCCGGGCGGGTCTGGCATCGGCCGGCCGCCGGGTCCAGAAGGAGCATTACGTTCCCCAGCCCCCGGATTTTCCCATCTCGCGGGAGGAACCCGCCTATCTGAAGACGGTCTGGATGCGGATGGATTGAGTGTGGTGGCTTGACATCTTGCAGCTTGGAGAAGGGCATCCGAAATGCTTTCATCCCATCCGCGAGTTTCCTATTTTCGCAACCCCCTCTGATCATGAATTTCCGTTCGCTCCTGGCTCCCGCGTGGATGGTGGGCCTTTTGTGCTGTGTCCGAGCCGGGGCCGCCACCGTGACATGGGATGGCGGGGGGGACGGGGTTCGTTGGAATGACCCATTGAACTGGACGGGCAATACGCTCCCCGGCGTATCCGACGAGGCGGTTCTCAATCTTGGGACCGAAGTGCTGCTGGACGGTGCCACAGCCGTGGTCCAGCGGGCGACGGTCCGGCGTCCGTTGCGGATCATGAGCGGCGGGCTCACGACCTCGCAGGGGCTGTTCGTGAGCGGCACTTCGCTGGTTCTCGAGGGCGGAGCGATCGATGGACGGGTGGAATTGACCTCGGCAAGCCTCGTCCTGTCCGACGCAGCCTCGGCGGCCAGTCCGATTGAGCTGCGGGGCGATTCGGTTCTGGAGGGGAATGTTCCGATGGGCCTGGCGTTGACGGTGCTGGGAAGCTCCAGCGGCGGGAATGCGTGGACGACCTGGCGAACCGGAGGAACCAACCGCGGCGTGGTCAAGCTTGACAGCATCAACGCTGGTTGGAGCGCGACCCTGGCCCTTGAAGGAGTCCGTTTCGACAATGCGGCTTCTGGCGTGTTGACCGCGGCTCCCGGGGCGGGCGGCGGTCGCAGGCTGCAGGGAGATCTCATCAATCACGGACGCGTTTCGGTCGAGGCCGCGACGCTGCTCGCGGTGGAAGCCGTTGCGGGTGCGCAAGTGGAACACCGCGGCGGCGTGGTGGATCTCGAGACGAACTCCCGCCTGGAAGTGAGCCGCGGCCGATTGCTGTGGGATGGGGGATCCGTGATCGGGGACGGACGATTCCTGGTGGCATCAGGCCGGCTGAAAGTGACGTCCGGTGCCACCGGTTTGGGTTCGATCTACGCCGCAGGCGATTCCGTGCTGGAAGGCAACGAATCCCCGACCGCGACGGTCATCACCCAGGGCAGCAGCGCCTACGGCCATGCCTGGCTGCGCCTCAATGCGGACGCGTTGAACCGGGGCGAATTGCGCTTCGATTCGCGGGATGCAGGGTGGGGAAGCCAGTTCGACGCCGGCAGCCATCGCCTCAGCAATGCGATCTCCGGTCGGCTGCTCTTCCGGCCGGGAGCCGGCGGTCCGCGAACGTTCAACGGGGTGCTGGCCAATGTCGGGCGGGTGGAGGGCGAGCCGGGCGTGGGATTCTCATTTACCGGCACCTATGAGGGCCATGGGGGATTGTTCTTGGGTGAGGGGCGCCTGATCAATTCAAGGCTTGTGCTGGTCCAGTCTCCGTCCCAGCCGGACGTCCTGACTCTGGACGGGGAGGGCAATACCTTGGGGACGGATGTGCCCGTGGGATACACGCTGCATGTCCGGGGCGGCGGCTGGGGTCATGCGACGCTTTTGAGCACCCGCTCCTTCCGGAATCAGGGCACCCTGAGGCTCGAGTCGATCGGGGCAGGGTGGTTGTCCGCCCTCGAACTCCCAGGACCGGATGGCTCGGAGTTGGCCAACGACGGTTTCATCCTCGCAGGCCGGGGTTCAGGGGGACCGCGCCGGGTGATCGGGGATGTGCGGAACCGGAGTCGGATCCAGATGGAAGACGGGATGACGCTGGAAGTCCGCAAGACCGGGGGACCGCGTTTCGAGCAGTCGGCAGGCGAAGTGGAGACAATCGGAGGCGGCGCGATGGAGGTTCAATCCGGTCAATTCGTTTTGACCGGCGGCCAGTTGGGGATCGGGGTCTTCGCCATCCATTGCCAGACCGAGGTGAGCACTCCAGACCCAACGGGGAACCTGTCGATCTGCGGTGATGAATCCCGGTTGGTGACCCAGCAGGCTCCGGGATTGACCCTCCGGATCCACGGCGGTGGGCGCGGCGCCGGTCACGCCCGCCTGACGGTCCTTCCGGGAGCCGTCAATGCAGGAACCCTGCGGATGGAGTCGGAGTCGGCTGGATGGAACTCGAATCTAAGTTCGGATCCCGGGGTGCAACTCGTGAACGCTGCGACGGGGCGCATCGTGGCGGCTCTGGGATCGAGTGGTCAGCGTGAGGTCCGGGTCGGCGTGCGCAATGCCGGTCGGATGGAAGCGATCGCAGGGCATGGATGGGATTTTGTCGCGGCCTACACCTCGCTGGGCGGCTTTGTCGCCCCGGAAGTCCGCTTCTCCACTTCCACCCTCGATCTCTCGACGCCACCGGTGGCGGGTTCGCAATTCTCGGTGTTCGGCGATGGTAACACCCTGCTTTCGGGGATCCCGGCAGGCACGACGGTGCGATTCATCTCCAACGGGCAGGGGGGCCATGCGGTGCTGCGGGTTCCCGCGGATTTCGCCAATCGGGGCGTGATGGAGCTCACCTCGGTCGACGCGGGTTGGTCGACGACCGTTCAACCCGAATCGGGTGGGCGGATCGTGAACGAGGTCGGGGGACAAATGCGGGTGCGCGGCGGTGCTGGCGGACGACGGATCTTTCCTGCGCCCGTCGAGAACCGCGGAGAACTGGTGGTGGAAGCCGGGTGTGAGTGGATGGAAGGGCTGAGCAACCGGGCGGGGGCCACGATCCTGGCCGCGCCTTCGCAGCAGGTGGTGCCGGCGGGGTTCCGGATGGTCAACGCCGGGCGGCTCGAACTCTCGGGATTCACCGGGGAACTTCAGTTGAACGGGGACTTCTTTCAGGAATCCAGCGGTCTCCTTCATTTGGACGGTGCCGCGGACGCCAATGAGGTCTTGTTGGGCCTTGGCCTCGTCCGACTGGCTGGGCAGTTGGAACTGCGGTTGCCGACGGGGGGCACGCTTCCCGCCGACAACCAATTGCTCACGCTGGTCCGATCGGCGGTGCGGCAAGGGCAGTTCACCGAGCTGATTCTTCCCACGCTTCCTGCCGGACAGGCCTGGAATCCGGAGTACACCGCCTCCCAGTTTGGGGTCCGGGTCACGACCCGGGACGTTTCGCTCCAACCGCCCGTCCTCACCCGTCAACCGGCCCGGTGGGTGGTTACGGCGGGTGCCCCGGTGGTTCTGTCGGTCGCGGCGATCGGCAGCAGTCCGCTCGCGTACCAGTGGTATCGGGCCACCCAACTTCTCCCCGGGCAGACCGGGGTTGTCCTGGATCTGGGAGCCGCCGACGCCAGCGATGAGGGCAGCTACTCCGTGGTGGTCTCCAACGCCGCCGGACGAGTGACCTCGGACTCGGTTCTGGTTCGGTTGGCCGATGTGGTGGTTCCCCAGAACCTGGCGGTGCGGACAAACCTGCCGGCGATCGGGGGCGATGGCGTGACCATCGAGGTCTTCAATGGCATCGGCGGTGGAGGCCCACCGCGCAACCAGGACCTCGACGGCCTGGCGGCGAACGCACGCTTGATCTCGCCGGAGATCGATTTTCCCCGGCCGGGAAAGGTCATCGGAGTGGGCGAAAGCTTCGAGCGATTCTTTGCCAATACCGTCGTTCCCCCCGAGAGCGTCCGAACCCTGGCAACGAGGAATTTCATCCTGCGCCACACCTTCTTCCTCCGCGTGGGGCCGGAGATGGATCTGAACCCCGCCACGCCCGCCATCGAAGCCCGCCTGGGCGTCGGATCGGATGACGGTTACCTCCTGGAACTCGCCGGGATCCCGGCGGGCTCCGCCGGAGATCGCGGCTTCACCGTGTCCTGGGTGGATGTGGTTTTCGGCGGGCCGGGCTTGTACCCGGTGAACCTGTTGTTCGCGGCCAACAGCATCTCGGTCAGCGGTGTGGAATGGCTGCGCGAAACACCGGATGGGCTGATTGAGATCGTCCCCCAGTCCGACCTCTACACCTCTCCCAACCTGGGCGACCGCCAAATCACCTTCGAGGAATTGCCCGCCGGCACCGTGGTTTCCAATCAGTTCCTCCATCTCGGCGTCCAGTTCACCACCACGCCCGGGATCACGGTGACCTCGGCGCGTCCGGACCGCTTCGTCCCCGTCTCGGTTGACCGGGTGCTGGGAGATCCGACGGCGACCGGCGCCGCTCCGGGATCGGTCGAGTTGAGATTCGTGGTTCCCGGGACCACCGCCGGGGCCGTCACGGATTTCGTGAGCTTCTACGTGCTGGATGCGGAGGCGGTGGGCGCGGTGATCGAGGCCCTGGACAGTGATGGCGTCGTCCTGGAGAGCCGTGAACTCCACGGCGGAAGCGGTGCCCAGGAACGCGTGACCTTTTCTCGCGCTGGCATCGCCCGGATCCGGGCGTCGCTCGGGCGCGACAATGACACCGCGGCGATCGATCAGGTGAACTTCACCCTGCCCGTGGAATTCAATCGGGCACCGGTTCTCGCGGATCTCGCCCCGCGCGTGGTGGACGAGGGAACCTCCCTGGTGGTGGACGCCGTTGCCACCGATCCCGATGCCGGCCAGACGGTGAACTACGCATTGGTTCCGCCGGTGCCAACGGGCGTCCGTATCGATCCAGTGACCGGGCGCCTTACCTGGACGCCAGGGGAGAATGAGGGGCCTGGGACCTACGACCTCCGGATCCGGGCGACGGACAGCGGACTGAGCCCGTTGGCCGATGAGACGACCCTCCGGATTGAGGTGCGGGAGGTGAATCAAGCGCCGGTCCTGCTCAGTCGCTCCGACCGCTTCGTCGAAGCAGGGCGGAGCTATGAAGAATCGTTGATCGCGACGGACTCGGATCGCCCCCCGCAGACGCTCCGATTCCGCCTGATCCAGGCACCGGCCGGCATGACTCTTGGTGAAAGGGGTCAGCTCTCGTGGGCGGTGCCCGCCGGCATGACCGATGCCGTCCCGGTCACGGTCCGGGTGGAGGATGGAGCCGGGGGTGCCGACGAAGCGACCTTCCGCCTGCGGTTGCCCCTGCCGTTTCCGAACCTGCTCCTGAGCCAGTTGGCGGCACCGCCTGCCGCCGATACCGGCGCGCCCTTCGTGGTGACCGTACGCGAAGCCAACCTCGGGACGGCTTCGGCTTCAGGATCCTGGCGGCTGCGCTTGTGGCTGTCGCAGGACCGGATCCTCGACGGAGGCGACGTGCTCCTCGGTGAGTATCCGTTCAATGGAACCATGCTTCCGACCCAGTTCATCGAGCGCACCCTGCAGTACCGGGCGCCCGGTGTGGCGGGCGAGTACTTCGTCATTGCGGCGTCGGATGTGGAGAACTCGGTGGTGGAACTTTCCGATGCCGACAATCAACGGATCGCCGGCCCGATGATCGTCAACTCCGCCTACGCGGCGACCGTCGCGACGGAATTCCAGACCGGGTTGGCGGGTACACCGATTCCCATGTCAGGGCAGGCCACCCGACGGGGCGGTGGAGCGGCCGCCTTTGAATTGGTCAATGTCCACATCCAGGTCCGCGGAACGCATCGGGTGATCTCGGCCCTGACGGATGCCGTTGGACGGTTTGAACTGACTTTCCGGCCGCTGCCGGGCGAGGCCGGTGAGTACACGCTGGGCGCGGCGCACCCGGGGGAACCCTCGGCACCGGTGCAGGATTCCTTCCGGCTGCTCGGATTGCGCGCCGTACCGGACCGGTTGGAGTTCGTGCTGCCGGCCCTGACCGGATTGAGCAACGTCTTCGACCTCGTCAATCTGAGTGCCGGCCCGCTCACGGGCCTGCGGGTGGAAGTCGAATCCGTCCCTCCCGGAGTGACGGTTCAGGCGGTGGTGCCCACCAGCCTCGCTGGCGACGCGCGGGTGCCGGTCGAGGTCGTGGTGACTTCCACCACCGACGTGGATATCGACACCGAGATGCGCCTGCGGGTGCGCTCCACCGAAGGGCCACAGGCCTCGGTGACGCTGCCGCTGCGGGTGCTCTCGGCACGGCCACGGTTGGTGTTCGATCCGCCGTCGATCCAGGTCGGAGCGTTGCGCGGGGGCCAAACCCTCGTCCCGGTGCGCGTGCGCAATGACGGGGGACGCCCCAGCGGTCCCTTGCAACTTGCCTTGCCGCCGGTGGACTGGTTCACCGCCGCCGAGGAACAACCGATGCCGCCGCTGGCTCCGGGCGAGAGCCGGGAATTTCATCTGATCCTGCGGCCGCCCGCGGACCTGCCGCTGACGGAGCAATCGGGAACGGTGAGCCTCGGAGACGGGCTGGCTTCCACCACCCTCCGCTTCTCCATCGCCATCCTGTCGGATGCCATCGGGACGCTCGAAGTCGAGACGGTGGATGAATACACGTATTACGCGGATGGCGCGCCCCGCGTGACCGGAGCCCGGATTCAGGCCGTGCGCCAGGATGGAAGCGGTGCTGCGGTGGACGGCGTTTCCGACGGCTCTGGTCGTGCGCGTTTTGTCGACCTGCGCGAGGGTTGGTATGAGGTGACGGCCACCGCCGATGGGCATCAGCCGGGCCGGAGTGTGCTCCTCGTGCGCGCCGGGCCTCCGACGCTGACGACGGTCTTCCTGCCGCGGATTGCGGTGCAGTACTTCTTCACGGTCAATGAAGTGAGCCTCGAGGAACGCACGCGGGTCGTCATCGAGACCGTCTTCGAGACCGCCGTGCCCATGCCGGTGGTGACGATCGAACCGACATCGATCGACCTGGAGGCCATCGTTCAGGATCGAACCGAATTTGAATTCAAGATCACCAATCACGGCCTGATCGCCGCCAAGGCGATGAAGCTTGGCTTCGCCAACTCGGCCGGGTGGCGTTTCACTGCCTTGCAGACCGACCTCGGGGATCTGCCGGCGAGGAGCTCCGTGACAGTGCCGGTGGTGCTCGACCGATTGACCGGTGGACGGGCGGCCGGTCCGGCGGCGGCCGGAGGCTGCCCCGGGGTCCACGTGCTTTGGGAGTTGATCTGCGGAAACGTCACCAATACCTACTCGGGAAGTGTGAACGTCCAGGGCGGAAATTGCCCCGGCGGCGGGGGCTGGGTGTTCGCAGGCGGTTCCGGCGCCGGGGGAGTGATCGTGGCCGGTACCGTCGCTTCGAGCATCGGCTCCTGTAATCCGTGCATCGAGGATGTGGCCGGTGCGGTGCTGGACTGCGCCATCGGCTTCATCCCGCTCGGGCCGATCCCGGCCTGTCTCAAGGACACCTACGACTGCTTGAGCGGACCCAGCGCGCTGGGATGTCTGGCGGCCTTGGTCAGTTGCCTGGAAGCGGCGGGGAAGGAGATTCCCGGCCTGGGACAATTGCTCAGTACCATTGACTGTCTGCGGGGCCTGAAAGAGGCGGCCGACAAATGCAACGCCGCCAGCGGCGCGGGCGGAGGTGGAGGAGGCGGCGGAGGTGGTGGAGGCGGAGATGAAGGTGGTGGTGGTCTCGGGGGGAACGGCTCCGGGGTGCGCGGTCTTGCCCGCACCGCCAACACCATCAGCCCGATCGTGCCCGGCCTTGATGGCGTCAACGAACAGGTCGCCCGGCTGCAGGCCATCGTCGAACCGTTGATCCTGCTGGTGGGCAATCGCAATCTGCTGCACACCGTCCCGGGAGCCACCGGCGACACGTTCCTTCAGGTATTTCTTCGGTCGGGTTCGACCCTCGGCGACGGTGGTTTGACCATCACGGCTGCGGAATTGGAGTCCCTGTTGGCGACGCCGCGCCCGGCCAATACTACGGCCGAGGAAGTGCGCGCCGCGGTCGCCCGTTGGAATCGAACCATCGACTATCATTCCCGCGGCATTTCGCTGCGCAGCCAGGTGCCGGCGGGCGAAAGCGTTGAATTCATCGACCGCGAGTTAATGACCCGCGTCGTCACGGCCGCCAACACCGCCATTCTTGCCAATGAAGCGCAGGGTTATCGCGAGCCGATGAACGGGGTGATCGCATCGATCGACCGGCTCAAGGCGGAGATTCAGAAGGGTGCCGGGGGCGGTGCGGTGTGCGCGCAGGTCCGTCTGCGGTTGGAGCACGATGTGGTTCAGGCCCGGCAGGGTTTCCGCGCCGCGCTGGAGTTGGTCAATAATTCCGATGCTGCGCTGGAAGGCGTGAAGGTCGAGCTCACGCTCACCGATGAACTGGGAAATCCTTCGACCGCGCGCTTTGGAATTCTCCCACCGGAGCTGGAGAACATCGGGGCCGTGGACGGCACCGGCCGGGTGGGCACGGCCAGCACCGGCAAGGCCGGCTGGCTCATCATTCCGAGTGCCGGGGCGGCTCCCACCACGGAGCCGGTCCGCCATTTTGTCGGTGGGACGATTGAGTATCGCCAAGGCGAGTTGACGGTCCGGATGCCGATCACACCGGTGCCGATCACGGTGCTGCCGATCCCGCAATTGGTGCTGCAATACTTCCATGAACGGGATGTCCGCTCCGACGATCCCTTCACTCCCGCCCTTGAACCGAGCATCCCGTACTCGCTGGCCGTACTGGTCAACAACCGCGGATCGGGAACGGCCAGGAACCTTCGTATCACCTCCTCCCAGCCGGAGATCGTGGAGAACGAGAAGGGGTTGCTGATCGACTTCGACCTCATCGCCACCGAGGTGGCTGGCCAGAATCTCGTGCCGTCGCTCACAGCGGACTTTGGCGAGTTGCCTCCCGCCAGCACCGCAGTGGGACGTTGGCTGTTCCAATCGACCTTGCAGGGACAGTTCATTTCCTACAGTGCCACCTTCGAGCACACCGGACCGTTCAGCGGACGCCCGGAACTGGCCTCGGTGAAGGAGGTCTCCATCCACGAGATGATCCATCTGGTCCAGGCCGATCGGGGGTTTGCCGATGGCAAGCCCGACTTCCTGGTAAACGACATCCAGGACGATGACTTCCTCCCCGACCGACTGTACCTGAGCGACGGTCGGACCAATGACGTTCAGGTCGTCCTGTCGGCCGTGATCGATGGACCGGCGACCGAAGCGGACCGGGAGGTTCGGGTCACGGTGACTTCCGGCGCAGGCTGGACCTACGTCCGGGTGCCGGATCCGTCGCAAGGCTTGCTGGCCCTGGCCCGGGTGCTGCGTCCGGACGGAAGCGAGGTGCCCTTCGGATGGAACGTCTGGACCACCGATCGCACCTTCATCGCTGGCGGGCGTCGGCCGGTGTACGAGCACCGCTTTCACCTGCTCGATTTCCTGCCAGGCGGGACGGCGGATTACACCGTCATCTACGCGGCACCGGTGCCGCCGGACATCGCACCTCCGGAGAGCCGGGTCGCACCGTTGGCGGCGGAGAATCGGGCGCAGTTCACCGTGCGCTGGAGCGGCGAGGACGCGGGCATCGGCATTCGGAACTTCGACGTCCAGGTTTCGACCGATGGCGGTCCGTTCATTGCCTGGCGCTCGGCAACACGGGACACGGCGGGGGTGTACACCGGCGAGATGGGACGCACCTATGCCTTCCATTCCGTCGCGGTGGACGAGGCGGGCAACCGGGAGTTGGCTCCCACCCTTCCGGATGCCACCACGCGGGTCAGTCTGGTCAATCGCCCTCCGGCCTTCGGTATTCCGGTCATCTTCGTGGTCTCCGAAGGTGAGTTGGTGTCCTTCCAGATGCGGGCGGTGGATCCGGACAGCCCGGCCGACGGAGTGACGCATCGTCTGGGCATCGGCGCTCCGGCAGGCATGCTGATGGACCCGTTCAGCGCTCGCGTGACCTGGCCCACGGGGGAAGGAACCGGCCCGGCGGATTTCAGTGTCGAGATCATCGCGACCGACGACGGCCTGCCGTCGATGTCCGCAACCAATCGGGTAACCGTGGTGGTTCTGGAATCCAATCAGGCACCCCTGCTGCCGCCGATCGCGGAGCAGACCGTTTCCGAAAGCCGTTTGCTGGAACTCTCCCTGAACGGTTCAGACGAGGATCTGCCGGCACAGACACTACGTTACCGGTTCGTTGGCACCGCTCCCCGGGGTGCCACTCTGGATCCCGTTACCGGCGTCTTCCGTTGGCGGCCGGACCCGACCCAGGGACCGAGCACCAATGACCTCTCGGTGGCGGTTACGGACGGCGTGGACGAAACCGCACGAGCCTTCCGCGTGGTGGTCCGGGACACGGAATCCGACTTCCAGCTCAAGCTGGGCGAAGCCCTGGTCTTCGCCGGCCAGACCGGAGCCGTGGAAGTGGTGTTGGAATCTGAACTCGACCTCGGGGCG
>Ga0105048_10012685_pt1 | contig 13201 bp, 14 predicted proteins | sample MAT05_FD_78382 | JGI IMG/M metagenome (GOLD analysis project Ga0105048, IMG submission 78382) | Freshwater microbial communities from Lake Fryxell liftoff mats and glacier meltwater in Antarctica - MAT-05 | ecosystem: Environmental > Aquatic > Freshwater > Ice > Liftoff microbial mat | place...
CGAGTGACGCCCGCTTCGCCAGAATGTCGCCCGCCGACCATGCCGCGCTTGAACTGGCGCTGCAGTACGCGAGACACATCGGGGGTCACGTCACCGCGGTCACCGTTGGGCCAGCGCACGCCGACGCAGTGTTGCGCGAGGCACTCGCTTGCGGCGCGATGCGCGCAATTCGCATCGATGCGCGGACACCGATCAGCAGTGTCGACGTTGCCAGCGCGATTGCTTCAGTCGCGCGGCAGGCTTCATTGGTGTGGTGTGGCGACTACTCGATCGACAACGGCAGCGGCAGCGTCCCAGCCTTCTTGGCCGCGTCACTAGCGGTTAGCCAGGCACTGGGCGTGATCGCGGTTTCGTTCGAGGACCAGCGCATCGTCGCAACCCGACGCGTCGACGGCGGCCGCCGCGAGGTGCTCGACGTACGCCCTCCGGCGGTGATCAGCGTCGAAGGCGCAACAGCGCGACTCCGCCGCGCCAGCCTGTCTGCGCTGCGCGCCGCAGCGGCTGCGGCGATCGAAGTCGTCACGCCGACCGTCGTGCCTACTACCGAGAGGGACGCCAGCGAACACGCCGTTCACACCTATCGGCCGCGCGCGCGCGCTCTCGCTGCGCCATCCGGTGCCGACGCATTGGATCGTGTGCGCAACCTGACCGCGACCGGAGCTGCATCGTCGACGCACGAAGTCGAGACGTTGCCGCCTGCCGACGCCGCCGCCCGCATCGTGCACGCACTAACCGACTGGGGTTACCTGTGACGCACCGCCTCGGCGAGGGCACGTGGACCGATCACTGGGCGCCGACACGCCGACCATTGTTGGTCGTGCCGATCGGTTCTTGCGAACAGCACGGCCCGCACCTGCCCCTTGACACGGACACGCGCATCGCGTCGGCGCTCGCCAACAGCCTGGTCAACAACTACGACGGCGAACTGCTGCTCTGCCCGGCGTTGGCGATCACCGCCAGCGCGGAACATGCTTCATTCCCGGGCACTCTGTCGCTCGGCGCCACCGTGTTCGAACAGGTCGTCATCGAGTTGGTGCGCAGCGCAGACTGGGCAGCAGGGGTTGTGCTGGTCAACGGCCACGGCGGCAATCGCGTTCCCATAGACCGCGCGGTGAGCCAGCTGGAATATGAACAGCGCCGAGTGTTGGCGTGGTGGCCGCAGATTCTCGACGGAGATGCGCACGCCGGGCATACCGAGACCTCAATGATTCTCGCCATCTCGCCCGAGTTGGTTCGGATGGACGACGCCGAAGAGGGTCGCATGGAACCGCTGGCCGAGTTGATGCCCCAGTTGCGCAGCGGAGGTGTCGGCGCGGTTAGTCCCAACGGCGTACTCGGCGACCCGCGCATGGCAACCGCGTCGCATGGCCGATCACTGCTTTCCCGACTCAGCATCGATCTCGTGGCAGCCGTCGACGAGTGGTGGGATTAGAACCTTGCGTTACCGGCTCGATTCGTCGTGGCGGCGACCGAACAGCCAGACGGTGATCGCCGGCTCACCACTGCGCGTGTTCCGGCTGACCGAAGGCGGCGCACGCGTGATCTCGGATGCGGAGACGCAAGACGTCGACCCCACTTCTGCGCAGCAAGCATTGCTCGATCGTTTCGTTGATGTCGGCGCCCTGCACCCACTACCGACGGACGCGCCCTTCACCGTCGACGACGTCACCATCGTCGTGCCCGCGTACAACCGACTGCCGACATGGATCAGCGCGCAAACGATCATCGTCGACGACGGTTCCTCGCCGCCGCTGGCGGCAGCACAGCTGCGCCACGAGATCAACCGCGGACCAGGCGCGGCGCGCAACACCGGTTTGGCGCAAGTGACGACTCCGCTGGTCGCCTTTGTCGACAGCGACGTGTCGGTGACGAGCAAGGCCTGGCTGGAACCACTGCTCGCGCACTTCGCTGACGAACGTGTGGCATTGGTCGCGCCGCGCATCGCCAGTGCGCCGGGAACAACATGGCTCGCGGCGTACGAGCAACGCAACAGTCCACTTGACCTCGGCAACGAGCCAGCCCGCATCGCCGCCGGTACGCGTGTCTCGTACGTCCCAGCCGCGGCCATCGTCTGTCGCACCGACGCTGTCCGAGCAATCGGCGGCTTCGACGAAAGTCTGCGCACCGGCGAAGACGTCGACTTGGTGTGGCGCCTACGCGCCGCTGGTCAGCAATGCCGCTACGAGCCGAGCGCCATCGTGCAGCACCAGCCGCGTGGCTCGTTGCGCGAGCTAGTGCGGCAGCGATTCGGTTTCGGTCGCTCGGCTGCACCGTTGGCAGTGCTTCACCCTGGCGCATTGGCGCCGGTGCGGCTGAACGTGTGGAGCGCACTCGTGTGGGCACTCGTCCTGTTGCGTCGGCCGCTGCTCGCGATCGCTGTGCTCGCCAGCGCGGTCGTCGCGCTCAGTTGCAAATTGCGCGACGTCCCTGCGTCCGAGTCGGCGCGCCTGGCCGGGCTCGGCACGCTCGCCGCCGGTCGTCAACTTGCCGACGCAACAACCCGCGTGTGGTGGCCCATGGCCGCACTAGCAGCGCTCGCAATCCGTCGCAGTCGACTGCCGATCGCTGCTGCGATCCTCGCGCCCGCCGCGGCGACAGCACTGCGCCAACGCAGCGCACAACCGCTAATCGACGCGCCGGTTCAGTTACTCGATCGCATGGCGTACGGCGCCGGCGTGTGGGCCGGCGTCGTCAGCGCTGGCGACCTCGCCGCGCTTGCACCCCAGATTTCGGCGCACTCAACGCACACCGAGTCCGGAACCAAGCCCCAACGAATCAGCTGATTGAACACGATGCAGCCCAGGCAAATCGCGAACACCGACTCGAGCGTCGCGGCACCAATCAGCCCCACAATCAAGACGTAACTCACGACCGATGCGTCCGCAGCCCACGCAATCAAGGCGCCACCACTGAACAGCAGCCCGATGCCCTGCGCGAACCGTTTCGGCGGCCCGGGCACGAAGCGGTGCTGCGCTCGCACGCGAGGAGTCACGACGCGAGTAACGAATTGGCCGAGCGGGCTGAGGGTCGGCCCAGTAAGGACGCGCGCCAAGAAACCGAACGCGAGTGGGACCAAGACCCACCCCTCGCGCACGACGAGAAAGGCGATGCCCTGCAGCACGACGCCACCAGCGACCAGTCGGGCGGACGTCTCGTTCACGGGATTCGGGAAAGAAAACAGCTTCGAACTCATGGGTTGGATCGTAGACCGATAAATCCGATCAGACAACTCAACAATTGGTCGATGACCCCGACGGGCGACCCAGAACGACCTACCGTGGCGAGCAATGACAGTCCGCCTCACCGTCTCGCAGGCCGCCTGGCGCCAGCACGTCGAAACCACGATCCAGGCGTATGGCCCGGCGTTGGTTCCAGTGGTCAAAGGCAACGGCTACGGGTTCGGTCGGCCACTGCTGCAGCAACTGGCCAGCGAGTTAGTCGACGGGATCGAGCACGTCTGCATCGGCAACGTCCACGAACTCGCCGACGTGCCGGCCAACATCCGGCCAGTCGTGCTCACTCCGACGCTGGCACCGCCGGCCGCCGACGGTGCGATCCTCACCGTCGGCAGCACGGCGCACGTCGACGCGCTGCGCGGCTGGAACGGCGACGTGATGATCAAGGTCGCCAGCACCATGCGGCGCTTCGGCGCCACGATCGATGAACTGCCGACGTTGACCCGCGCGGTCGAGAACCTCGGGCTCGGCGTTGCTGGCTACGCGCTGCATCTTCCGCTCGCGGGCACCGACGACGCACGGGTCGCCGAGATCGAGGCATGGCTGCCCGAGCTGCAATTCGACATACCGCTGTGGCTCAGCCACCTCCAACCGGCCGCCGTACATTCACTGCAGACCAAGTACCCGCTGCGCCGATTCAAGGTGCGCGTCGGCACCGCTCTGTGGCACGGCGTGCCGAAGATACCGGATCTGCAATTGCACGCCGACGTGCTGCACACGCAACCAATCGGTGTCGGCGAGATCGCTGGTTATCACCACACCCGCGCACCATTCGACGGCACATTGGTAGTCATCGGCGCCGGCAGCACACACGGCATCGCGCCGAACGACGCGCCATCCAAGCAACCACTCAGCCCGTTCCACTTTGCTCGCACGCGCATGACATTGCTGGAAGCGCCACACATGCACACATCGATGGTTGTCGTCGAGGCCAGTGCGCAGTCGCCGAAGGTTGGCGAATGGGTCGACGTGCAACGCCCGCTGATCACAACAAACGTGAATGACATCAAATGGACGTAATGCGGGAACCTCGCACCGGCAACGTCAACGTCAACGGCAACGGCAACGTCAACGGCAGCGGCAGCGGCAGCGGCACTCGAATCATCGACCTCGACGTTGCGCGCGCTATCGGCTTGATCGGTGTCTGCGTGATGAATTACCACGGCTACCTGATCCTCGGTGGTGCCGATTATCCGCCGCGCACTTTTCTTGAGCGAGTCTTCGATCCGTGGCAAGGGCCGCTGTCCACTCGCTTTGCGGCGACGTTCGTCACCGTCGCAGGAATGGGAATCACGTTGCTCACTCGTCGCAGCCGCGCCAGCGGCGATCGCGTTGCAATCAGCGCCGACCGCTGGAAGCTGGCTCGCCGCGGGTTGCTGCTGTTCGCCTTTGGCTACTTCCTCGACTGGGTGTGGAACGGGACGATCCTCTTCTATTACGGCGCGTTCTTCCTGGTTGGCGCGCTGCTGTTCACGTTGCGCAGCAGGTACTTGATCGCAATCGGAGTTGCCGCAACACTTTCCGCAGCCGCATTACAACGCTGGTCGTTGTACCACGATGCGAGTTGGCTGCTTGAGGGCAACGCCGGTGTCACGCGCTCACCGCGCGACCTGATCCTCGACGTGTTCGTGCGCAACACTCACCCACTGCTCCCTTGGCTGCTGTTCTTGAGCGCGGGCATCACACTTGGGCGCCTGCTGCCATTCACCGCGCGACTACGCACCCAACTCATCGCTGCTGGTGTCGCGTGCGTGACGATCGGCTACCTCGGGCGGACGTATCTGCCGTGGCGCCCGCTACTGCGCTCGACGGCACCGTTCGATCGCGGGTTGCTCTACAGCCTGACAACGATCGGCTCGTCGGTGGTCGCGGTGTGCGCGATTGGTTGGCTCGCCGAACGCACACAGGAATCGACCATTACCCGCGCGCTCGCGTCGGCGGGGCAGATGACGTTGACGTTGTACGTCGGCCACGTGCTGGTCTTCAACTTGCTGGTCAACAAGCTGGAGTTGGTGCACGCCAACGGACTCGGAACGGCGTTGACGTTCGCCGCGTGCTACTGGCTATTCGCAATCGTGCTGGCAGTGGGTTGGCTGAACCTGTTCAAGATCGGCCCACTCGAGTGGGTGTACCGCAAATTCGGCGGGTGACCAGCAGCCGTTGACTATCAGCCGTTGACTATCAGCCGTTGACCATCAGCCGTGACCATCAGCCGTTGACCATCACGGGGTGATCTCGGCGAACGTGTCGCACTGCGTCGGGTCTTGGGTGTTGTAGCCCTTCAAGAACCATGTGCGGCGCTGTTCAGAGGAACCGTGCGTCCAACTCTCCGGGTCGACGCGGCCTTGCGTCTTTTGTTGAATGCGATCGTCGCCGACACCTTCGGCGGCCGCAATCGCCTCTTGCAGTTCGGCTTCGTTCTCCAACACATCGCGGGCACCAACCCACGCGCCGGCGAAGCAGTCGGCCTGCAACTCCATCGCGACTGAGTACTCGTTGGCCCTGTCTGGCTCGTTCTGTTGAATCTGTTGCACCTGCGCGTTGGTGCCGAGAATGTTTTGTACGTGGTGGCCGTACTCGTGAGCGAGAATGTACTGCTCAGCGAGGTCGGTGGCGCTGCCGATCAGCTGCTCTTCTAGCTGCTGCATAAACTCGAGATCGATGTAGATGAGATTGTCGGCCGGGCAATAGAACGGCCCCGTCTCCGAGCTCGCCTGGCCGCAGCCGGTGCTGGTGCCGCCCGTGAACCACACCGTTTCGGTGACTTGGTAGGGCGTATTGAAGTACTGCGGCAATGCGTCGGCCCAGTACAGCTGCACATCGTTGGTGACACCGCACACTATTTGCTCGAGGTCGGTGACGCACGACGACGGGTTGTTGGAGCTGCCTGTGTCGGCAGCCTGCGATGTCCCCGTGGCAGCTCCGAGCAACTTGGGAAGGAACACTGCCGCGAGCATCACGATGATGCCGAGTAAGCCGCCGCCGGCCTTCATCGGGAATGGGAACCCACCGCCACCACCACCGGGAAACAGCCCGCCAAGTCCGCCGCCGCCGCCTTGCCCACGACGATCGTCAATGTGTGATCCATCGGTGCTGCGAATCTTGGTCATGATCCGAGCCTATTCGGTCGTGGGCCCACGTGTGCCCGCTGACGAACGACGGCTGCGGTGAATTCCGCGCACAGCCACGGCGCCAGCACCGATCAGCGGGCCTTGATCGGCGAGGCGCACAGGCGTGATGCGCGCGTTGCGGGCGAACGACAACTTGGCGTGCTCGTCAAGCGCTGCTTGCGCGGAGTTGAAGAACGTAGCCGCAAAACCGAGTGCGACCGAACCGCCAACGACGACAAGATCGAGGTCGAGCAGGTTGCACACCGACGCAGCACCCATGCCAACCAAGCGACCCGTTCGCTGCATGATCTCGTACGTCGGCTCGGTCGGCGAGCGGCCAGTGATTGCCGCGATTGCCAATCCCGACGCTTCCGCTTCCAAACACCCGCGTGAACCGCACTCGCAACGACGACCGTTGGGCTCGACAATGATGTGGCCGACATGGCCAGCGTTACCGGTGGCGCCATCGAGCAGCTGCCCGTTGAGCACCACGCCGCCGCCGATGCCGGTGCTGACGACCATCGCCAGAAAGTTCTGCTTGCCCACGGCCGCGCCCAACCAACCCTCGGCAAGGGCAAGCGCCTTCGCGTCAAGCTCGCCATACACCGGAAGCGAGGTAGTGGCCGCCAACCGTTTGCGCAACGGAAACTTGCGCCAGGCAAAAATGTTCAACGGCGACACCGTTTCCGCGCCGATCGAGATTGGGCCGGCGCAGCCGACACCGACCGCCACTGGGCTCATGCGGTGATGTTGCCGAGCGCGCGTGATTTGATGGTCGACTGCTTCAGCGAGGGCGACGAACAACTCTTCCGACTTCAAGCCGTGATCGACGGGAAACTGCGCGCGATCGATCAACTCGCCCTGCATCGTCATCAAACCAACAGCGATCTTGGTGCCGCCAATGTCGACAGCGACGACGACGTCGCCGCCAACTACTCGTGACTTGGCCTCGGAGTCAACGGCACGCAAGTCAACGGCCAGTCGATTTACGGCGAGTGGGTCGAGCTCGTCAGCTGACACGCCGCGCGGTCTCGACCAGATCGATTTCGTAGAGCACAAGACTGCGCGCGTCGGCGCTGACCATGCCCGAGAACCGTTGCGGGTTCTCGGCGATGTTGCGCGACGCAGGCGGATTGAGCAACGCCCGCGGCGTCGGGTGCGAGAACTGCACAACGCTGTAGCGCTCGCTTGTGTGGCCCAGCGCCGCGACCGCCCGTCGTTGCTGAGCAGTACCCTTCTCGAATCGCAGAAGGTCGACTTCCAAGATCTCGCTCATCGCACTACACAGTATCGGTCTTCGCCGATGGAGTCAGAAGTACTCAGCGGCGAAGTTGACGCTGGTCCAGATGCCTCGCGCAACTTGCTTCATTCGCTAGCTCTGCACCCAAGATCCAAGGGACGTCCAACTCTGGCACTCATTTTGGAAAGTTCTTCAGAATCGACCAAACCTCGTGCATAGTTCCGGCGTGTCTTCACTGTGGAAACACGGTCTATCGCGATGAGCGAGGGTGCCAGCATCGACGACGCCCAACCAATAGTCGTTCGCGACGACCTCGACTCGCTCTTTCGGGCTAACTATGCGCGGCTTGTGCGCTCCCTAGCAGTCGTGTGCGGGCATCAGGAAACTGCGGCCGATGCAGTACAGGAGGCGTTCGTCAAGGCGCACATTCACTGGCGGCGGATCGAGAACTTCGACGATCCGGTGGGCTGGATCCGAAGAGTGGCCATCAATCGACTCCGTGATGAACACCGTCGACTGGGTCGCAAGCAACGTGCCGTGGAACAACTACAGATTGAGGAGCGTCAGGAAACCGTGAATTGGTCAAACGGCTCCGACGTCACGGGATTGCTCGCGTCGCTGCCTCGTCAGCAACGACTGGCTCTCGCACTGTTCTATGTCGAGGGGCTCGGCATCGCCGAGCTTGCTCGCACACTTCGAATCAGCGAAGGTGCCGTCAAGTTTCACCTACATCAAGGTCGCGACCGGTTGCGACTCTCGCATGCTGCAGAACAGGCGACACTCTGATGAGCGAATTCAACGATCCGGATCTGGAGCGAGTGCTCGGACGCGCGGGCGGCAAGTACCCCGATGTCAACGTTGCCCTTCAGCAACTGCACGGACGGGTGCGCTACGCGCGGCGCAGGCGCGCCGTAGTCGTCGGTGGTGCAGCATGCATCTTGCTGTTCACCACCGCACTCGTGGCCGCCAACCGAACCGACGGGTCGCAGCCATCGCAGATCGGTGACCGCGACAACCTGGATGTGGCCTTCCCCGACGACACGCTGGCGGACAACGGGGGCGACACGATCGACGACACGATCGACGGCTCGGTCCCCGAAACCCACAGCGCTGGAGGTTCGCCGAGTTCGCCAAAGAGCACGGCGCCCGACACCACCGGCACCGACGACACGGAGAGCGACGACGACCCAACGAGCTCGTCGCCGACGACGACCCCTGCCCCGCCCACCACGTCGGTGTTCAGCGGCGACGGCGGATCAATCACAGTGCGACTGCAAGACGGCTCACTGACTCTTGTCTCGCACACGGCAACCGATGGCCACTCGGTCGAGATACAACATTCGAGCGGCGAACGCGTTGAGGTTCGCTTCCAATCGGAGACTCACCGCACACGCATTCGCATTGACCTTGAGGGCAGCTCGATGGTCCCCAGGATTGAAGAAACCGAAACCTGACGAATTCATGACACAACAACCAAACCATCTGAAGCGCTGCGACGTGTCAGTTGTATCCGACCACTTCCGGCGGACATATCGGGATTGAGGTACGTCATGAAGTATCAGCCAAGCCGACTGCTTGTCATCAGCGCAGCCACCGGCGCACTCGTCATCGGCATCGCCGGCCTCGCCGGCGCTAGCGCAGGCGGACGGCCCCATCGCGTCGACGTCGACAAGTCCGAGTCCACCGAGTCCACGCTCGACGACGAGACCTCGACCTCACTCGACGACGACACGTCAACGTCACTCGACGACGAGACTGCCGACGACCAAACCGGCACTTCCGTCGACGACAACGATGACGATGCCGACGATGTTGCGGGAGACGATAGTGACGGCCCCGGCAACACCAGCGACGATGATGATGACAGCGCTGACAACAGCGGCCACGACGACGGTGCCGACGACGGTGCTGATAACAGCGGCCACGGCAACGCCAACGACGACGACGACGATCACGACGACGATGACGACGATGATGACGATGACGACGACGACGACGACGATGACGATGACGATGACGATTCGACCAGCACTTCGGTCGCTGGCTGACTCAGGCTCGGCGGTCCGTCCATACTGAGTAGGTGGTGACGGACTGGAACCCGGTTCTCCGCGGCGAGTTCGCGAAGGAGTACTGGCAACAATTGCAACGGTTTGTAGCGGGCCAGCGGGCCCGCTACACCGTCTTTCCGCCCGAATCGCAAGTGTTTGCCGCGCTGCACCTCACCTCGTTCGCCGACACTCGCGTCGTCATCCTGGGGCAAGACCCGTATCACGGCGCGCGCCAAGCACACGGTCTGTGCTTCTCAGTGCAAGTCGGCGTTCCGATTCCGCCATCACTGGCCAACATCTACAAGGAGTTGCAAGCCGACCTCGGTGTCGTGCCGCCAACACACGGCAACCTCGAGTCGTGGGCACGCCAGGGCGTGTTGCTGTTGAACACGACGTTGACGGTTCGCGCCGGCCAAGCGGCATCGCATCACGGACACGGCTGGGAAACGTTCACCGACGAATTGCTGCGTACCGTCAATGCCAAACAGCAACGCGTCGTGTTCCTGCTGTGGGGCAGCAACGCGCGCAAGAAGAAGTCGCTGATCGACATGTCGCGCCACATCGTCATCGAATCCGCGCACCCCTCACCGCTGAGCGCACACAACGGATTCTTCGGCAGCCGCCCTTTCAGTCGCGCCAACAACGCGTTGACCGAGGCTGGCCTGCAGCCAATCGACTGGGCTATTCGCGAGTAGCCCGGCGTTCTGTGTCGACGTTCAGTTGGCGGGGCTTGGGTAATCGCCGCGTTCTTCGCCTGGCGGTGGGGTGTCGTAGATCGTTACCGCGCCATCAGGGTTGAACAGCTTGTCTTCTGTCGCCCACTCGCCGGGCAGATAGCGCTTCCCACCGTCGACGTACGTGTACATGCCGGTGCCTTCCTTGCGGATCTCGTCAAGCCCGGTCGCGTTCGGGTCCCACCAGAACGCGGTCGCATCGTCGACCCCTTGGTAGTCGACGACGCCGCCCCAATAGCCGTTGTCGCCGTAGGTGAGAAACGGCTGGCTGATTGCGGGGATCGTGCTCACGGATGCGAACAGTGCATCGCGGAATGTTTCCGCTGAGAGATTCGGGCCGGTGTATTGCAAAACGGCGAAGAACAGCGCCGGCTCAACAGCAAACACGCCGATCGTCTGGTCGGCGGGCGGCTCGACACCGGTGAACCACACGTAGTTGGCGAAGTAACCCGCGTTCACCGGGTTGCTGCGCGCAGCAAGCTGTGTGACGCCGAACGCGTGCTGCCACTGCTCTTGGTCGTAGGTGCGAGCAAACGCCGTCACGTCGACGAGCGTGCTGGCGGCAACGATCCACTCGGGGAAGTACTCCTGGGCGGTCGCTTCCTTGGTGAAGTCGCGCGGCGCAACCGGATCGCCGTTGAAGACGATCGTCGTCACGCCTGCGGCTTTCATGCGGCTGATCACCAGCGCTGCAGTCTGTTGGATCGTGAACGGATCGAGCTCGTAAGAAATGGATTCGGCGAACGGCGCCCCCAGCGCTTCCATCGACGCGCCCAGAGTTGAGGCGAGATCGCCAGAAGCACCACTGCTCTCCAGGTACACGTAGCCAAAGACACGCGGCTGATCTTTCACGGCATCGCCACCGTGCTCGGCGTTCTTGCCAATGATCTGCTTCTGCAAGAACTCCAACACATGGGTTTGTTTCTGAATCGCGCTGCCGTCGAGACCGAACACATACGGGTCGCGGTCGGTGTAAAAGTCCGGCGGCTGACCGGGTGTGCACCCGATGCACAGAATCTCGCGCGCAGCCAGTTCATCGGCGAACGCGCTCGTCAGGTCGGGACCATTGAGAACTGCGAACGGGTGATACTGCTCGGCAATCGCAATTGCATCGGCGCGGGCCGCAACCTCGTCGCGCGCGCCCCCGGTTCCTTCGTAGGTGACGAGATTAATTTGGCGGCCGTAGAGCTCGTAGTAGGTCTCGTAGTAGCGAACGATCTCGGCCATCGTCGCGAACTGCTGTTGGTTCGTGTCATCGACCGCAATTGCATCGGTGACGTAGGCGATGATCGGATCGTTTGCCTGGCCCTCGTAGTAGACGATCGTGATCTCGTCGGCGGTAACACCGGTCGCAGTCGCCCCGCCGTTGTCGCCCTCGAACGGCGCGAAACACTCGGATCGGAAGAAGTCGGGCACCGCGATGCGCCCTGTCGTGGTGTCGCAACGTGCACCCCAATCGATCGAGTCCGCGAGACCCTGCTCGACTGCTTGCGAGTAGCTCAGCGGATAGGTGACGACGCCTGGCGTGGTGGCGACGGTCGTGGAATCCGTTACTCCCGTTGTGTCGACGACCGCCGTCGTGCTGACACCAGTGTCGGCGCTGTCTGTGCCGGAGTCCTGGGTCGCAACCAGCACTCCGCCGCCGATCGCGACGACCGCGACAATGCCAGCGATTGGTCCCCACCGCTTCATCTGGCGGTTACTGGTCGCTCCAGAGTTGCTTGCAGGCTCCACGGTCCTACCCCCTTGTTCCGCTGCGCTCACGCGTCGCGACGTTGTTCCCTAGGTAGCTCTCTATCACGTCGGGATGGGCCAAAACGTCCGAGGGTGCCCCGCTGGCCAACACGGCGCCCTGGTCGAGGGCGATAAGGCGATCACTGACCGACGAAACCAACGGAATGTCGTGCTCGATGACCAACAGGCTGGCACCCATCTCGTCGCGCAGTCTGCGCAGCACCGGTGCCAGCGCCTCGACCTCACGCTGCGCGATGCCGCTTGACGGTTCATCGAGCAACACCAACAACGGCCGGTGCGCGGCGATGCAGGCGAGGTCGACGACGCGGCGCGTGCCGGTGCTGAGCTCTCGCACGAACGTGTTGCGGTATTCGCCGAGGTGCATCAGCTCGATCAACTCGCCAACGCGCAACGCGGTACGTTCCTCGTCGTCGAACACCGCAGGCAGGCGCAGAGCCGCGGCCATCGCGCTGCGACTGGCGACCCAACGCTCGAGCGAGACGGCCAGCGTGTCGGTCACCGTCATGTCGGGGAACAGTCGTGCATCCTGAAAACTGCGACCAAGCCCGCGCGCTGCGCGCTTGCTCGCGCCAAGGTCGGTGATGTCACTGCCTTCGAACTCAATGCGACCCGCATCGACCGGCACGAAGCCGCTGATCAGGTCGAAGATCGTGGTCTTGCCAGCACCGTTGGGGCCAATCATGCCGACGATCTCGCGTGTGCCGACTTCGAAGGAGGCGCCATTCACCGCGCGATTGCCGCCGAACGCACGCGTGATCTCGGTGACGCGCAGCACGGGTCCGCCATCGGGCGGCGGCACCCCGGTCGCCTTCTTGGTCGCTTTCTTCGCCGTCGTGGCAGGCACTTGACCATCCGACAGGAACACCGAGCGCAGCAAATCGGTGCGCCCGAGAAGTTCCGCCGTTGGACCGCTGAAACGAATCGTGCCGCGCTCCATGAAGTAGGCGCGGTCAGCAACTGTCAGTGCCACGTTGACGCTCTGCTCAACGAGAATCACCGCCGTGCCCTCGGCCGCTATTCGTTGCACCACCGGCAAGATCTGCCCGATCACCACCGGTGCCAGTCCGAGCGACAATTC
>Ga0105048_10012687_pt1 | contig 13200 bp, 12 predicted proteins | sample MAT05_FD_78382 | JGI IMG/M metagenome (GOLD analysis project Ga0105048, IMG submission 78382) | Freshwater microbial communities from Lake Fryxell liftoff mats and glacier meltwater in Antarctica - MAT-05 | ecosystem: Environmental > Aquatic > Freshwater > Ice > Liftoff microbial mat | place...
AGCGGCGAGGGTGAGCACGAGAGTCCCCGCCACGAAGTTCATAAGGGTCGCGGTCATCGCCGAGCCGGCGGCCACCCGCACCTGGCCGTTCGCGGCCTGCTGCCATCCGAGGCCGATCCCGGCGACGAGGGGCAGCAGCACTACCCAGAGCTCGGTGTCGGCGCGCACCTGCGACGACACCGCCCAGCCGACGGCGATCAGCGCGAGGATCGACCCGGCGAGGCGCGTCACCGTGATCGCGGTTGGGGCCATGGTGCCCAGCCCGAGCCGGTCGACGACGAGCCCCGAGGCTGTCTGCCCGCTCACGACCGCGATCGTGAACAGGGCCACGCCGAGCGCGGCGGCCGACAGCCCCTGCGCGAGCACGAACGCGCCGCCGGCGACTCCCCCGCCGAGGTACCACCACGGCGTGGTGCCGGAGCGCACCGCGCCGATGAGGCGCCGCGCCCCCGTGCGGCCGGGCGCCCACACGGCGAGCACGACGAGCAGTATCACAAGGCCAGAGCCGAACGAGATGATCGCCGCGAGATAACCGTCGCCGAGGCGCTGTGAGAACTCGCTGTTGACGCGCGACTGGACCGCGGTGAGCACCCCGACGAGCACGGCCCCTGCCACGAAAACGACGAGCTTCGGCGAGCGATCCGGCACGGACAGACCCGCCACAGCGCCCCCTCGGTTCCCATGTCACTGTTTCGCGCCGACTCGGGGCGAACGGAATTCCAACCTACGGCCTCGTGGGTACGATGGAGTGCTGCATCGCGCGCGACGCGGCATCCGCCCCCTTAGCTCAGTTGGCCAGAGCACCGCTCTTGTAAAGCGGGGGTCGTCGGTTCGAATCCGACAGGGGGCTCACAAAAAGGGCCAACAATTTGGCGCTTTCGTGAGCCCGTCCTTCGATGTGCGGTAAACCCAACCCCGATAGAGATCGGCACCGCCTCAGGCTTCCTCGCCGACTAATTCGTCGTCCCCGCGCCGACGGAGCGCTCGCTCGGCCATCTTGATGCCGAGCTTGTCGGTCATCGAACGACTACTGGCATCGAGGGTGGTCGCGGCGAACGAATGCCCGAGCGCACCCGAGAGTAGATTGATCACCGTTCGAGCGGACCCCGGGCAATACGTGACATTGCGCTTAGCCGCGACCTTCGAGTCAATCAAACCGAGGGCAGTCCCGATGCCCACCCTGCGGAGGTGACCCGCACCATCGGTCGCGGCGTTGCGGTCGGTCTTCCTAGACCCGCCCGAGCAGCTGCTCGATCCGGATGAGCGTGCGAAAGCTTCGCACCATCTCTGCGGTCGAGTGGAAATTCATCACAATGTGGGCGTCGTTCACCGCGTCGTAGAACATGTGGGTGCCCAGCACCCCGATGTGCCCGGTCGGGCGGGCAAGCCCGCGAATCAAGAAGGAGAACTCGCCGAAGCGCAGTTCCATGAGCCCTGTTCCGTAGTGGATGCCGCGGCGAAAACGATGGCGGATTCGCCGCATCTCGGTGAGCGCGCTGTCGCTGGCCAGAGTCGACTGGAGGCCCTCGCTGAGTTTCGTAAGATCGTCGAGAGTGGTGACGATTCCACCGCCGGCCCAGTCGGAACTGACGCTGCGGAAGCTGCTCGCCTCAACGCGCCCGAGCCACAGCGGAGCGATCGTCTCGCTGCCGCCGCCAGCCGATGCCGTCGGTTCTGATCGCCACATCATCCGGCTGGCGTTCATCGCGAGTGGGCGAAAGATCCGCTCGTGCAACACCTCATGAAATGGCGCACCCGTGATGGCCTCGATCACACGGCCAGCGAGGACATACCCGGTATCCGAATAGTGAAATTGCTCCCCCGGCATCCCGACCGGAACCTGACGCGTACGACTGAACTCGAGCAGATCGTGCGGATCCCAGAAGCGGTCGGGGTCGCCGACGACGAGCTCGAGAAACGGCGGCCCCGACGTGACCGCGCCCTCGAAATAGTCCGCGGCCCCCGAGGTGTGGTCAAGGAGCTGGTGCACGGTGGCCTCGGCCATTAGCAGCCCGTCGAGTGGTCCGAGCACAGACTGCACCGACGTGTCGAGTGTTATCGCGCCCTCGTCGACGAGTTGCATCATGACAACGGTCGTCGCGACCTTTCCAATGCTCGCCGCGTGGAACGGAGTACTTTGTGCTCCATAGGAGTAGTCGATTCCATTGGCAGGCGACCGAACGAGCACCTGGGGTGCCCCGAGCGCGCCGCGCGCCCGAGAAACCCGGTCGAGGTGTCGGTCGAGTTTCGTCGCGAAGTCGTTGTCGTCGAGGAGCACCGAGCTGCGGCTTTTAGTCATGATGCTGCTCGCGTCGGCTGGGCATGATTGAGCGCGGCCTGTATTCCTTCGGAGTACGGGGTCGGGTTGGTCGCAAAAGTGTTTTCGAAAGCTGTCGAATTGAAAATGTAGGGCTCGGTGTTCTGGTATGACAGCTCGAGCGATTCACGTGCTTCACGAATGAAGAGGGCCCCAATGCGCATGGTCGTCAGCGTCATTGTGCGGTGGGGAGAAGAGGATGTGGTCGCCAGGTCGATGTATTCCGCTCCCGTGAGCGGAGGGGCGGTTGGCAGATGCCACGTCGTGCCCCGGGCGCGCGGATCAGTTCCAAGCACGGCCAGTGCCCTGCCGATGTCGGGCGTGTAGGTCATCGAGTGTGGTTGATGGGCGTCGAAGAACCACCTGGATTCCTTGCCCGCTCTCACCTTGTCGATCACGAATGCGTTGAACACGCTGGTCGATGCGCCTGGCCCGTAAAAGTCCGCGCTTCGACCAACAGTGAAGGTGAGTCCCCTCACCTGTGCAGCATCCTCAAGCATCCGAAGGAGGGAAGCCCGCACCTGCCCCTTCCTGCTACCCGGTCGTATGGGGGTTGTCTCCGTCATTGGCCCGTCTACCAATCCGTAGGCGAAGACATTGTCGAAATAGACCAGATGGATGCCGTGCTCGACGCATGCGTCGATGGTGTTTTTCACTACCACCGGCCACCCGTTTTTCCACGCCTTCTGTGTGTAGGGCAGCGCCACGGTCATGTAGGCGACGGTGGCTGCTTCCAGGGCGCGAATCGTCGCCGCGCCATTGAGCAGGTCAACAGCGATCGTGGCGGCACCAACCGAGTGTCCCCCCGATCTTGAAAGAGAAACCACGTCGCGATCGGCGGCCAGCAGCGCCGCCACTGTCTCGCGCCCCACGACTCCTGTTCCCCCGAGGACGACATGGCGTTCGGTTGAGGTCATCGGTTGTTTCTCACTTTCTGTTTGCGTGGTGGGTTTGAGCGATCCGGCGAAGTCCGGCCGAAAGAGGATCACCGAGCACGGTGCCGATCACCATGACCCTGGCAGCGCTGTTGCGGTCGGGAAGGTCGCGCAGGGCCGCAATATCGGCCGCGGCGACGGCGTTGGCGGCCGCGGCATAGGCGTCAAGATGGTCGTCGTCCAGATGCACCTCGGCCCCTTCGGCGGCGTCGATAACCTGTGCGGCGATCACCCGGCCGATGTTGCCGGACGAGTATGCCCAGCCAGCCCGATCCGAGACGGCATCAATGCGCGCAAGAGAGTCAGCGGAGGGTTCACCCGTGACCGCGACGACGCTGCGGGTGAGCGCGCGCTGAGCGCTCTCGAACGCGTACGTGATGTCGAGTTCGGGCGCATCCAACGCTGTGAGAACCTCGATAACGGATGCGGTCGAGAGCTTACCGACCTCGAGAAGGGCGCGAACCAAGCGCAATCGGCGCAGGTGCGACTCGGTGTATTCGGTGCGTTTCCCCGAGATTCTCTCCCCCATAGGGAGCAAACCATCGCGCACGTAGTACTTGATGGTGGCGGAAGGTAGACCAGAGCGTTCGGCCAATTCGGTGATGATCACCTACTGATAGTAGCACTACCGGTAGCAATAGTTTCACTTGGGGTTTTGGGCAGCCTCGGCCGGGTCGTCCCACCGGGCGAGCACGCGCGTGCCGGAGAGCATCAGCCATTTCAAGGCGCGCCCGGGGGCCACGTCGACGTCGAACCAGACGCGCCCCGGGTGGCGGGCGCCGCCGCCCGGAAGTAGTCCGCCGCCGCGAGCGCGCTGTAGCGCCAGCGGGAAGGGCAGAGGAACCGCGTAACCCACGGTCCGACGAGGTCCCCGTCCGGCCAAGCGCGCATGAGGCGGCGCTCCAGCAGGTACTCCTCGCCGGCCCGGCGTGCGGCGCGCAACTGGTCGTTCCCCCCGGTTGCCTTCTCGTAGTAGAGCAGGCCGTTGAGGGAGTTCAGGGTGGAGTGGAACGACGAGCGCGTCGAGCCTTCCACCCACTCGCAGTTCCAGCCGCCGTCCGCCAGGCAGTGGTCAACGAACCAGTTGGCGAGTCCGGAGACGTCGGCCCCAAGCCACGCGCCTTTCGCGAGCGTGAATGCGTTGATACAGCAATCGACCTCCCCGCCCCACTACGGCAGGTCGTCGTAATCCCACCGGCCGCTCGCCGCGAGCTGCTCGGCGGTCCCAGCCAGCGCCGCCGGATCGAGGCCGAGGTCACGCAGCGTGTTGAGCGTCCAGGTGGTCGCGGTCCACGGCTGGCCGTCGGCATCCTGCAGGGCCAACAGACGCACCCCGTACCCCTCGGTGGCCACGCGCGCCCGCTCCCTGGCCCACACATCACTCGGCACGCCGAGGAGGTCACGCTTGACCTGCCAACGCAGCGCCGGATCGTAGTCCAGCAACCAGTCGCGTAGTGCGGGATCCGCAATGCTCTTCACCGTCGCAACGGCCTGCTGGGCTAGGGCGCCGGCGACGGAGACGGCGAGGGCGAGCTTGACGACTTCTCCGAGAACACCGCGCCGTCAGCCTCGGCGATGAACTGCGCGAACGCGGTCGCATCGTTCGGGACGCCCGTGTACCGCACGCCGTTCACCAATACAGTCGGAGTGCCGAACTGGCCCTGCTCGTTGAGCAGGTCAGGGTTGCTGACGGCCCGCTCGGTCACCGAGGCAGTCCAGCTCTCAAACCGGTCATCCTCGACGCAGTCCGTGACGCGGGACGGCTGCGCGACGCCGGCATCCCGAGCGAGCTCGATGAGCTGCGCGTCGTCCAGGCCAGCGGTCTGCTCTTCAGGTTGGTTCTCGAACAGCGCCGTGTTGAAGGCGAGGAAGTCGTTGGGAGCGTAGTTCGCCACGCATCCAGCCGCATTCATCGACCGGCTCGAATAGCGGGAGCCGAGCGACGCACGGTCGAGGATCGCGACAGGGTGGATCTCGAGTGTCGCTGCCCCTTGCTCGACAAGGGTCTCGATCTGCTCGCCATTGGTCTCGTCGAAGATCGCGCAGACCGGGCACTGGTAGTCGACCCAGATCTGGATGGCAAGAGCTTCGCTCTCCGGAGCGGGGGTGCTGGCGATCGGTTCTTCCCCGGCCTCGAGCGCGGGGGTCTTTTCGACCTCGAAGTTCTCACCGATAAGCACGCCGTCGCTGGCCATGTTCAGGGGGCCGGATGCAGGCGGCCGGATCGAGTTGATGATCACCAGGGTGACCGTCGCAACGATTGCCAGAGAGACGAGGATGAGTCCGCCCTGAAGGATCAGCCGTCCGCGGCGCTCTCGCTTCTTCTGCGTTTCGCGCAGCGCCTTGGCCTTCTCACGCGCGGCCGATCGCCTCTGATTCTTGCTGAGCTGACCTTCGCCGGTGCCGTCGTTTGTCATTAACCCTCACCTTGAAACCGAAGAACTGCCGTTCCAGCCTATCCACCCCAACTGAGAGCAACCTCCCCCCGTTCGGGCAATCCCTGCCATACTGGGAATGTTGAGCGCTGTTGCTCACACCGGGATGGCAGGTCGTCCCACATCCATTCACGAAGGATCGTCCGGCACGTACCTGCCGGTGAAGGAGAAAAATAGCCATGGCCACAGTCACTTTTGACAAGGCAACTCGTCTCTATCCCGGATCGACCATCCCGGCGGTAGACGCCCTCGACCTCTCGGTCGCCGACGGCGAGTTCCTCGTCCTCGTCGGACCGTCTGGCTGTGGCAAGTCGACCTCGCTCCGGATGCTTGCCGGACTCGAAGAAGTCAACGACGGACGCATCCTGATCGGCGACCGCGACGTCACCGACGTCCCGCCGAAGGACCGCGACATCGCCATGGTCTTCCAGAACTACGCGCTGTACCCCCACATGACCGTCGCCGAGAACATGGGCTTCGCGCTCAAGATCGCCGGAATCAACAAGGACGAGCGCGCCAACCGCGTTCTCGAGGCTGCGAAGCTGCTGGACCTCGAGCCCTACCTCGGCCGCAAGCCGAAGGCGCTTTCCGGTGGCCAGCGCCAGCGCGTTGCCATGGGCCGCGCAATCGTGCGCCAGCCGCAGGTATTCCTCATGGACGAGCCGCTGTCGAACCTCGACGCCAAGCTCCGGGTGCAGACCCGCACCCAGATCGCCTCGCTTCAGCGTCGCCTCGGCGTCACCACCGTCTACGTGACCCACGACCAGACCGAGGCGCTCACGATGGGCGACCGCATCGCGGTTCTCAAGGATGGCGTGCTCCAGCAGGTCGGAACGCCTCGCGACCTGTACGAGAAGCCGCAGAACGTCTTCGTCGCCGGCTTCATCGGCTCCCCCGCCATGAACCTCTTCGAGGCGCAGGTCGTCGACACCGGAATCACGTTCGGAACGGCGATCGCGCCCGTCGAGCGCGAGGTGCTCGCCACGAACAAGGGCAAGAAGGCCACCATCGGCGTTCGCCCGGAAGACATGATCGTGTCGACTTCCGGTGCTGGCCTCCCCGTCGAGGTCGATCTCGTGGAGGAGCTCGGAGCGGACGGGTACCTCTACGGCCACACCGACATTGAGGGAAGCCGGGTCGACATCGTCGCGCGCGTCGACGGCCGCATCCACCCGAGCGCCGGCGACCACGTGTTCATCACGCCCGAGCCGCAGCACATTCACGTCTTCGACGTGGAGTCGGGGCTGCGCCTCAACAAGCCGGCCGTCGTCTAGGCACACCGCAGCACCGGTCGAGCCTGTCGAGATCTGCACTACACGAGATCTCGGCAGGCTCGCCTTCGTTTGGCCCCCAACTTAGTCAGGATCACTCCATGAGCGGCTCGCTCAACATCACGTCGGCCATCGTCGACCCCGCACTACTCGACCTGCCCTGGAACCGTCCGCTGGACACCTGGCCCGACGACAGCATCGCCGCGCTGCCCAAGGGGATCTCCCGGCACCTCGTGCGCTTCGTGCACCTCAGCGGATACGTCATCGCCATCAAGGAGACCTCGGTCGAGCTCGCCCGCCGCGAGTACGAGATGCTGCGCAGCCTGCAACGACTGGACGTGCCGTGCGTCGACCCGATCGCGGTCATCACCAACCGCACCGACGACGACGGCGAACCCCTCGAAGCCGTGCTCGTCACGCGGCACCTCAAGTTCTCGCTCCCCTACCGGGCCCTCTACTCGCAGCGCCTGCGCGACGACACCGCCACGCGCCTCGTCGATGCGCTGGCCGTGCTGCTTGTGCGCTTGCACATGATCGGCTTCTTCTGGGGCGATGTATCGCTTTCGAACACCCTCTTCCGTCGCGACGCCGGGGCGTTCGCCGCGTACCTTGTCGACGCCGAGACTGGACAGCTCTACAACGGCCTCTCGAACGGGCAGCGCGAGAATGACCTTGAGATCGCCCGCGTCAACATAGCCGGCGAACTGCTCGACCTCGCCGCGGGCGGACGCACCGACGAGTCCCTCGACCCGGTGGAGGTGAGCGACGGGATCGTCGCCGCCTACCGCAGCCTGTGGACGGAGCTCACCGGTTCCGAGTCGTTCGCGTCATCCGAGCGTTGGCGCATCAGCCAGCGCGTCGAGCGTCTCAACAACCTCGGCTTCGACATCGAGGAACTCGCGATCAAGACGGATGACACCGGCACCCAAGTGCGGATCCAGCCGAAGGTCGTCGATGCGGGGCACCACTCCCGGCGGCTGCTGCGGCTCACCGGCCTCGACGCGCAGGAGAACCAGGCCAGGCGGCTGCTCAACGACCTCGACTCCTACGCCGCAACGCTCAACGGCAAGGACCTCGACGAGGAGATGGTCGCGCACGAGTGGCTCGCGACGGTATTCGAGCCGGTCGTGCGCGCAATCCCGAGGGATCTCAAGGGGCGTCTCGAGCCCGCGGAGATGTACCACCAGATGCTCGAGCACCGCTGGTACCTGTCGCAGAACGAGAGCCGCGACGTGCCCCTCGCCGAGGCGGTCGGCTCCTACATCGAGAATGTGCTGAGGTTCCGCCGCGACGAGGCCACCATGATCGACCCCGTGACGGGAACACTCACCCTTCCCGTCGAGGTCATCGACGAGGACGACTGGCGCGCGCGGGTCTGACGCCGCAGCTGCTTCACCGTTCGCGCTGGCAGCAATCGAGCGCGGGGCGCTACTTCTTCTTTGCCCGCAGCTTCGAGATCTCGTACAGCGTCACGGACGCCGCGATGCCGGCGTTGAGCGACTCGGTCGACGAGTTGATCGGGATCGACACGATCGCGTCACAGGTCTCGGTCACGAGGCGCGACAGCCCCTTGCCCTCGCTACCCACAACGATCACGAGCGGCTCCTTCGCCCAGGTCAGCCCGGGAAGCTCGACGTCTCCCCCGCCATCGAGGCCGAGCACGAACACACCGCGCTCCTTGAGCGCCTTGAGCGTCTGGGTGAGGTTCGAGGCCATCGCGACGGGCGTGCGGGCCGCGGCTCCGGCGGACGTCTTCCACGCGGATGCCGTGAGCCCGACCGACCGGCGCTGCGGCACGATGACACCTTGGCCGCCGAAGGCCGCGACGGACCGGATGATCGCGCCGAGGTTGCGCGGGTCGGTGATGCCGTCGAGGGCGACGAACAGCGGCACCTGGCCGCGGGAGATTACCTTGTCGAGCAGCTCGATAGGGTGCGCGTACTCGTACGGCGGCACCTTCAGGGCGACGCCCTGGTGCACCGAGTCGAAGCCCGCGAGGCGGTCCAGTTCCGGGCGCATGACCTCGAGGATCGGTAGCCCGCGCTTCGTGGCGAGGTTGAGGATCTCCTTGACCCGGTCGTCCACCTCGATGCGGGTGGCGACGTAGAGGGTGGAGGCGGGGATGTTCGCCCGCAGCGCCTCGACGACCGAGTTGCGGCCGGTAACGACTTCGATGTCCGCGGCAGCTCCCGAGGATCCGGCCGGCTTGCCTCGACGCTGCTGCGGGCGCTGAGTGTTGTCATTGCGCGGGGCTCCGCCCGAGCGCCCGCCAGCGCCGACGAAGCGCTCCTGGGCGGCCTTGCGCTTGCCCGCGGGGTGATACGGCCGGTCCTCGGCCTTCGGGGTGGGCTTCTTGCCCTCGAGCGCCTGTCGCCCCTGGCCGCCGGAGCCGACCTGCGGGCCCTTGCGGGACTTGCGTACTGCTCCGGCGCGTGGCTTGTTGCCGCTGCTCTTCATTATTCAAAACTCCAATTGGGCCCCGTCGGGGTGTCTTCGATCTGGATGCCGGCGGCGGCCAGGTCATTTCTGATTCGGTCGGCCGCACCGAAGTCGCGTGCGGTGCGGGCGGCCTCTCGCTGCTCGAGCAGCGTTCGCGCGAGTGCATCGAGCGCCGTGGCGGCGCGCGAGTCGTCGTCGCGCTGCCATTCGGGTGAGATGGGGTTGATGCCGAGCACCTCGGTCATCGCGAACACCTCACCGCGCCGTGTTGCGGCGACGGCGAGGTCTTCGGAGTCGAGCGCGGCGTTCCCCGCGCGGACGTGCTCGTGGAGCACCCCGAGGGCCTGGGGAATCGCAAGGTCGTCATCCATCGCGACGGCGAAGGCCGCAGGCACGATCTCGACCCCACCGCCCTCGAATCGGGTGCCGGACAGCCGGCGTTCGGCGCGGTGCAGGAATACCTCGATACGTTCGAGCGCAGCTTCCGCCTCGATCAGCGAGCCATCGTGGTAGTCGATCGTGGACCGGTAGTGGGCAGAACCGAGGTAGTAGCGCACGACGAGCGGTGCCGCGTACTCGAGGAACTCGGCGGCGAAGATCGAGTTTCCGAGCGACTTCGACATCTTTTGTCCGGTGACATTGACGAGCCCGTTGTGCACCCAGTAGGTGGCGAACGGGCGGCCGACGGCGGTTGACTGGGCGAGCTCGTTCTCGTGGTGGGGGAAGCGCAGGTCCAGGCCGCCGCCATGGATGTCGAAATGGTCTCCGAGGTACCGCGACGCCATCGCGGAGCATTCGATGTGCCAGCCGGGTCGACCGGCACCCCAGGGCGACGGCCACGATGCCGAAAGCGGCTCGTTGGGTTTCGTGCCCTTCCACAGGGCGAAGTCACGCGCGTCGCGCTTGCCGCGGGGGTCAGCGTCGGCGGCCGCGACCATGTCTGCGGGCCGCTGGCGGGTGAGGTCGCCGTAGGCGGGCCACGAGCGAGTGTCGAAATACACGTCGCCGGAGGCGTCGTCGGCCGGGTAGGCGTGCCCCTTTTCGACGAGCTCGGCGATCAGATCCTGCATCTGCTGCACACTTGCGGTCGCGCGCGGCTCATAAGTCGGGGGCAGGATGCCGAGGCGGGAGTACTGCGCGCTGAACTCCAACTCATAACGGTAGGCGAGCGCCCACCACTGTTCGATCGTGCCGGAGGCGCGATCGAGGATCTTGTCGTCAATGTCGGTCACGTTGCGCACGAGGGTCACGTTGAAGCCGCGGTAAGTGAGCCAGCGCCGCCACTGGTCGTAGACGAGGGCGGAGCGGAGGTGTCCGATGTGCGGCGAAGACTGCACCGTCGGACCACAGACGTAGATGCCGACGTGTCCCGGGGTCACCGGTTCGAAGTCGAGCAGGGTCTGTGACTTGGAGTCGTAGAGGCGCAGGGTCACTGGGATAGCTTAACGACTGCGCTGCACGAGGGCGGTAGCGATGACGGCGATACCATCCCCCCTGCCGGTGAAGCCGAGTCCGTCGGTTGTCGTCGCCGACACGCTTACGGCCGCACCGACGAGGTCGCTGAGGTGGGCCTCGAGCTCGGACCTTCGGGCGGCGAGCTTCGGGCGGAGCGCGACAACCTGCACCGCGACGTTGCCGATCTCGAATCCCGCGCCGGCCAGGATGGCGACCGTCTCGCGGAGAAAGACGTCGCCATGCGCACCCGCGTAGCGGTCGTCGTCGGTGCCGAACCGCGAGCCGATGTCGCCAAGGCCCGCAGCTGACAGGAGCGAGTCGCAGATCGCGTGGCTGAGCACGTCGCCGTCGCTGTGGCCGGAAAGCCCGGGCTCGCCGGGCCAGTGCAGGGCGCCGAGCCAAAGCGGGCTGCCGGCGTCGAAGGCGTGCACATCGATCCCCACGCCGGTGCGCACGGCCACGGTGCTGCCAACGGACTCGCGGGCCAGCGCCTCGGCGCGCCGGAGATCCCATGGGGTCGTGATTTTGAAGGCGAGCACGTCGCCGGCGATGATCGAGACCGGATGCCCGGCTGCCGCGAACAGTGCCGCATCGTCGGTGTACTCCTGGGTCGCGGAAGCGTAGGCGGCGACCAGCTTGTCTCGGGGGAACCCTTGTGGCGTCTGCACGGCCACGAGCTCGGACCGGTCGAGGGTGCGCACCACCGCACCCGCGGCATCCGCCTGCTTGATCGTGTCGCTGACCGCGAGGGCGGGAATGATCCCGGTTGCGGCCTCCTCCACCGCCGACGCGACGAGTTCGAACTGGATCGACGGGGTGAAAGCGCGGGCGGCGTCGTGCACGAGCACCGTGTGCACAGACTCGACGAGCGCCGCGAGGCCGGCCGCAACGGACTGTTGTCGGGTGCTGCCGCCGGCGACGACCGTGAGGTGGTCACCCGCGACTCCCGCGACGCGCTCGCAGAGCGCCCGCGCCTCGGCGAGCTGGTCTGCGGGCGCGACGACGACGACCTGCGCTGGTGCGCGCATGCTGAACACCGGGCGCAGGGCCCACTCGAGGATCGACGCTCCCACCACCGGGACGAGCGCCTTGGGCGTGCCGAGACCGAGGCGGGAGCCGCTTCCGGCCGCGACGATGATCACGCCGATCGCCAGGTCAGTCACGTGCTGTTGGGGCGGGGTGGTTATGACGCGAGGACCTCGTCGAGAACGCTCGAGGCCTTCTCTTCGTCGGTCTTCTCGGCGAGCGCAAGCTCGGAGATCAGTATCTGGCGGGCCTTCGCGAGCATGCGCTTTTCGCCAGCCGACAGGCCACGGTCCTGGTCGCGGCGCCACAGGTCACGAACGACCTCCGACACCTTGATGACGTCACCCGAGGCGAGCTTTTCCAAGTTCGCCTTGTAGCGCCTGGACCAGTTGGTCGGCTCCTCGGTGAACGGCGCGCGGAGCACGTCGAACACGCGGTCGAGTCCTTCCTTGCCGATCACGTCGCGGACGCCGACGAGGTCGACGTTGTCCGCGGGTACTTCGATGGTCAGATCACCCTGCGTCACGTTGAGCTTGAGATACAGTTTCTCTTCGCCCTTGATCATGCGGGTTTTCACTTCGGTGATTGTTGCTGCACCATGGTGGGGATATACGACGGTTTCGCCGACCTCAAAAAGCATTGATGGAACTCCATTCTGCGGCCCCTAGTTTACCACAGCGATTTCCCAGTAAGGATGGCCTTACCCCGAGGCTTGACAAACACCTCGGTAGGCTAAACTTGGACTCGGGTTCCCCTACTGGTTTATCAGCTGGCTCCGCGTCTCACATCTCGATATCGACCACATGTTTCCGGAGGAACCAGTGCGATCACGCGCCTTAGTCATCCTGCTCGCAGGGCTTGTCACCGTCGGCCTGAGCGGATGCACCTTCGGCGCGGTTCAAGCAACCCGTCTCGCCTACGACCCCAGCGACGGCGTGAGCACCAAGGTCGGCGACATCTACATTCAGAATGCACTGCTCATCAGCGAGACCGGTGATGTCGGAAACCTGGTCGTGAGCGTCATCAACGACACCAACTCTCCGGTGTCTCTGACCATCACATGGCCAACCGACTCCGGGTCGCTCGAAACAGAGGTCTTGCGAATCGGCGAAGCTGAGGTGCGCACTTTCGGCACTGAGACGAACCCGTTGATCCTCGAGAACATCGACGCACCTCCCGGCAGCCTCTTCCCGCTCTACTTCCAGTACGCGGACTTCCCGGGAAGTGAGATCAACGCCCCCGTCTTGACCGGCGCGCTCGATTCCTACTCCGACCTGGTTCCGGAGGAAGTGGCCGATGAGCAGTCGACGGACTCCGAGACC
>Ga0105048_10012690_pt1 | contig 13200 bp, 8 predicted proteins | sample MAT05_FD_78382 | JGI IMG/M metagenome (GOLD analysis project Ga0105048, IMG submission 78382) | Freshwater microbial communities from Lake Fryxell liftoff mats and glacier meltwater in Antarctica - MAT-05 | ecosystem: Environmental > Aquatic > Freshwater > Ice > Liftoff microbial mat | place...
ATTCGCGAAACAGCGCGTCGTAGTTGCTTGCGGCATCCGCTTGCAGGTAGCCACGGAAGGTTAGGTTTGGGTCACCGGCGCGCAAAAAATCGCGCACATGGTGACCGGCTTTATCGGCGGTGAACTGGTACAAAATGATCTTGGGCGCGGCGACGACACCGGACGACGACACCGGACAGTCAAGAACTACTAGGCCCAGCACCATTGGACGGTCAAGAACTGCAAAGTACCCGCGAACGCACCCGAACGCAAAAGTCAGCGCGTGCGCTGCTGGTGTGATGGAAGGTCGATGACGGTAGACTGACGGACCAAACGGCCCGTTGGGCCTTCGGTGCTTGGCCAAGTGCCAAACAAACCGGCAAAGTCTTGGACACCCAGCAAAGTCTTGGCAAAGTCTTGAAGACAAAGTCTTGGACACCCAAGAAAAGCGCGGGAAAGGTCTTGGACAGGAAGCTCTCAGTGCCTTTACAAGCGCGCGGCACGCAGAGGGCGGGGAACTAAATGCAACGCCATGCCACTTTAGTCGCAACCGCTGCGGGCAATCAGGGAGCTTGCAAACAGTTTGGGCAAACCTACTTCTTCATAGATGGATAAACCCAAGCTCTTCAACGCCCAGCGTTACGTCGGCGTGGTGCGACTCCTGGACACCCATCAAACCGTCGGCGCGACTCTTGCCGCGCCCGACTTTTGGACCGGGGACACCCATCGAACCGTTTGGTCGCAATTACTGCGACCCTTGGATACTCATCAACCCTATGAACGCGACTTTTGGGCGCAACTTCTGGATACCGGAAGCTCTAGACACCCACCGCTAAACCCGCCTCTGCCAATTCGCTCCTACTCATTGCCGCAAAGCCACCCCTACCCCGCCCACATCCTCACCAAATTCGACGCTACTCGACTCAACCGATCAAACGCCTCAGTTTTTCCGTCTTTCGCGAACACAGCGCGCTTGGCTAGTTCGAGTTCGAAGAGGAGTTCGCGTTGCTCGGTTGAGCGGATGTAGCTTTCGATCCAGGTGATGATGACTAGGCGCTCGCCGCGGGTGACGGGTTCGACGCGATGCAGGTAAGTTGCTGGATATAGCAGGGCTGAGCCTGCTGCCAGGCGGAAGCTTTGTTCGCCTTGCTGGTCTTCGATGGTTAGTTCACCGCCTGCATAGCTTTCTGGGGCCGACAGAAAAATGCTGAGCGCCAGATCGGTGCGCAGGCCGTGCATCAGCGCGTCGTCCATATGTCGGCCGTAGCCGTCTCCGCAGGCGTAGCGCACCAGCTGCGGCGGGCGCATTTGTTTGGGGCGTGCGGCTAGGGCTAGCAGCGGGTGGCGCAGGATTTCGGCGTGTAGCTCACTAAGCAATGCGGCGGGCAAGTCGATCAGGGTGCTGGATTTCACCGCGGCCGCTGCGAAGCCGGCGCTGTCTTTGCCGGCGCGTTGGGGCGCGGCCGCCATCGCGTCCAGCACGCGGGCTTGCGTTGCGCTGCTTAGAACCTCAGTTACGCTAATCAACATGTTTAAGATCTTAGCAGCGCTGTTCATCTTTCTTCCGGTTGCCGGGCTCGCGCAGCCGGGGCCGGTCGCGCCTGCGCAATCGCTGCCGCTGAAGCCCGGTTTGAATTTTCGCGCAGACCCGCAGGCACTCGATTTAGCGATTGATATCCGGGCTGCGCGGCTGAACTACGCGGAGCTCGGTGTCGCGCTGGCCAAACAGCTGCGCGTTGATCTCGACAGCGTTGAGCGCGCCAGTATCGAGCTGGGCAAGCGGCCGCGGGCGCGAAATCTCAAGGTGCTGCGTGAACTTCTTGGCCGCGCGCGCACCAGCTGGGCTGAACTGCGCCCGCTGTGCCAGCTCAATGAACCGGTGGCCGGCCCGTCGTGCGCGGAGCTTAATGCGCCCATCGAGCAGTTGATCAGCGCGCTGGCACCCCCGCTCACTGCCAGGCAGCTGCGCGAGGAGCAGGCCGCGGTGTTGACGGTGGTGAAAGTGCAGCTGGCGCTTGCGATCAAGCAGGCGGAGGTCATCGTGGCGAGCACACTGCCCGACCAACCCATCGCCCAGGCCATCAACGCGCAGGACAATTTCGAGTATCTCGGGCGCCTGCTCGGTGCGATGGTGATCGAGCTTCATCTCGAACAAGGCAGCCCGCCTAGCGCTGCGCAAGTCAGCGCGCTGCGCACGCTGTACTTCGCCCAAACGGCGAATGTGCGGCGTTTCGGCTTGAGTGCTGTGCTGCAATCGCAAGCCCCGGCACTCGACCAAAAAATGCAACGCGCGATCGGCACCCTCGCTCCAAAAATCGCGCGCGGGGCCTCGCTTGCGGAAATCAATGTCGCGCGCCGAAACCTGGCCCGTGAGATACGCGACTTGGGTATCGCGCTGAAAGTGCTGGTGATCGTGCCGGGGTTGTGAGGGGCGAATCAAACGCACGCCGCCGCGGGTTTTAGCACCGGCGTAATGCGCAAATTTGCAACGCAATTGGCTGCTAGCCTGTGCTGAGTCATTCTCGTTAAAGCGGTTTTATGCGATTGCGCTTATTCCACAAGCTGTTTTTGCTGGTCGCTGTTTCAGCGCTGCTGGCCGCTCTGGCGATGGCGATTGTGCTGTCGCTGAATCTCAAGCGCGGCTTTGCCGACTACTTAGATGCGCGCGATGACGAACAGCTGCTGGCGTTTGTAGATGCAGCGGCGCGGCAGCTCGCAAACCCGAGCAATGACGCTGCGTTGCGCGCGGGCAATGTCGTGTGGCCAAAGCTAATCAACGATCTGGTGCGACTCGGCGAAGTGCCCGGTGCGCGGGGTGCAGTGCCAGCAGCGCGACGCAATTCGGGTTCAATTGATCGCGAGGGCAATCCTGCGCCGCGCCGTGGTGCGCCCAGACGGCCGCCACCCGATAACTTTGCAATGCGCTTGCTGGTATTTGATGCGGAGGGGCGACAAGTTTGGGGGCCTAAGCGCCCAGCTCAAAGACAGATGCTTGAGCAGCGCATTGTGCTCGCAGGACGCGAGCTTGCGACCGCGCGACTTTTGCCGCGCGCCCCGCTGCCGAAGAATGTGGACGCGCTTTTTTTGCAGAGCCAGTATCGCGATGCGTCCTTGCTGACCGTTTTATTGCTCGCCTTAGCCTCCATTCCCGCCTATTTTTTCGCCCGCTCTGGTGCCGCTCGACTGAGCGCTGTGCAACGCGCAACCACCGCGATTGCCGCCGGTGATTTAAGCGCGCGGGTTTCGGTAACCGGGGGCGATGAGATTTCGGCAATGGGCGAAAACATCAACAGCATGGCGCTGAATTTGCAGCAGCTCGATAGCAGTCGACGACGTTGGCTGGCCGAGATCAGTCACGAATTGCGCACGCCGCTGGCGGTGCTGATCGGCGAGCTGGATGCGCTGCGCGATGAAGTTCGCCCGCTCAATTTGCTTGCCGTGCGCTCGCTGAGCGAGGAAGCCCAGCGCCTCGAGCGCGTCGTCAATGATCTGCATTTTCTGGCGCTTGCCGATATGTCCGGCACCTCGTGCACGTTCGCGCCCTGTGATGCGGTCGCGATTGTTGTAGACGCCCGCGCGCGCTTTGCGCCGGCTTTCAGCAAGGCCGAAATCAGCTTGAGCATGGACTTAGGCGAGCGGAGCCAGCTTGCGGTGGTCTGGGATGGCGCGCGGGTGACGCAGCTGCTGACCAATATATTGAGCAACAGCCTGCGCTACACCGATTCCCCAGGCTCGGCCGTTCTCGCATTGAAGATAGTGAATGGCTGGGTGCACTTGACGCTCGAGGACAGCGCGCCAGCGGTGCCTGAAGCCGATTTAGAACGAATCGTTGAGCCGCTGTATCGAGTGGAAGCATCGCGCGCACGCGTGTCGGGCGGCAGTGGCATGGGCCTGGCGGTGAGCCAGTCGATTGTGCGCGCGCACGGCGGCTCCTTAAGCGCGGCGACGTCCGCGCTGGGCGGGCTTAAAGTCGAGATTATTCTGCCCGGGAATGCGCTAAATCATGACTGAGCGCTGCGTCTATATTGTTGAGGACGAGCCCAAAATTGCGGCGCTGATGGCCGACTATTTGCGCCAGGCCGGTTTCACGGTGCGTATCTTTGCGGATGGTCGCTTTGTGGTTGAGGCGGTTCGATCAAAGCCGCCGGCGGCGCTTATTCTCGACTTGATGCTGCCGGCCAACGACGGCATGAGCATTTGTCGCGAGGTTCGCACCTTCAGCGCGGTGCCGGTGCTGATGTTGACCGCGCGCGTTGAGGAATCAGACATTTTGGCGGGGCTCGAGTGCGGCGCCGATGACTTTGTGACCAAACCGTTCAGCGCAAAGCAGGTGGTTGCGCGCATCGCCGCGCTGATCCGGCGCGCGGAGGGTCGGGTCTCCAGCGATCCAGGCAGCGTCAAATTTATGATCGACGATGCGCGACAGCGCGCTGCGTGGCGCGGCCAATGGCTGGCGCTGTCGCTATCGGAGTTCCAAATTTTGAGTGCGCTGATGAAGCAGCCCGGGCGAATTTTTTCGCGCGACCAATTGCTTGACCAGCTAGGTAATCGCGGTCAAGAAAGCGCCGATCGTGCAATCGATAGCCACATCAAAAATATTCGTCGCAAGATCTACGCCGTGGATGCGCAAGCGAACTGCGTGGTGTCGGTTTACGGCGCTGGGTATCGCTTTGAGCTGGAGTAATGCCGGCGCTGGGCGTGCCCTTACCGCAGCGCTGAACGCTCACGAGAACACTGGCAAGTTATGGCCGAATTGGGGCGCTTTAAGCAGTCGGGCGTTGCGAGTGCGCGCATCGTTTACCCTGCGCGCTGTTTTTAACGAGGACATTCCGTGCTTGAACGCTTCACAGCAGTCGCGCGCGACGCTTGGCCGTGGTTGCGCGCGCCGGTTTGGCTCGCCCTGGGCTTGGGTTTGGGCTTTTTGCCGCCGGCATTGGTCTATCTCGATCGCACGGTGCAGGCGGAATTTTCCAGCCGCCAGTATCAATTTCCATCGCGCGTTTATGCGCGTGCGCTGACCCTCAAAGTGGGCCAGGCGGCGCGCGCCTTAGACATCGAGCAATCGCTGATCGCCGGGGATTACCAAGCGCTGCCGCAGGTCGCGCACCCGGGCAGCTTCAGCCGCCAGGCCAACCAATTTGTGATCCACACGCGCAACTTTGTGTTTGCCGACGGCGCGCAAACGGCGCGGGTGGTGCGCTTGGGCTTGAATTCGGAACGCGTCGCGACGATCAGCGATGCGCGCACTGGTGCGGCGCTTGAGCAGCTGCGCGTTGACCCGGCGCTAATCGCCTCGATTTACTCGATGAGCGCTGAGGATCGCGATCTGAAATCACTCGAGCAAATGCCGCCGATGATTGTCGCTGCGGTGCAAGCCGTTGAAGACCGCTCCTTCAAACACCACCACGGCGTGGATCTTCTGGCGCTGCTGCGCGCGACGGTGGCCAATGTGCGCGCTGGTCGCTTGGTGCAAGGCGGCTCGACGATCACCCAGCAGCTGGTTAAAAACTTCTTTCTGACCCGCGCCCAAACCCCGTCGCGCAAGCTCAATGAAATGGCGATGGCAGTGCTGCTCGAGCGGCGCTTTAGCAAGCGCGAGATTCTTGAGACCTACCTCAACGATGTCTACATGGGCCAAGACGGCGCGCGCGCGGTCCACGGCCTGGCGGCGGCGAGCCAGTTTTATTTTGGTCGCGACCTTGATCGCTTAAGCATTGAACATGTGGCGCTGCTGGTTGGCTTGATCAAAGGCCCCAGCTATTTTGACCCGCGCCGCTTCCCGGAACGCGCGCTGGTGCGCCGCAATATCGTGCTGAATTCGCTGCTGGAAACCGGCTTGATCAGCGCGGCGGCGCACAAAACTGCAAAAGCAGCCGCGCTCGGCGTGAGTGCGCGCGCGCCGCGGAAAGGCAATCGCTTTCCGGCGTTTATGGAACTGGTGCGCGCCCAGCTCAATCAGAGCTACCGCGCCATTGACCTGCAAAGCCAGGGCCTGCGCGTGTTCACGACGCTTGATCCGATCCAGCAAAACGCCGCGCAAACCGCCGTCACTGAAGAGCTAGCGGCGATTGAAAAAGGCGACCGTGCGCGCCAGCTGCAGGGCGCGATGGTGGTCACCGACGTCGAGTCGGGCGATATCTTAGCGCTGGTCGGTGATCGCCAGCCGAACGCCATCGGCTTTAATCGGGCGCTGCGCGCGGAGCGCCCAATTGGCTCGATTATCAAGCCGCTTATTTACCTGCTCGCGTTTTCAGACCCGGCGCGCTACAACTTGGCTTCAGTGCTTGATGATGGGCCGTTGGCGCTTAAGTTGGGCGACGGCCAAACCTGGCGCCCAAGCAACTACGACGGCCGCTCGCACGGCCAGGTGTCCACGCTGGTGGCGCTCACGCGTTCCTACAACCTGGCCACCGTGCGCCTGGGCATGAGTTTGGGCGTGCCGAATGTGATCAAGCTGATGCAAGGCCTGGGCTTGCGCCGCAACCCCGCGCCGCATCCGTCGATTTTGCTGGGCGCGCTCGCGCTCACGCCGCTCGAAGTAGCCCAGCTGTACCAAGTGGTCGCCGCACGCGGCAATCCGATGCCGCTGCGCGCGGTCACCAAGGTGGTTGCGCGCGACGGCCGGGTTTTACAGCGCGCACCCGACGCCCTAACCGCGCGCGATCGCCCGGCCGCCAACTATTTGTTGACCCTCGCCATGCAGGAAGCCATCCAAACCGGCACCGGCAAAAATCTCGACGCCGGCTTAAAAAGCAAGCTAACCCCGGCCGGAAAAACGGGCACTTCCAATGACCAGCGCGACAGCTGGTTTGTCGGCTTTACCGCGTCACATCTGGGTGTAGCGTGGGTAGGTCGCGACGACAACAAGCCCTCCGGCGTGACCGGCGCGAGCGGCGCCATGCGGCTGTGGGCCGGCACATTTAAGCGCATCGCGAGCACGCCACTGCGCCCGGTTCAACCACCCAGCGTGGAGTTTGCGTGGCTGGACGCGAGCTCAGGCCTGCTCAGCACGCCGGAATGTGGCAACGCGGTGTACCTGCCCTTTGTGCGCGACTACGCGCCGCTCGACTATGGCCCGTGCGCACTGCTCAGCCAGCAGGAGCCGGCTCCGGAGCAAGACCTGTCCGCGCCGAGTGACTGGTCAGTGGCCGAGACAGATTCTGCCGAAGGCGATGAGGCATCGGAGCAGCGACCCAAAAAGAAACGCCGCTGGCGCTGGTTTTGGGAAAAAGATTAGATCGTTTAAGCGGCGTGCGGGCCAGTTAAGCCCGCACGCCGCCGATCAGCAACCGCATCTCAGCGATTAGATCGACTCAAAACTAACGAACGCCGGTTTCAAGCCGACCAATAACCAGGCGCTGAATTTCGCTGGTGCCTTCATAGATTTCGGTGATCTTGGCATCGCGGAAATAGCGCTCTACCGGCATTTCTTTTGAGTAACCCATGCCGCCGTGAATTTGGATGGCTTGATGGGTGACAAACATCGCGGTTTCCGATGCAAACAGCTTCGCCACCGAGCCTTCAACAGTGAATCGCTCGCCGGTCGTTGCGGACTGCATTTTCTTCCACGCGGCTTTCAGCATCAGCAAATAGCTCGCATCAATGCGGCATTTCATGTCGGCGATTTTGGCCTGGATCATTTGGAATGAGCCAATCGGCGCGCCGAAGGCTTTGCGCTCGCGTGAATAGGCGACAGCCGCTTCGTAGGCTGCTTGGGCGATGCCAATGGCTTGCGAGGCGATGCCGATGCGTCCGGCGTCGAGCACGCCCATGGCAATCTTGAAGCCCTCGCCTTCCTGACCTAACACGCAATTGGCGGCGCACACGTAGTCGGTAAATTCGATCTGACACGTAGCAGACGCGCGGATGCCGAGCTTGGGTTCTTTTTTGCCGCGCGAGAAGCCGGGCAGTTTGGTTTCAATCAAAAACGCGGTGATGCCGCTGGCGCCTTTTTCCGGCGTGGTCATCGCAAACAGCACCAAGCGATCGGCGTAGGGGCCTGAGGTGATCCAGCTTTTGGTGCCATTGATTACGAAATGCGAGCCGTCGGCTGATTTCACCGCGCGCACTTTCATGTTGGAGGCATCCGAGCCCGAATGCGGTTCGGTCAGCGCGTAGGCGCCAATTTCTTTGCCGGTGGCGATCGGGGTGATCCAGTCGATCTTTTGCTGCTCGGTACCGTACTTCATGATGCCGTTGTTGTAGAGCGAGTTGTTGACGCTCAGGATCGTGCCGTGCGAGGCGTCTACTTTGGAGATTTCAAGCAGCGCTAAGTTGTAGCCGATGGTGTCGAGGCCCGCGCCACCGTATTCATGCGGCACCTCAATGCCCATCAATCCGAGCTCACCCATGCGCCGCACGGTTGCCAGCGGAAACTCGCCCGATTCGTCAAATTCAGCGGCGATGGGCGCAATTTCCTTTTGCGCAAACTCGCGCGCAATGCCTTGAATCATGAGCTGGTCGTCGGTCAGTTTGAAATCCATTGAAAGCGCCTCGTGAGCGGCCGCGAAGTGCCGCGCTGGTTGAAAAAAGTGGAACCTTATTTTAGCCGCTTGGGACGTGTACGCGGCGCCTTGCCCAGCCATGTTTTTAGCTGCGCATAAACGGCTGGGCTGCTGAGCAAATCAAAATGATTGAGCCCGTAGTGAATATCGCGCCGAACGGCTGGAATATTGAGGCTGCGCGCGGGATCAGGATGAATGCCCAAGGCGCTATTGATCGCCACGAGGCCGTCACCGGCGGATGCCTCTGAGAATTCCTTCTGTTTGCTCGCCGCAAGCGCGAACCATTGAATGTCAGATGACAACGGCGCAGGGCCCGGCCCACCGATGTGGCCATGGCGCAGGTCTTTAATGCCTGCGCTGCGCAACAGCCCCAAGCGTGCCAGCGGCTGCGTGTAGGGGCTTAGATTTAATGTCTCATCCACCCAGTTACCCGCGCGCTCAAGCGACGCGCCGTGGTGCGGCGTGCCCAAAAAAACCAGCTTTTTCAGGGTGTTAAGCCACGGCTGTTGCGCGCGAAGCGCGTGGCCCACCGCGCTGCGGGCAACCAGGCCACCCATGCTATGGGCCACGATATGGAGCTCACTTGGCGGCTTGAGCTGTGCGCGCATCCAGTCATCGAGCAGCGCCGCGAGCAACTGCCCATTTCTATCGATGTTCAAACCGGTGTTGTAGTGCAAATATACTGGCGTCAAGCCCAATTCTTGGCCGAGCGCCGCGCCATGGTCATGGCCGTTGCGCTGCCACTGCACATCGTTCAAGCACAAGCCGTGGATCAGCAAAAGCACGCGCTTGCCGAGCGGCGCTCCATGCTCAAGCGGGCGGCCGTTTTGGCGCAGACGCATGCTGATGGCAAGCGGGTTGCCGGTGGCTTCCAGATAGTCACCCAGCACGCCGTTGGTCGCCGCAATCACCGCCTCGCGACCGCTGAATGACGACATCCGATCGATCAGCGGCGCGCATTGTGCGAGCGCCACATCAATCCCGCCGCCCACCAAGCGCGTCACGCCGCGCACCTGGCGATACACAAAGCCGGTGATCCCGCGCGTGCGCCCGGTGTTCAGCACATTGATACTTGGCTGAGCAATGATCGGGCTTAAGCCCGCAATGGTGCGGTGCATGTCCTCGACGATATCCGTGACGCCGCTAACGCCGTCGATAATCAGCTGGCTTAAGCCGCGCAATTCCACCGCCACGCTGACCTTTTGCGTGGCAACGGCTTGCGCGGCGGGCGCTGCTTTAGTTGTTAAAGCCATCGGCAAAAACAATCTCCGACTGAGTGGCCGCTTGCACGCACCAGCGCGTGATCGTACCGCTCTCACCGCTGGCGGCATCAAATGCTCGCAGCTCGTAGTCGCCTGCTTTCGCGGAACCCGCCAAACTGGCAAGGCTATCGTGCGGAATGAGGCGACCGCTCAGCGTTGGGTTGGACGCCGTGCACGACACATTGGCGCTCGCGGAGTCGTCTAACGTAGCGGCAATATTGTCGCCGTCGCACAAATTCGGCCGCGTGATCAAGCGGAAGCTGCGCCCGCTGGAAACCTGTCGCAGCACAAAGCGCAAATCGCCTACCCGAGTGTGGGCGACCTCAAGGGCCACATCCAATCCGCTAAGCAAACCAGTGCCGCTGAGCGCGATGGTTGAGGTCGCGCCGGTGCTGTTGTCGTTATCCGGGATCGAAATCGCGGTCGCACAAACGGGCACGCCGGTATTGAACGCAGTAGCCGCAACGAACGGCGAGTTTCCGCACGCGTTGATGGCGCGTACGCGCCAGAACAGGCCTGTATCTAGCGGCAGCGCAACCGTTGGTGTGTGGCTCAAGCCGTCCACCACAACGTCAATTAGCGGACTCGTAAACGCCGCATCGCTGGCAACCTGGAGCTGGTAGCGCCGCGCGCCGGTAGTTGGATACCAGCTGAACGTCGGCAGTTGGCCGACATCGTTGGCCGAGGCCAGCGGGTAGCGCACGCGCGTGGTGCCCGCAATCGCTGCTGCGACCACAAATCTGCCGGACAGCGTGCGCGTGGTCGCTAAATGATTGGCGCTCACGGTGAAGGGATAGCTGCCCGGTGCGGCCGCCGCCATCAACACCGCAACGCCTGCGGGCGGTGTTACCGAAGTGGGATTCACCGTTAAGCCCGGTCCGCCGCTGAATAAAGGCGTGACACTCAGCGCGGTGCTGGCGTTAAACCCTTGCAACGCGCTGATTTGTATTGGGAATGAGCCGGTTTGCGCGGCGCAAACGCCCACCTCTGTGTCGGTCGCGGCGAGTGCGAAAGTGACTTCCTGGCAATTCGTGCAGACCAACGCGAAATCCTGCTGCGGCGAGCCTGGCGTGCCGTTTCCGGACAGCGCATCGCCGTTCAAAGCGGTCGCGCGGATGCGAATGGTCGTGGGCCCAGCGGCAGGCGAGTTCAGCAACACCGTCTCTAAGTTGTTGCGATTGTCCGGTGTGCCACCGATCACTGAGACGCCGCCCGAAAAGGAATTTCCCAGCCAAGTGGTGCCGCCGTTGATCACCTCGAGATCAAGATCGTTGACCAACGCCGGATTGGCGCCCACCGCACCGGGTGCATCCGACCACACCAAAGTGATTTTCATCGGCGCGCGGGTGGACCCCGCACCGACGGTGTAGGTGACCTCTTCACCGGTGCTGCTCAAGACCCGGTCTTGATCGCGATACACGCCGCGCACGCTGGCATCGACCATCGTGCGCAGATTCACCTGGCCCCAGCCTTCGTCATTATTCGGAATGGGCAAGAAGCCGGAATTGTTCGCCGTTACGCTGCCCGCTATATCGCGGGCGCCGTTGATCAGAAGGGCCTTGATCATTGCAGGCGACGGGTTGCGGTCCGCGTTGAACTGCTTCCACCACTGGGTGAGCAATACTGCCGCACCCGATGCCACGGGCGTCGACATTGAGGTGCCATTGCACGGCGCGTACAGCGCAGGCGTCGCGGCACCGGCCGCGCTAATTCCGGTGGTGCCAGCAATCGCGGTCGCACAGCTGCCGCCTTCGGCGCGCCGCGTCGAGGTGGTCGAACCGCCTGGCGCGCTAATGGTTGGAAACAAACGGCCATCAGCAGCGGGTCCGCGTGAGGAGGAGCCGACCATCGTTTCAATGTTGTTGAACACATTCACCGCCGCGCCTGAACGCAACACCATGCTGCCCACAGCGACGGAATTCTTGGCCACGTGCGGGCCGGTGATCGTGCCCGGATTGCCGGCGCCACCGGCGTTGCCCGCTGAGAAGAAGATCGAAAATTGCTCGCGCGCGGCGGTGTCAAAATTGCCATCGCGAACCAGCACGTCGTATAGGCGCTCGGAGCTTTGGTAGTTGATTTGTGGCGCCGAATTGGAATTGTTCCAGGAATTGTTCGACCCCACCGCGCCAGCGAGCAGCGGAAACTTGATGCGATCTGAATCAGACGTCCCCGGACAGCCCGCAGGCAGCCCAATAAAACTCAGCGCAAACAGGTTCGCGCGCGGCGCGACACCTTGACCCCAGCGCATGCCACGCTCATCGACCTCAACCGCCGGGCCCGACCCATCGCCGACGCCGCGCCCAACGATCGCGCCAGCCACGTGGCTGCCGTGTCCGCCGACATCATCACCCGGCCCAGATTGCCCGGTGCAATTGGTATTTGGCCAACCGCCGATGTAAGCCGCGGCCAAATCGGGATGATCGCGGTCGGCGCCTGAATCGCTCACCGCCCACGTCACGCCTTGCCCCGACAGCCCGACGCTCCCCAAATAGGCTTGAAATCCTGGCTGCGGGACGCCTTCAAGCACATTGCGCGCGAGCACCTGATTGGCGCCTTCGTCTTCGGTTTGCGCGTCAAACACGCGCGTGACTGCAACCACCTGCGGCAGCGCATACACCGCGGCGAGCTGGCCGGCATCGAATTGCGCGGTAGCGGTAAAAAAGCGCCGATCGGGTTGCGCGGGATTGAGCTCAAGCGCTTGAGCGCCTAACGCGACCAATGCGCTGCTGACCGCTTGCGGTGCGCCATCGTTGTAGAAAAAAACCTGCAATTGCGCGCGCGTACCTGCCGTTGCAGGCGTGCCGACCTGTGCCTTAAATCGCGACTCAAACGCGCCGACGTAGCGCACTTGGGACAGCTCTTTGGCAGCATTTGCCGCATCGACTTTGCCCCACAGCAGATAGGCGTTGCTGGGGTAATACTGCAAGACCTGCAAACCCATTTGGTCCAGCTCAGCCACCCATTCTTTGCGCGACGGCGCATTGAACTGCAGCAGAAACAAGCCCTCGCCAGAAGCGTTGAGCGGTGGCAATAGTGGAGCGGCCTGGCGCATGGGGCCGAGTGGATCAAAGCGTTCAAGGCCTGCTTGCACAAACTTAGCTTGCGCATCGATTCGATAGCGCAAGCCGGCCTGATCAAGCACTGCGAGCTTCTCAGATTCAACTTCCAACCATTGAAAACTGCCGTATGAAGCGACCTTAGCGGCGCCCAAATCGAGCTTGTCGAGAGCGGTGCGCGAAGCACCCTCGACGCGTACAAAAATGCGCTCAGCCCAAACGGAGCTAGTGGAGGTTAGTAACAGCGTTGCGAGGACGCCTAAGTAAATTCGAGACATGCGAAGCACCATGGTCATTAAGAGGATTCAAGCTGATCGCGCGAGTCTAACCCGCACAACGCGAAATCCTGTGTGCGCGCACGTAGCTGGCTCAGGCTGATGCCGCGATCACGCGCGACGC
>Ga0105048_10012692_pt1 | contig 13196 bp, 8 predicted proteins | sample MAT05_FD_78382 | JGI IMG/M metagenome (GOLD analysis project Ga0105048, IMG submission 78382) | Freshwater microbial communities from Lake Fryxell liftoff mats and glacier meltwater in Antarctica - MAT-05 | ecosystem: Environmental > Aquatic > Freshwater > Ice > Liftoff microbial mat | place...
AGCAGCGCGGTCAATCTGACGGCCCCTGGCAAGAGCCTGACCGCACAGGCGGGCAACATGATCCGTGTGGATGCCCCGATTACCACCACCGGTGGCGACATCACGCTGTACTCGGCCGCACCAGGCGCAACCGGAACCGGCACTTCGGACAGCAATTCGGTGTATGTCAATGCCGCCATCAACAGCAACGGTGGGACGATCACGCTGCGCGCCGACAGTTGCGACCTTGTCTGTAATTCCGTTGTCGTCAACTCGCCAGTGAATGCCAGCAGCGGCAGTATCGTCCTCACCGGCGCAGGCGATGTCCGCCTGACTGCCAATGTGATTGCTGGCGGGACCATGGCCGTCACCGCCGCCGGCGGGCTGCTGATGCCGGCCGTCAATCAGACCGTCCGACTCGGCGCGGGTACCGGGCAGACGATCGTGGCGAACTACATCGAGATCGATGTCACCGGCAGCGGAACCTCTGAAATCTACAACGTATCCGGGCCGCAACAGATCACCACGAACGGCCAGAACGGTGCGGGCCAAGGCATTCGCGTCAACAACAGCGGCACCGGCGCCGACACGGCTGACATCTACAACGCGGCCGGCGTGCAGACCATCACGGTGAACAACGCCGGCTCGGTGCGCGTTTCCGGGCAAAGCGGCGAGGCCTTCATCGAGAGTGGCGGTGGCCAGACGATCGTCATTCAGGGTGCATCGAGCGGGAATGTGCTGGAGGTGGGCCTGGCGGGCAGCACTGGCGACACGTGGATCCAGGGCAACAGCCAGTCCATCACCGCGGGGCAGCCAGGCCAGGCCGGGAGTATCGTGATTCGTGCCGGCGCGGTGGACAGCCTGGGCGCCGGTATTCAAAACGACAGTGGCACCCAGGTCATTCGCACCACCGGCAGCATTGCGATCCATGGCGGTTCTGCGCCAGGCTTGGCCGGGCCCGATTGCGTGTCGACCGGCGGGGTGTACGGCGGCAACTGTGGTTTCATCGGTTCGGAGGGAGCAGCGCTGCAGACGGTGTCGGCCGGCTCGATCAGCCTGTTCGGGGGGAGCTCTGGCAGCCTCAACCTCGCGGTGATCGGAAATCTCGATACGGCCGGCTCGCAACTGATCGAATTGACCGGTGGCGGGGATCTGAACCTGGTTGGCGGCGGCGGCAGTGGCGACGGCAATAGGGCTGTGGTGCAGGTGGCAGGCGCAAGTCAGGCGGTCAATTTTGTAGCAGGCGGCGACTTGACGCTGGTAGCCGGAGGCGCAGGCACGCGGCAGAGCGCGATGGTGCTCATGAGCAATTCGACGGGCCTTCAATCGATTACCGGTGTCACTGGCATGCTCCTGACGGCAGGCGCGGGTGGGGGGGGCTTCGACACCGGCAATTCTGCAATTGTGCGGGGCAATGCGAGCCAAAGTGTCACCCTCGGCAGCGGCGGCCTGACGATCACCGCTGGTGGCGGCGCCTTGACCGACAACGCGGCGATGCTGTTGCAAAATGGCACTACCGGTACGTCCCAAATCATCAGTATTACGGGCGGCGGCTCTATCGTCATGCAAGGCGGTTCGTCCGCGCAGACCAACGTTGGCGGGTCAGGGCACGGCAGCCGTGCCCTGATCGAAGGTAAGGGGGACTCGCAACAAGTAACCTTGTCCGGTGGTGGCACCATCAGCCTCACCGGCGGCACCAACGGAAGTCGCGCCTATGCGCAGATTTATGCGGATGTGGGCAATCAGACCGTCAGTGGTGCATCAGCCATCACGATTGCGGGTGGTGCAAGTGGTGGTTTTAACCTGGAAGGCAATTACGCCGGCTTCTATACCAATCTCGGTACGCAGACGATATCGACCACCGGCGCGATCCAGTTGCAGGCGGGCGGCGCGGGCATCGAGAACAACGCGGAATTGATCGCAGCGGGCAACCAGAGCGTTACTGCCAGTGGGATCAGCGTGACCGGTGGCGCCGGCGGTGGTGGGCTGAACGACGGGAACCGTTCGCGCCTGACGACCAACAGCGGTTCGCAGACGATTACTGTTGGCGTCGGTGGCATCCAGCTCACCGGCGGTGGTGGTGCCCTGACCGACAACCGTGCCCATATCTTCCAGGGTGGCGCGGCGGGTACCAGCCAGTTGGTTACTGTGAATGGCGGGTCCATCACCCTGCAGGGGGGATCGTCGGCGCTTACCAACGTAGGCGGGTTAGGCCGCGGCAGTTTTGCAGCGTTGGAGAGTAGCGGCGACTCGCAGACCATCAACTTCACCACGCCCGGGGGCGCCATCAGTGCTACCGGTGGGTCGGTCGGATCGCGCAATCGGGCGGGCATTTTTGCAAACGGTACGGGTACTACCGCGATTACCGGTAGACCATCGATCACACTGGTGGGTGGTGCCAGCGGTGGTGTGGCGGGAGAAGGTAACGATGCGGTCATCGTGACCAACTCCGGTTCGCAGAATATTGCGGCATCGTCCATGACACTGATCGGCGGCGCGGGCGGCATCGAAAACATCGCTTCGATCGGTGTTGGTGGTACCACTGGAACACAAATCATTTCCAGCACTGGTGCGGTGTTGCTGCAGGGGGGAAATGGTGGCCTTTCGAACAGTGCCTTGCTCCGCGCTCCAACCCAGGCGCTTACCTTTGACGCCAGCCTGACCCTGATTGGCAGCACCGGTGGCGACGGCGACAGCGGTTCCCGAATTGGTGGGCGCCCTGCGAGCAACACCAGCCTGAACCTTGGCGTGGGGGGAACCTTGCAACTGACAGCCGGCGCTGACGCCGGAGTTGCTGTGGGGGCCTCCAGCGCCGCGGTCGGGTTGAACAGTGCGATCGCAATTGTCGCTGGCGGCAACGTGGTGCTCACCCCCAGCGCGACGCAGGGCGTGCGCATCGGCCATTCGGCCGCCGCGCCCCAGACCGGCGGTGTGTCGGTCACGGCGACAGGCAACATCACGCTGAACGGTAGTGGCGGGGCCGGTATTGCGACGATGCGCTCCCTCGGCGACGTGACGATGAATGGCAATGCGCTCACTATTGGTGGCAGCGTTGTCGGCGCCAATGTCGATCTGCGCGGCACGACCGGCATCAGCCTCACCAGCGGTGCCTCGATAACAGCTAGCGCCACCACCGGTAACACCATCGAGGCGGTGGTCGGAAGTGGCGCGTTTGTCAATTCGGCTGGTGCGGTTGCGTTGTCGGCAGCCGCAGGTGGGCGCTGGCTGGTGTACTCGCTCAACCCGGCGCTCGACACCCGGGGCGGGTTGGTCTACGGCTTCAAGCAGTACGACGCACTACCAGTGGACGCCGTGCTGGGAGCCGGCAACGGATTCCTGTACAGCTTGGCTCCGTCCGTGACCGCTTCGCTGGTCGGCGCGGTCAGCAAGACCTACAACGGTACCAATGTGGCCCTGCTCGCCCCGGCCAATTACACCGCCACCGGCATCGACGGTGATGTGATCACCCTGAACAACCCGGCGTTTGGCACTTATGACAACAAGAATGTCGGTACCGGCAAACTTGTTATCGCGGGTGGCCTGACCGTGGTCAGTGCCGTGGATGGTCTGGCGCCGGTGTTTGGCTACAACCCGGTCGTGGCGCCGGCATCGGCGGCCATCGGTACGATCGATATCGCCACCATCACCGCGATCAACGGCATCATGGCAGCCAGCAAGGTCTACGACACCACGCAGACGGCCACGCTGACGACCAGCGGTGCGGTATTTGCCGGCAAGGCGGCGAGTGACACCCTACTGGTCGGCGCGGCCACCGGCACTTTTGACACCAAGAACGTCGGCATCGGAAAAATTGTCGACATCACCGGTTTGACCCTGTCCGGGGCGGATTCGACCAATTACACGCTGGCCAGTTCGACAGCAACCGCCACTGCAAGCATTTCGGCGGTCAGCATCAGCACGGTCACCGGCATTACCGCCGCCAACAAGGTGTATGACGGCAGCTCCGCGGCGGTGCTGAGCACCAGCGGCGCGGCATTCACGGGCAGGCTGGGTTCAGATTTGTTGACCGTGGGCACCGCCACCGGCAACTTCACCGACAAGAACGTCGCCAACCCGAAGACCGTCAACATCACCGGCCTGTCTCTGGGGGGAGCGGATGCGGGCAACTACACCCTGAGCACCACGACGGCGACGACGGCTGCCGCCATCACGCAGGCCACCATCAGCGCGGTTGGCGGTGTCACGGCGAACAAGGTCTACGATGGCAACATCAGTGCCACGGTCGTGGCGACCGGAGCGACCTTCACCGGAGCCATTGCCGGCGACAACCTCACGGTGGGCGCATCCAGTGCGAGTTACAGTGACCGCAATGTCGGCACCGGCAAGGTATTGACGGCCTCCGGTCTGATGCTGGGCGGCACCGATGCCGGCAACTACAGCTTTGGTGTGGCGACGGCGACTGGCACCGGCACCATTACCCAGCGCCCGCTGTCGACCTGGACCGGCTCTGGCGGCGACGGCTTGTGGGCCAACCCGCTGAACTGGGACGCGCTGCCGGATGCATCGAATGTGGCATCGGTCTCCATTCCAGCGGGCAGCGGCAGCGTGACCTTCAACAGTGCGGTGGTGGCAACCAGCCTGCAGACCATCTCCAGCCTGCGGCCGCTGGCAATGGTCAGCGGCAACCTGTCCGTCAGCGGTAGCTTGGAGACCGAGGATTTCAGCCAGAGTGGCGGCAGCCTGGCAGGTGCCGGCGAGCTGGTGGTGTTCAACAGCTTCAGCCAGACCGCCGGCAGCATCGCGATGGGCAACCTCACCATCGTGCAGAGCAGCGGCAATCTGGTGTTCAGCAGCCTGAGTGGCAACTCGGTGGTGCTGCTGGCGCCGACCGGGGCGATCAGCCAGACCGGCCCCGTGGTTGCCAACACCCTGACGACCTCGTCGCAGAGCGGTACCGCGCTCTCCAATGGGGGCAACCAGATCAGCAACCTGTATGCCGAGAACCTGGGCAGCGGCACCATCGATGTCGTGAACAGCGTGTCGCTCAACGTGCTGGGCCTGGACAATGCCGGCGGCAACGTCATGGTGGCAAATACCGGCTCCATGGCGACCTTCGGGCCGGTGACGTCGGCCAGCGGAATCGTCAATCTGGCCGCGACGGGTGCAGGCAGCAGCCTTGGCATCTTTGCGGACATCACGGCCGGGGACCAGGTGGTACTGTCGGCGGCAGACACGCTGACGCAGGATGCGGCCGTCATCGGTACCAATGGCGTAACGGCCGATGCCGGTCTGGCGCTGGTTTTCGGCCTCTTTGCGACGGCCAATTACAGCCCCGTGGTGTACCGCGTTGGCGGCATTGTGTCGGCATCTCCCCCCACCGAGCTGACACTCGCCCAGGAGGCAGCCCAGGAAAAGACGGTCATCCAGTTTGTTGAGTTTCTCAGCGCGTTGGTGGACCCGCCACCGTCGGCAGATGATTTCGCTGCCGACGGCAAACGCAAGGACAAGACCGACGACACCATCGTCACCGAGGGGGAAGTATGCAAGTGACCCGCGCCCGCAAATGGACAGGCCTGGCCGCATTGGCGGCCGGCTTGCTGGTGCCGCTGGCCGTCCAGGCCCAGGCGGTCGGCCAGGTGGAGTTCGCGCGTGGCGTAGGTTATGCGCAGACGCCGGGGCAAGGCGCACGCATTCTGGGCAAGGGCCTGGAATTGCGGGAGGGCGACACGCTGAGCACTTCCGAGGGCTCGTCGGCCATTATCCGCATGCAGGACGGCACGCGCATGACCTTGCGCCCGGGCACCGACCTGGTGGTGCAGCGCTTCCAGTACCGCGAGGGTGCCAGCGACAACAGCATGATCATGCAGCTGTTCTCGGGGGGTCTGCGCGCCATCACCGGGCTCATTTCCAAAAATGCGCCGGATGCCGCCAAATTGCAGACCAAGACCGCCACCATCGGCATCCGGGGGACCGATTTCGATGCCCGGTTGTGCCAGCGCGACTGTGCCGCCGAGTCCTCGCGCGTGGCCGAAGCGCCGAAGGCCAACGCCGTGCAGGCCAGTGCCAAGCTGGTCTCGACCCAGGGCGAGATCCATGCGGTCGACAGCAACGGCAGCCGCCGCCGGGTGGTCGACGGGGGCGCAATTTATCCGGGTGAGACGGTCGAGACCGGGCCGACCGCGCGGGGTGTGCTGGCCTTTCGCGACGACAGCCGGCTGACACTCGGTGCTGCCACGCGCTTTCGGGTCGACAGCTTTGTCTTCGACGACAAGAATCCGGGCGACGGCCAGTTTCTGGTGTCGCTGCTGCGCGGATCGATGCGTGCCCTGACCGGCCTGATCGGCAAGGCCAACAACCGCAACGTCGGCTTCACCACCGCCACCGCCACCGTGGGCATCCGCGGCACCGGGCTGGACATTCAATGCGACGAGGCCTGCAGCTTCTTCACCTGGCTGGGCACGATCGAGGTGACGCCGAGCAATCCGGGACAGGGCGGCGGCCTCAGCGCATTGCAGGTGTTGAGTGCGGGCCAGGGGCTGTTTGTCAGCGCCACCGGCATCCGGGCCCTGCCGGCCCCGCCGCCAGAGATCCAGGACCTGCCGCGGCCCGACACCATCCAGGTGGACACCAAGCAACTCTTCTCCGCCAGCGCGATGCCGCAGGATCAGGAAGGCCTGTATGTGTTTGTGCGTGATGGCCATATCGAGGTCACCACCGCCAGCGAGGTGCTGCACCTGGGCAAGGGCGAGACCGGCTTTGCCAGCCAGACCGGGCAGACCCTGCGCCCGCTGCTGATGCCGCTGTTCCTGGAGTTCGACCGTACGCCGCGTCCAGACAGCGGCAACCCGATGTTGCAAACCCTGCTGAACGAGACGGTCAACCGGCCGGCGAACCAATGCCGATGAAGCCTGAACCGATGAAACCCACGATGTCCACTCTGCGCGCGACCCTGTTGAAGTCCGTGCCTTTGCCCTCTGCGCTGGCTCTGGTGTTGGCTGTATCTGCAGGTGCCACGCTGGCGCAAGGCGCGCCTGCATCGCCTTTGCCGGCCATGGGCGCCCCCACCAAGCCGGTGTTCGCGATCCGCGGTTTCGACATCACGGGCGACAACCCCTTGCCAGGCTCCGAGACCACTCGCATCCTGGCGCCCTTTCTACGTTCCGACGCCACCATCGATACCCTGCAGAAAGCCACTGCGGCCCTGGAAGCGGCCCTCAAAGCCCGCGGATTCGCATTGCATCGCGTGGTGCTGCCGCCGCAGTCGGTCACCGACCTGGTCCAGCTGGAGATCGTCAAGTTCGTCGTCGGCAAGATCACGGTCGAGGGCCTGAAAAACTACGATGCCGCCAACATCCGGGCCAGCTTGCCCGAGTTGACCGAGGGCAGTGCGCCCAATTTCCGTACTCTGGCTGTGCAGACCACGATCGCCAACGAGAGCCAGGGCAAGAATGTGCAGATCGCCTTGAAAGAATCCGACGCGGCGGACCAGATCGATGCGCGTATCGTGGTCACCGAGGCCAAACCCTGGAACTTCGCGGTCGGTCTGGCCAATACCGGCGCCCGTACCACGGGTCGCGACCGCCTGACGCTCTCGGGCTCGCATGCGAATGTGTTCAACCTCGACCACCAGTTTACCGGCGCCTACACCACATCGATCGAGCGCACGTCCGATGTGCAGCAGCTCGGTGCCAACTACCGGATACCGCTGTACCGGCTGGGCGGTGTGGTGGGGGCCAGCTTTACCCGATCCACGGTGGTCGGCGATTTCGGCGCCCTCAAGAGCACCGGTGCCGGACAGACGATGGGCCTCAACTACAGCCACTACCTGGCACCGGAGGGGGGCTACCGCAGCACCATCACGCTGGGGCTGGACGACAAGCGTTTCGACATCACCAAAATCGGCGGCGTCCCGGTGCCGTTGCAGCAGGTGCGGCGTAGCCGGCCGGTGATGGTCGAGTACACCGCCCGCGTCGAGTCCGACACGTCGACCTGGGGCTATGGCACCTCCCTTTCGGCCAACCTGGTGGCAGGGGGCGGCAACAACCTGAGTGCCTATCAGAGCGAGGACCCGCGCATTCGCACGGCCGCTTTCCGGGTTCTGCGGGCCCATGCCAACTACCTGTCCACGCTGGGCGGGGGCTGGTTGTGGTCAGTGCGCGGGCAGTTGCAGATCAGCCCGGACGCACTGATTTCCGGCGAGCAGTTTGGAATCGGTGGCGCCAGCAGCATCCGGGGCACCAGCGAGCGGCCGATCGCAGGAGACAAAGGCCTGCTGGCGGCGCTGGAGGTCACCACACCGGCCCTGGCGCCCGGCCTGCGCATGGTCGGGTTCCTGGAGATGGGCTGGCTGCGCAACAACAACCCGAATGCGGTGAACAAGCCAGCCAGCGACCAGTTGGCGGGCGCCGGCTTCGGCCTGCGGTACTCGCTCGGCATGGTCGAAGTCTCCGCCGACTGGGGGCGCATCGTGAACGGCAGCGTGTTGTCCGGCGCGGCCAATCCGACCCTGCCCAAGACCGGCGACAACAAGTTCCATGTCAACCTGACGGCGCGTTTCTGAACGGTCGAAACCGTCGCCCGGCAGGGGCGGTGCATCAGCCGCCCAGCAGGTGGCGCATCGCGTCCGACAGGCCTTGATTCGGCTTTACGGGTGGCGGTGCAAAGCTGCCACAGGTCGCCTTGCCGGGGGCCAGGGCCACCAGCGTTTCGGCGTGGCGCACCGCGCTGGAGACACCGTCGACCACCGGCACGGGCAACTGGCCCCGCAAGCTGCGCGCCAGCCCGGCCAGGGGTGCCCCGGCCAGGATGATCACCTCTGCACCATCGTCGTTCACCGCGCGCTCGCACAGGGCGCGCAGCGCCTGCGCATGGTCTGCCTGCACGCCATCGATGCGTGCCAGCGGCCGGTCGAGCGCGCGGATGCTGGCCAGGCGGGCACCGAGCCCGTTGGCATGCACTACCTCGCGGTACCAGGCCTGGATGCGCTGCGAGATCGCAATGATCGAGAAGCGGTTGCCCAGCAGGCAGTCACTGGCCAATGCAGACTCGGTGAGGCCGAGCACCGGCACCGGCTCCGGCACCGGCAGGGCTTGGCTCAGCCCGCCCAGGCCCGGGTCGCCGAAGGCAGCGATGATCACTGCATCATGGCCGCATGCTGCTGCGCGGCGAGTTCGGCCGCGGCATAGGCACCGATCAGGGCTTCGAACCGGATCTCGATGTAGGCAACCCCGAATGCGGCAGTCTGCAGGGTGATGGTGGTGCCGGCGGATGCGCTGAGCCGCGCCTCCTGGTCGATCAGGCGGGTCACCCCGTGCGAGATATTGGGGTTGAGAATCAGCAGGCGCATGGACGGCAACGGCGGCGCGGCACGGGTCAGTCGCGCCGGCGCGGCAACAGGGTGGGCTGTCCGCAGAGCAGGAACTGCCCGTGTCCGCCGCGGCCCAAAACTGCCCGCCGTCCCACAGCACTTCGCCGCGGCTCAGCGTGAGCCCCGGTCAGGCTCGCAGGGCCATGCCAGCATAAGGCGTGTAGTCCACCGCGTGGTGCAGCATGTCGTTGTGCAACACCAGCGCGCGTTCGTCCCACACCACCATGTCGGCATCGCTGCCGCTGCCGATGCCCCCTTGCGCGGATGCAGGCCATAGGCCTTGGCCGATTGTGTCGCGGTAAGCTCGACGAAGCGGTTGGCGGTCATGCGCCCGCCCAGCACGCCCTCGGAGTACATCAGTGCCACGCGGGTCTCGATGCCTGGAATGCCGTTGGGGATATGCCTGAAAGCCACCTCTTCGCCGTCTGGCTTCTTGCCTTCGGGTGCGTCGTACCGGAACGGCGCATGGTCGCTGGAGAAGACCGTGAAAAGGCCGTCGGCCAGGCCGTTCCAGATGACCTGTTGGTTGCTCTTGTCGCGCGGGGGCGGGCTGCATGTACAGCGCGCGCCTTGGTAGCTATCGTCAATGCCGAGGTCTTCGGCGGTCAGGAAGAGGCATTGCGGGCAGGTCTCGGCAAACACCTGCAGGCCGTGCGCGCGGGCCCAGCGGATCTGCTCGACGGCATCGCGGCCAGACACATGCACGATCAGGATCGCACGTCCACCAGTTCGGACAGCGCGATCGCCCGGTGTGTGGCCTCGCGCTCGACCAGCATCGGGCGTGCATGCGCGTGGTAACGCGGCGCCGTGTCAGCCATTCGATGCAGTCAGCGTTCTCGGCGTGGACCATGGCCATGGCGCCATGCACGCGGGCCACCTCGAGCACATCGAGGATCTGACCGTCGTCAAGCTTCAGGTCGTCGTAGGTCATACAGATCTTGAACGAGGTGTATCCCTCGCGGATCAGCTCCGGCAATTCGTTCTGCAGCACGTCGGGCGTGGGGTCGCTCACGATCAGGTGAAAGGCATAGTCGACATGGGCGCACCCCCGCGAGCGATCGTGGTAGTCGGCCACGGCCGCGCGCAGCGACTGGCCCTTGGCCTGTGCCGCGAACGGGATCACGGTGGTGGTGCCGCCGCAGGCCGCAGAGCGGGTGCCAGTGTCGAAGTTGTCGGCCATGCGGGCCGGCGGTGGCATGGGCTGGTCGAGGTGGCAGTGGGCACTGACCCCACCCGGGGTCACCACGCGCCCGGCGGCGTCGATCTCGCGCGCGCCAGCACCCAGCCGGTTGCCCAATGCGGCGATGCGGCCATCGACCACGCCGATGTCGCAGTCCATTTCGTCGGAGGCGGTCACCGCGTGGGCATTGCGCAGGACCAGGTCAAAGGCAGGGGGCATGGTGTGGCTACCGGGGTTGGGCGGTGTTTATGCTGCCTCGGGCGAGTCTGCGCCCGGGCGGGGAATCACGGTCTCGGTGTAACAGGCGATGTCGCCCGCCGTGGCGACCCAGCACGCGTCCCGGTGGCGCTGGATATGTTCCATGGCGCGGCGCAGGTGTTTCATGCGAAACGGTTGCCCGATCACCATCGCGTGCAGCGCGATACCCATGCACAGGGGCTGCTCGCGCGACTGCCGCAGCAATTCGTCGAACTGGTCGATCACCATGTCGGCAAACTCCGCTGCGCCGACCTGGCGCCCCATGATGGCTGCGCTGTCGTTGATTTCCTGCGGGTAGGGAAGGTTCAGGATGTGGCCACTGCGCGTGCGCAGCCAGACCGGCTGGTCGTCCATGCACCAGTCCAGCAGGTAGCGGTAACCGGCCTCTTGCAGCAGGTCGGGCGTGTGCAGGGTTTCTGCGATCCAGGGGCTTAGCCAGCCGGCGGGCGGGCGGCCCTCGTGCGCGGCGATGGTGCGCGTCACCTGGTCGATCAGCGCGCGTTCGGTGGCTTCGTCGAGTTGGCCCTGGTGCTCGGAATTGGTGCGGCCGTGCGCGGCGATTTCTGCGCCCGCGTCACGGTAGGCCGCGATCAGCTCGGGGCAGGCGGCGTACAGCTCCGAATTGATCAGCAGCGACACCGGCATGTCCAGTGTGCGAAACAGGTCTCGCATGCGCCAGGCGCCCACCCGGTTGCCATAGTCGCGCCAGGAGTTGTTGAGCACATCGGGCGGTGGCATGTGCGGCACCAGGTCTTCGACCAGGCCTTCGCCAAAGGCATAGTGCTCTAGATTGATCGCCACGAACATGGCAAGGCGGCGCTGCCCGGGCCAGTGGAAGTCGGGGCGCTGCGTGATCGGTTGGTAGGCATAGCGGCCATGCTGGCGCAGGGGGAAATGCAGCGGAGTCATGGTGGCGGCGGAAGGGACGGTTGTGGGTCGAACCGCGCCTGTAGCGCGGCGCTGAGAGCAACGACGTCTCGTCGGGGCAGCGCAGCGAGGCTGCCGGACGTGGCCTTGGGGCGGCCCAGCCGGACCAGCAACTCGGCTTGCGCGACCGCGCAGGCAACGCCGTCGAGCAGCGGCACGGTCACACGCGCCTGCAGGCGCTCCGGCACCCCGGCCATGACGGCGCCGGCCAGTACCACTGCTTCGCATTGGTCGAGATCGACGAGGTCGGCAACCGCGCCGATGATCGACTCCTCCACCGCATTCTGGTCTGCACCGAGGTTGTAGGGCGACGTATCCGTGAGTGCGCGCCAGCCGCCGATCCGTGCGCCCAGGCCGTGCAGCTGGGCGACTTCCTGGTACATCGGTAGCATTCGGCGCCCGAACACCACGACGCCGATGCGTGTGCCGAGCATGCAGGCGGTCAGCAGAGCCGCCTCGGTGATGCCGACAACCGGTATCGGCAGCATCTCGCGCGCCGCGCGCAGTGCGGTGTCGAACGAGACGGCCAGTACCACAGCGTCGCAGCCGTCTGCATGCTGTGCCAGCGCATCGAGCGTGGCGTGTTCGGCCACCGCCTGCTCGGAGCGGGTGGTGATGACCCGGGCACCGAAGGACCCGGTCACCGCGATGATCTCGGTACCGGGCCGCGCCACCCGGCCCGCCTGGGCCGCCACCCGCTGCGTCACGGAGTCGGAGGTGTTGGGATTGACGACGAGCAGGCGCATCGGTGGGTGGCCGTCAGGCGAACACGACTTCGAGCGGTTCTGCCGTCTGCAGCGGGGCTTCGAGGCGCACAGAGCGCTCGACATGCGACAGGTGGTGCACCATCAGCTCGGCCGCACGGGCTTCGTTGCCGGCCTCGATCGCATCCACGATCGCCGGATGGTCCCCCGGGCAGACTTCGTGGTGGGGTGTCCCGAACAGGATGATGATCAACGCCGAGAGCGTTTCCAGCTCGCGCAATGTGCGGGACAGAAAGCTGTTGCCGGCCATATCGGCAATCAGGAAGTGGAACTCGCCCGACAGCATGATGATCTGGCGCTTGTCGCCGGCGCGCTGCGCTGCGCTTTCCTTGCCCAGATGGGCGCGCAGTGCCGCCACTTCGGCCGGACGGGCCCTGCGCGCGACCTCGCGTACCAGGGAGGGCTCGATGAGCCGCCGCGCGGCGAATACCTCGCGAGCCTGCGTCACGGTAGGGCTGCTGACGAAGGCGCCCCGATTCGGAATGCTGATGGCGATGCAGTCGTGGACCAGGCGGCCGATGGCTTCGCGCACCTTGGTGCGGCTGACCTGAAAGATGGACGCCAGTCGGGCCTCGACGAGCTGTGTGCCGGGTGGCAGGCGGTGCTCCATGATCGCGACGAGCAGCCGCTCGAAGATCTCGTCGGAGCTCAGGGCACGGCTACGCCGCGCCACGCTCGCGCGCAGTGGTGCGGGTCTTGTTGCAGTTGGCGGTGTTTGTTCCACGCTGTCGCTTCCCGATTCATGTGCCATAGATAACGC
>Ga0105048_10012693_pt1 | contig 13196 bp, 12 predicted proteins | sample MAT05_FD_78382 | JGI IMG/M metagenome (GOLD analysis project Ga0105048, IMG submission 78382) | Freshwater microbial communities from Lake Fryxell liftoff mats and glacier meltwater in Antarctica - MAT-05 | ecosystem: Environmental > Aquatic > Freshwater > Ice > Liftoff microbial mat | place...
CAAGCTCTTAATCGTGGAATCATTTTGCCCTAAGAAGCCAAGAATTAGGGGTACGATCAGGGTAGTGCTAATGCCATTAAAAATTGCTCCAGAAAATCCTAGGACAATGGTAAGCATTACAAAGAATGGATATCTGAGAGCAAAACTCAAAAGTAAATAATTGGCGGACATAAAAACAGGTAGAGGATTGTAATTCTGGATCAAAAGCGATAGAAGAAACTTAGCAAAAACTATAAGCGATCGATGATTTTTCCAAGAATTACTGCCATTTTGTCTAAACTATATAATTCAATACAGCGTTGTCTTGATTGAGTACCTAAAGCATTAGCCTCATCTAAGTTTTCCCAAATCCATTGGATTTTAGTAGCAATTTGTTCTGGATCGCTGGGGGGAACGAGGTAGCCAGTTGTACCTATAATTTCGGGAATATCTCCGACTTGGGTAGCCAAGATGGGTTTAGCCATAGCCATACCTTCTGTAAGTTTAATGGGAAATTGAGCGATCGCGGTTAAATTCTCTCGCTGAGGAACTACAAAAATAGAAGCAGCAGCAATAATTTCTGGCATGACTGCGATCGGAAACTGGGGAAGTTTAATTAACCACTGTCCCCAAGTCTCTAGCAAGTGGGTTACATAGCCATCATCGATCTCTGTTCCCCCGACAATTACTAAGCGATAGGATGGCTCCCCTAGTTTTTCTAAAGCTATTAATACATCTTCTAATCCCTTATGGGGACGGGCTGTACCGGGAAATAAGATCACTCGATAATCCGTTAAACCATACTTTGCCCGACTTGTCTCTGGATCGAAGCGATCGGGGTTAAATAGCTCTACATCCTTACCGTTAGGAAGATAGGTTCCTCCGAAGCGGTACTGCAAAAATTTTGTATCTACCGTTAGAGCATCTGCTTGAGAGATAAGCTTTTCACTCCATTGGATATAAAGGGGATGGTGAGGATCCCTTAAAGCTCCCATAGGCTTGAGGATATCTCGTGCTAGTTGGGGCATAGTCGGGCGGTATTTCCACTCATCACCCCCGTGCCAACTCATTTCCCAGTCGTCCATATCTAAAACCACAGGAATCCCAGTTTGCCAGCGTTTAATCATAGCCAATCCGAGGCTGGTAGGGCGGGGTTTCAGAGCATAGATGAGGTCTCCAGAAATCTCTCCTAAAAGTTCTTTGAGCTGCGGAATAATTTGGGGGTAAGAACCGCCGGGCAAGGCAAATATTTCCAAATTATCTGGTGGCGGCGGATAAATATTTTCCCCAAACACTAATCCGTAGAGCTTAACTTCGTGTCCTAGTTTTTGTAACACCTGAGCTAGGAGATACGCTCTAGTAGTAGCTCCACCATTGAGGTCTGGGGCGAGGAGAGAGATTTTTTTGACCATGAACACACCAGCTAAGATGAATATTCTACTGGCGCGACCTAGCTAAGGTGATGCAATAACAGTTTAGTAGGATGTGTATAGCCTTCGGCATTCAAGAAAAGACGATCGCCGTAACACATCAGATATAGTGCACCATTTTAGTGAAGTCACATCACTAGGAGGAATTAGTAAGTTAAAAAAAGTATATAGAGTAGCCTATTATTTTTAGGATTTATGCCAAGGATGCCAGAAACTGTTTTGGGGGTAAATCCTAATTTTTCAATTTATCTAGATTCATCTAGAAGTTTAGGCAGTAGCCTCAGAGAATTAGTCGATTTTCTATGTTTTCTGTATAAAGTTTATGTAAAGTTATCATCAAGGAGTTAGTTAGTTAGCCTAATTTGACCTAGTTGCAACTGATTGAGGATTTGGTTGATCTGGGTACGATCGCTACTACCAACCTCAATACTCAACATTAGGGAAATTATTTGGCTGTAGTGACGGCGGCTAATTTGTTTCTGCTGCTGGGCTTGCTCTAGGATTTTAGTTATCGTAGTTACAGGGAGACTCATAATATTTTGCATGATCTGCATAACCGGAAAATCAATATCTATGGAAATTTTTCGCCTTCCAGTCTTGAATGATAACTATATTTTTCTATTATTCGATCGCGCCCAAAAAATTGCTGCGGTAGTAGACCCGGCGATCGCCGCCCCAGTCCTAGAAAAGTTGGCATTCCTAGATGCAACTCTAGTGGCGATCTTTAATACTCATCACCATAGCGATCACGTAGGTGGTAATCGAGAACTGAAACAGAAGTTTCCGGGGTTGGTAGTCTACGGAGGCAAGGAAGATCGGGGCAGAATTCCAGAGCAGGAAGTATTTTTGGTAGAAGGAGATCAGGTAAAATTTGGCAATTACGGCGACCACAGCTACGATTGCACCGCCCAAGTTTACTTTGTTCCCGGGCATACCCGCGCCCACATTGCCTACTACTTTGCGCCCTTAGACCCAGAAATAAATTCGGGAATGGATTTGCAAATAGATACTAGATCAATCTCTGGGGTCAATCCTGCAAAAAGTTCTAGAGGAATAGGAGACCTATTTTGTGGAGATACTATATTTTCTGGTGGCTGCGGCAGATTGCGAGAAGGAACTCCGGCGCAGATGGTAGATTCCCTAGGGAAACTCCGGCAGTTGCCCGATAATACTAGGGTGTGGTGCGCCCACGAGTATACCCTTGCCAATCTCCAGTTTGCCCTAACGGTGGATGGGGATAACTCTCAACTCCAAGCTAGGTTCCATGAGGTGGAAGAGGCGCGATCGCACAACCAGCCCACAATCCCTACTTGGTTAGGTATAGAAAAACAAACCAACCCTTTCCTGCGTTGGGATAGCCCCACCTTGCAAGCCAGATTGGGAAAACAAGATGCTATCCAGACTTTTACCAAACTACGGGGTATGAAGGATTTGTACTAGAGAAAATATCCTTACTCCCCCTAGAATTACCCCTAGAATTACCCCTAGGACTAACCCCAAAATTTACAGACACTTCACAAACAACTTAAAAATAACATCAAGAAATTCTGGACACTCTTATGATCGCCTGTATACAATGAACTATTAGGTTTGCCAATATTAGGGAGTCAAAATACTGATGCGAATTTTAGTTACAGGCGGTGCAGGTTTTGTCGGTTCTCACCTGATCGATCGCCTTATGGAAGCAGGGCACGAAGTTATTTGCTTAGATAACTTCTATACAGGGACGAAGCGCAATATTCTCAAATGGATAGACAATCCCTACTTTGAGATGATTCGACACGACATCACCGAACCAATTCGGGTAGAAGTAGACCAGATCTATCACTTGGCTTGTCCCGCCTCTCCGGTACATTACCAATACAATGCCGTTAAAACCGTCAAAACTAGCGTTCTGGGAACCCTAAATATGTTAGGGCTGGCAAAACGCCTTAAGGCAAGGTTTTTCCTCGCTTCTACCTCGGAGATCTACGGCGATCCTCACGTTCATCCCCAACAGGAAGAATACTGGGGCAATGTGAATCCGATCGGTATTCGCAGTTGCTACGACGAATCCAAGCGTCTGGCAGAAACCCTCTCCTTCGACTACCATCGCCAAAATGGGGTAGACATCCGCATCGCCCGGATTTTCAATACTTATGGGCCTAGAATGCTAGAAAATGACGGACGGGTAGTGAGCAACTTTATTGTCCAATCCCTCCGGGGTATTCCCCTGACAGTCTACGGTGATGGTTCCCAGACCAGAAGTTTTTGCTATGTCTCGGATCTAGTGGAAGGATTTATTCGCCTCATGAACGGCGATCATACTGGTCCAGTAAACCTAGGCAATCCCGGAGAATATACAATTCTCCAACTAGCAGAAAAAATCCAATCTATGGTCAATCCTGAAGCCCAAATCAAATATGAACCCCTGCCCCAAGATGATCCAAAACAGCGACAACCAGATATTACTCGTGCTAAAACATGGCTAGGCTGGGAGCCAAAAGTTCCTTTAGCTGAGGGGCTAGAACTAACGATCGAAGACTTCAGATCAAGAATGAATTCTCAGTAAGCTCTAGAAAAATCATTGGCAATTAACTAAGGAATAACTATGCGCGTTTGTGTCATTGGGACTGGATATGTAGGCTTGGTTACAGGTGCTTGCCTGTCGCACATTGGACATCATGTAATTTGTGTTGATAACAATGAAGAAAAAGTCAAGCTGATGAAATCGGGGCAAACTCCCATCTACGAACCCGGATTGTCGGATATTATGCAATCTGGCCTTCAATCTGGATTGCTAGAGTTTACCTCTGACCTGAAGGCTGGAGTAGAACATGGTGAGATTTTATTTATTGCGGTAGGGACTCCTGCTTTGCCCAACGGAGAGAGTGATACTCGCTATGTAGAAGCTGTAGCTAGGGGGATTGGTTCTCACTTGAGTAAGGATTATAAAGTAATTGTCAATAAATCTACAGTGCCGATCGGTTCTGGAGACTGGGTACGGATGATTGCCTTGGATGGAGTAAAAGAAACCCAAAAAGCTGCTGTGGATGGTGGTTCAGAATCTAGCCCTGTAGAGGTGAATTTTGAAGTAGTAAGTAACCCCGAGTTCTTGCGGGAAGGGTCGGCGGTGCATGATAGCTTTAACCCCGATCGCATCGTCCTCGGCAGCAATAGCAATCGGGCTGTAGCTTTGATGCAACAACTCTACAAGCCCATTGTGGAAAGAGTAAAAGCTGATGATAAATCCCTACCTCCAGTGCCTGTAGTAGTAACAGACCTTAGCTCGGCAGAAATGATTAAGTATGCAGCTAATGCTTTCTTGGCAACCAAGATTAGTTTTATTAACGAAGTAGCCAATATCTGCGATCGCGTTGGGGCCGATGTGACCCAAGTTGCCAAGGGTATTGGTCTAGATTCCCGCATTGGCAACAAGTTCCTCCAAGCTGGTATCGGCTGGGGTGGTTCTTGCTTCCCTAAAGATGTCTCAGCCCTGATCCACACTGCTGAAGATTACGGTTATGAAGCTCAACTCATGAAGTCCGCAGTTAGTGTCAACGAGCGCCAGAAGCTGATTACCCTCGAAAAATTGCAGCATGAGCTGAAAATCCTCAAAGGAAAAGTAGTAGGTTTACTAGGTCTGACCTTTAAGCCCGATACTGATGACTTGCGGGATGCACCTTCCTTGCAACTCATTGAGCAGTTGAATAGACTAGGGGCAAAAGTGAAAGCCTACGACCCGATCGTATCCCAAACCGGAATGCGCCATGGTCTATCGGGAGTATTGGTAGAAACCGACCCTGAACGTCTGGCAGATGGCTGTGATGCCTTAGTTCTAGTTACCGACTGGCAGCAGTTCCGGGAATTGGACTATTCCAAAATGGCAAAACTCATGTCTAACCCTGTGATCATCGATGGTCGCAACTGCCTAGACAAAGCCGCCGTAGAAGCCGCAGGTTTCCGCTATGTAGGTATCGGACGCTAGGAATCTTTTCCTAGATAGCAACCGGGTTTTGTATAGAAATTGCTGGTTATTATCTACTAATTTTCTACAAATATCCGGTTGTTTATTTTTTGAATTTTATAAAAAATCAATTCCTATCTTAGAGTAACTAAAAAGCCATGAGTACTCTTAACCTCGAATTAGGGCTGCTTGCCAACATGACTGATGATCAGTTTTTTGATCTTTGTCAAAAATATGCTGATTTTAAGTTGGAGCGCAATGCCCAAGGAGATTTGATTGTTATGCCACCAACTGGGGGAGATACGGGAAATTATAATTTTGAACTAACTACAGAATTTGGGATATGGAATCGTCAAACTAAGTTAGGAGTAGGTTTTGATTCTTCTACGGGGTTTAAGTTACCTAACGGAGCCGAGCGATCGCCCGATGTGTCATGGATCGCCAAAGATAGATGGGAAGCACTCACTCCAGAACAACGCAAAAAGTTTCCTCCTATCTGCCCAGATTTTGTGTTGGAACTTATGTCTGCCAGTGATAATCTCGCTGTAGCTCAGGTAAAAATGCAAGAATATCAAGAAAATGGGGTGAAGTTGGGCTGGTTAATTCAGCGATACACCAAGCGAGTAGAGATTTATCGGCAGGGGCAGTCGGTAGAAGTATTGATGTCACCTAAGACTTTATTGGGAGAAGATGTTTTGCCGGGTTTTGTCTTGGACTTAAATAGAATTTGGTAGCACTTAATAACTCTTTTGGCTGCAACAACCCTCAAGCAGCCCCAACAACACCCTAAACACGTTAGTATGAACAAAAGATAAAGCCATTATTACTAGCAGCAAATCTATGACCATCAAAGCAGTCCAAACACCTTACTTTACCGGGGATGCTTATTACCGGACTCCCCCACCGGACTTAGAATCCTTGCTGCTCAAGGAACGGATTGTTTATCTAGGGCTACCCCTATTTTCCGATGACCAAACCAAGCGCCAGATAGGTATAGATGTAACTGAGTTAATTATTGCCCAGTTGCTTTATTTGCAATTTGACGATCCTGAAAAACCTATTTTCTTTTATATCAATTCCACAGGAACCTCTTGGTATGACGGGCAAGCGATCGGCTTCGAGACCGAAGCTTTTGCCATCTGTGACACCATGAACTATATTAAGCCCCCCATCCACACCATCTGCATTGGTCAGGCTATGGGAACCGCTGCCATGATCCTCTCGGCAGGAACTAAGGGCTTCCGGGCAAGTTTACCCCATGCCAATATTGTGCTGAATCAGACTCGTACAGGTTCTAGAGGGCAAGCTACAGATATCCAGATTCGGGCCAAAGAAGTAATTGCCAACCGGACTGCCATGCTGGAAATCTTCTCTAAGAATACTGGGCAACCGATCGAGAAAATGGTCAAAGACATGGATCGCATGTTTTATCTCACTCCAGAAGAAGCCAAGGCTTACGGGATTATCGATCGCGTCTTAGAGAGTCGCAAAGATCTGCCTAAAGCTCTGGCTGGAGTTAGTTAGGTAAATTTCTACTGCTAACCTGAAACTCTAACCCAGAGGGCGATCGAACCTGTATCAATTGCCTAGCCACAAGCCTTAATCACAAGACTTAATTACCAGCCTAACTACAAGGAATAAAAATCATGCCTATTGGAGTCCCTAAAGTTCCCTACCGTCTTCCCGGTAGCGCTTATGAACAATGGATTAGTATCTACACCCGCCTCAGCCAAGAGCGGATTCTTTTCTTGGGACAAGAAGTCACTGATGGTATTGCCAACAGCCTTGTGGCTTCTATGCTTTACCTAGATTCTGATGACCCAAGTAAGCCAATTTATCTCTACATCAACTCCCCCGGCGGCTCTGTCACGGCGGGGATGGCAATTTTTGATACCATGCAATACATCAAGTGCGATGTGGTCACCATCTGCGTTGGTTTAGCAGCTTCCATGGGTTCTTTTCTTTTAGCAGCAGGGACTAAGGGCAAACGTTTAGCGCTGCCCCACTCCCGGATTATGATCCACCAACCTTCCGGCGGTGCGAGAGGACAAGCCACAGATATTGAGATTGAAGCCAAAGAGATTCTGCGAATTCGCCATCAACTTAATGGTATTTACGCCAAAAATACGGGGAATCCGATCGAGAAGATTGAGAAAGATATGGATCGTGACTTCTTTTTATCTGCTCAAGAGGCAAAAGAATACGGCTTAATTGATAGTGTCATTGAAGAGAGAGTTTAGGGATTACTTCCCCTAGAAAAATTAGAAACTTGGTAGGAAGTAGGTTTTTATTTAGGAAAACCTACTTTTTTTATAGTTATAATAATTTCATAAACAAATACAATTGTTAGCTATAGTAATTAGGCATGAATAGTTTAAAGTCTCACCGAGAGTGAGGAACTTTGTAAGGTACTGTAACATTCCTACTTGCTACAATCACTTCGAGGAGTATTGATTAATTATAAAAAATGAATCAAGCAGAATGCTATGGTTTACTAAATTTAGAGGAAGGGGCTTCGATCGCAGAGATCAAATCTTCCTATCGGCGTTTAGCCAGAAAATATCATCCTGATGTGAATCCCGGGGATCGTCAGGCAGAAGCAAAATTCATTGCCATTACTGAGGCTTATCAATTTCTCCTTGAAATTGTCAAAGATAAAGCTCCAAATCACCTCCCCTCGGCTAAAACCTCGACCTCCTCCGCTGCCAATAAAGTCCCCGAAAAAACCCATACCACTACAAGAACAACAGTAACCAGAAAGCAATCCTCTCCTTCCAGTTCTGGACGCTTATCTGAGGTAGAAAAACAAATTAAATCCAAGTCCTACCAGCAGTTGCAGTCCATGCTCAAGGAACAAAGGTTTGCCCGGGCTGTAGTAGTGGTAGAAGAGTTGGCGCAACGGATTCCCCACGATGTGGAAGTGAAACAATGGCAGGCGATCGCCTACCAGCGTTGGGGACGTTATCTAATAAGTGCTGGGCAGCTAGAAAAAGCCCGTATTTATCTCAAAAAAGCCCTCCGTACCGATCCTCATAATCGAGCTTTATGGGCAGAAGTAGAGCGAGATTTTCAGCGGATTGAATACAATATTTTGTAGTTAATTTACATAGCTGGCGGTTGTTGATGTGAAGCAGCTTCTCGAAGAGTAACCGCGCCTACAGAAGCGAAGTCCGCGCAGGCGGACTGATATAAGTTTCGGACTTTTGCAGGAGTTCTAGTGTATCAACTCCATAAGCTGGATTTTCTACTCCTTGAACACCTCGATATAGAGTTAGTTCCAAAGAAGTAAAGGTTTCGGTTAAGCTGAAGGCATGAGCAGGACTTACAAAACTACAGGAATTAACCTCAAAGCTATCCCCTTAGGAGAAGCCGATCGCCTCATAACGATTCTTACTAAAGAGCATGGTCTGATCCGAGTGGTAGCTCCGGGGGCAAGAAAACAAAAAAACTCCCTCAGCCCCCGGAGTAATTTATTTGTGGTTAATGATTTACTAATCGTGGCGGGGCGATCGCTAGATAAGATGATCCAAGCAGAAACTAAAAATGTCTATGGCGGCTTGAGTAAAGACCTAGGTAAACTCACTGCTGGTCAGTATCTTGCAGAAATAGTTATCACCCATGCCTTAAATGGCCAGCCTCAAGAACAGCTTTTTGAACTCCTCACTGAGCATCTCCGGCGGATCGAAGCCCTGCCACTCCGAGAAACTCCCACCCTCTTAGCTCACCTGTCCCAAGCTGTGTTTCATATCCTAGCTTTGGCGGGGCTATCTCCCCAAGTCCAAACTTGCTGCCTCACTCAGGTGCAATTGATTCCCGATTTCTCTGATCCTGCGTGGCTAGTAGGGTTTAGCTCAAACGCTGGGGGAGCTATTAGCCTAGCCCATTTAGAACTGGGGGAACCCTTGCCCCCTCAGACCCTCACAGCCTTGGAGCTATCTCTGATGCAGCAATTAGCCCAGCCCAACCTCCCTCAAGCATTCCCTGATGCACCTTGGCGAAAAATTGAACGCCTCCTGCGGGACTATACTCAATATCAACTGGGGCGATCGCTCCAATCCGCCAGCTTTATCGATACCCTAATTCCTCAGTAATTAATACAGCAATTAATACAGCCTTTTAGGAAACCTCCCGCGCTGCAAGAAAATTCTGGGGATTGAGGGGCTGAGGACGATTTATATAATAACCTTGGGCATAATCAATACCGATCGCGGATACTTTCTGCCATACTTCTTGGTTGATAACATACTCAGCAATGGTTTGCATCCCCATGACATGACCAATCCTGTGAATTGCCGCAACAATCTCGGCATTAGTAGAACTATCTACAATATCTTGGATAAATTCCCCATCAATTTTTAAGTAATCTACAGGTAAATTTTTTAAATAGCCAAAGGAAGACATGCCACTGCCAAAATCATCAAGGGAAAATCTACAGCCCAATTCTTGCATCTGACGAATAAAGCGGCTAGTTTTGGTAATGTTAGCGATCGCTACAGTCTCAGTAATTTCAAAACAGAGGAGATGAGGAGGAATTTGGTTCTGGGTAATTTGTGTGGTTAAAAACTCCCAGAAACTTTCTTCATTGAGACTTGCCCCAGATAGATTAATAGTAAAGAGACTGTGGCGACCCCTTGGGCTGTGGTTGCCACAATCGCTAGAGCGATAAATAGCCCAAATTTCCTTCATCTCAAAGAGAGTTTTTATTACCCAGCGATCGATAGCAGGCATAAGTTGATAACGTTCAGCCACTGGCATAAATACCCCCGGCGCAATCACATTATTCTTTTCATCTATCATTCGCAGAAGAATTTCGTAGTGTTCCTCTCTCTGGTTAAGCCCCAAAGAACTCGTGGGTTTTTCTTTCGCGCCTTTCTTGCTTGCTACTACGGAAATTTTGGGATGTGTAGAGTTGTTAGGTTTATTAGGGTTTTGGAGGGGGGCGATCGTTTGATAATAGAGGCGAAAACCTCCAGATTCTAGAGCCTGTTGAATCTTCCCTGCCCATTCCATCTCCCCGTGAGGCAGATAAAGCTGGGCATCTTCTGGCTCATAGACATAAATTCGATTTCGCCCCTGTTCTTTAGCAACATAGCAAGCGGAATCTGCTCTACTCAGAAGCTGAGTTACATCAGAACTATTTTCCGTCACCGTGGTCACTCCCATGCTAGCTCCGAGAGTAAATAGTTTATCTTGCCAAACAAAGCGAAAACCTTTGATCAGCTCAACCAAGCCTTGCAACACTGGGATCGCTTCCTCCTGTCGACAGCCATAGAGAAGAATTGCAAACTCATCTCCCCCAAAGCGGGCCACTAAATCTGTTTGCCGCAGATTATCTTGCAAGAGCATACTTACCTGCCGCAGCATTTCATCCCCAGCAATATGACCGCTAGTGTCATTGACAATTTTGAACCTATCTAAATCTAGAAAGGCAAGAGTATGTTCTAGATGCTCTCTTTTAGACGTAGCTACAGCTCTACGGAGGTAGCGTTCAAACTCTCGGCGGTTGGCTAGTCCGGTCAAAGGATCATAGCTGGCTTGCCAAGATAGTTGCTGAGAGATTCTTCTAGACTCTGTTACATCTCGAAATATTACCACTGCCCCCATAATTTCCTCTAGGGAAGAGCGAATAGGCGCGATGGAATAATCAATGGCAAATTCTCTCCCATCACTGCTAATTAAAAGATCTCGATCGGGGGAATGGTAGGCTTGTCCTGTTTGCAATACCAGAAATAAGGGGCTGTCTAGGGCATTTTTAGTTTGCTCTTCAAAAATACAAAAGACTTCTGGGAAGTTTCGTCCTACGGCAAAAGCACTAGGACAACCAGTGAGTTTTTCCCCTATAGGATTAATGGCTTTAATATTGCCGGAGCGATCGATCGTAATGATTCCTTCATTGATAGATTGCAAGGTTACTTGGGCTAATTCTTTCTCCAAAAATAATTCCCGCTGCATCAGCTCCCGCTCTTGTAAGTACCTAATCACCTCCTGAGTTAGTCTGTAGGTTATAGCCATAGACACTCCCCCAAAAAGAAAAATAAATAACATCAGATAACTCCAGCTCAACTTCCCTTGTTGATAAATCGTTCGGGGGCTATCTACCCGCAGAACCAGAGCGGGGCTATCGTAATAATCTTTGAGGAGAATGTAGCTAGAGATAGTCCACTCATCAACTGCCAGGATCAGGATAGAAGATTCTTGTTCCGTATTCGTGGTTGCTAGAGTGATAGGGGGCAAGCTCTCTATAGAAATGGGTAGATCGCTGGTATTGACAGGATAAACTCTTACTGCCAAGCGATTGGCGAGGGAAATCTGCTGGAGGTTGTGGCTATCTAGGAACTTTCCCAGTACCACCGCACCTCTAGATGGCCCCTGTTTGAGGGTAGTTAAAATTGGGCGGGAGGCGATCAGGATAGGTGGCAAATCTGGTAGCACCAAAATTCCTTGATGTTTACTACTTATTTGGGAATGAATTAGTAGTTGGGGCTGGAGCGAGAAATGATGGCTCAGCTGAGAAGGAAAAGTAATTTCCCTAGGAGTGGCAGTATCAAAATTTTTGGCGATAATAATTTGTTGAGCTGTGTTGCTGATCACGGCTAGATTTATGCCCAACCTAGTAGAAGTATCTGGATCGAAGTTATCTTGTAGATAGGTTTCCTTGGGATCAACAACAAATTTGTAGGTGTCATCCCAGTTAGATAAATTTAAAGTATTGGAATCAACAGTGTGTAAATCAGCGGCGATCGCATCTACAATCCGCTCTACATTTTGCTTGGTTTGCTGTTTCTCTACTACTAAAGAATTCTGCCACAATATTACGGAAGCGATCGCCCCTAAGGAGATAATTAGACAAAAGAGTGCCAAAGATATCAACAGAGGAACCCAGCCACGCAAATGATATTTTTGCTGGGACGATAGATTTAAGTTGATTTTTAGCTGTTTCACTTTGTTTAGAAAAGTAAATTTCTCGCTTATGGCTGTCAAGTGTAACAGAGTTTAGCCCAGGGCAACTGCATACAGAAGTACATATAATTAATAACTAAAAAATTATGGCTCGATCGCACCCTTATCATTCCCTAGCCCTGCGACTTTTCCATGGCGTTAATAGCTTAATCGTATTAGTAGCGATCGCCACAGGATTTCTTATTTACGATCGCTTTGATGGCAGATTTGGCAAACTATCTTTACCTACTATAGATAGCATTATTACTATTCATGGCAAGGTTGGCTTGATTTTGCTCCTAGCCTTTCCCATATTTGCCCTCTATAGTTTTCATCGTGGACAAAAGCGACTAGTTCAAGCAGATTCCCTAAGTAAATTATCTCAAGTCGGCAAGCCCATCTGGTGGTACACCCTGCATCGGATAACTAATACTCTCGTACTCATTGCTGTGGGTTTAGCTCTCCTATCGGGCAGAATAATGCAAGCCTCATGGCTATTTCTGGGAGAGTTTGAGCATTTTTGGTATTCTATGCACTTAATGATGTGGGCCATACTGGTATTTTTTATCCCCCTTCATTTAACTATGATCATCAAAGTTGGAGGTGTTCCTCTACTCTTATCAATGATTAGTTTCTATGCTCGTCCGGGAGATACTTGGGAGGCGTGGCTCAGGAAAATTCGATCTATAGGGATGCGATCGTAGTTCAAACCTAGGCTTACCATCATCTAAAGACTATCTAAAAATTATCTAAATTTATGCCAAAAACATCCCAGTCAAAAAAATCTAAACACCAAATAAACTATCTCCTTTTAACGGCGGAAATAATTACTATCTTGTTAATTATTAGTGCTTTTGTTACCCCAATCCTTGTCTCACAAACTTAAAACTAAAGTCAGCGGG